>ERZ650308.1733-NODE-1733-length-11094-cov-4.548600_pt1 | contig 11094 bp, 6 predicted proteins | sample MGYA00376244_ERZ650308 | MGnify/ENA primary metagenome ERZ650308 (study PRJEB26733, sample SAMN07839295) | wastewater metagenome | biome: small river; feature: stream; material: water | place: USA: North Carolina | collected 2016-04-26 ...
GGATACAATGGTTATTTAAAGTAGGTGTTTGGGTTACCTCTGTTCTAATGTTACTCTCTAGAAAAAGAGACATCGATATAAATGTAACTCAACGTGAAACAGAACGAAGTTAGATATAAGTCCATACCTGTTACCTGGCCTATTGACTCTATAGTCTATATAGACTTTGCCAATGGTATCACTAAACAGTATAATACTGATGACAAAGGTGTGCCCACTTTCGTAAGTCAGTATAAGACTGAACTTGATACAGATACATGGGGTAGTATTACTGGTACACTCTCAGATCAAACAGATCTGCAAACTGCATTAAACTTAAAAGCTCCTTTAGCTTCACCAGCTTTGACCGGTATACCTACCGTACCCACGGCTACTTTAGGTACGAATACAACTCAAGCAGCAAGTACAGCCTTTGTGATTACCCAAATAGCTGCAGGTTCAGTACCTGATGGCGATAAAGGAGACATTACTGTATCAGCTAGTGGTACTGTTTGGACTATAGATTCTTCAGCTGTTAATACTTCTAAGTTAGGTGGAGATATAACAGCCGCTGGTAAAGCCTTATTAGATGATGCAGATGCTTCAGCTCAAAGAACTACCCTTGGTCTAGGTTCTCTAGCAACACAAAGTGGTACCTTTTCAGGAACTCACTCTGGTACCTCTTCTGGTACTAACACTGGAGATGAAACTACCTCTACCATTGGAGTACTTGTAAACGGTGCAGGCTCTGCAACTATAGATGATACAGATCTTGTACCCATCATAGAAACTTCTGTTGTAAAGAAAACTACCTGGTCTACTATAAAGTCTACTTTAAAGACTTACTTCGATACTCTCTATGCAGATGTAACAAACTATTTCAACAAGACCACAGATGATACAGATGATATCACTGAAGGAGCTACAAACAAGTTTGCAACATCAACAGAAAAAACTAAGCTTGGATTTATCTCTATTACACAAGCTGTAAACTTAGATACTTTAGAGAGTGATACAGTAATCAACAATGCAAAGGTATCTAACGAGACTCACTCAGGAGATGCATCAGGCTCTTCTATTCTAACTTTAGCCACTGTAAATGCTAATGTAGGTAGTTTTGGTAGTAATACTAAGGTGACTGCTTTAACCGTGAATGCCAAAGGTCTAGTTACTGCAGCAAGTGAAATCGCTATACAATTACCCCAAAGTCAAGTTACTGATCTAACCACTGATCTAGGCCTCAAAGCGCCTAAAGCTTCCCCGACATTCACAGGTACAGTAACAATTCCAACCCCTTTTACACTCGGTGCAGTGTCTGTAACTACAACCGGTACTCAACTAAATTACCTTTCTTTAGCCACTGGCACCTCTGGGGTAGCCACTTCAAATGTGGTATACTCTACCTCACCTATACTTGTTACTCCTACCTTAGGTGTTGCAGCTGCTACCTCTATCAATACGGGTACTACTTTAGATGGTGTAATCTTTGCTAAGTCTACAAATGTTGTATCACTTAGTAGTACTAACCATGCTTTTACTTCTGGAAATGAAGCTACAGGATTAAACATTGCTTATGGATTATACTCTACTACACTTGCTATTCAAGGTCGAAATAATGGTACAGCTTCTAACATCTTTATAAACCCTTTAGGTGGTGGTGTATCTGTAGGCGATGGTTCAATGACAGGTAACAGAGCCTTTGCAGTAAACAATACAGGCTCTGGGACTGGCGACTACGCTTCTATTGAGGTTCGTAACGGTTCAGCAGGAACTGATGCATTAAGACTTTATTGCTTAGGTACAGGGTTCACCACATCAGGCTCAAATGTACTAGACTCTGCAGTTGTTACAGCTGGTACAGGATTAAGTGGTGGTATGTCACTTGGTACTTTAGCCAATGCATCTCTACGCATCTACACAAACAATACTCAAAGAATAGTAATTGATGGAACTGGTGATCTAGCTTCCACTGGTAAGATTCGCTCATCAGGCGGGGGTATCGGTTATACAACGGGTGCAGGTGGAACTGTTACCCAAATTACAAGTAAAGCGACAGGTGTCACACTTAGTAAGCTAAGTGGAAACATTACAACTCACAATGCGGCTTTGGCAGCTGCAACACTTGTTTCTTTTGTACTAACAAACACTTTCATCGAGGCTACAGATATGCTCTTAGTTCAACATGTATCTGGTGGTACTCTTTGTTCATACTATGTATCTGCTAACTGCGCCGCAGGCTCTGCGACCATAAGCATCAGAAATGATACTGCAGGCTCACTCAGTGAAGCCTTAGTATTAAAGTTTATCCTAATTAAAGCTGTCACTTCTTAAATCCCTTATATATGAAACACTTAATCCTTTTTTTCTTGGTACTTTCAACAAGCTTAGTAAAAGCTCAAGTACCTATCAGTTATGCAGATGCTGCTGACTTAATGCAATCAAACGCTTTAGTACCAGGCGAGACTTACCAATTGATAGAACCTAAAGTTACCTTGGTAGCTAAAACTGTAAACACTTTCTTCGAACAACCATTGCATAGAACAGTGTATGCATTAGACTATGACAAAGAACTGTTTAACTTTAGTACAAAGGTTATTACAGGTATTGATGAGATCGAGTGCATCATTAGATGTAACGGTGCCTGGTTTATCCTTAACGATGTAGGTCATAAACCTCATAAAGTTTTAACTGTAGGAGGTAATGTAACGATCTACTTCACTAAAACCTATGATAAGGTTATAAGCTTTACAACATCTTTAGATGATACTTACTCTGCAAGTCCTTTACTTATTTCTTGTGGACCTAGTGTAGGCTTTTCTAATGCAACCTTGTACATATACAAAACTTTACCTCAAGGAACTAACTTCTTGAAGATACCTATGACCTTGGCTGAGTTGAATATCCCAGGTTCTAACATCTTTATTAGAGGAAAACTTTCTAAACAAATTCAACTTTAAGCCTATCTTTGTAGTATGAAACCAACTAAAGGACTAAACCTTAATACAAGACCAGAAGAGCAGCCAGAAGGAACTTATCCTTATGGTAAGAATGGTATTCAACAAGACCTCAAAGGTTCAGTGTCTAACGAGAAAGGTTTTACTGAAATCCTCAAAGGTCATATACCTCTTGGATACCAGCATAATGGTACTATAGAAACAGACACTGAGAAAGTAATAATCTTCTTTACCAACAATATCAACTCTTGTATTAAGCTTATAGATCTTAAAACTAATCAAGTCATCTACCAATTCTCTGATGAGTTTCTAGCTTATAAACTAGGGTTCAATGCTGACTACTATATTACAGGAGTTACACAGAGGAATTACATTGGAGAACTTGTTTGTGCTTTTACAGATAAGAAAACCTTTCCCAAGTTTATAAACTTTACTACACCGTCTACTACTCAGCTTAAAGACTGGAATCTATTCCCTGAATGCGACCATGCTACAGTAACTAAGACTTCCGAAGCAGGTGGTTATATTAAAGTAGGTTCATACTACATAGCCACTAGATACTATAAACAAGATGGTACACGAACTTCTTTTTCTGCAGTATCTTCAGGCATCATAATCACCTCTGAAGACAGTCAACCTATAGCTGACAAGCTTATTCAGATTAGTCTTTCTAACATGGACCAGGCTTACGACTTTATAGAAGTGGCTGTGATATCTAAGACTCAAGGAGTTACCACAGCTATCCTCCTAAGAAAGTTACCAGTTCTACCGGGTACAATAACCACTGCTTATACAGGTAATGAAACCTATGAAGACATTTCTTTAGAAGAGATCCTTGTTCCACAACCCTCTTACGATGTGGTGAGTACAATGACTCAGTTGAATGATGCCTTATACATTGCAGGTCTTCAAAAGAATCGTATAGTAGTAGACATGCAAAAGTACGCGAACCTGATTAAGATAGCTTGGGTATCAGAACTTCAAACACCCTTATCACCAACACCCGAGATTCAAGATGGAACTAAAAAAGGTTTCATGCATGGAGAGTCTTACGCAATGTATATAAGGTATAAGCTGACTAATGGTACATACTCAACAGCTTTCACAATCCCTGGCCCAGCTCCTGTAGCGGCTGACTTAGCAATAAGTACAGTAGCCACTACAGGCGGTGTGGGTAATGCATTTGTCTATGAAACTGAAGATGCTATACTCACTTATACTGCACCTGATTTTACAGGTATATGTGGGCCATACTTAAACAAAACAGAACTCTATCCTATTACTGAAGACTTTGATAGTACTACAGTTGGTGGAGAAAATCTCCAAGGTACTAGAGTAAGACATCACAAGTTTCCATCACTTAAGTGGTGTAAAGAAAACCTCTATCCTACAGAATCTGAATATGGTACTAATAAATTAGACTTACTTGGTATTAAAGCGTTAAACGTAATCATACCTACGAAGTATCAAAACCTTATAGTTGGGTATGAGATCCTTTACGCTAAAAGAACTATACAGAACATGACTGAATACGGTCAAGGTCTTTTAATCTACGGTGCTTATCAGTCTTATTCAGATGGTACCTCAGCCGATCCTATATCTGTATTCTCTACTGGACATAACTGGAATCTACAACAAGCTGTAGATACAGGTTTTAGACCTCTTAAAACTTACATGCGTTTCCACGGTTTCGATGTACTCTACAATAAACCAGGCATTAAACCTTCTTTTATTTCTGCTCAGTACAAGCTAAGCGGGGATATTGATATTAAGTATATAGCTTTCTCTAATCCAGTAGGCTCTCCTGATGACTATTATGGTAACTCAGCCGTAGTAGTAGATATGACAGTAGGTATAGCAAGTAATTCTCCTTCAAACTATATCAATGGACTTGAAGCTAGTAAATACCTTTTAAATGACTCGAATTCTGGAGAATATGTAAATGCTTACATAGAAGCAGCCTTAGTAGGTAAATTAGTTGGAGCTCCCTTACCTTTAACAGTATCGTCTAATGACCCTCAAGGAAGTGGCGCTTTTGCTGGAGACTTAAAAGTAGAGGCTCACCTTGTAGCTTTAAACGATCTTAAGGAAAATATCTATGAAAGTTTCTATACCCAAGAACTTGTCTCAGCTGGGGATGCATTACCAATAGGTTCTATCAACACCTTATGGGGAGGAGATATCTTTGTAAATCCTTATACCTTCCACACCTATGGAGTAGCTGACCAGAACTGGGCCTCTTACTATGATAATGGATCTCAACTAGCTAACCCTGAATACAGAGGTCGACGAGTAGTTCATAGAATTATCTGTGAAACTGTGGCTAATTTGTACTCAAGATATGAGATACCAGGAAATGCCTACTCAAAGTGGTATCCTAATAATAGTTTGCCAGCATTTGGTACTAGTGTCAACTGGGAGTCAGTCTATCCTGTACCATACTCAGGACAAGTAGATCCTAATCAGTTTGGATATTCTAAAGGAGCTGAAGGTATTAACGACTTCCTACCTGATGACATTTTCAATCCTTACAGAGAATACCAAACTAAATTCCCTTACAGAATCCACAGAGGTGGTAAACTGTCAAGACAAAGTATAAGATCTTGGAGAACTTTCTTATCCTTAGACTTTTACGAATGTCAAAAGAACATGGGCTTTATAGAGCATATAGAAGGTATGGATGATAGACTACTTATCCACCATACCAATGCTTTGTTCCTGACCCAAGACAAGACAAAACTTGAACAAGGTTTACTTAGTGTAACCTTAGGTACTGGAGATATATTCCAGTTCGAACCTCAAGAAGCTCAATCGAATAAACTAGGTTATGCAGGTACTCAACATGACTTAGCTTGTATCAGAACTCCTATTGGATACATATTCCCTGACGCTAAACAAGGTGAGATGTACATGTTCAAGGGTAAGTTGATGCCTCTTAATTCAGGGTTACATCGTTTCCTTAGAGAGTACCTGAAAGTCATGGGTAACAATACCTACATGGGTAATGGTATAACCTTAGGCTGGGATCAAAAGTATAAAAGAATACTAGCTACTATCAAGAACATCAGGCCAGCTAATGGTACCAAGTTTACAATCATCAATTCTGTAGACGATATCAAAGAAGTTGTAAGCTTGATAGGACCGCCAAACATACAAGCCGTACTAAAGACTACAAATGGTTTAGTACTACCAGGAGATATAGTCTTCTTCATGGGTAAGTTTTTAAAGTACCAAGGGTTTAATGATGCAACTCCTATCTACGAATGCCCACCTGAAAATCCTATCTGTTTACCTGTAACAGGACTTACACAGACTTTACAAGAAACTCCTTTGTTTAACCATATCCAGTGGGATAATATGGGTGTCGGTGTATTCTATGCTTGGACTCTATACAAAGTAGACAATGGAAGTCTTATACAAGTTGCTTATGGCTCTACAGGTCAAACCTTTGTAGACTTCGACGATAATCAACTAGACTTGGATGAGTTATACTTCTTTGAGATTAAAAGACTTTGTGCTAATAACCAAGAGAGTAGTGCTTCAGCTATAACCTTTTCAGTTGCAACACCTCCTGTAATCATTATACCAGGGGCTAATGTAAATGTCTGGATACTACCTCGTAAGTTGGTAATAGGTCACCCAGATGAAAACGGTGGTGCACCTGCTCCTTTCGGTACAACTCAGTGTACAGGAGACAACTTGACTAATGCATTTAGATTTGCAATAGAGATCGACGGTACACCTGTTGGTACTATTACAAGTATCTCAGGACCTACTTGTTTCCAAGTTGGTGGTAACTGGGTACATTCTCCTTACTCCACTGGAGGTGGTATGGTAGTATCTGCACCAGGCCCACTTACAAACTGTACGCTAAAGATAACTGTTCTAGATGCCAGCGGTAATCCTGCAATCCTAAATTCAGGTGGTGTAGGGAATAACCAGGGAAGTACACCTAATGGTGGTAACCTTTATAGAACTGACTTAACACCTGTAGTTCCTGTGATCTCAGGCTCTAACAACCACATCTTCACTTACAACAATGTGCACATAGACCCTAACGTACCTTTTGTAAACAACTCTTATCAACCTTATACCTACATAAACATCTACAACTAATGCCAAACGGATGCACTAACATATCAGCAGTAAACTACGATCCCTTAGCCACTATCTGGGATCATAGTTGTATATACCTACTTAGGGCGAAAGGGTTTTGTCTAAAGTTCACAGACTTGGATGAGTACGAGGATAAGTCTTTTACTATGTCATACTCTGTTGAAGGAGAATCTTGGGTATTCTTTCACGACTTCATACCCGACTTCTATTTCCATACAAGAGAGCAACTTCACAACGCTAAGTTCAACAAGTTCTATGAGCATAACACAGGTGACTATGGTAAGTACTATGACATAGATACCATCAAACCCTTCTTCATTGATGTGATCTTTAAAGCTGGAGAAGAAATTACCCTGGAAACTGTTAACTGGATATCCTCTGTTATAGAAGACAGAGCGGATAACTCAGCCATAGGAGATGAGTGGAATACTCTAACCCATATTTCTATCTGGAACTCTGAACAACATACAGGAAGAATAGCTCTCTCAGATGTCTTTAGTCACTTACAGTATCAAACCTCTAGAAAGACTAAGGGTGAGTGGACATTCAACGACTTCAGGAATGTAGTAACCGATAGAGGTACCCAATTCATAGGTACTCTCTTTGAAGATTACGCGTTAGATGCTAACTTTGTGGCACCTAAAAGTTGGTATGAGAAAGAGCTTATGCAGGACAAATACATGATAGTTAGATTTGAGTTCGATAATTCTCAGCAGAAACAGTTACTTTTGCATGAGACCACTATTCAAGCACAAAAAACCGGTAGATAATGAAACAGATACAAGACTCTTTATTGGAACGCTACAAAGCCAGGCAAGTTAAAAAGCTTGCCATTGGTGGTTGGATGCAACAAGATTGGACAGGTACCAAGAAACCTATGTCTGTTGATGATCAACAACTCAATGGTGTAGACATAACTACCAATTTCAATACCTATGGAACCAACGGAGCTGCCCCAGTAGCTTCGAGCACACAACCAACTGGAGAATTTACTGATGGCTTTGGAGACTCTATGACAGTAGGAGAAGAAGGTTCAGGTCTTACAACTAAACAAGGTTCAGCTTTAATGTCTGGTATAGTCAATGTTGGTACAGGTGCTATCATGGCTGCAAACAAAAAGAACAATAATCCAAACTCTAAGTACACCAATGCAGGTTACTATAAGACCCAGACAGCTGCATCAGGTGCGGCTACAGGAGCTTCTCTTGGAGCTTCTTTCGGACCGATTGGCATCGCTGCTGGCGCCGTTATCGGCGGAGCTGCAGGTTATGTTGTAGGAGCCAAGAAAGACAAACAAGCTACCCGGGACTTCCAGGCTGACCAGGCTGAATTCAGAAAGATGAGAAGTATAGAAAGAGATGGAAGATCTGCTCAGCAAGGACTGTTTCAGACTGGAACAGCTTCTCAGTACTACAAGAATGGTGGTAAGCTTTGGAAACCTGGAGCAGCTCCATCAGGGAAAGTAAACTATGATGGACTTGCAACTACGGAATACTTAGGCCCAAATATACCGGATCACATGATGTTAAACAACTTTAAACAAACAGCTCAACTTGCAGATCCTACAGGTGTAACAAGTTGGCCTGACATTTATCAAGCTAAAAACTCTGATGAAAGAATGATGGCAGGCTTTGCCGCTATTCCGGGTTTTAGTAAATTGAAGTATTTAGCTCCTACTGTTAAAGCTGCAAAGAAAATTGCACGGAATGCAGGAGTAGTAGGTCTTGGTCAGATAGGTGCAGATTTAAGTCAGATTATCACTGAATCTAACGCACCTTCCTACGGTTTACCTGGTAATGCACAAACACCGCCTAAGAAAAAAGCTAATGGAGGTTCACTCCTTGACAACTTCAAACGTACCTCTTCTTCAACAGCTGAAGTACATGGACCATCTCATGAACAAGGTGGAGTACCTGTACCTGGTATGAATGCAGAGGTAGAAGGCGGAGAAACTTTAGCAGGAGATTATGTGTTCTCGGATGAGTTAGGCTTTGCTAAACTTCATAAACCTATAGCCCTGGCTAAAGGTAAAATAGAAAAGAAACCAGCTACAAGGGAAAGACTGAATACCCTTAAGCTTTTGAACGAGAAGGAAAACAACTTGAAACTCATGCAAGAGTATGTCAAGTCTAAAAACAACTTACAGTAATGGCAAACAAAGATAAATTTTCAGAGTATGTAGACTACCTAAAAGGTAAAGGCTACAGTGACCACGCTGCTCGTGGTATAATTGGAAATCTTGCACAAGAGTCTAGCTTAGATCCTAATGCAACTAATGGCTCGCATAGAGGTCTTGCTCAATGGGATAAAAAGCGATGGGGAGACTATGAACTTTTTAAAAGAGGAATTGAAGCTGAGACAGGAAAAACTCCTTCTGATGAGTATTCTCAACTTGATTTTATAGATAGAGAACTTAGAACTAATGCTACAGGTTATAATGCTTATAATAAACTTAAGAATGCAAAGACTGTTGATGAAGCTACTAAAATTTTCCAGGACAACTACGAAGTAGCACCTGGACAAGACGATGACAAGAGAAAGTTCTATGCAAATAATGGCTTTGCTACCCCTTATATAGGAACTAAAGCTAACCAAGAAACTAAAACCTACCAAGGTAAGATTCCTGAAACCAAGCTTTATACTTCAGGAGAGTTTACAGGTCAAAGAAAGTATACACCTATGACTAAGATGTCTGGTGCAGATTTCAACCAAAAACCTTCTATCACAGCTAAACCTATGGACATGCAAGATCCTAAGGTAACAGCTATGTTAGACCCTTACAAGAAAGAAAGCAAACCAAGAATGGATATGACTGGTACTATGTCAAGTACAGCGCCATACATTTCCAACGTCTATAATGCTTTCCAAAAACCTGCACCTGTTCCTCAACCTGTTTATAACAAGCCTATCTCTTTACAAAGAATAGACATGAACAACGATAGGTATGAAGCAAACAAGGACTACCGAGCTGATATCCTTAATGCCGACAGGACTTTAGATGGTAATACCTCTGTAGGTGTTAAACAGTTTGCTAAAGCTCAGAAGTTTAGCAATATGTCTAAGATCAACCAACAAGAAAGAAATGAAAACTTGGCTATCTCAAACAAAGAGATCGGCATCAATGCTGGTATCCAACAAGGAAACAATGAGATGCTCTACAACTACAGAACCTTAGGAGCTGAAAGACAGAATGCTATTAGAACTCAACAATCCGCAAACCTTGCAAATGCTGCAGACAAGTTCGTAGCTCAACAAGGCGTAAAGAATCAGTATGCCTTAGAAGATAGAAAACTTGATATCCTCGAGAATACTGATGAGTATGGAACTAACAAAAGATTAATGAAGAAACTCTTACAACCCGAAGAAAAGAAAATGGGTGGTTCTTTAGGGAAGTACTCAGCTGGTTCATTTATGAAAAAACTTAAAACTGTATACTAAGATGGGACTTTACGACAACTATAAACTTTCTAACTCAACCGGTGTTCAACAGTTCGCCGGTTCTATTGTTCCTGACCTTAAGCTTGCCAAAGATCAAGCTGATGCACGGTATGAACAGTCTCAAGAAGGTCTTATCAATTTACCTGAGGTACTCAACCAGGCTCCTATCAATCCACAGGATAAACCTGTCTGGAATCAAATCAACAATGAAGCTCAGGAAAAACTCGCTTCATGGACTAAAAGACCTGACCTTGAAAATGCTACTATCGATATCTATAGGTACAGTAAACAAGTAGGAAACAAACTAAAGACTTTAGCTGACCAAAAGAAAGCTAGAGATACTTATATTTCTGAGATAGACAAACGAGAGGATATTGATCCACTTACTAAGCAATGGGCCAAAGAAACAGCTGACGCAGACTATGGACAATTACAGTTTGGTCCTGATGGCAGACCTGTAAACCAATATCAAGGAAAAATACCAGCTAAGCAAGTAAGTAAGGCTGAGAAGATGCAAAAGGCTTTACAGTTTGTTACTGGTAATAGTAGTGCAGAGATTCAAGGTTATGATTCTGAAAACGGTATGGTCACCTATAAGATAGGAAAC
>ERZ650308.1735-NODE-1735-length-11066-cov-3.198347_pt1 | contig 11066 bp, 14 predicted proteins | sample MGYA00376244_ERZ650308 | MGnify/ENA primary metagenome ERZ650308 (study PRJEB26733, sample SAMN07839295) | wastewater metagenome | biome: small river; feature: stream; material: water | place: USA: North Carolina | collected 2016-04-26 ...
CATGATGTGCGGGAGCATCATGCCCCGGTACTCCGGCAGCGTCGGCGAGCTCATGCGCTGGGATGGTGCCGGCGTGGTGCATGATGCGCCGCCGCGCAATCTCGCAATACTCCTCGCTCTGCTCAATACCGACGAAGCGACAGCCCTGTTTTAGCGCGGCGATTCCCGTAGTGCCGCTACCCGTGAAGGGATCGAGCACGAGCTGGCCAGGCGCGGCGATCAAGCTGACCAAGTGTCGCATAAGCGCAACGGACTTGACCGTAGTGTGGACGTTGCGAGCGCCTTCAGGGAGGCCGGCTGAGCGCTCTTTAGTCGAAGGCTTAGCTACGTAAAAGAAGCGAGAGGCGCCGCCTTTGTCTCCGTACTGCGGGCCACAAGGGGTGTTCGTCTTCCCGGTCCACATGCCGCCAGTGCCTCTGGGTAGGCGCTCTATCCCAGATTTACTTTCTCCGCTCTGTTCGTCAAGCATCCTGACCGGGCACCCCTCGACGCACTGCCACGCCTCGACGGTCTCGGTGCCGTCAGCGTCGCCGTAGGTCATATCAGGTCCCGACGCTACGGACGCAAGAAAACCCCGCTGTTTTTCACCGCCTTCAAAATTACGGCGCACAGCTACGCCTGTCTTGACCTTGCGAGTGCCAGACGCTTTGCAGTCGTCATCGTGGCTGAGGGCGAAGTTGGCGGGCCAGCGACCAGCTGCACCCCCACTCTGAAAGTTGATCTCGCTGCCTCCAAAGCCGATGGATGCAGAATTGTGCCGCACTCGTCGGCTGTCGTCATTTGCACCAGCTACAATCCGGTTCTCCTCAATCCGCAGCTCCCGCAGATCGCCAGGTGCCTTGATCAGAATCCAGTGCTCCGACGCTGGCTTCAGTAGCGACCGCGACTTCGGGAAGCCCGTGCCAAAGACATGCACGAGCACATCGCGCACGGCGAAACCTGCATCCTCGCAAGCCGTCATCGTCCAGTGAGCTGTACGCGGCAGAGCCCACACCCAGCCGTAAGTGCCGGGCTTCATCACGCGCCGACACTCCGACAAGATACCAGCGAGCCAGACGATCCACTTGTTGCGCCCTCCTTTGTGACCGTCCCAATCTTTGCCCATAAAGCTAATGCCGGCTGGTGGATCTGTGACCAGCGCATCAACGCTAGCTGTGGGCATATTTTTGAGTACGACAGCAGAATCGCCACATTCGAGCCAACTATTCGACATTTAATTACTTTCTAAGTAGTGATGGTAGGTGTGCTAGGCTACAGATCTAGGTGCAGCCAAAGGAGAATCGAGATGAAGTGCCTACTTTGTCGCTATAGGCATTACAACACACTAAATGTGTGGGAACGTATTCGCAACGGTTTGAAAGTTGCGCTTTGCCCTAAACATCTTCGACGGAGCACCACCCTTGGCAGCTAACCGCATCACGAATTACATCGCCAAGCTCATGCCAAGCTGGCTGGACTTCCGCTTGCTCAAGGCCCTCACCGAGCAGGCCGATGTCTGGGTTGACGACGCGCTTAACGCTGTGCGTCAAGCCTACATCGAAACGCAAGACGGTCCGCTGCTCGACCTCTCGGCGCGCAATAGTGGCGATCGTCGGCTGCAGTATCGTTTTCCGACGCCAGAGAGCGACGACCAGCTACGCGCCTACCTGCGCACCCGGTGGACACGACACCTGGAGGCCGGTACTCTGGACGCTCTAGACTATCAGGTGAAGCGCTGGGGCTTCCCTAAGTACACCTGGGTAGATGAGCTCTCCCTACGCGCTGCGGGCTACACGGGGGCGTTTGGGAACGATGCAGACGGCCTGGTAGGGGGCCTGCCTGGTCCCGGCTCAGGGTTTTTCGCGATCATCATCCACCCGCCTCACTACTTCTCTCTGCCCGAGGAGTGGGACGTGACGGCGAAGCTGTGGGATGGTGCGGAATTTTGGTGGGACCTCGGGCCTATCTACGGCTATGCTGGCGTCGCGCCCTCGACAGTGCTCAACGACTTCGCGGCGCTAATCGGCGACTGGCGGCAGTCTGGCGCGTCGCTCCGCCACGTCGTGATCGATTTTGCCGGGGATTGTGTAGTGGACAACTCAACGGTGGACGGCTACGCGGGCACTAACTACGTCGTCTGGCCTCATTGGGAGCGTACAGAGGTTGCGGGCTCACGGCTCTACAACTTGAGCTGGAAGGTTCCTTAGTTGGACGGTGGGCCATGTGTGGCCGGGTGTGTGCAGTGTCGGTTGCTAGTTCCCTTTGATTGCGAAGGGATAGCAGAGAGTGCATTGCGGGTTATTGCACGGCTCAAACCGATTCGCTTCAGCGTGAGCCGTCGCTGTGGACATGCGCAGGGCTAGCTCTGCGACGGTGAGTGTTGCGCCACCTTGAATAGTGACCATGCGGTCACGCTTTGCAGAGTTCATGCTCATCCTGCAGTACCGTTGCCCTGCCCTTGACCGCCGCCGTTGGGCACCGAGTCAACGAACTTCAACTTAGTGACACCATCCCACCCATACACCACGTATTTAGGGCGCTCAAGAATCTCGTTTAATCCCTTCGAGAGGGTGAGCAGCTCACTCTGAGGCGCTAGCTCGCGCAGCCTCGCCAGCAGCGGGCGGTGGTCCTCAATCACACGCTTGGCGCTCACTTACACACCTCAGCAGCCCGGTCGCAGAACTCCGAGGCGAGCGCCCGGCTCACTCTCCCCTTGGTGGTGAATGTGTAGGCGCTGCCGACCGCTGCTAGACTCGCGACGATCGTGAGCATCGCGCCGAAAGCTAGGTATTTCAGATCCTGTAGCCGGTCGGTGCGTCGCGTCGATATGGTGGAGAGAGCAGAGACGGCAGAGATCGGTGCCTCAGTAGGCCCAGAGCAGAGATTGCGAAGGCTCTCGGAGACTGCCGCTGGCAGCGACACGGTGGCCTCGACATCTGTGCTCGGTAGCTGTACGGGCTCGAAGTTGACGCCACAGTGGACGAAGGGCGCACACGCAGCCACGGCTGCTGAGTTGAGCTGTTGAGCCTCGACGAGTGACAAATAGTGAGTCTCGCGGTTGAGGCTGTTGACCACAGATTTTGAAGCCCGGTAGTGGGCGATGGTGCGCTGGCTGGGTAGGTTGTCGTCGAGCGAGGGCAGGGCTTTGGCATGCTGGTCAAACATGACCCACCGTCGCAGTCTTAAATTGGATGTTCATGATCGTCTCCTACCGATCAGGCTAGCACAAGGATGGCCGGGCGCAAGCAATTTATGCGTTAGGAGGTCCTCCATACCGTCGCTATGGGCTGCGTTCAAGCAACACCTCGGTCGGCCGGTCCTACCCTTTAGCCAGGCGCTCATAAGAGCCCCGGCGCACCGCTCCCCTCTCCCCCTCATCGCCCGGTCAGTTCTTCCGATATCGACTGAACTATAGCCAAGTGCTGATTATCAAATAGCTGCACAGCATTCCATGTCGTCAATACTCGATCTTTGGCCTCAGATGTCGCTTGCCTTTGGTACTCGCTAAAAGCTGTATTCCAAGCAGTTACGAGCATTAACCTTTGTGCATACCACTTGAAGCCGCTTCCGGGTGTCATGCTTTAAGTTTAGCACGTCTTGCCGTCGCTGATTGCACAGCTCACCGACGACAGCCTGCAACCTGTGCGTCAGTGGTACAAACACCGGACTTCCGGCATATGGTCACATAGGGCAACCTGCCCGCTAGATGGTATGACCGCTAGACCATCCTACCGTCCTACCGCCCGATAACTAGCCCGCTCCCCCATAACATGGCCCACCGCGGAGCGTAGCACTGGTAGCGCACTGGTAGCGCGCAGGATGCAGCCAACGATCGCCGTCAGGCTGCGGCAATTTCGCTTCCAGTTTGCTCAGGTTCAACGCAAGCACCATAGGCAATGCGAGCGGTCACGCTAAGGCTTGCGCGGCCTAGCGTGCAAATGGCTTGCAAACTACATAGACATACTTAGGCAGACGCTAACGCACATGGGGGCGCTGGCCTGGGGCAGCGATGCTCACTGGCTATGCTCGTCCGGCCTGCTCGGCAGAGGTTTGCAGCCTTGCGCGATCTGTCGTCTGAACGCACTAGAGCGCGACCCTCACCCAAGGCGAAGCCCATGCCCATGACCTACAATGAACCGACCGTTCCCACCTATCCCGCTTCCGTCGTGCTGCCTACGGCTGGCGACGGTGTTGGGTCAACTAGCGGTGCAGCGCCCGCCGACCCTGTCTGGCTCAAGCTACAGAATGGTGTGGCCGGCGCTCGCTTTCAGGGCTACGGCGGCGGCATCCGTCGCAGCATTAAGTGCTACGCAAGCAACGCTATCACCGTCAATCCGCTTGGCGGCGTGGCGGTCAAGGTGGCTGGCGTCTGGACGGCGCTGCTCGACACTACCGGCACAGTGTTTGACCCGACTGCTGGCGGCACTGTGACGCTCGGAATCTCTACGCGCTACTGGCTCTATGTGACTATCACTGCTGGTGCTCTGGTCTACAGCATCAGCACAACTGCGCCCGATAGTGGTCGCAAATACATGACTAGCGACGAAAGCCAATTGTATGTGTCTACCTTCATCACCAATCCCGATCGCTCGGTTGTGCCTTACGTACAGAGCGAGGGTCGCTTTGACTACTATGATACGGAAAACCACCCTAGCCTGAAGGTGCTAAACAACGGCGCTGCGACTCTGACCGCAACCGTAACAATCGGGCTGCCCCTACCTGCGCAAGCGCACAACGCCAGCATGCGCTTCTCTATCGGCAATGATACAGGGCATGCAGCCGTTATTTATGATCTCGCTGGCACTGTTTTAGCAACACTCGCTGATAACGGCGTAATCGCCAGTTATGCGAATTTCCATGCTGCTCTCGATACAACTCATAAATTTCAATACAACGTGAGCAATGCGACTTATGTGATCCAAGGGTATGTGACGGGCTTCAATCTGTGATATTCCTTGCACCTCCCCCACCGAGTGCTAGCCTGATCAATGGGTCGGCGGGAGCTGTGTGAAGCAAGCGATTCCCCTCCTAGTCGTGAGCCGCGGTAGCCCGCCGATCCTCCCTTTGACTAGGAGTCCTCCATGAATCCCTACTCCCCTGGCAATGACTTCCTCGACATGCTCTACGAAGAACAGACAGAGCGCGTAGCAGGCTGCTTCGTCGCTGGCGATCGGCAGCAGCCCGAGATCTCTGTTCACCTTCGAGGTTGGCGGCACCGCGATGCCGACTCTAGACGCGTCTGGCTTTTCGTCCAGGTTCGCGTGAGCGGACGACTGGCGCACGAGCTGGAGCTGAGCAAGGCCGACGCCGCGCCCGTGTCGCTCAACCTGCTACTCCGCAACTACCTCTGCGCCGCACCGTCGGACGAGCGCATCGGTAACGAGCAGACCGAGTGGCTGTGTCGAGCTGTGACTGAGCGCCTGGCCGGTGCGATAAGCAAAATGGATGCACGCCCGTGGCCGGTCAAGGAGCTGCCTAAAGCCTAACCGCCGCTTGATAACGCCCACCCGGCAAGCGTCTGCAAAGCGACTTGCATCGCCTTCTATACCATCACCGACCGCAACACCCACCGCCCGCCTACCACCCCGCCCCGATCCGTCCGGCATGCTCAGTCAAGAACCTACCACTGTCACCACAACTACATCCGTCGGCGCTGTCCGTGACGTAGCGGATTGGGCGGTCAAGTCTGCCGGAACTCAACCGAGCTTCTACCCGCTGCTACTCGTCGCCGTGCTGCTCTGCGTCATCGGCGGCTTCGGCTTGCTCGTGTGGCGCATCAAACCGCTCGTGCTCGAATGGATCGCAGCCTGGCGAGCCGAGCAAGCACTGAATCGGGCACATGACGACGAGCGATTGAAGGCGATCAGGGAGGACGCGCAGGGTGACAACGCTGCGCAGCGAGAACTTGCCAAGGTGCAGCAGCAAGCGATCGTAGAGCGTATCGGCGAGCGTGTGGACCGGGTGAGCGGCGCGGTTGAGAAGCTGACCGACCGTACTGAGCGCCACGGGGCGGTGCTCGCCAGCATCGCGGCCAAGATTGGCGCTACCGTGCTCGCGCTAGCGATTTTGCTGACGGCCAGCGCCTCGGTAGGATACGTCGCCGTTCTGAAGCTGGCGGCAATGCCTACCACCGTAGCGGCAGCGTGCTCGCCCGCCTGTAACAAGGGCTTCTACTGCTGCGCTGACAGGGACCACCCTAACAAATGTTGCGAAGAGAATAAGGGCACGGCCAAACCCACCCCTCAGCCGAGCGGCGACAAGGCGACGGCGAGCACTAGCGTGCCACACAGCGGGATCGCGTTCGTCAGCCTGGCCGCGCACGCGGATAGGTGCTGCAACCGCAGCGAGGAGGTGTGCCTATGAGCCGACTATTCACACGTGTGATTAGCGCCGGACTGCTGCTGTTCGTTGTGGGCTGCCCTGCGAAGCTTGCACAGCAACAAAGCCTCGCCGATCGCGTCCACCGCGCTACCGTCGCTTGCGTGGCCCTCCCTGCGACCGTGGCGAGCAAGCCTAACCCGGCCAAGGCCAAGCTCTGCGCCGATGCCCTACTGTGTCAATCGAGCGCCCAGAACGCTGTTGAGGCGGTGCAGCGAGCGCAGGCCGCGGTAGCCGGCGGCAGCACGGACGTTGCCGCAGAAGCTCAGGCAGCGGGCCTCAACGTGCTGGCAGACTTCGCCTGTCGCAGGGGTGGCTGGTAGCCTGGCGATGGGTCGGCGCACTGGTATAGTTTGGACCCTAGGCGCGGCGGCGCTGTTCGTCGAGCTGACTAAGTTCTTACTCGGAGGTTTCTAGATGTGGCTCATTGAGTTCCTGAAGTCGCTGTGGGCAGCCTACAGCGCCGGCAAAGCTGCCAAGGCCGCTGCTGATCTGCCGGCTGGTCAGGTAGCTGTTGACGCGATTAAGGCGGATGGCGAGACGATCAAGGCGCAACTTGGTAAGCAGCCCGTTAGCTTTGTAGGCGAGCTCAAGAAGGCGCTCGCTCCGCGTTAGAGCCCGGCTACACATGGCCCACCGTTGCACGCTGCAAAGCGACTTGCACACGTTCCGTCAAGCCCAGAGGTGCCCCATGTCCCAGCCTGCAGACCAGCCCGACGACCAGCAGCGACACGATAACAGCCCGCACGTCCTCACCTACGATCTTGAGGGCTACCCCCGGCAAGAGGAGCGCTTCGACGACAAGGGTGCAGCCGAGGCCCGAGCTAACTACGTGCGTGATAGCGGGCTGGGTTCTAACGTCTCGGTCAACCTCGAAGGCGAGCCGGTGCGCGTGATCGTCGAGTTCGTACCCGACGAACCGGCGCGAGATGAGCCATCTGATAGCGATGAGCCCGACGACGGCGCAGCGTGAAGCGCTATCCCCTAGCGACCTGGACGCCTAGCTCTAACTTCAACCGAGGGCGGGGCGGTGTGGCTCTTACCCACATCGTAATCCATCACACCGATGGTCAGCCCCGACTTGACCGTGCCGTCGAGCACCTGTGCAACCCAAAGCCAAGTGGCAGCCCTGTAAGCGCGCATTTCATCATCGGCCAGGCTGGTGAGATTGTGCAACTCGTTGACATTGAAAATACCGCCTGGCACTGCTCAGGTTGGAACAAGCGGAGCGTCGGGATTGAGCACGTCGCTCGGACGCCCGGGGAGCTATCCCATGGCGACCCCGGCTTGCCGCTTACTGCGGCACAACTTGAGGCGTCAGCGCACTTGGTCGGCTGGCTGCTGCAGACGCTCGGACTTGAGCTTGACGCGGTGGTGCCTCACTGCAGCTCGCCAGTAACCACGCACAAAGACTGCGGGCGAGCTGACAGCGACGGTGGGATCTGGCCTTGGGCTAAGTATCTGAAGATGGTGAAGGCGGAATTTAGCCTGGCGGGATGAGCGTCACTATCCGCCGACCGTTTGTCGAACCGTCAGCGCTACCTTCACCCACTCAACCCACCTACGCAATACAACCAGCCCGCCCGACGAAGCCCACACAACCACACAAGCGAGCGCCGCAGCAGCGATCGACGGCCAGCACGACCAAGCCCAGCGCAGCTCACCGCGCACCCACGAAGCACAAAGTGCAGCCAGCAACGATGCCATGGAGTAGGCAGGGAAGGTCACGGACGACGGCTCAGCGCGCAGCATGATGCGAGTACCGATAAGGCCAGCACCTAGCGACGTGGCACCGAGCAGCCAAAGTCGCCAGTCAGAGAGAGCAGCCGGCGTTACATGGTGGGCCATGAGTGAGGCTATCCCGAGCGCACCGAGGGCGACTAGAAACTGTTCAGCGGCTAGGAAGTCTTCTGGGCGCTCAGGGTTGGCTTGGGGGACGATCAGCACACTGCCGCTTTTCATCTTTTCGATAGCGCGGTCAAATTCTCGTCGCTGTATGTCTGACATATCTGCAAGTTTCAAGTGCGGACCGCAATCAGCGCAACGAGGCAGTGTACCGTCGCTTGTGTGTGTCAACGTCCCACAGTGATTGCAAGGCACTCCTATAACATGGCCCACCGCGGGAGCAGAACGATTTGCACCCTCTATAAGCTCTAAGTCATACCCTGGCGCGCTCTGCTTGGCCTCAGCCACCGCCCTCAACTTCACCCAATAGCCCGCCACGTACAGCCCGGCTAGCGCCAACGGCAGCACAGCGGCGATCGGCGGCTTCGTCCAGGCAGCGAGCACCGCAGCTATCATCCCGAGCAGGGGCAGCACGAGCGCGCTGGGCGGCGACACGCGCGCGACTAGAGCCAACCGGCCAGCTTTGCCCGCCACGATAGCCAGCAGCGATGAGGGGGAGAGTAGCGCCAACGTGCTAGCGGTCAGTATCATCACTGAGGCTAAAGCAGCCTTGCTCGCCGCCATGCTCGGAGGCCAAAGTTTGCGCCACTCCCACAGGCCCGTCAAACGGCCCCCAGCTAGCGCTAGGACGAGAGCTACGCTACAGGCTAGGGTGTACGTCTGGTAAGCTGCTAGAGGGCCGTAGGAGCGTCCTAGGAGGCCACAGGTGAAGGCGTAGGCGGCGGAGCAGGCGAAGTAGAGGGCGAGGTGCACGAACAAAGGCAGGGTGGGGCGAGCTGAGGACGAGACAGACGCGGGTAAACGTACCATCGGTCAGGCTCCTTCGATGAGTGCAGTAGCTAGAGCATTACTAGGCTAGCACACCCTCGACGGAACGCACGTCAGCGTCTAGTAACCACGCACCTGGATGATAGCAGCGTCAGCGAGCTTCCCGCGTGCTCTCTTGGCCGTCGAGTCCTTAATCACCGTATACTCCGACACAAACAGAGCGCGTCCTACCCAGAAAGTGTCACTACCGTCAAGCAATGACAGCTTGACCGCTTTGCTAGGGACGATGCCAGCTTTAGTGAGCGCGTCCCTTACTTCCCGACGTGGGTAGGTCTCTTTTACGCTATCGAGGCGATCGTAAAGTTTGCCCAGGCTGATCCACGCTGAGCCCTGCCCGCGTCTGCTGCCTGGTGTCCAAGTAATGAGCCCTCTGGAGTCAGCACTACCTAGATCAGAAACGCTACAAGTAACACTTACATCGTCGGCGAGCAGCGTTGGTGCTGAGCCATCAATCACTCCTATCTTCTCAATCTCGATCCAAACTTCAGCAAATCGCGCTCGTGGAAGATTCACTTCCTCAAGGCAGAACACCATGCCGGGCTTCATCGCTTGCAGCATCTGCTCATATTTGTTCTGCTGCGCTTCCTTGTGTCGAAGGGCCTGGCGCTCTTTTAATGCTTCGCGTGCGCGCTTCATACCGTCGAGTCGGCACCACGAACAGGCGCGTTCTTGAGCCGAGCAATCGTGGTTGTTGCGCTTGTCCACTTCTTTCTGGAGGTCTGCGTCGGAGAGTGCAGCGAGCAGCTCAGCGTCTGCTACCTTCGCCGCTGTGTCAGCAGCTTCCTGAGCCTTGCGCGCCACTTCCTTAGCCAGATAGTCAGCGAGCTCGACCCGTGGGTCAACCTCCGCACACGCCTTACAGCCCGACCCATAACGATAGGCTTGGTTGCGAGTAAAGTCTTCGCCGTGATTGCCATAATCCTTGATCAGGACCTTGCGCCATTGAGTCGGACGTGACGCACCTAATCCTTGAAGTTCAAATGCCTCGACGGTGAAGGTCCCTGCAAAGTCATACGCTTCAGGTGCGGTAGTGTATCGAAAGGTGTATTTGCCAGGCTGGGCAAGCAAGACATTGAATTTCTTCTCGATCGCGTCCTCAACCTGCCATCGCTGCGACCATGCAAAGCAGTTTGCAGGCACTTTACCGATCAGCTCGGGCGGGCCTTCTTGATCAAGGCGCTTCCCGGTGAGATTGACCTCACCGCGATCGTTTAGTTCCTCGTCGCTAGCATCGTCCTCGGTCCACGTCGAGGTAGGATGCTTCCCGCCTAGGACAAGCGACGAAGCATCATAAATCGGGATCATCGCCCACTCTCCGACCGCCAGTCGCAGCCCGCTGCTGAGATCATTCGTTGCTCATGGTTCGCCTTGATCGCCGAGAGCCCTAGCGCAGAGAGCAGCAGCACGGCAGCGAGGAAGTAGAGGCTGCTGTGATCGGGCGAGGGCTTCTTAGCTTGTGCTGCCGCCAACGCTCGACGCTTGGCGCGCAAAGCATGCCACTTACGACGGTTGCGAAGCGACTCAATCGAGGTGGGGTACTGGCTGATCTGGTCAGTGGTAGCGGTCATGGTGCTCCTGTAGGTCTATCGGCTACGATCGGTGAGTGCAGAGCGTTTTGCAGTGCGGTCGATCGCTTCAAGTTCGTACTTGAAACCATGGCCGATCAAGCTAGGCTTTGCAAGTGGAGGTTGAAATGAGTGAGCAAGCCGATCGGCGTTTTGAGGTCATTTCTAAGATTTTCGGTAAGGGAATCTTTACTTTGGGCCTGGAGATGAATTGGGAGTTTTTAGGTGAACGTGATTCGCAAGGTTTGATCCATTCACGAATTTACGGCACCTGGCGCATCCTGTCAGCCGGCTGTCCTGCGAAGTGGCACAAAGATCAAGCTGAGGACGCGCGGCATCCTGGCACAGACTCCTACATCCTTGAAGATGCGTCAGATGAGGACATCACTGAGCAGCCCGCTGAGCCCTTCG
>ERZ650308.1737-NODE-1737-length-11059-cov-4.562886_pt1 | contig 11059 bp, 10 predicted proteins | sample MGYA00376244_ERZ650308 | MGnify/ENA primary metagenome ERZ650308 (study PRJEB26733, sample SAMN07839295) | wastewater metagenome | biome: small river; feature: stream; material: water | place: USA: North Carolina | collected 2016-04-26 ...
CACATCCTGCGGCGAGCGCGGGAGCAATCTTGCGCGTTGCCATTGCCATGGGGAAGTTCCAGGGGGCGATGAGAACTGCGTTACCTACAGGAGCACGACGAACCAGGATGGTTGCATCTCCTGCAGGCGAATCACGGTAGAGACCTTGAGCACGGAGTGCCTCTTCTGCAAACCAGCGAACATAGTCTGCGGAGTACTGAACTTCGGCATAACCTTCGGACAGCGGCTTGCCCATCTCGCGGGAGATGACGTAGGCAAGGGTGTCCTTGTTCTCAATCAACTTGGCATAGACGGCGTGCAGAATGTCAGAACGGTGACGTGGGCTCTTCTTTGCCCATTCCTTACCCGCGGCATCTGCCTTGGTCAGGGCCTGCAGTGCATGCTCGGGAGTGTGATCTGGCAGGGTGCCAATGACCTTCTCCGTTGCAGGGTCAATGACATCGAAGCTGGTACTGCTGGGCAACAGTCGAGAGACATTGATGCTGGCAAGGGCCTTCTCCGATGCTGCGAGAAGATCAGCGTCTGGGGTGAAGTACGACATTGTGCTTACCTTTTCTTAGAGTCCACCACGAGCAATGAGCTGCGCAGCAATCACGTTCTTTTGAATCTCGTTGGTGCCTTCTCCCACAATCATGAGTGGAGCATCGCGGAAGTAGCGTTCAACATCGTATTCGGTTGAGTAGCCATATCCACCGTGAATACGGATGGCATTGAGGGCAATTTCCATGGCGACTTCGGAGGCGAACAGCTTGGCCATTCCTGCTTCCATGTCACAGCGTTCGCCGCTTTCATACTTTTCAGCAGCAAAAAGGGTGAGCTGACGAGCAGCGGTGAGCTTGGTTGCCATGTCTGCGAGGTAGTTACCAATGGACTGGTGCTTCCAAATGGCCTTGCCGAAGGTTTCACGCTCTTGTGAGTACTTGATGGAATCTTCCAGAGCTGCGGCAGCGACACCGAGTGAGCGGGCAGCGACCTGAATACGTCCGACCTCGAGTCCCTTCATGAACTGGGCAAAACCTTTGCCGGGTTCCCCACCCAAAATCTGGGTTGCAGGAGTGCGGTAGTCATCGAAAGAAATCTCGCAGGATTCCACACCCTTATAACCGAGCTTGGGCAGGTCACGGGAAATGTTCATGCCCTCGCCTGGCTCGACCAAGACGATGGACATACCGGTGTGACGGGGCTCAGCGTTGGGGTCTGTCTTTGCCAGAAGGGCAATGAGGCCAGAGCGTCGAGCGTTGGAGATCCAGGTCTTCGAACCGTTAATGACGAGGTCATCTCCGTCTGCGCGAGCAACGGTAGAGATGGCTTGGAGGTCAGAACCACCACTGGGCTCTGTCAGGGCCATGGTGGCACGCAGTTCGCCGGTAGCCATCAAGGGAAGATACTTACTCTTCTGTTCTTCCGTGCCATACATGGTCAGCAGCTTGGCCACAACGGTGTGACCACCCATGGCGCCAGAGAGACTCATCCAGCCTCGGGCAAGTTCTTCTGTGACCTGAACATAGGCAGGCATCGAGATGGGCAGACCGTCATACTCTTCGGGAACGGCGAGGCCGTAGATTCCCATCTCTTTCATCTGCTCAATCCACGCCTCGGGGTACTCATTGGCGTGCTCAACCTCGTTGACGGTGGGCTTCACATCACGATCAATAAATGCTCGGACGGTGTCGACGAGCATCTGTTCTTCTTCGTTGAGAGAGGTAGTCATAAAAACAAAATATATCATATTGACAGTGCTCGGCAAGGCTATAGGGAATATTATGTAAGAAGCACACTCGCCCGGAATTCCGGGCTTCTTCCCGGTGTGTGAGACGAGGAGCACTGCTGATTATGAACGCACGAATTCGCCCCGTTCGCCCTCAGTTGGGTGACGAAGCAGCTTCGTTCTTGCGTGACCAGATCACATCTGGCACTCTCGCCGCTGGCGCCCCTGTCCGCCCTGAAACGGTGGCAGATGAGCTCGGTATCTCGACAACTCCTGCGCGCGAAGCACTCCAAGCACTCCGTGCTGAAGGATTCCTTGATCTTGCTCCTCGCCGTGGATTCACGGTTGCCAAAGTAGACGGCAACGACGTCCGAGACATGTTCTTGGTTCAGTCCATGGTGGCCGGAGAGCTTGCAGCACGTGCAGCATCCAAAGCCACTCCAGAAACCATTGCAGCACTCGATGAGATCCACACTGAACTCACCGCAGCCGCAAACCGTGGGGACTTGGCTTCACTCGAAGAGCTCAACCACGCTTTCCACCGCGAAATTAACCTCGCAGCTGATGCCCCGCGTCTGGCCTGGGTTATCAAGCTAGTTTCCCGCTATGCCCCCCGGCGCTTCTATGCCTCGATCAACGGCTGGCCCGAAACCACCGTTCACGACCACACCGGATTGCTCGAAGCCATCCGTGCAGGAGACGCAGAACGCGCTCGCACCGAGATGACCGAGCACGTGCGTCACGCTGGCGAGCAACTTGCCAGCCACATCGACGCTCGTATCGCCGCTCAGGGCTAACTCACAACACCTCTGGATGACTGACTACTAGCGCATTCTTCACTTTGGTATATAATATTTTCTGTTACTCGGTGAGAGGAAAACAGTAGTGAAAATCGTCGTCTTGATGAAGCAGGTGCCCGACACCTGGGGTGAGCGCAAACTCGACACCACCACAGGCTGGGTTGACCGCGTGGGCGGTGACAACGTCATTGATGAAATCAATGAGCGTGCCCTCGAAGTAGCTCTCTCCTATAAAGACAGTGACAAGTCTGCAGAAGTCATCGTGATGACCATGGCACCTGGCGATGTCAGTGATTCGCTGAAGAAAGCCCTCGCCATGGGCTGCGACTCCGCCATCCACATCCAGGACGACGGACTGGCCGGTGCAGACGCCGGCATGACCGCAGCAACACTGGCCGCGGCGCTTCGCAATCTGAATGCAGACCTCATCGTTGCTGGTAACGAATCGACCGATGGTCGCGGTGGAATTGTTCCCTCGATGATTGCCGAACACCTGGGTCTCCCCCACCTGGGCATGTTGGGTTCCATCGACATCTCTGGATCTGCCATATCTGGGGTTCGCCTCATTGAAGAAGGAACTCAGAACGTCCACGCCAACCTTCCCGCCGTCATCTCCGTCAACGAGAGCAACCCCGATGCGCGCTTCCCTAGCTTCAAAGGCATCATGGGCGCCAAGAAGAAGCCCGTGGTCACTCAGTCACTCGCTGACCTGGGAGTGAGCGCACCCGCAGGTTCCACCGTGATTCTCAGCACGAGCGTCCGCCCTGCACGCGCCGCAGGAACCAAGATCACCGATGACGGAACAGCGGGAGAACAACTTGCTGACTTCCTCGTCTCGAACCGACTCATCTAGAAGGAACAGGTACAGACATGTCGAACATTCTCGCTCTCGTCGAACTGACCAGTTCCGGCAAGCTCAGCTCCACAACCCCTTCCCTGCTAGCAGCAGCCACCAAGCTCGGTAACCCTGTAGCCGTCGTTGTTACCGCTCCAGGAAGTGGTGCATCACTCGTTTCTGAACTGGGTTCACTTGGTGCAGCACACGTGGTTGTCGCGGAGAGCTCTGCAGCTCACACTGCCCTTACCACTCCAGCTGTCGCGGCATTAGAAGCAGCCATTGCTGAGCAGAAGCCAGCAGCGGTTCTGATTCCGAACTCCATCGATGGCCGCGAAGTAGCAGGCCGTCTGGCTGTGCGCACCAACACCACGGTGTTGGTGGATGCTGTCGACCTTGCCAACGGCAAGGACAGCATCGTTGCCACCCACTCGGTGTTTGGTGGTGGCTTCACCGTCGAATCCCAGACCAACGGTGGCCTCACCATTGCCACTGTCCGCCAGGGCTCGCCTGATGGCCGCACACCCGTTGCCTCTCCTGGCGTGAGCACCATCTCGATTGACGTGGACGCCAGCACGACCGGTGTCATCGAGAGCACCAATGCCCATGAGTCCAACTCCTCTCGCCCCGAACTTCGCGGTGCTGAGAGAGTAGTTTCCGGTGGTCGCGGACTGGGATCAGCAGAAAAGTTCGTCCTCGTTGAGCAGTTAGCCGATGCACTCGGTGCAGCAGTCGGTGCTTCTCGTGCTGCTGTTGACGCAGGCTTTATTCCTCAGTCCCACCAGGTCGGTCAGACCGGTGTGACAGTCGCACCACAGCTCTATGTTGCTCTGGGCATCTCCGGCGCTATTCAGCACCGTGCAGGTATGCAGACCTCCGACACCATCATCGCTATCAACAAAGATGGTGACGCTCCCATCTTTGATGTTGCTGACTTTGGCGTTGTCGGTGACGTCTTCACTGTTGTGCCGCAGCTCATCGCTGCGATCGAGGCACGTCGATGAGTTCTCTCCTCGCCGCCCTCGGCACTCCTGAGACGAAGAAGAAACTGGTGTGGGGAATCCCTCTCGCACTCGTAGCACTTGTTGCCGTAGTTCTCCTGGCGCAGTGGTACCGCGCATCTGAGGCAGGGGCAGCGTTCCTGACGCAGTACCCAGGCTCCACAGAACTTCCTGCAGGAGCACCTGAAGGCTTCCCTGCGTGGTTGAACTTCCAGCACTTCCTCAATCTGTTCTTCATTGTGTTGATCATTCGCACGGGGTGGCTTGTCCGCACCACGCAGCGTCCCGCTGCGTATTGGACCCGCAACAACAAGGGACTGCTCCGCACCAAGGGGGAACCCAAGAAGATCAGCCTCGATTTGTGGCTCCACCTCAGCCTCGACTTCCTGTGGGCACTCAATGGTGTGATTTTCATTGTCTTGCTGTTTGCTACTGGTCAATGGATGCGTCTTGTGCCCACCTCATGGGAGGTCATTCCCAACGCGTGGTCGGCAGCCATTCAATACGCCTCACTGAACTGGCCCCACGAAAACGGCTGGGTCAACTACAACAGCCTGCAGCAACTTGCCTACTTCCTCATCGTCTTCGTCGCAGCTCCACTGGCCATCCTCACCGGTGTACGCATGTCGAACGCGTGGCCTGGCCCCAAGGCAGCCATCAGCAAGGCCTACCCACTTCCGGTTGCACGAGCTATTCACTACCCCGTGATGATCTTCTTCGTGCTGTTCGTCATTGCCCACGTCACCCTGGTTCTCACCACCGGTGCACTGCGTAATCTCAACCACATGTATGCCTCCAACAATGGAGACAGCTGGTTGGGCTTTGGCCTCTTCGCCGGGTCACTGGTGCTCACCGTGGCGGCATGGATCTTGGCCAAGCCCGCATTCCTGCAGCCTTTAGCAACCATGACCGGCAAGGTCACTCGCCAGTAGGAATTAGTTCAGTCCGAACTCTTTCAGAACTGCCTCGGTGTGTGCACCAAGTGCAGGGATAGCACCCATCTGTGCTTCATACGAGCTGGCTGTGACGGGTGGAATTAAGCTGCGTGCGGTTTCGCCATTGGGGAGTTCCACCTCGCGCCAGCGGTGACGGGCTTCGAGTTGAGGGTGTGCCGAGAACTGGCGCATGTCTCGCAATTGGGCATTAGCAATGCCTGCCTCGTCCAAACGAGCGAGGGCCTCGACACTGCTGATGGTGGAGAACACCTCATCAATGCGGGCATGCAATGCAGGTCTATTCTGAACACGGATAGCACCCGCATTGAAACGAGAATCCGTAGCAACGGATTCATCCTGGAGCACAATCTCGCAGAACTTGGCCCATTCACGTTCGTTCTGAATACCAAAGAAGACGGTTCCGTCATTGGTAGTGAACGGGCCATAGGGGGCGATGGTGGCGTGCTGAGCACCTGAGCGTGGCTGCTGTTCTCCGCCGTATTCGGCATAGAGATAGGGCTGGCTCATCCACTCACCCAGTGCTTCGAGCATGGAGATCTCGAGCACATCACCCTTGCCTGTGCGACCACGCCGGATCAATGCGGACAGCACACCTGAGTAGGCATACATTCCCGCAGCAATATCTGCCACCGAGATGCCCACCTTGGCAGGCGCCTCTGGCGTTCCAGTCACACTGAGCAAACCCGTTTCACACTGCACCAGAAGGTCATAGGCCTTCTTCTGTTCATACTCTCCACCTCGGCCATAGCCAGAGATGGACACATAGATCAGCTGAGGGTTGAGTTCCAATGCCTGGGCAGAGCTCAGACCAAGACGTTCAACAGCTCCAGGAGCAAGGTTTTGAATAAAGACATCCGCTTGAGACACAAGACCGCGAAGTGCAGTGATGCCCTGCTCGGTCTTCAGGTCCAACACAACGCTTTCTTTGTTGCGGTTGATCCAGACAAAGTAGCTTGCTTCACCATGAACCTTGGTGTCATAAGCGCGCGCGAAGTCACCGGCATCGCGCTCAATCTTGATCACCCGTGCACCCAGGTCAGAGAGCTGACGGGAGGCAAAGGGAGCAGCAACTGCTTGCTCAAGAGAAACAACCGTGATGCCGTCGAGTGGACGAACCATGACTACTTGGCTCCAACTCGAGACAGAATGCGCTTCGCGCGATCAACCACAGGCTTGTCGATCATGACGCCATCAAGTTGTGAAGCACCGCCCTCGAGGCCAATCACTTTCTGGGCCCACGCAACTTGTTCTGCAGAAGGGGCACATGCTGAATGAACAAGCTCAACTTGTGCTGGATGGATGCAGAGCTTTCCACCGAAGCCGAACTCACGAGCACGAAGAGCTTCGGCAGTGACCACGTCAGTGTCTTTAATGCTCAAGCTGGGTGAATCAACTGGTGCAGCTAAACCAGCAGCACTGGAGGCAATAACGAGCTGAGCCCGGGCAAAGTCGAATACCCGTTCGTGGGTGGCATCCACGTCCACGCCAAAGTCAACGGCGCCAAAGCCCAGACGAGTCACTCCAGGAACTGATGCAATCTCATGCGCGTTCACAAGACCGCGCGCAGACTCAATCAAGGCAACGATGCCGAAACCAACGGGAAGAGCTGCAATTGCTTCGGACATCTGCTGTGGTGTTTCAGCTTTGGGAACCATGACCCCCAAGAGGCCGTTTCCTGCCACTGCAGAAACATCACGAAGAGCTGCTAGCTCAACGGAAGAGTTTTCACTATTGATACGAACCACAGCAGTGAGCCGGCCACCAGGAATCTCTTCATGTGGGGAGGTCAACGCAGCAACAACAGCATCAAGTGCAAGCACTTTGTTCTCGGGTGCGACAGCGTCCTCGAGATCGATGATGATGAGGTCTGCACCTGATTGGTGCGCTTTGACGAAGCGGTCAGGACGGTCGCCAGGAACAAACAACATCGTTGTGGCATTGGCCACAACGTCGATGTTCGATCCCTGTGCAGAAGTCATTACTTGGACGCTACCTCGGGCAGGCTGGATTCGTCGGGACGTGAGCCGGCAACGCTGGGCAGGTGGCCCTTCTTGTAAATCATGAAGGAACGCTTGAAGCTCACCACGATGGTGCCATCCTGGTTGAAGCCTTCGGTGGCAACGGTGACAACGCCCATGGTGGGACGTGACGCAGATTCGCGCAGGTCGAGCACCTTAGAACGCGAGTAGATGGTGTCACCTTCATAGACGGGTGCGGGCATACGCACTTCGTCCCAGCCCAGGTTTGCAAAGACATTCATGGAGAGATCCATGGTGGACTGTCCCGTCACCAGAGCAAGTGTGAAGGTGGAGTTGACCAGAGGAAGCTTGTAGCTGGTGCCCGCAGCATAGTTGCGGTCGACGTGCGTCTTCGAGACGTTCTGGGTCATGAGCGTGAACATCTGATTGTCCGCTTCAGTGACTGTCTTTCCGAAGGGGTGGTAGTAAATGTCACCAATAGCGAAGTCTTCAAACAGGCGGCCAGTCCAGCCTTCAACAACGCGGGATTCAGAGTCACTCATCTGTGCAGTCCTTTAGATATTCGCGCAGAAAGCGCTGAATATATTATACAGAACGAGTAGGGCCCAGCAGTAGAGGCTTCTTCTGATCCATCGTGAAGAAGTCATTGCCCTTGTCATCGACCACGACGAAGGCAGGGAAGTTTTCCACCTCGATCTTGTAAACCGCTTCCATACCCAGCTCGGGGTAGTCAATGATCTCCATCGAGCGAATGCTGTCCTGAGCCAGACGAGCGGCAGGGCCGCCCACAGAACCGAGGTAGAAGCCGCCATAGGTGCCACAGGCCTTGGTCACCACAGAGGAGCGGTTACCCTTGGCCAACATGACCATGGAGCCACCAGCCTTCTGGAACTCCTCCACATAGCTGTCCATACGACCAGCGGTGGTGGGTCCGAAGGAACCCGTAGGTAGACCTTCGGGGGTCTTTGCGGGACCTGCGTAGTAGATGGGGTGATCCTTGGCGTAGTCGGGCAAACCTTCGCCACGCTCGAGGCGTTCACGCATGCGTGCGTGCGCAATGTCGCGAGCCACCACAATGGTTCCGGTCAACATCACACGAGTACCAATCGAGCAGGCAGAGAGTTCCTTGAGGATCTCCTCCATGGGCTGGTTCAAGTTGATGGGAACACCTGGTGAAGCCTGCTCGATTTCTTCAAGACCGGTTTCAGGAATGAATCGTGCGGGGTCGTGCTCGAGCTCTTCAATGAAGACACCCTCAGAGTTGATGGTTGCCAGCAGCTGGCGGTCAGCCGAGCAGGAAACAGCAATCGCAATCGGCAGCGAAGCGCCGTGGCGAGGCAGACGAACAACACGCACGTCGTGGCAGAAATACTTACCGCCGAACTGCGCACCAAAACCGATGGTTTTGGTCAGTTCGAAGACCTTCTGTTCGAACTCGAGGTCACGGAATCCCTGACCCTCCTTGCCACCTTCGGTGGGAAGCGAGTCGAGATAGTGGGTGGAGGCTAACTTAGCTGTCTTCACTGCGTAGTCAGCAGAGGTTCCACCAATGACAATGGCCAAGTGATACGGAGGGCATGCTGCGGTTCCGAGGCTGGCGATCTTCTCGCGCAGGAACTCCAGCAGGCGGGTTTCTTCCAGAACAGCCTTGGTCTCTTGGTAGAGGAAGGTCTTGTTGGCACTACCGCCACCCTTAGCCATGAACAGGAATTCATAGCTGTCGCCCTTGGTCAGCGAGATGTCGACTTCAGCAGGCAGGTTGGTGCCGGTGTTCACTTCTTCCCACATCGAGGTGGGAGACATCTGCGAGTAGCGCAGGTTGAGGTCGTGATACGCCTTGGCAATACCGTTCGTGATGTATTCGGCATCACGACCATCGGTCAGGATACGGTGACCGCGCTTGGCCATCACCAGAGCAGTACCGGTGTCCTGACACATCGGCAGCACTCCACCGGATGCCACGTTGGCGTTCTTGAGCAAATCCAGAGCAACGTACTTGTCATTTCCCGAAGCTTCAGGGTCTTCCAGGATCTTGCGCAGTTGAGCAAGGTGCGCGGGGCGCAGGTAGTAGTTGATTTCCTTATAGGCGGTGTAGGCCAAGAGCTCGAGTGCCTCAGGAGAGACCGAAGTGAAGGTGTGCTCACCGAGGGTGACCGATTCAACACCTTCGTCACTGAGCAGAGTCCTGTCGTAGTCCGTGGACTGGCGGTGCAGGATCTGGTATTCGCCCTTGTTCATCATTGCCTTATTTCTGTTAACTCAAGGAAGTAATAAAAGTTTGCCGGTGGTTTTGCGCCCAGCCAAGTCGTCTTGAGCCTGTGCAGCCTCTGCCAGAGGGTAGGTGCCACCGATGCGCACGTCGAGTTTCCCCGAAACCACGGCATCTGTGAGCTCGCCCCAGCGCCAATTGCGCTCTTTGGCTGTTAATAAGTAATTCCACAGTGTGGGTCGAGTAATAAACAGCGAACCGCCTGAATTCAGGCGCTGCAGATCAAATTCAGGAACAGGTCCAGACGCCGCACCAAAGAGCACCATGGTTCCACGGATAGCCAGAGACATTAGCGAACGGTCAAAGGTGGCTTGGCCAACACCGTCATAGACCACGTCCACACCGCGGCCATTGGTCAGTTCACGAACTCGAACATCAAAGCCCTCATAGTCCAGCACCTCGTCAGCACCGGCAGCACGAGCAAGTTCTGCCTTGTGTTCATCGGAGACGGTGGTGAACACACGAGCACCGCGCAGCTTGGCCAGCTGAATCAAGAGCAGACCAACACCACCGGCTCCGGCATGAACCAAGGCAGTGTGCTCAGGTCCCAGCGGGAAGGTCGAAGATGCCAGATAGTGCGCGGTCATGCCCTGCAAGGGCAAAGCAGCGGCAGTGAGGTCATCCATGCCTGCAGGAATAAGCAGTGCCTTCTCCGCAGGAACGAGAGCGAACTCTGCATAGGTCGAGATGCCGTCAGTGAAGGCAATGCGCTGACCAACCTCCAGGCTGGTCACGCCCTCACCGAGGGCTTCCACGGTCCCCATGCCTTCGGCACCAAGAATGTGGGGAAGTGGGATGGAGTAGATGCCCTTGCGCTGATAAATCTCAATGAAGTTCACACCGGTGGCACGCATGCGAACCAGGACCTGGCCAGGACCAGCAACAGGGGCCTCGACATCGGTGAAGTTCAGGACAGAAGAGTCACCGAACTCGGAAACAACAATGGCTTTACTCATAGCGTCAAGTCTGGCACTGCCAGGAGGGTTCAGGTTGTCTTAGTGCTTGTTACCGAGGTCTTCGATGACCTCAAACAACACGTCGACATCACTGAGTTCTGTGCGGAAGTTCGTGAAGCAGGGACGCAACCAGGTTTCTCCGTTGATGACTGCAGGCGAAAGGAAAACGCGGCCATCCTTTTCGATGGCAGAACACAATGCAGCATTGTGCTCACTGATCTTCTGCGGGTCAGTCATGCCGTGTGGAATGTGCTGCAGTGGAACGATCGAAAGCTGCGGGCGGTGAGGCAGAACGCGGAAGGATGCATTCACGCTGGCGCGTGAATATGTTTCCTGAGCGAGTTCGATGTTTTTGGTGATCGCAGAGCGGAATTCTGACGCACCATGTGCTTTGAATCCCAGCCACAGCTTCAGTGCACGCAGTGGACGTGAATATTCCAGCGTCACATCAACGGGATTCGGCTCTTCACCCTCATGGGGCATGTAGGCCTCGTTGTGGCCGAAGGTGGTTGCCAAAGCGGCATAATCCTTGACCAACACAATGGAGCAGGCCTT
>ERZ650308.1738-NODE-1738-length-11056-cov-6.454141_pt1 | contig 11056 bp, 11 predicted proteins | sample MGYA00376244_ERZ650308 | MGnify/ENA primary metagenome ERZ650308 (study PRJEB26733, sample SAMN07839295) | wastewater metagenome | biome: small river; feature: stream; material: water | place: USA: North Carolina | collected 2016-04-26 ...
GCTCCCGCATCCCGGTCGGTCAGACCGCTGTCCAGTCCTGAGCGGTTGGGGTATTTGTAGCGGTCCAGGTGCTGTTTGAAAGGCCCATCGTTTAGCGCAATCCAGCGCAGCACCTCGGCCTCGTCGGCAGTTGCGGGCAACCAGCCCTGCGGGTCGTGCTGGCGCAGGGCCCACAGCATGATGTCCAGGCTCTGATCGATCACGCGTGAATCGGCTGGTAGCCACAACACCGGCACCGTGCCCTTGGGCGACAAAGCCAGCATCGACGCTGGTTTGTTCTTGAGCACCACCTCGCGGTGCTCATAAGCCACGCCGCTGACCAACAAAGCCAGCCGGGCACGCATGGCGTAGGGGCAGCGGCGGAAGGCGTAGAGGACGGGGGCGGGCATGGGATGATCATAGAGGGGCGGCCCGTCAATGATGGAGGCTTTTCGCAGAGCATCTTGGCGTGTCATGCTGAAGCACAATCTGGCCGCGCATGTCAGGCGATGGTTGTCACCAGCGTGCCAATGGGATCTATGGACACCTCGATGCGATCGCCCGTCGACAGCCATACCGGTGGCTTGCGAAACGCGCCAATGCCCGCCGGCGTGCCGGTCGTGAGGACATCACCTGGTTCCAGTGTCATGTACTGGCTCACATAAGCGATCAAGGTGGCCACCGGGAACAGCATGTCAGCGGTGGTGGCCTCTTGCATGACTTGGCCGTTCACCATCGTTCTCAGTTGCAGCGCCTGCGGGTCAGGGATTTCGTCCGCAGTGACCAGTACCGGCCCGAGCGGGCAAAAGCCGTCCATGCTTTTGGCAAACGTGGTTTGAGGCGGCGAGATGTCGAACTGGAACTCGCGCGCGCTCAGGTCGTTCAGGAGGGTATAGCCGGCCACATGCGACAGCGCTTGTTCGGCCGTGACGTTGCGAACGAAGCTGCCGATCACCACCGCCAGCTCGCCTTCGAAGTCAAACTTCTGGATCGCCGGGGGCTTGGTTACCGAAGCCCCCGAGGCTGTCACCGACGAAGGCATTTTGAAGATGATGCGTGGTTTTTCAAATGGATCGACACCTGTTTCCTTGGCGTGGTCGGCGTAGTTGCGTCCGACACCAACGATCTTGCCAGGACGCGCTACCGGCGCAAGTAGACGCAGTCCCGACAGTGGCAGCAGTTCGCCCTGACCAGACGCCAGGTATTGGCCAAGTCGCACCGCCATTTGCTCACGTGCTGGAATGCCAGCCTGCGCCCAGCGCATCGGTCCACCAGTTGCCGGCTCGATGCCGTGCACTTGAAGCACTGCCTCGTCCACAACCATTTGTTCGAACAGCTCGGTGACATCGACCACCGATTCACCTTGCAAGATGCCGGTACGGCTGCGGCCAGTCACCTCATAACGTATGAATTTCATATGTGCCTCAGGCTGCTGCGGCTGCCACTTCGGCGCGCGGCTTGCCGTTCTGGTCAAAGAAGCGCGAAGCTGCGACCTGGCAGCGGCGGATGTAGCGGTGCTCGTGCGGCAGGTAGTCGGCCACCGCGTTGTGGATGGTGCCCATGTTGTCCCACATCAGCACGTCTTGTTCCTCCCATTGATTCGCGTAGCGGAACTCTGGACGCAACTGGTGCGCGAACAGGAACTCCAGCACCTCGTCGCTCTCTTGCTGAGACAGCTGGTCGATGCGCATCGTGTAGCCGGGGTTGGCGTACAGCACCTTCTTGCCGGTGATGGGATGGGTGAGGAAGACGGGGTGCGAGACCGGTGGCTTGGCCGCACGCTGTGCGTCGGTCAGCGGCGGGCGCGTGCTGCCACGTTCGCGGCGCATCATTTCCCAGAACTTGTTGAAGTCGTGGGTGGCGGTCATGCCGTCCAGACGGGTCTTGAGCTCTTGTGGCAGCGCCTCGTAGGCCGCGTGCATGTTGCAAAACTCGGTATTGCCCAAGGTTTTGCCATTGCGCCGCGGGATGACGGTGCCATACAGCACGTTGGTGAAGGCGATCATGCGGCTGTAGGACATGTCGGTATGCCAGTCCTGGCCGGCATCGGACAGGCCCAGCGGCTTGCCGTCTTCCATCATGTTGGACAGGATCATCACTTCCGGCAGGCCGGGCGCCTGGAAAGCATTGGCCACGTTGATCTCCAGCTCGCCGAAGCGCGAGGAAAAGTCACGCAGCTGCTGCGCAGTGAGGCTCTGTTTGGGGTACTTGAGCACGCCGTGGCGGCCCAGCGCTTGCAGCAGAGTCTCGAAGGTCTGGTCGTCCAGCGGCTGTGACAGGTCCAGGCCTTCGACGCGGGCACCCAGCGAGGCGCCCGAGGGGATGATGCGCATTTCCATATAGTCTCTCCGATTAAGGGGGGTCAGTAGGCCTGCTGCAGCAGGTCGAGGATCTCGCTGGCGTCGAGCACCTGGCGAGGGTTGAAGTAAAGGCCGCGTTCGCCCATGGTCTTTTGGGCGATCGCGCCCAGTGACTCACGGGCCACACCGATGTCGCGCAGCCGCTGCGGCACGCCCAGCATGGCGGCGAGTGACTCGATCCAGGCGATGACATCCTGTCCGCCCGGCACCACCGCAGAGGCGTTGCGCAGTGCGTCCTGTACTGCGGGGCGGTTGAAACGCAGGGCATGAGGCAGCAGCACCGCATTGGCTTGGCCATGCGGCGCGCCGGTGACCGAGCCGATCGCATGGCAAACGGCATGGTGCAAGGCCGTGCGCGCGTTGACCAACACCAGACCAGACAGGTGCGCGGCATACAGCAGCTGTGCCCGTGCCGCCAAGTCGTTCGGCTTTGCGTGCACGTCCGGCAGCGCCTGCGCGAAACGACGCAGGGCGTCCAGCGCCAGTACCTCAGCCAGTGGTGAGCGTTCCTTGGAGTACAGGCCTTCCACGCAATGCGCGATCCCGTTCATTCCGGTGGACAGCATCAGGCTGGCCGGCACCTCCAGGTTGGCCTGCGGATCGAGCAGCACTACGCGGCTGGCCAGCTGTGGGTCGGTGAACAGCAGCTTTCGGCCATCGGCATCGCGGATGCCAAGACTGGGCGTCACCTCCGCCCCCGAGGCGGTACACGGAATGGAAACGATGGGCACCTTGGGCCGTGCCAATACCGGAATGTGCAGCTGGTCGGGCGGGGTGAAGCGGCTGGCATGGTCGGCCAGGCTGCCACCTTCCGCCATCAAGAGCGCGATCGCCTTGGCGGTGTCTGAGCTGCTGCCACCGCCGACGGCCACGATGCACTGGGTGCTCTGCTGGGCGCCTTGAGCCGCCAGCCGCTCGACCAGTTCTGCCGACGAGTGGGCTGGAATGTCCGGCGCCTGGAGCAGCTGCAGGCCCTGAAGTTGCTGCAACAGCAGCGTGTGCAGGCTCGAACGGCGGACGCTGCCACTGCACACCAGCAGCACGCGCTGCACACCCAGCAATTGCAGCTCGGCACGCAGGCCGTTGACTGCACCTGCCCGCATGATGGTCTTCATGGCCGGCGTGCGCTGCACGAACGAAGGTACCGTGCTCATGCGGCGGTGAACTCGAATTCGCGGACCATCTGCTGCTCGGTGATCAGCCACTGGCTGTCCACGCGATGGAAAACGGTGTCCACCCTGTTGATGCTGAAAAGCTCGGGGCGCTGACCATCCAGTTGGCGATAGGCCGTCATGTAGGCATCGACCCGAGCCTTGCCATGAGTCAACTCGGTCACGAGGATGTTGGTCAGCACGTGGCGGACCCGCATGTCTTTCGGACGCGACTCCAGTGCGTCCAGGATGGCCTGTCGGCCTTCGAGCCAACGGCCCTGGCGCAGCCAGCGGCCGGCGGGGGTGAACAGGGCAGCCACGGCCTCGTAGCGACGGCTGTCGAGGTGCGCGATCAAGGCGTGCAGGCATTGCGACAGTTGCACGACTTCGTCGGACGGGACGGATTGAAAATTCATGGTCGAAAGTTTAGGGAGGGCAGTCGCCTGCTGCGGCCCTTGTTTGATAATCTACCGTTTCCAATAACGAAACCATGAGGTGTGAGATGGACCGATTGCGCTGCCTGCAGGTTTTCGCAGAGGTCGCTCGTTCGCAGAGCTTTGTGCGTGCGGCTTGGAGGCTTTCGATCTCCAAAGCCACGGTCACCAAGCATGTCGCCTGGCTGGAGAACAGCATGGGCTCGCAGCTGCTCAATCGCAACAGCAAGCAAGTCACGCTGACCGACGCCGGCCTGCGCGTGCTGGAAAGCGGGCAGGACTTGCTTGAGCGATACGAGCGATTGGAGTCCGACGTTCGCGATTCGGTGCACTTGCCGCGTGGCAGTATCCGCGTGGGCACGCCGCCGGCCTTTGGCATCCACCACCTGATACCGGTGGTCTCGCAATTTTCCGAGCGTTATCCGGATATCGAAACCACGGTAGTCCTTGATGACGGCCGTATGGATTTGCTGGCCGAGGGTTTGGACCTCTCGATTCGTATCGCGCCGCAGCTTGAGGACGCGTCCTACATCGCGGTACCGCTGATGAAAGCGCCGCAAGTGCTGGTGGCCTCGCCAGACTACCTGGCACGGGCCGGACGACCCAAGGGCATCAAGGACTTGCAGCGGCACAACTGCCTGGTCCACACGCTCAAGTCGGCGGCAGGCCACTGGCGCTTCGAGGGGGCGAACGAGGAGGAAGAGGAAGTTCGAGTGAGTGGCACATTGCGCTCGAACATCGGTGAGGCGCTGAAGAAGGCGGCGATGTTGGGCTCGGGCATCTCGCTGCATCCCTACTACATGGTGTCGGAGGAGCTGCGCTCTGGCACGCTGGAAGTGGTACTGCCGCAGCACACGCCCCAGCAGTTGGACATCTATTCTGTGTTTTCCACCCGGCGCAACATGCCTGTGCGAGTGCGGGCGCTGCTGGAATTCCTCAAGGAATGGGCCATGCATCCACCGCCATGGGCCCTGCCGCAAGGAGGCGAGGCGTCAACGGCTGACGAGGCGGGGACGGCAGTGCCGAAGGGTGGCCGACGCAAGGCCAAGGTCAGTCGCCCTTGATCTGTGCGGTTTTGATCAGTTGGGTCCAGCGTTGTGAGTCACCCTTGAGCCAGTCACGGTATTCATCGGATGTAGAGCCCACCACCACCGCTCCCAGGCCACGCAGACGGTCGCGCAATTCGGGCTTGGCCAGTGCGGCGCGAATGGCCGTGCTCAGCTTCTGGACCACGGGCGCAGGTGTGCCAGCGGGGGCGAGGAAGCCGACGGGGCCCACATAGGCCTCGAAGCCGGGGAAGCCCGCTTCGGCCATGGTGGGAACAGTTGGAAAGTCGGAATGGCGCTTGTCAGTGGTTACACCAAGGATGCGCAGCTTCTTGTCGGCCACATGGTTGGCCACACCGATCATGGGATAGAACATGAAGTTCACGCGTCCGGCCATCACTTCGGTCAGGGCAGGACCGTTGCCTTTGAAGGGGATATGCGTCATCTTGGCGCCAGCCCGCTGCGCGAGCAGCTCCGCGGCCAAGTGTGCCGATCCGCCATTGCCGGCTGAACCATAGGTGACTTTCTCCGGTGCGGCCTTGGCCGACTTGACCAGGTCACCCAGCGTCTGGAAGGGGGAATCGTTGGCCACCACCAGCAGCTGGGGCAGCACCACGGCCAGGCTGACCGGCGTGAAGTCTTTCACCGGGTCGTACTTGACCACGCTCGGGTTCATCAGCGGATTCACGTTGTGTGAGAGCGTGTTCACGATCAGCGTGTAGCCGTCGGCGGGCGCGCGCGCCACGAACTCGGTACCGATGTTGCCGTTGGCACCGGCTTTGTTGTCCACGACCACGGGCTGCCCCAAGGTGGTGCTGATCTCCTGCCCGATGATGCGGGCGATGACATCGGTAGGCCCGGCTGCGGCATAGCCCACCACCAGTTTGATGGGTTTGTTGGGAAAGTCCTGGGCACTCGCGGCAAATGGGCCAGCGGCCGCGACGGCCAGCGCTGCGACGAGGGTTGCGCGTCGGATGGGGTTCATGTTGTCTCCTGTGTGGGTTGGTTTTATCGAATGAGGTCGGGGGTGAGTTCCCCGGGGTTTCTGGCTCCGCACAGCTGCATCGTGCGCAGAAATTCGTCGCGCAGGATGTCCAGCGCCTTGTTCGCACCCGGCGCCCCGGCAGCTGCCACGCCGAACAGCGTTGCGCGGCCCAGGAGCACGGCGCTTGCACCGAGGGCGATGGCTTTGGCGGCGTCTGTGCCGCGTCGAATGCCGCCGTCGAGCATGACCGGGATACGGCCACCGACTGCCGCCGCCACTTCGGGCAGGGCATCGAGTGTCCCAATCGCGCCGTCGAGCTGGCGGCCACCATGGTTGGACACCACGATGGCATCGCAACCCACGGCCACGGCTTGATGGGCGTCGTCACCGCGGCTGATGCCTTTGACGATGAGTTTGCGAGGCCAGCGGTCGCGCACCTGGGCCAGGCGGTCCCAGTCGAAACTGGGGTCATAGCTGCGCCCAACGGAGGAGGCGATCTCGGTGGCACTCTTGGCCGCCATTTCGAGCCCGCGCAGATTTTCGAAGGTGGGGATGCCTCGGCGCAACAAATCCAATGTCCAACGCGGGTGCAGTGCGAAGTCGATCGCGTTGCGGCGCGTGATCCGAAACGGCACGGAGAAATGGTTGCGGAAGTCGCGTTCGCGTTTGCCGCCCACTGGCAGGTCCACCGTGATCACCAGCGCCTCAAAGCCCGCCCGCTCGGCACGATCGATCATCTGCCAAAAGAATTCCTGATTGCGCAGGACATAGGCCTGAAACCAAAGTCGACCGGAGGACGCTTTGGCCACGGCCTCGATCGAGGCGGTACCGCTGCTCGACAGGGTGAACGGAATACCGTGCTTTTCGGCCGCGCGTGCCAGGTGCAGGTCGGCGTCACGCCAGCCAAAGCCCAGCGCACCAGTGGGGCCGATGGCCATCGGCATCCCCAGCGGTTGGCCAAACAGCTCGGTTGCAGGGGATGCCTGTGCAACATCGACCAGCACTCGGGGCGCGAGGCGATGCCGCTCGAAGGCCGATCGGTTGTGGCCCAGCGTGGATTCATCCTCTGCACCGCCGTCGTAGAAGTCGAAAATGCTGCGCGGCAGTCGGCCCTGAGCCATACGGCGCAGGTCCTCGATGGAGTGGCAAGATGCAAGGCTGCGGGACCGCGTGACAAAAGGATGCATCCGTCGATTATGGAAACGCGCAGCCGCGTTGAGGCATGGCGACGCGAAATGGTAGGTTTCCGAATCGCGAACGTTTCGCAGGGTAGGGCTCAGGCCTCCTTCAAGATCAGCTTACCCGTGACTTCGCGTGAGCGTGTCAGATCGACCGGTTGAGTCTGCCATCGCGTCCTTCATCCTCAAATACCGTCAACTGCTGCACGGATACAGGCAGGCAAGAGCACAGTTGTCCATCATTTGTGCAAAGATCCCCCCACTTGCACACACCTTCAGGAGCCTTTTGTGAACCACGATTTGATTCAGGATGCCCAAGCTTTGCTGGGCAAGGCCCAAACAACTGGCACGCGCCGCCAGGCTTTGCAGCTGGCGCTGGGGGTGGGTTATGCCGCTGCGGCGGGCACGGTGATGGCACAAACCGCGATCAAGACGCCATCGGATGGCTTGGTCTCGGGCGAGGTCACCATCGATGTGAATGGTTTCAAGATGCCTGCTTTTCGCAGCGCTCCGGCGGGCAAGTCCCATTTGCCGGTGGTGTTGGTGATTTCCGAAATCTTTGGCGTGCACGAGTACATCGCCGATGTCACGCGCCGCCTGGCCCAGGCCGGTTATATGGCCATTGCCCCCGAGCTGTTTGTGCGCCAGGGCGACCCGAGCGAATATGGTGAGCTGGCCAAGTTGCAGTCCGAGCTGATCGCCAAGGTGCCCGATGCGCAGGTGATGGGCGACCTGGACGCCACGGTGGCCTGGGCCGCTGCCAATGGTGGCAACACCGACAAGCTGGCGATCACCGGTTTTTGCTGGGGTGGGCGCATCACCTGGTTGTATGCCGCGCACCAGCCCAAGCTGAAAGCCGCTGTGGCTTGGTATGGCCGCCTGGTGGGCGCCGCCACGCCGCAGACGCCACAGCACCCGGTGGCGCTGGCCGCACACATCAAGGCGCCGGTGCTGGGCCTGTACGGCGGTGCCGACACGGGCATCCCCCTTGACACGCTTGATAAGATGAAAGCCGAACTGGCCAAGGGCACAGCCGCTGGCAAAGCCAGCGAGTTTGTGGTTTATCCTGAGGTCCCGCACGCTTTTCATGCCGATTACCGGCCCAGCTACCGCCAGGCGGCGGCTGCGGACGGTTGGCAGCGATTGCTGGCATGGCTCAAACGCCAAGGCGTGGCTTGATGAATGCATGAAAAACCGCCCTTCGGGGCGGTTTGTTTTGGCGGTGATGTAAACATCGCGGATGGAAAAATGACTCTTTTGGCAATTTTGATCGGCACCTTGGTGGCCGGTATCGGCAGTGTCTGGTTGGCCGCGTGGCTGAGCTTTGGCGTGATCAGCCGCTACACCCAGCACATGCTCAGCCTGGCGGCAGGCGCTTTGTTGGCCACCGCCTTTTTGCATTTGCTGCCCGAGGCTTTCGAGGCGGGCGTGGCCCCGCAAGCCTTGTTTTTGACTTTGCTTTTGGGCTTGGTGTTTTTCTTTTTGCTCGACAAGGCCGAACTGTGGCACCACGGGCATGAGCACCACCATGGCCATGGCGAGGCGGATCACGCGCACCAGCACGGCCACGAACACGAACACCACCATGGTCATGCGCACCACCACGCGCACGGTGAGCGCACCGCCGGGCATTGGGCGGTGCTGGCCGGTGACAGCGTGCATTGCTTTGGCGATGGCATCTTGATCGCCTCGGCCTTCATGGCCGATGTGCAGTTGGGGGCGATCGCCTCACTGGCGGTGCTGGCCCACGAGGTGCCGCACCACATGGGCGATCTGGTCGTGTTGCGCCAGGGCAGCAGCAACCGCAAGGCGGCGGTGCTCAAGGTGTCCATGGCCGGGGCCATCACGGCTTTGGGTGGGGCGGTGGGCTATGTGCTGGTCGATGCCTTGCACGGTGCCTTGCCTTACTTTTTGGTGGTGGCCAGCAGCAGCTTCATTTATGTGGCGCTGGCCGACTTGATTCCGCAATTGCAAAAGCGCCTGAGCGCCAAGGAAACCGCCGCGCAAGTGATCTGGCTGGTCGGCGGCATGGCCATGGTCATGGCCGTCAGCCAATTGGCCCACCAGGGCTAAGACATTCAGCCCTGGGCGCAGGGCAGGCCAGGGGTGCGGCTCCACTCGCTCCAGCTGCCGGCATACAGGGCGGTGGGGCCATGACCGGCCAGTTCCATGGCGATCAAATTGGGCACGGCGCTCACGCCGCTGCCGCAGTGGTGCACCACGGTGCTGGCGCTGCGGCCTGCCAAAACTTTGTCCCATTCGGCTTTGAGCACTTCAGGGCTTTTGAAAAACCCCTCCGGTGTGAAGTTGTCGGTGAAAGGGCGATTGAGTGCGCCGGGAATGTGCCCGGCAATCGGGTCCAGCGGTTCCACCTCGCCACGGTAGCGGGGGGCGCCACGCGCATCGACCACGGTTTGGGTGGGGCGGCCCAAGTCGGCAACCACTTGGTCGGTGAAGACCAGTTCGCGCAAGGCAGGGCGCACTTCAAATGAGGCCGCAGCGGGCTGTGTTGCAGGGCCGCTGGTCACAGCGCCGCCAGCGGCTTTCCAGCCTTGCAGGCCGCCATCCAGCATGGCCACGGCGTCGTGGCCCAGCCACTTGAGCATCCACCACAAACGCCCGCAGTAGTTGCCTGCGTTGCGGTCGTACACCACCACTTGTGTGCTGTTGCCAATGCCCAGGCTGCCCAGCCAGGCGGCCACGCGTTCGCGGGGTGGCAAAGGGTGGCGTCCGCCGTTGACGGCGTCGCCTTCGTGCGTGCTCAGGTCACGGTCCAGGTGGGCTTGCACCGCGCCTGCGATGTGCTCGGCCTCAAACAGGCCGTCGGCCAACTCGGGCTTCATCAGGTCAAAGCTGCAGTCCACCATGGCCAAGGGCGTGCCTTGTTGTTGCAGGGTTTGCAGTTGAGCGGCAGAGATCAGCAAGGGGTACATGGCGGCTCCAGGGTCAGTGTTCTTCGGCAGGGGCTTGGGGCAGGGCGCGGTTGCGCAAGGCAGTCGCTGCAATGCCGCTGGCGATGATCAGGGCCATGCCCATCCAGCCGATGGGGGGGATCAGGTCGCCGAACAAGAACAGACCGTACAGGGCTGCAAACACGATGCCCGAATATTGCAAATTGGCCACCAGCAAGGTGGCACCGTGGCTGTAGGCTTTGGTCATGCACAGCTGGCCCAAAGCGGCCAGAAGGCCGATGGGCAAGAGCCACAGCACCTGAGGCCAGACCCAGTCGCTGGCGCCAGTGAACAGCATGGCTGTGCCACCCACCAAAGTGGTGCCGATCGAAAAATAAAACACGGTGCGCGACTCGGGCTCGCCGATGCGACCCAGCGCGGCCACCTGCATGTAGGCCATGGCTGCGCCCAATCCGGAGAGCAAACCGATCACACCCGCAAACAGCTGGTTTTGCTCGATGGTGGGGCGCAAGATCATGACCACACCGGTGAAGCCTGCGATCACGGTGAGCACGATGGGGCCTTGGCGGGTGGCATCCTGCAGGCGGCCCATGACCAGTGTGCCGCCCACCAGGAACGCGGCGACCCAGACGCCGCTCATGTAGTTCAGCGTCATGGCCGTGGCCAGCGGCAAATGCGCGATGGCATAGAACCAGGCTGACAAGGACATCACCCCGATGGCCGAGCGCCAGACGTGCATCAGGGGCACAGTGGTGCGCAGTGACACGCCTTGGGCGCGACACAAGCTGGCCATGAAGACCATGCCGATCAGTCCACGGTAGAAGACCAGCTCAAAGGTGTGAAAGTGACTCGATGCAAATTTGATGCACACACTCATCGTCGCGAAAAACAGCGACGCCAGAATCATCCAGGAGGCTTGCATCGGGGCTTTCTGCTCAGAGCGTGTTCATTTGACGGCGGTACCACTCGTGGAAGTGCTGCATGCCGTCTTCCATGGGGCTTTGGTAGGGG
>ERZ650308.1741-NODE-1741-length-11046-cov-4.911746_pt1 | contig 11046 bp, 3 predicted proteins | sample MGYA00376244_ERZ650308 | MGnify/ENA primary metagenome ERZ650308 (study PRJEB26733, sample SAMN07839295) | wastewater metagenome | biome: small river; feature: stream; material: water | place: USA: North Carolina | collected 2016-04-26 ...
ACTGAAAAGATTGTAGTAGGTGCTAAGAATACACACTTCTCGACAGCAGCATCTATTGACTCATTAGTTGGAACATCTTTTGATGAAACTAAAACTCGTTTTGTAGATATTAAAGGTTATGCCGGCGGGGTGTATGTATTTGAACATAAAGGTTCTGATTACATATTAACAGAAAAGTTAGATGCATTGTTATCACCTTTTGAATCCTTTGGATTTAGTGTAGATTGCACAGACTCTGTTATTGCTGTAGGCTCACCAGACTACATTCCGTATTCTACAGTTAACGGACAAATTGTGTTTGATACAGTTGCAACAGGTACTGTAAGACTGTTCAAGAAAGATCCATTAGTCGAATCTCTTGAAATTATTGCACAGCAAACGCCTAATGTTATCCTTGATAAAATTAAGAGTATTTCCTTATACGACCATATCAAGAATGTTAAGATTAGAGACATTGATTATGTAGATCACGCTAAGTTGAAGATTTTAAACTTTGCAGAGCAAGAACTTAAATTTAAAACAATTTACGATCCTGCTGTTTATTCTGTAGGAACAGAAGAGCAAGTTGTTGATCATGACACTGCTTGGGCCGAAAAGAATGTTGGTGCGCTATGGTGGAACTTGGCAACAGCTAAGTGGAAATATTACGAACAAGGCGACTTAACACATAGAATTGGCAATTGGAATTCTCTTGCTCAAGGAGCCAGCATTGACGTATACGAATGGGTTGAGTCAGTATTGTTACCTAACGAGTGGGCAGCATTGGCAGATACTAATGAAGGTCTTGCAGAAGGTATCTCGGGACAACCTATGCACCCAAACAACGATGTATATTCTATTAAAGAATTGTATAACCCTGCTACCGGTGAGTTATCAGGTGCTCGTTATTACTACTGGGTTAAGAACAAGGTAACCGTTCCTACAGTTACAGGAAGAAGAATTTCATCTGCTGAAGTATCGTCGGCTATTTCTAATCCTGCAGGAATGGGAGTTGCATTTATTGCAATCATTGATACTAACAAGTTCCTTGCATACAACTTTAATTCGGTAATGACTTCTGATTCTGCGTTGTTGAACATTGAGTATTACAAGCAGTTGTCGAGACTAAATCCGATCCACAACGAATATCAATTGTTAACAGATGGTGTTGCAGATAGCTTGCCTTCATTGCAATTAGAAAACAAGTGGATTGATAGCTTAGTAGGTGAAGACCGCGCAGGTAATAGAGTACCAGAGCCTAGCTTGCCTGCAAAACAGAAGTACGGAATAAGTTTTAGACCTAGACAAGGCATGTTTATTGATAGAATTGCAGCTCTAAAGATTGCAATAACAAGTATAAACACTACACTTGCTAAAGAACCATTTGCAGATTCGATTAGTTTTGATAATTTAAATCTTGTAGATCCTGTGCCTAGCAGTTTATTAAATCTATACGATCAAGAAGTAGACACTGATATTGATCTTATTACAGTTGGTACTGTTCGTACAAAACGTGCGGTATTAAGTGCTAACATCGTCGACGGCGAGATTGATACAATTGATATTATCGACCCTGGATTTGGCTACAAAGTAGCACCGCCAGTAACTATTGACGGTAACGGTTCTGGTGCAAGAGCTACTGCAACTTTAGACAACCAAGGAAGAATTAAAACTGTAACAGTTAATCTTCGAGGTAAGAAGTATTCAACAGCGGCAGCATCAGTTAGATATTTCTCAGTATTAGTTAAGGCAGATACTACAGCTAAGAATTTCTGGAGCATCTATGCCTGGGACGATTCTCGTAAGGTATTCTTTAGAAGACAGTCTCAAGCGTACGACACAACTAGATATTGGTCGTTAGCTGATTGGTGGAAAGAAGGATATTCTATTAAAGATAAAATTGTAAAAGAAATACCTACAGTTTTAGCTGAGCCTACTATTGTAATTTCACTCGGAGCACTAATTCGTATTAAAGAATACGGAAATGGTGGATGGGCGGTATTTAAGAAAATTGCAGAAGGAAATGCTACATTCTTAGAAAATTACGAAATGGTAGCAAGACAATCTGGTACTGTACAATTGACTTCGTCATTGTATAATACATCAGAGTCTGGTATTGGTTACGATAATACACAGTCATTTGATACCGTTGCATATGATACAGAGAATGCTAAAGAGTTAAGAAACATCTTCCGTTCAGTAAAAGAAGATATATTCACAGGCGATTACGCTGTAGAATGGAATAAGTTATTCTTTAAGTGTATCAGATATGTGTTTAGCGAGCAACACTATGTAGATTGGGCATTCAAGACCAGTTTCTTAAATGCTATACACAATGTTGGATCGTTAGAGAAAAAACTCAATTATAAAAACGATAACCTAACAAGCTATCAGGATTATATCAACGAAGTTAAACCGTACCGTACAACTGTTCGTGAATATGTAAGCAGATACGATACTGTTGAAAAAGTTGGGTCCGCAATTAGCGATTTTGACCTACCACCAGTATACTCAACTGTTGAAGGAAAAATTGTTCCTGTATCTTTAAACTCTGAAGATATTACACAGTATCCGTGGAAGTGGTGGGCAGACAATCTTGGCTACTCGATCACTAGCATAGAAGTTGCGAATGGTGGTAGCGGATATTCTAAGCCACCTGTTGTATTGATTTCCGGAAACGGTACAGGTGCTACAGCACAAGCATATATTTCAAATGGCTCCGTAGTTGCAGTTAAAGTAATCACTGGTGGATCTGGTTATACTGTTGCTCCTACTGTTAGCTTAGTTGGTGGCAACGGATCAGAGTCAAACATTGCAAAAGCTGTTGCAATTGTTGGCAACGGAAAAACTAGAACATTTGACCTAGCTATTAAGTTTGATAGAATTAGCAAGACTGGAACTTATACAGATTACACTCATTCAGAAACATTCCCAGGCACTGGGTTAACAGCAGCATTTGATCTAGATTATGCTCCGTCTAGAGATAAGAGCAAGATCAAAGTTCTTAAGAATAAGCAAGTTGTATTGAATAACGAATATTCTATTAGTTTGTATAAATCTACAACCGATTCGTATGGTGTATTGAAAGGCAAGATCTTGTTTGCTCAAGCCCCAGTTAACGGCGATATTATCGAAATTGTCTACGAAAAGAATGAAGAGTTATTAGATGCTGTAGATAGAATTAAAAAGTTTTATTCTCCTACATCGGGAATGAAAGGCAATGAATTAGGCCAGCTAATGACAGGTATCGACTTTGGTGGTGTTCAAATCCAAGGTACTACTTTTGAAGTTACCGGTGGCTGGGATGCTCTTCCTTGGTTTACTGACAGCTGGGATAGCGTAGAAGCTAGTGCTGACTATTATGTAGTCTGTGACGGCTCAACTGGTATCATAACATTACCATTTACTCCTACTAACGGACAAGTAATTACTATCTACATTAAGAGAGTAGGTACAACAAATTCTATTAGGATTGATGATCCGCAGTTCACACCTGCATGGGACAGTTCAATGGCTGCAAATCCGAGTGCAGAAATGCCAACGTTTGTTGGTGATGGATCAACTTCGGTAGTAGAAGTTGGACAATATATTCAAACAAACGCAGGCGACATCTTGATATTCAGACCTATCGAAAGCGATGGATCTGTAACAATTAATGATCCTAACTTGCTCGATACTAAATTGAGCGGCGGTACTTTAAGCTCCATGAGTGGTGCGTATTCAACAGCAACGGGAACATCTGCAGATGAAATCGTAATCGACGGTGGTAAGCTAATTGGACCTGACCAAGTTCAGTCGCCAGAAGAGAATGTACCAGGGCAAGTAATTGACGGAGTAAGCATACGAGTCTTTAACAGCGCTCGTTCAGGTGCAGCACCTCTAAATTCTAAATTGTTGTATAGTGACGGTGTAACAACTGTATACAATATTGGTTTAGATATCTTAGAAACAACTTCGGTATTAGTATATGTCGATAAAGTTAAACGAGAACTAGGTAGCACATCGCTTGACTACTCTATAGACTTTATAACAAACACTATTGAATTTATAACAGCTCCTCAATTAGGTGCAGTTATTGAATTAATTTCGTTTGGTTTAGGTGGCGCAGTATTACTTGACTATCAAGAATTCTTTGCAGACGGTGACACTAATCTATTCCTAACACAGTCGACTTATGTTGATACTAAAATGGTATTTGTAACTGTTGACGGAGTACAAGTAGATGCTAGATTTATCAACAGTTCGGATGTAACTGATGTTCCAAATAAAGCATTAGTTGAATTAGGATCAAAGCCTTCTGTTAGATCGGTTATTAAAATTGTTTGTTTGGGATACGATGCGGCTATTGTACCAACCGACTTACCGATTGTAAGAGTTAACCAGCAAGTAGTTGAATTTGATGGATCGAGCAGAAGTATTGTACTTGATGGTGTTGCAGATTTATCAAGAGGATCGGCATTGTCGTCGATGATTGTTGAAGTTAACAATGTTACATTAACAGGCGTAGATACGACATATACTGTATATGACGGTTCGACTAACAAATTTACATTAGGAGTTGACCCGTTAGAGCCAGCAGGTGCTATTCTAACAAGTAACATCAAAGTATTTGTTAACGATACTCTACGAAACTTTATCCAGGATTATGTATACGACGGAACTTCTAAAGTCCTTGAGATTGACAGTTCTATCCTAGCAGTAGGTGATGTAATTAAAATTGAAACTAATTTCAATACAGATTATTCAATTGTTGATCACTCGTTAGTTATTAACAACAACATTACATTAACTCCAGGGGATAAGATTTCTGTTACTTGGTTCAACGAATACCCAACGATGCAAGTAGTATCAGATCAATTTGCCGGCGGAAAATTAAAATACAAATTAGCACATACTCCTTTAGATAGTAACTATGTATGGGTTTATAAAAACGGTACTCGCCTAACAAAAGATATTGATTATCGCATTGTGTTACCAGCTGGTATTGTTTACCTTACTGAGCCTTCTACTCCTAATGATAGAATTAGAACAATTGTATACGGCGATAAAATTTACAAATTGCCAAGCGCATTTGAAATCCACAAGGATATGTTAAACGTTTATCACTTCAAACGTTTCTCTCAAGGCACTGTAACACTTGCAGCACCTCTAAACTACTACGATCAACAGATGATTGTATCGGATGGATCTTCATTGTTTGACCCTATAGCATCTAGAAACATTCCAGGTGTTGTATTCATTAATGGAGAAAAGATCGAATACCTAAGAAAAGTTGGAAACACACTAAGTCAACTAAGACGTGGTAGCTTTGGTACATCTATTGCTACAACCTACAACACAGGAACAAATGTAGTCGATGCAAGTCAAACAGAAACTCTTCCTTATGCCGAAACTCAAGGCCGCGAAGACTTCTACAGCGATGGTAGCTCTACACTAATTGGACCGCTAAAAGCAGTTCCTATTAAGTCAACAGAAACCTGGTACACAAATACTATTCCTGCAGGATACGGCCGATGTGACCATTTGGAAGTATTTGCAGCAGGAAGACGTTTAAGAAAATCTGAAGTTTCTGTTTATAGCGAATCGTTAGGTGTAAGTAGCCCTGCTGCTGACATTATGTTAGAAGCAGAATTTAGCGTTGACGGAGAGTCTGCATACATAAGACTAACATCAGCACTCCCAGCAGGAACACGCATTTCTGTTATTTCTAGAACAGGGAAATTATGGTACGAAAAGGGTGATACAACCGCTAGCAAGGGCATTACGCTGCTAGAAAACAATACACCTATCGCTAATTTCATCGCAGAAAAGACAACGAAATTGCCTGAATAAATACACTATAGAATCAAAAGAGACTAAAATGCCAGAAATTACAGATCAAAATACGCACAGCAGACGCCCTAACGAAGTGGGCGGCTTTTCCTTTGAGGGTCATATTAAAATATTTGACCCTGAAAGCGGTGAAGTATTCCAAGATAAACGCAATGCTATTCACTATGAGAATATGTCAGTTGCAATGGTTAACAGTTTGAGCAATCAGGGGCAAGGCACTATCTATCAAATGGTGTTTGGAACAGGAGGCACTACTGTTGACCCAACTGGGTTAATCACGTATCTAACACCAAACACCGTTGGAGTAAATTCGAGTTTGTACAACCAAACATACGCTAAGGTGGTTGATAAAAATTCGTCAGACCCAGTACGCAATAAAATGGAAGTCCGTCATATTAGCGGAGCCACTTATAGCGATATCTTGGTTAGTTGCTTATTAGATTACGGCGAACCACTAGAGCAAGATGCTTTTGATAATAGTGTAGATCTTAGCGGTAACTTCGTATTTGATGAGTTAGGACTTAAGAGCTATAACCCATCCGGCGAAGGCAAGTTACTAACCCACGTAGTATTCCACCCAGTTCAGAAATCGTTAAACCGATTACTTCAAATTGATTACACAATTCGTATCCAGAGCTTAACTGGTTTCACAGAGGTTTAATAGATGTCATATATTGTTAATTTTACAGACAAAAACAACAAAACACCAATTACTGTTTTTGATAACACGCCTAATACTGACACTAGTTTAGTATTCCCTGGTCGAAATGTTACAGGGTACGGGCAAATTATTGCAGAGAACTTTCTACATTTGCTAGAAAACTTTGCAGGAACTACTCAACCAGTTAACCCTAAAGAGGGTCAATTATGGTACGATAGTGCAAATGGTTACCTTCAACTACATGACGGAACTAATTGGAAAGCAGCATCGAACATTCAAAAAAGTCCAACAGCTCCCGGCGTTGAAACATCAAAGGCAGGCGAGTTATGGGTTGACACAACTAACCAACAGTTGCGAATCTTCTCCGGAACTAGATGGATCTTAGTAGGTCCTACAGAAAGTTCTGTAGATGGCTTAAGATATGGACCTGCTGTTGAGCGTATTGCAGACAGTGATAACGTTGAAAGATCTATCTTAGCTTTTTACGTTGCAGATATTCCTGTTGTTATTTTCAGTAAGGATAGCTTTACACCAAAGGTTATTATTCCAGGATTTGAATCAAGTCCTGAAAGACCAGTTCCGATTAGATCTGGTATCAACATCAACATCCCAACTAATTCGAGTGCTGTATCTGATTTTATGGGAGAATATCTTCCTAAGCTCTACGGCACTGCACAAAATGCAGATGCATTGAACGTAGCAGGCGTTGAAGTTCCTGCTGGTAAGTTTTTAAGATCTGATAATCCTAACACTACAGAGTATGGGTTAAACATTAGAAGCAACACCGGTATTACTTTAGGCGTTGACGGAACATTTAATATTTCAAACACTAGTACAGCGGCAACTATTTACAATAGTGCAGCAGGTAGTTCTTTAGACTTACAGACTAACCGAAACGGTATTCCTAGCACAATTTTACGAGTGATCGGAGATAAGATTGGTATTAACAAAGCATCACCAGACGAAGCATTAGATGTTGCAGGAAATATTCAGTTAACTGGTTCTATTATTATTACAAACGATACTGAGAGTACTAACTTAAACAACGGTAGTTTAAGAACACTCGGTGGCGCATCTATTTCTAAGAATTTACTAGTTGGAACAGATTTGTCAGTAGTTGGTGCAACACAGATTACATCTATCCAACCTAAACTAACTGATACATACGACAACGGTACTTCCTTGAAGAGATGGAAGACTGTTAGAGCAAAAACTATTATCGCTGATGAGATACAGGGGTTGTTGATCGGTAACATTAGCGGTAATGCAAATACCGCAACTAACCTTAAAAACGTAACAACTTTCCAACTAACTGGTGACGTTATTAGTCCGTCGATCTCGTTTGACGGCCAGGTAGGAAGCTATTCTAAGATTTTTACAACTACTCTAACAGCCAATATTATTAACGGCAAGCCAGAGCCAGCACCAAACGTTTCTAAGAAAAACGATTTTATTCTAACTTATAGATCGAGCGAAGCACAATCAGCTGCGTCAGGTCTTTTGAAACAAACTAGAGATACGTTTATTGGCGACTTAGGAGTTCCGATCGGTACTATCTTGCCATATGCAGGTGTTACTGCACCGTATGGTTATTTGTTCTGTGATGGATCTGAACAAGAGAAAACAAAGTTTCAAGACTTGTATGATGTTATAGGTTCGACCTATAACGGTACCGCAACAATGGTCGGTATTAATACCTTTAGATTGCCTGATATGAGAGGCCGCTTTGGTCTAGGTAAAGATAATATGGATAACAATTCTACAGTTCCTACGGTAACTGGTAGTTATGTTGATGCAGGTGGCGGCAACGTTGACAGAGTTCTTGACACTAAAGCAGATATTTTAGGAGCAGGAGCAGGCCAAAGTTCTGTGCAATTAACTCTAGGTAACTTACCAGAGCATGAACATAGCTTGCAAAACGCTGGTATCCAATACTCCGTAGTAAGAGTAGATACTGCAATTAATCCCCCTGCAACAACTGGACTTGGTCCAACAGCACCTGGACAGACTCAATATTTTAACTCGTCAGGCGGCATTAAAAAGCCAGATCCTAGCTTCTCACTAGGCAACGCAGTTGGTATTATGAACCCTTATCTAACAGTTAATTACATTATTAGATCCGGTCCTCCAGCATTTACAACTACATAATTAGGTTACAAACATGGCATATCAAATTAATAAAACAGACAGCACAATTGTAGCTACCGTAGCCGATGGTCAGGTTGATAATTTATCAACTGATATTACTCTTATTGGTAAGAACTATAGCGGTTTCGGCGAAGCACTTAACGAAAACTTCATTAAGCTATTAGAGAATTTTGCTAGCACTTCAAAACCAACTAAGCCTATTAGAGGACAAATTTGGTTTGACGTTTCGGAATCAAAGTTAAAAGTTTATAGCGGTACAGAGTTTCTCCCAGTTAGTTCGGCAACAATTTCTAGTGCGCAACCAAGTACATTGAGTGTAGGCGACCTATGGTTTAATGATGTTGACAAACAATTATATTTCTTTGACGGGACAATTCCTATTTTGTTAGGACCTAGCTATTCATCTAGTCAAGGAAAGAGCGGTCTTGAAGTTAAGAGTATTCTAGATACATTAAATCAAACTCGTGTTATTACATATCTTTACAACAACGGAATTTTATTAGGAATTTTTAGTAAGGACAGCTTTACGCCAAAGAACACTATTCCTGGATTTATTGGAAACATTATTCCTGGATTTAACGCAGGTAGTTTGCCGGGATTAAAATTCAACGTAACAGCAACTAATGCTGAACAACTAGGCGGAACTCCAGCAACGACTTATGTTCGAAACGACGGTTCTAATGCGCTTGCAGGACAATTACGAATTACTACAGACTTAGGATTAGTTATTGGTTCTGCCGCCCAGGCTAACTTAACAGTATCCGACGGTAACGTTTTTATCTCTAACGCTGCTACTGACAAAGAAATTACACTCAGTGTTAGAAAAGGTATTGTACAAGAAAATGCAATGGTAATATCAGCTGATTCGAGAGCTGTATCATTCTATTCTGGGTACTCTGACAGCGTTGTAACAGTTGGCGGTGAACTAGTTGTTGTTGGCAACCTAACAGTACAAGGTGATGTTACCTCTGTTAGCACCTCAACAGTTAATGTACAAGATAAAAATATTGAATTAGCATCAACAGCCACTCCGTTGGATAGCTATGCTGACGGCGGCGGCATAACTTTAAAGGGAACCGAGTCAACAGCAGTAATGACAGGATCTACTATTAACGGAACAACCTTAACAGTAGGAACTCTTACTTCTGGAATTATTTCGGCCTGGATGAAATTAGAAGGTACAGGAGTAGAACCTGATACTTACATTACATCAAATATTAGCGGCAGCAGCAACGGTAGCACATGGACAGTAAGCAAGAGCCAGAATGTTAGTTCTACTGTAATTACCGGTACTAAAGGCGACAAGGCCCTAATATGGACAGCAGCAAGCACCGCTTGGAACAGTACTGAACATATTAACTTAGCCTACGGAAAAGAATTCAAGATCAACGGTGTAACTGTTATCAATGGTAACTCGTTAGGACCTACTATTACTAGTATTCCGGGTGTTAGCTCAATTGGTAAGCAAACTACTGTTAACGTTGGACCAGGACTAGTTACTGATCCACCTGTAATGAGACTTGAAAATACTAAGATTTCTACATTGTCTGGAAATTTAGATATTCAATTAGAACCAGATGGTTCGGGTAATGTTGCATTACTAGGAAGTCCTAGAATTACTGGTATGGCAAACCCGGTGGGTCAACAAGATGCATCAACTAAAGAATATACAGATAATGTTGTAGAAACACGCCCAATTATTTTTAGTATGGATTTAACAGACGGAAAGTCAAACATCTATATTATCAATAATGTCTTAAACAGATTGGCACCGCCGTTAACGGTTTCATCTCCATCTTTGTATAGAGATGGTACTCAAGCTAAGATACTATGTACAATTTTAAATAATTCTACAGTTAATCTAAACTTAAATCCGTTGATTTCTCAGAGTATTGCTACATTTAACACACCAAGCGGCACAGCACCCGCAGTAACAAACATAGCTATTGACACTGCAATTGTACCTTCCGCTGGCATTTCTACAACTAGAATTATTAAAGAATTCAAAATTCTCGCAGGTGCCTGGACTCACGTATCTGATGCAGCGTTACCATCGTAAACAAGGACAGGAGCGAATTATAAATGGCATATACAATTAATAAATCCGATCGTACAGAACTAGTTGTTCTTGATGACGGAACACTAGATACAACAACTAGCCTTGGGCTAGTTGGGAGAAACTATGTTGGGTACGGAGAGACACAGAATGAAAATTTTGTGTTTCTACTAGAGAATTTCGCCAACGCAAATCCTCCTGCAAGGCCCCTAAAAGGACAAATTTGGTATAACTCAACTGATAGTTTAGCATATGTGTACAATGGTACAACTTGGGATGTTATTGGTTCGGCTGTGTTGTCTGATACACCGCCACAATCACCTCCTATTGGTGGCCTATGGTTTAAAACTCCTATCAACACACTGCATGT
>ERZ650308.1743-NODE-1743-length-11039-cov-3.860615_pt1 | contig 11039 bp, 11 predicted proteins | sample MGYA00376244_ERZ650308 | MGnify/ENA primary metagenome ERZ650308 (study PRJEB26733, sample SAMN07839295) | wastewater metagenome | biome: small river; feature: stream; material: water | place: USA: North Carolina | collected 2016-04-26 ...
GAACCTGGCGCAGCTGGGCGTGGTGGTCGCGGCCAAGCTGCTCTGATGAGCTCGAGCCAGACGAGGCCCCAGACGAGCCAGACGAGGAGGAAGAGCCGGAACGTTCCCATTGTCGACCGTCTTTTTACGTAAAGAGAGCAAAAGAGAAATGCAGGCGCGCACCATCCGGGACGGGCCGCGGCGGCTCGCGCTGCTCTGGCGCAACGACTTCGCGACGCCCACGGCCGCCGTCCGGCAGCACCAGTTCTCGCTGCGCTCCGAGGGGCTGGACTGCGTGCGCCGCATCCGCGTCGTGCGGGCCGTCCTCTTCTTCTCCGACGCCAACTCGCACATCCACGAGCGCTCCCTCCTGGCACTGACCATAAACGGTTTTCGCAACACGGTCGCCGTCGTCTCCGACCCGGCCGTGCAGGGCGGGCTCGAGCAGAAGGCCACCGTCAGCTGCATCCTGCCCGCCACGGGCGACCTCGGGATCGGCAGCTACAGCTTCACCTACGCGGACGCCGCCAACCCCGCGGGGACCGTCATCCTGGAGCACGAGCGCGGCGTCGGGCTGTCGGACGTCCAGCTCACGCTCGAGACGCCGCTGTACCCCGCCCTGGACTGGACGAAGGTGCTGCAGTGCTACGTCGAGCTGCTCGTCGAGTAGTCTTTGCGGGTAAGACAAGCAAAGCATGACCTTGCCAGCATCGCCGCTGTCCGCCGAAACCGTCCGCACAAGCAGCACGCCCAGCCCGCCCACGCCGCCACAGCGCCGCTGCAGATGTCTTGGATCCCTGCTCGCGACTATTCCAGCGTTGGGCCTGCAACTCAGGACGACCTGGATGGCGTCCTTTCGACGCTCGGAACGCACACCTCTCAGATCGCCACCCTCAACGGACAGCAGGCCGTCCAGGACGCCAACATAGCCACCGAGACCACCCGGAACGACACGCAGGACGCGCGGCTGGACAACATCGAGACGGGGTACTCGGTGCACTTCACCAACCTGGTCGCCCGTGTGGACGGGCACGACGTGGACATCGCCGCCGGCGTGACCAAGGACGGGGAGCAGGACGCGACGCTGGCCGACCACGAGGGCCGGCTCACCGCCGCGGAAGGGGAAATTTTCGGGAGTCTGTATGATTTGTCCACCCGTCTGGACGTCTCCAACCCGCTCACCAACGGGTACGTCCTGACGTTCAACGCGGGCACGGGCAAGTACAAGGGGGCGCCCAGCGGCGGCACGCTCGCCGCCCTCGGGGACGTGCAGGTGGCCGCCCCCGCCGCCCGCCAGTCGCTCGTGCACAACGGCACCAAGTGGGCGAACCGCCAGCTTGTGCTCGGCGACGACCTGGGCGCGGACCTGTCCGACGTTCTTGTCAACCATTTAACGATTGCAGACCAGCAGGTGCTCACGTGGAACGCCGGCGGCAGCAAGTGGACGAACGGCGCGGTGCCGCGCTCGATCCGCGACCTGAGCGACGTGAGCACGACGCCGCCCACGAACGGCCAGATCCTCCTGTACAGCACCGCTCTGGGGAAGTACCAGCCGGTCAGCCTGACCACGTCCAGCTCGATCGTTACCGCGACCGACTACCTCGTGAACGGCACGCTCGCCGCCGGGGACGCCCTCGTGTGGGACGGCACCGCGTCCAAGTGGCGGAACAACACGTCGCTCACGACGCACGGGACCAGCATCGCCACGCTCCAGACGCAGATGGCGCAGGTGGGAGCGATCAGCGGGACGAACGCGTCGCTGAACAACAGCGTGACCAGCTCGTACCGCTACAGCAACACGTCGCTGACCACCGGGCCCGCGAACAACGTGGCCATCTCCGACGTGCTGTACCCCTGGGCCTACCGGGACAACTCGGTCGCGTTCGACGTCCCGTGGACCAACCTGTCCGCCGTCTCGCTGATGCAGGGCGCGTACTACGGGCAGGGCGGCGTCCTCGCCTGGAAGGGCAGCGGCGGCACCGGGTTCGGCGTCAACCCCGGCACGGGCACGCAGCAGTTCCGGATGAACATCTCGTTCTCGGCCCCCGTGACGCTGGACGCGACCTTCTCGCTGCTCCTGTCGGTGGGCTTCGCGATCTACTCGCCGACGCGGTACCAGTGGTGGGGCAGCAACTCGCCCGGCTTCATGACCGAGTCGAGCTACCTGGCGCCGACGGGGACGCTCCTGTTCGACAGCGGCACCATCGCCACGTGGACCGGCGTGCGGCAGGACACCCCGCTCTCCGTCGGGCCCTGGCAGTACCTCGCGTTCGTCGTCCTCGGGATCGGCACGGTGAACAACTTCAACGCCAACTACGTCGGTGTGCGCAGCGCGCCGGGCGGCCTGACCGGCAAGAGCGTCGCGACGGGCGAGCTCGCGGTAACGCGGGACACCAACGCCACGGGCGCAGTCATCGTCGCCAAGACCACCGCCTCGACCAACTCGGCGGGCGAGTCCATCCGCTGGGACCTCGGTCGGCTCGGGCTGTGGGAGCTGTACAACCGCCTGCTGCCCACCGTGAGTGACATCGGCGTGCTGCGCGTCGGCGGCTGGCGGCTGCAGGCGGGCGCCGACCTCCGCGAGCTCTCGTTCGTCAACGACGGCTGGCAGATCTCGACGAACACCACGCCCACCACGATCGCCAAGCAGGGCTTCAGCGTCCGCACGTCCCTGCAGGGCGGGAAGAACTACCTGATCATCCGGCCGGCGGGCACCGCGGGGCTGTGCGTCGCGCTGAACATGGACGCAACCGCCAACGGCGACAACGCGTTCATCCTGTTCAAGAACACCACCGGCAGCGGCGTGGCGGGGGACGTCGTGGCGGTCGTGCGCCAGGGCGGCGACCTGTTCCTCGGCGGTGCGGTCACGCAGAGCCAAGCGGGGCTGATGGGCACGCTGAACCCGTATACGTAAAAAGACACCTGCCGCGCGAAAATGTACATGGACGAGCCGCCGCCGCCGGGCCCGCTCTACCAGAGCTTCGTGGCCTTCTTCGCGCTCGAGCCGCCGAACCCGTGGCCGCCTCTGAGCGCCGGCGACTACGTCGCGTACCTGCAGCGCTGGGCCGCCTACGCCGAGTCGGTGTGCGGACTGGCCGTGCCGCTGCCGCTCCGCCAGCCCGCCTACGAGGAGTAGGCCGCCGCTGCCAGTGGTTCCGCTCGTCGCCGTCCCCAAAACGGCCCGGAAAATGGCCCGCCACGCCCCACCGTCCGCAGGGGGCGCCTTCCCGCGTGTCCGAGGGGCCGTGGCGGTGCGGTGGCTCTGACTCGTAAAAAAGAAGAGCCGGGCCACAGCCACCGGTCTCCGCCCCACGAAAACCGGGGCGCGACGCGCGGCCCGCCGCCCCAGACAGCCGTTCCGGTGACGGGAGGGCGGGGCGGGCCACCGAGGACAGAGGCGACGATCGGAACCCTTGGCAAAGACGGCGGTCTGCTCATCCCTGGGCAGGGGGCTTCGGCGGGCCGCGCCACGGGTGGACCGGCGGCCCGAAGCCGACGCCGTACGGGTGGAAGGTCTTTTTGCCCACGACGTAGGCGTGCAGGTTGTTCGTCGCGTTGCGGCCGGCCGCGGCGACCATCTCCGCCACGGGCGTCCTCGGCACCGCGAAGCCCCGGACGGCCGGCGGGCGGTGGCGGCGCGGGTACTCGGCGTCGTCCAGCGGGGCGCCACGCTCGCCGCGGATGAGCGGCGGCCGCTCCGCGTCGTCGTGCTCCGGCGGGGGCGGTGGTGCGGGGGGCTTCGGGGGCGGGCGCAGGCCGGACGCGCGCACGCCGCCGCCGGGCGCGGCGCGGGCCTCGTCGCGCTCGTCATCGCCCCCCGGCTGCAGGCTGCGCATGCGCTCGAGCTCTTTGTCGCGCCGGTTGACCTCCTCGGCGGCCCGCTGCCGGACGTGCTCGAGCTCGCGCTTCAGGTCCTCGATCTCCCGGTCCCTGCCGCCCTGCGACGCGCCGACCGGGGGGCCGGCCGCGCCCGCCCGCTCCGCCTCGGCCAGCTTGGCCCGCAGCTCGTCGTTCTGGCGCGCCGCCGCCTTGAGCGCCTGCTTGACCTGCTCCCCGCCGGCGTTGAGCCTCTCCTCGCGCCGCCGCATCTCCGCGGCGTACTCTCCCGCCAGGGCGCGCTTCTCGTTCTCCGCGGCCGTGAGCTGGCCCCGCAGCTGGTCGGCCTCCTGGCGGGCGGCGGCGAGCACCTGCGCGTGGCGCCGCTCCATCTCGCCCTGGTAGGTGATCTGCAGCTGCCGGTCGCGGGCCTCGACCTCGGCGCGCGGCACGAAGTTCGCCTGCACCTCGCGCTCCCACTCCCGCCGCGCCGCAGCGACCGCCTCCTGCAGGTCGTGCTCCAGGAGCTTCTTCATGTCCGCCTGGTTCTGCTCGTGCACGCCCGCCGCCTGGGCCGCCCCGAACAGCTGGCTCATGATGAGCCCCTTCACCCGCTCGTCCCCCTCCGACGGGTCCGGCTGGCCCAGCTGCGTGGGCGGCGCGTCGTCCCGGCCCCCGTAGGGCACGAGCGTGGTCGTTGCGCGCGGGCCCGGCACGACGGGCGGCGCGGGCCCCTCCTGCCCGGGGACGTAGGGCACGAGCGCGGAGGGCGGGGCCGGCGGTGCGCCGCCCCACGGGACCAGGGACGTGGCCGCGCGCGGGCCCGGCACGATCGGGGCGGCGGGCGGCTCCTGGCCCGGGACGTAGGGCACGAGCGACGTGGACTGGTCGGGCGCGTTCCACAGCGGCGCCTCCTCCGCCTCCAGGCTGCCGTAGTGCTCCGTCGCCTCGCGCAGGTGCTTCATCAGGGGGTGGTCCGCCGCCAGGCCCGCCTCGCTGGCGAAGTGCGGCGGGATCGCCCGGAGCACGTCCACCAGGTTCCGGCGGAACGCCGGGTCGGTGTCCGCCGTGTCCCACAGGTCGCGCAGCACGCCGCGCACGTGCTCCTTCGAGCGCGAGTGGATGAGCTTGCCCACGATCTGGGCGTTCTGGCTGAAGTTCATCGGGTTCGCGAGGTAGACGGCCCCGACCTGCTCGGGCGTGAGCTCGTCCGTCGCCATGAGGTCCCGGACCTGCGGCTGGTAGAGCTGGAGGGCCGTCGCGTAGGCCGCCTCCTCCCCCTGCCGCGCGGCGTTGACCTGCTTCTTCCGGCGCTGCTTCCGCCCCTCCTCCTGCGCGCGGTGCCGCAGCATCGACGCGTCCTCGGCCGACTTGCCCGTCGCCTTCGCGCCCTTCCGTTCTGCCATGACCGAGGTCGCTTTTTACCCTCTTGCCTCGATGTGCTCACGCAGGAACGCCTCGAGCCGGTGCCGCTGCGTGAAGGGGACGACGATGAGCCTGACGCCGTGCCGCTCGCACAGCCGCTTCTTCAGCCGGTCGCGCCGCTGCTGCCTGCGGAAGTCGTCCGAGCCTGGGCGGTGCAGCTCCGACTCGTGGTAGTGCTGGCTCCCGTTGTACTCGCACGCGAGCCGCAGGTCGGGGCAGTACATGTCGAGCTCGAGGTTGCGGCCCGTCTCCGGGTTGCGGAGCCAGCGGGGGCGGACGTTGCGCTGGACGGCGTGGGGCGCACACAGCCGCTCGAAGATCGCGCGGCACCGCTGCTCGTTCCGGTTGCCTACGCCGCAAGTTCCCTTCTTCGGCACCTCCTGCTCTGGCCGGAGCCACGCGAGCGCCGCCAGGCCCGCTCCGACCCCGATCAGCCCTGCCGCAAGGTGCGCACACATAGAAGATAAACACCAGGGTAAGCTGGACCTTGCTTTCTTCGATGGCGTTCGGCTCGGTCTTCAGGACAGTCCGGTCTCGGCTCTCCGGGCTGTGGTCAACGGCGCGGCGCGACGCGGGCCAGCTCGAGCAGTGGGTGGGCAACCATACCGTGGTCCCCGTCGGCCACCTGGTTGGGTCGGCCGGCCAGATGGTCGGCCACGCCGCGGAGTACGCCGGCCACGAGCTCAAGGCCGCGGAGCACGGGCTCGTCTCAGACACGCAGGCAATCGCGCGCGGGGTCGGGCGGTTCGGCGCCGGGGTCGCCCACGCGGTTGAGGGCATCGGGCAAATCGTGGGGCGCGAGGCCGGCGCGACGAAGCACGCCGTGGACGGGCTGATCAGCGGGGTGGGGACGGCCGTGTCGCTGGTGCCGATCGCGATCGGGGGCGCCGCGGTGCTGTGGGTGGCCGCCCAGGCGAACCGGGAGCAGCGCCGCGTGTAGGGGAGAAAGGGGTAAAAACGCACACCACCTTGCACCATGTTCGCGCAGCGGTACCCCAACGGCGTCCCGGAGTCCGGCGCCCTGCAGGGAACGCGGTTCAACGGCGTGTGGAAGGGCCCCCCCGGCGCCGGGTTCCTCGGCGGGCTGTTCGTCACCGAGGCACAGAAGGCCGAGCGCGCGGCCCACGACCGCCTGAACACCGGCAACCAGGGCCACCTTGGGGTTGGCAGCATCTACGTACCTGGTGTGCAAGCATACCCCGAGCCCGGCACCGGGCGGCTCGTCGAACCCGCCGACTCGCAGGGCCGCTTCCACGTGATCAACAGTCAGTGGATCGACGACCAGGCGGCGATGATCAACGAGAAGCGGAAGTGGGCTGAGCGCGCGTTCTCCTCGTGGTTCGTCGACGACGCCATACTTAAGCAATGCACGAGCAAGGAGTTCTACGAAGCGTGCGCCGCCACGAACGGCATAAAGGGCATGCCGGCCGAGCTGGTCGCCGCCAGCGCCACCCCCAGTGTGCTCAACTACTTCCCCACGGACTCGTCCCAGTACTCGCTTGGGGCCGCGAAGGCCGTGTACCTTATTCAGCACCACCCGGACGCGCGCGGACGCATGTTCACCGGCGGGCGCGGCTCGGCCGTGGACACGCACAAGGAGCACCCGCGGTCCGCGCGCAGCGCGCTCGAGGACGCCGTCGCCTGATCCTATACTTTTTAAAAGGCACCGTGAGCACACACCAGCACCGATGGCATCGCAGCACCTCCGACCGCTCGGGCAGAACCAGCACGGCCTGGTGGCCGACAGCAGCACCGCGCCCAGGATCAGTACTGAGGACAACGTCACGACGTACCAGGCCGAGCCCAGCACGAGCAGCCCCGGCCAGGAAGTCCGAATTACCGTGCCATTGCAGGAAGCCCCGGGCCGCCACACCCTCGTCCAGGACATCGTGCTCGAGTTCGAGCTCAAGTACCTCGCCGATGCCCACGACGTCATATGCCGCTGCGGGGCGGACCTGATCCGCGAGTTCCACGTGTACGCAGACAACCAGCTGGTCCTGCGGGTCGACTCGCAGTACGAGCTGGGGTTCATGCTGCGCCAGCAGCTCATGGACAAGTGGTACGACCCCCGCCAACACGCCGTGGGCTGGTGCCCGCCCGGCTCTGACGCGGCCACAGGGTCGATCGTCCAGTCCGGTTTCGAGACGCTCCCCGCGGCGGACGCGGCAACTTACGCCTACAAGGGAAGCTCGGTCACCGGCGTGACCACCTCGCCGTACAGGCACAGGTTCCAAATAAGTTTGGGCGATCTGTTTAACGGGCTCTTCCACAAGTTCGACGCACGGCGCGTGAAGAGCCTTCAGTTCGTCATTCAATGGCTGGCGACGGGCTCCCTGGAGTCGGTCGGGCACTCGATCGCCTTCGACACCTCCGCGGGCGACTACGCCAACGTGAGTTTCCAGAACGTCGGAGCGCGCGTCTACCGCAGCCACTACTTTGCTCGCCCGGGGTCCCTCTTCTTGCCAACGACACAGCCCCTGAAGCACGTCCTCTACCGCTACGACCCCGCGGCGCTGCCGATCGATCTCACGGTCGCTGGGCGCTACGAGGTGCGCGTCAACATCAACTCGCTCTTCCCTGCACGCAAGCACGCGACGCGGCTGTACTGGGCCCTGGCGCCAGCCCCCCTGGCCGACTCGGCGGACATCGGGTTCGCGTGGGAGGCGGCGGGCGCGCTCAAGACGCATCGCCCCTGGAAAATCCAGGTGGAATACCAGGGCCAGATTGTCCAGAAGCTCCAGACCGGCTGGGAGATCGAGCGCCACCGCCGGAGCTCGAAGCACAAGCGCGCCGGCCAGACCGACGAGAGCTACGCCCACTGGGCCAGCCCGACGGACATCTCCTGCATCGACTACTTCGACTTTGACTGCGCGAACCGCGAGGTGGACCACGGCACGGACCTGCTCACCGGCATCGAAACATCAGTGAGCGGCGCCGCGCAGGAGTACGTGCTCGTGCTCAGCAGCAACGACTACAGGCCCGCCGTGACGGGCAGTCCGACGCAGCTCTGGCTGTGGCTGGAGAGCCAGATGTGCCTGACGATCGAGCCCGGGAGCAATCTCTCCGGGGCCGGGGCCAAGGTCCACGTCTACTAGGAGTAAAAGAGACCTTTTTGACCACGCACGACACACCGCGCAATGTCCGGACACGGCACCATCACGCACATGCCCGACGGGTCGGTCGGCGAGGTCGTTAAGCACGACATGAAGCTGCTCGCCGCCGAGCTGGTCAGCAACGGCCTCGCGATGTACGCGCTGCTCAAGCTCGGAGTGCCCCAGTATCTGACCCAGGGCAATCCGTCAGACGCCATGCTGGCCGCAAAGCTGTCGGCGATGTTCAGCGGTACGCAGGAGGCCAAGCGTTTTCTGGCGAGAATGGGCCTGCAGCTGCCCAGCGCGATGTACGGCGGGACCGGAGGCGGCCTCTACTGACCTGGGGGTGCGCTAAGCTAAAAAATTGAGAGACGCGGGGTCCGCCCAAAAGAGTAAAAACCGCTGGAAATTTTCATACTTGCATGGCATACCTATGATAATTGAAAGCTTTGCTTTTGAGCGAAATAGCGGTAGCGTGTCCGGTTACTTAAAAATTTATTAATGTCTGCAGAAAAACCATCAACTGCCATCCGGCACATTGCCATCATCATGGATGGCAACGGGCGTTGGGCCAAGCAGCGCCACTTATCCCGAACCGTCGGTCATGTCAAAGGCGCAGCCGTGGTGCGCGATCTCGTCAAGTTCTGTGCCGACATGGGCGTACCACACCTCACACTGTATGCCTTCAGCACCGAAAACTGGCAGCGCCCCATTGAAGAAGTGTCCGCTCTCATGAGCCTGTTCATTCAGTACCTAGAAAAAGAAATGACCAATATGCGCGCCGAAGGCGTGCGCCTGAAGGTGTTGGGCGACGTCAGCCGTTTTCCGCCCGAGCTACAGCAGCGCATTCGCGATGCCGAGGCCAACACTCTAAGTCAACCCAAAATCACCCTCAACATAGCTGCCAACTACGGTGGCCGCTGGGACATCGTGCAAGCCGTACAAGCTTGGCTGCAGGAGCACCCCGTTGCCGATGAATCGCAGCTGAGTGTTGACAGCTTTGGCCAATACCTCAGCACCGCAGGCATGCCCGATGTCGATTTGATGATTCGCACGGGGGGCGAGTCTCGCATTAGTAATTTCTTGCTTTGGCAAGCGGCTTATGCAGAATTATATTTTACTGATATCTTATGGCCTGATTTTGAGATTAATGATCTCAAAAAAGCCATCGATTGGTACAGCAACCGTGACCGGCGGTTTGGCGCCTTATAATATTAATTATTTTTTCGTATTTGCATTTTTTTAATTCTCTGTAATGGCTGTGTCTTGCGGAGCTAGCCGACTTTCCTGCGGTGCGGTTGGTGCTTCTTTGTAGGTCGCAGCCGCCCCATCACCCCTTCCCCATGTGTACATTACAATTACCTAACTTTAACAAGGATGGGTTATGAAGCAGCAAATAGTGCGGTTAATGAGGTTGTTTGGATTGTTACCACTAGGCGAAAAAATTCGGTCTTTTTTGCTCTATCAAAAACAAAAGGAAGCAATTTTCAAGTTCGAGGCTGAGCATCCTGATTTTCCTCTTCCTCCGTGGAGCATAGCGTACGACGCATTTGCGGGGCTTATTCCTAGTTTCTATGTAAGCCTAGGAACTTTTCATGCAAAACGCATATCTGCGTACATCAATAAATATTTGAACCCTCAAGCTACCCTGACTGTCGTTGACTGGGGGTGTGGACCTGCTCGAGTGCTGAGGCGCATGCCCGAAGCCCTTGGCGTGCAGCACCGATTCATTGGCCTAGATTACAACGAAAAAACAATAGCTTGGGGTGAGGCCGCGTTTCCTGAAATAACTTTTAGAAAAAATGAACTTAGCCCGCCCTTGCCCTTATTGGATGATAGTGTGGATGCTTTGTATTGCATCTCTGTATTTACACATCTCTCCGAGGAGTTGACAAAGGCATATATTGCAGATATTTTCAGAGTACTTAAAAGAGGTGGGGTTTTGATTGCGACGTTGCATGGTGATATGAATGCGCAGAATTTGACATTAGCCGAGTATGCGCAATATGCAAAAGGTATTTACGTAGAGCGAGGTAATGTTGCTGAAGGTAAGCGAATTTATGTAAGCTATCACCCGCCAAGCTTTGTTAAAAATGCATTTGCTAACTTTAATGTGTTGCAACGTGATAAAGATAATGAGTCTGAGAGCTTTGCTCAAGAATGGTGGGTATTCCAAAAGCCTTGACTTTCTAAGAGCTTTTTTGAGTATTTTGATGCCCCAAAATGGGGCTCGAATTTATTTGAATGTGCTGATTGTTATTGTGCTATTTTTGAAATAAAAAATTCAAAAATGAACATGGGCTAACATTTTTTCGCGCTGCTTGGTTCGTAACTAGGGAAAGATTTGGCGGTTGCTTTGAAGTTAAATGCTAGTTTAATGGTAATGGCTTTTAGGGGTTGGCAAGCGCTAGCCGGTGCGTTTACGCTCATCTTGGCCATTTCTTTTTTGACACCAGAAGAGTTGGGTTTGTTTCAAACAATGACCAGTGTTGTGGCCTTTTTTATGGTTTTGGATGTGGGGCTATCTACAGTTCTTATTCAATTGTCGGCTGCTCGATTTAACGAGGCCTGTTGGGACGGGACAATCGTTAGCTCTGCGCAAGGGGGGCGGGATTATTTGTCATTGTGTAAATCTGCTTTTATTTGGTACGCCGTAGTGGGGTTAATTTTTATGGGGGTACTGCCTGCCGGACTTGTTTTTTTTCGTGAAGAAGCGGAAGTCCTTTC
>ERZ650308.1745-NODE-1745-length-11031-cov-3.495080_pt1 | contig 11031 bp, 6 predicted proteins | sample MGYA00376244_ERZ650308 | MGnify/ENA primary metagenome ERZ650308 (study PRJEB26733, sample SAMN07839295) | wastewater metagenome | biome: small river; feature: stream; material: water | place: USA: North Carolina | collected 2016-04-26 ...
CCGGCATTATCCGAAGACCGAGAAGCACGAAGCGTATGTGCTGCCCATCGCTGCGATGCTGGTGAACTTCGACGGGCGGCCGCTCGAGGCCCGCAGGGAGTACGTGGTGAAATGAACTATGTTGACGACAATCCCCACCGCGTATGCACCGACTACTCTGAACGCGTTCACTATAAAAGGCACACCGCCTGCGGCGTCAACGACGAGCCGGACAGGATCGAGCTGAAGCCTCGCTGGGCGAACTACCCCACGATAGACTTTGAGTGGCCCCGGCAGCGCTACGAACTCGAAAAGATTGAGCGCCTTATGGCGTGGGCCTATGAACGCGGCAAAATCGATCACCGCGCGGAAGTCGGCAGGATGTTCAGAGAGCTGATGGGGCCCTAGCGCCCGGCGTACCGGCGATGTTGGTGCCGGTGTGCACGACGAGTGTGATGCCTACCGCCGCCGTGGGCGAAACGAATTCCCATCTCACGACCACCAGACGCATCGTATGAAATGTGCACGTGCGCCACGCGACCGTAGTCCGTGCTGTAGCCACCGGACCAACCGGCAAGGTGTGAGTAGATGCAGCTCGGATTGCCCGCCATGTCGACGGCCTTGCCGCTCGCATGGAGACTGATCTTCCGGGTGCCGGCGATGTAGCTGTGACGCACCGCGGAGATCACTCTCGAACCGCATGAGCTCTGGATTTCAGCCACCTTCGCCGCCAGCGGCGCAACGACGCCATGCGAGTAGTTTTCAGTGGTGTGAGCAATGGTGCTCGCAACGCGCTGGGCCAGACGCTGGCGACGCGGAGCCTCTACGCGGGCCACCCGGGGCCGGTAGGTCTTCGTAGCGGTGCCGAACCCGCCCATGGCCTTGACGACACGCTGCCCGCGGACGGAGGTCGTCACACCCTCGCACGGGAAAACGATGTTGCAGTCCGGATGTACTCGGTGCACTTGCGGCCGCGCGTGAGCCTCCGAAAAAAGTCCGCACAAAACCGCAGCCGCCAGCAAATACTTCAGCATGTGATGCTCCTGATTATGCGGGGCCGTTACGTCGCCATCCGCGGTTCTGCTTCTCGGAGCGAACGCGCAGGTTCGACCGGTCGTTGCCCCCACCATGATCCAGCATGACCTTGTGGTCAACATCCTTGCCGGCGATAGCGGCGTGTCCGAGGTCCTTCGCTACGATGGCGCGCGCCTTGTTCTGCATGCCGCGGCGCTTGCGCATCTCGGGCGTGGCGTTGTACCCGCGGTCCATCTTCTTGATTTGCTCGGGCGTACGATGTGAGCTGGGATCACGAACACCTTTAGTCACGACATTTTCCTTTCACCAGTCTCAAATTTTTCCCGACCGTCCATGCTGTGGTGAACGATGACGCCTTCTTCATCCATCGTCGGGTTGCACCAACAACCGGTATGGTCATTGGTCTCGTGCTCCCGCAGATCGTTCAACGGGTACACGTGATACCGCGGCATCACGCCCGGGTCATCTAGTGTTGTAGTAGAGACCTTCATCAAGGAACCTCTTGTCGCGCTTGTTCGGCTTGATGCCCAGCACCATATCCTTGGCGTTCTTTGCATCACGCTTCGCTTTATCGGTCAACTCTTTCGGGCTGATCTTCTGCTCGGGGGAGGCCTGCTGGTTCCACTTGGTGATGTCTGCCCACGCCTTCGTCTTCTCGGTCGGCGACGCGCTCACCCACTTACTCACCAGCGCAGACCGCTGCTCCTTGGCCTGCGAGCTCGCTCGATAGAACTGCGATGTCTTCGCGCCTTCCTCCGCCTCACGCGCGTTGCCGAAGCCCAGCGCCCGCAGTGCGGCTTCCTTGGGCGTATACGGCGCGCTCTTGTCCGTGCCGCCGGCAGTCTTCTTGCCCTCGGTCGCCTGACGGTAGGCCCTGAGACTGTCGCTCGCTGCTTTCAGCGGGATCATCTGCTCGGCTGCTTTCCCGAAGTCGCCGTTGGCCACGCTCTGGAGCCCCTTTATGTAGTCCCCGCCTAGGGAGACCACCGGGCCAGACACGCTGTCGAAGAGCCAGCTCTTGACGTCGCTCTCCTTTTTCCCACGCGGCTCACCGAACGACGTCACGCTGTCGAGACCCATGCGAGACAGGTCCAGCCCGAGAAGCCTCGGCAGGCCCCGGCTGAACACCTCACCGCCAGTCACGCCCAGCGTCCCGGCCGCGGCCTTGCGGATTTTGTCCTCGACGTCGCTCCACGTCCCCACCGGGAGCCCCGCGGCGCTCGCGCCCATCAGCAGATACTTGAACGGCTCGGTCGGGAGCCCCAGCGCGCCAGCCATCGCCATGTGCGTGCCCGCAACGTAGATCAACGTCTTCACGGCCTCCGCACGGTCACCGGGCTTCTCGTTGCGCATCGCGCGCCCGATCTGCGTGCCGATCAGCTGGTACATCCCCTGACCGTACTTCTTGAACTGCAGCGCGACCTTGAACAGCGGGTGGTTGAACACCGGCGGCGCATTCGTCGGGCTGTAGTTGAACTGCGTGTTGTTGACGGCCTCGATGGAGCTCTGGATCGCTTGCGCGTGGGTCTCGCCGGCGGCGCGCGCCATCCGATACCCAGCCAGCGCGGTGACCGAACGGTTGACGGTTTCCACCGCCTTCGGCATCTCCCGGGTAATACCTTCGAGGTAACCCAGCGCCGCGTCGACCTTCCCGCCGGCACCCGTGTAGTCCTTGACGAGGTCGCCCACCTCCAAGCCGGCCGACTTATTAATCGTGCCGATCTCCAGATGCGCGTCGATCATTGCCTTCTCGTCGGCGGACAGGTTCGCTTTCACGAGCCCCACCAAATCCCCACTGCCGCCGCGCTTCGCGAACTGGCGCACGGTCGCCGCAGCGCCCTGACCGATAATGCTCTTCGACTGGATGTCGGCGTAGGCCTTGCCCATGTGCATGAACGCGCGACCGGCACCGTACTTCGCTGCGAAATACGGCATCGAGATCATCGCCGGCTGCATAGCGTTGATGATGCTGTAAGCAGGCGAGCCCAGCTTGTCCGTGAAGCTGGCGCTCATGGCGCGCTTGATCCACGGGGCCAGCGTACCGCCCTGCTGGTAGCCGTTGTCGCCCTCCAGCCGCTTGGTGACTTCGTTGGCGATCTGCGTCCGCGCGTAGAGGCCGCCCTTCGAGTGGTCGGACGTCAGCTGGTCGTTCATCTCCTTGACGGCGGCTTCGAGCTCGGCGTTGTGCTCCAGCCCGGCGATATAGCGCGAGGAGCTCTGCGCGTAGGTGTGCATGTCCTTGATGGCGTTCTCGCTCGCACCGGCCACGTTGCGTCGCGGCAGCGCCTTCGAAGAAATCCTCGTCGAGCCGTGCGAGGCGAGGGCCGCCTCCTCGATGGCGCGCCGCATCGCCGCCCGGTCGGTGGGGGATGCGGCCTCGTAGGCGTCGGAACGTTCGAGCTTCTTGACCAGCCGTCCAAGCGCCGTGGCGATCTCCGCGCCCTGCCGCGCGTTGGGCTCGAACTTGCGGGGGACCACTTCATGGACCGTGAGGCTCCCATCTTTCGCCAGTTCGGCCCTACGCGCTTCTGCCGCGCGCTTACCGTCGACGAACTCGACGTGCTTGTTCTGCACCGCCACGCGGTAGCGGGCAACAGCGTCTAGCTCGTCGGCACCCAGCCGCTCGCCGGTGGCCGGGTCCAGCCACACCTTGTCGATAGTGGCCTCGAGGGGCGACGCCTTCGCGTAGTCCATCGCCTCTTTGTCGGTGGCGAACTCGAACTCGTTCGGGACGACGTTGCCCGCGCCGTCCTTCACGGCCTTCGCGTTACCCGGCAAGGTAACCTTGGTCTCGGCCTGCACTACGTGATCGCCGTGTCGCATCAGCGGGACGTAGTAGCCCTCGATCTTGCTGAGCTTCGCCGCGTCTTGGATGACCTCCAAGTTGCGACCCAGCAATGCGCGATCAGCATCAGTAACAGTGTCCGTGCGGATACGTTCAGCCATCGCCGCATCCTTCACTCCAAAGAGTTTGAGGATTTGGTTGTTCTGAATTCCGCTCGCCATCATCTGCTGCTGCTCGCGGAAGTACTTCCCGTCAGCATGGTAGAGCGCTTTGAACTCCTCGGGGAGCGAGTTGTAGAGCTTGTGCAACTCGGCATGCTGCGCCTTCTGCCACACGTACCCGCCCACCACCTTGTTACCGGCGAGATGCGCGTTCTTTGCATCCGTGAGAGGTACGTCGGCATGGAGGTTCGCCATCGTCGCGCCGTAGCGCAGCGTGGTGAGATCAGCGTATTTCTCGGGGTTCAGCGCACGGAGCCGTGCGTGCTCGATGATGTTCGGCTCCGCCATCTCGGCGATCCGCTCGGCGCGCACGCGGCGCTTCTCCACAGCGTTGCTGATCCGTTGGATGACGTGGTTTTGGAAGTAGCTGTTCCCCAGCTGCCCGATGTTCTCCAGCGTCCGCCAGCTGAGCAGCTTCGCGCTGCGCTCCGCGGTGTTGTTCTCCGGACGCGAGATAAAGTTCTTCACGAAGTCACTGGCGTCGTCGATCATTTTCAGCGCGTCTTTGCGCACCATCTCGTGGGCCGTACGTGCCTGCTCTTGGGCGCGCAGGTGCTGCTGCACGTGCTTTGACGTCAGTACGTCGCCGACACGGAGGATACCGTCCAGCGCGCTGTCGAAGTTCGGCATGACACCGGTGACGCGCTCGATTGCCTTCTTCACCCAGTGGCGGACCATGTCCCATGCGTTGGGCGCGCGGCCCCGCGGGTGGATGCCCAGCTCGCCCGCCAGCCGACGGTCAATCGGTACGGTCGCCAAAAACTCTTGGAACTTCTGATTGCTCAGCGCCTCGGCCATGAACTCATGGACGTTGGTCAGCCCGTAATGGAGGTTACCCTTCTTCAGAAGGATGTTCTCCAGCTCGCCGGTCTCACCAGCGTGCTCGATCACCCGCTGCATCAGCTTGGTAATCTGCGACGCTGCACCGGGGACGTTCTCGATCTCGCGCGAAGTGACCGCGTGGACGAGCTCATGCAGCAGTGCGTGGTTGCGCGTACCGACGCCGTAGCCAGTCGGCTTGGCGTTCGTCGAAATGTAGACGATGCTCGGCGAGTTGGTACCCATTTCGTATTCGTGGAGCCCCAGCGCATTAACGCCGGAAACCTTCTGCATGTCGGCTTCTGACACGAGATGCACTTCGACGTTCTTCGCCAGCTTCTTCAACATGCTCTGCGTGAAGCGCGATACCACACCGTGGACACCCGGGACCTGCGACAGGTCCATTTCGTTGAGCATTGCCTCACCGGTGGTGCTCTTGATCGGATTGAGCTCGACGCCGTCCGCGGTGACGTGTGTCTTCGTCGGACCTTCCGGCACATCGAAGTTCACGTTGTTCGGGTTACGGTCGAGCATCGTCTTTGTGACGGGCTCAGTCTGCGTCTTGCCCAGCCACTCGTGCAGCTCTTCCCGGGTTACCTCGTGGAGGTTACCTAATCGCTCGTCGGCCCGGCCGTCGGAGAACATCGCTCGATAAGTTTCAAGAACGTGGGCCTCGTCCTTGGCTCGGGTGAAGACTTTGTGCTCATCGAACTGACCGGTGTCAGCGTCGAGCTGGTCCACCACAAAGATGCGGTCTCCCTTGCGAAGGTCAAAACCGTCAATATGGTCTCCGTCTGCACCTCGAGTGCCCTTAAAATATCCGTAGTCGACCCCGGCGGGCATTTTGGATTTCCAGATGACGTTGCCGGCGTCGTCGAAGCCACGACGGACAGAGCCCGCCGGGTTCTCAACGGTGAATGGAAGTCCTTCAACGGTTTTGTGCCCCTTCTTGTAGTTGCCTGCCTTCGCCTGCGCCGGAGTGGGGTTGGTGTCGACGCGTAGAGCTTCCTTACGAATACCCTTCTCTGCAGCGTACTTATCCGCTGCCGCGCGTACTTCGTTCTTCGTCGGCAGGCGAATGGGCGCGCCCTTGGTGGCGATCACTTTCCCCGACATCGCAGCCTTGCGGGCTTCGCGCGGCGAGAGGGTGCTCTTGGCCTTCTCGTTCACGACATCTTTGATGTGCGCGACGCTCGGGCCCTGCTTGATCTCGCCGGCCTCGTGCTCGGACAGGTCGCCGGTGGGGTTCACCGCGGCGTCCGCGTCGACGCTCGTTACCTCACCGGTGGCGTGGCTCGGCGCTTCGTCGTCGGTCTTCTCGTCCGGCAGCGGGAAGTCTTCTTCGTCCAGACCCTTCGGGTCTTCCTCGGCCCTGACCTTGCCAACGGCCTCTTCGCCACCGTGCTGCTGCTTCTCGCGGTTGCCCTCTTCGAGCCGGCGCTTGATGACCTCGTCCTTGTAGCCGTTCCGGATCATGAACTCGTCGGCCTTGAAGTCTGCAACGATCTTGTTGATCGACGGAGACTTCCGGTCGGCCTGCTTCACCAAGTCCTTGGCGATGCGCAATGTCAGCACGTCGGGGCTGTCACTCGGGGCCTTGCCATCCTTGCTCAACTTGATCTGCGACTGGATCGGCTTGCCAAGCTTCTTCTCGGCGTACGCCACCATCGCGCGCGCACGCTCGATCAGCGCGGCACGGGGCACGGGGAGGGACTGTGCACCCTTCTCCTTGTCCTCGTTCGGCGGGTGCGCTTCGACTGCTTCTTTCGCGATTGCGATTGCGGCGTCGCGGTCTCTGCCACGCTGCCCGCGATAGTTGGTCCCGGGTCCGGATGGTGCACCTGCTTCTTCTGCTTCGGCTTTGCGAATGCGTGCAAGTCGCTCTTCGTCCGCCGCGACCGCGCGCGCCTCGTTGTCTTCGAACTTCGGATGGTTGGTGATGTTCTCGGTGTTCGTGTCGATGATGCGCCCGCCCTGTGCGTTGCGCTTCTCGATAACGGCCTCGGGCGTTTCTACAGCGACGACATTCCCGGAGGTTTTCTGGGCCTCAAGGGAAGCGACCTGAGCGGGAACAGTGTCAGTTGTGCCGGCCGCGGCCTTGACCTCAGTACCCGCAGGGGTGCGCTCAGTAACTGCCACAGGCGTTGCGCCAGCCTCCGCAGCAGCGACGGCTTCGGGCTTGGACACGGGACCCAGACCGAGGAGTTCGTTTTCGCGTCCCACTTTAGATAGCCGGTTGATCTCGGCAACGGAGACGAGCTTGGGGTCATAGATGAACACTCCGCGTCCGGTGGAGATTTTCTTGAGGCCGGTCTTGTTGCCCGTGACGCCCTTCGGCACGGCGGTGCCCACCGGCAGCATGACGGCTTTGCGCTCGCCGACGCCGATCTGCTTGATCTGCTCTTGAATGCTCGCCGGGGCTTCCGGAACGTTTTGGCCTGTATCTAAAGGGGCCGCAGCGTTTTCCGGAGGTGCAACTACAGCTGGTCCGGATATGGCCGGCTCAGCAGGGGTTGCAGTTACCTCCGGGGGTACCGCCGGGGCGGGCGCTGTCTTACCCTCCTGATCGAGCTTGTCGAGCGTCTCGTTCGGCGAGCGCTGCGCCATCGGCTGCGGTTCGGCGGCCGCGGCGGCAGCTTCAGTCGGCTGCGCGGTCGGAGCGGGGTCGTTCGCCGCTACGGCAGCAGCGATGGCCGGGTCCACCGGCTGCGTCTGGTCCACCGGCTTCGCGGGCGCGTCGGTCTCGACGCTGCCCTTACCCTTGTCGCGCGGCGTGGTGGCCGGAGCGTTCTGAGGGTTGGCCTCGAAGTCGGCCGGCTTTGCGGCGACGCCCGTGGTGCCGTTCTGCACTTGAGCGTCCGGCGTATCGGTCGACGCCACCTGATCCGGGAGCTTGTTGGGCTTGGATTTGGCCTTGCCGCCGGCGACCGCGCCGATAGCACCGCCTACCAGACCACCAAGCGCGCCACCCTCCAACGCCTTGTTCGCAGCCTGCGCATAGTCGAACTCGCGCCGCAAGTCGGCTTCGTGTTCGGCGTTCTGTACCGTCAGATCGGCGACACCTTCCTGCGCGGCGTTCGTCAGCGCGCCTTCGGCGGTTGCGACCCCAGTGCGCTTGAGTATGCCGCCTTCAGCAGCGCCCAGCACTGCACCCTTCGCACCGCCAGCGAGCCCGCGCGCCGCGGTACCGGCCGGGCCCAGCATACCCGTGGCCGCGCCGAAGATAACGTTCAAGGCAGGGCCCCAGCCCTGTGCGTCGCGATTGAATTTGGCGCGAGCGTCTTTCTCGTCCATCATCTCGCGCATCGCGCGATACTTGGGTGACTGCTCCTGAAGGTCCTCGTCCTTCATCTCGTCGAGCTTCTTGTAGAACTCGTCGATGCCCGAGCTGGCATTCAGCGCGCCGCCAGCGCCGGCAGCAAACACCGTAGCGGCGGTCGCATCGGCGAGGAGCCCGCCGGGGATCGCAATGGCAGCGAGGGACGGGATCATGCCCGTGGTCTTCAGCGCGGTGCCCAGCACCGGGTGCGCCCAGAAGTCCTCCGACGTCAGCGTGGCGGCGGCGAGCTTCTTCGTCTCCGGGTTCATCGTGTCGCGGATGGCTTCCGCGCTGGCTCCGAAGATGTCCTGCAGGCTCTTGGCGATCTGCGCGCCGTGCTCGCTCTGGCCCGCCTCGTAGAAATACCTCGTGGCAGCGGCGAGGTTGGACCCTAGGTCCGCCGTGCCGGCTCCCAGCGTCTTGCCAAAATCGGCAAGGGTGCCAATGGACTTGTTCGCCTCAGTATCGGACGCGTATTCGCCTGCGAGGTAGTTGTTGTCAGCCATAAGCTACCCCTACAGCGGTCGGTCGTTCGGGTCCACTGGTATCGCGCCGGGGTTGCCCACCCCGCGCTTGATCATGTCCGCGATGTTCGGAGCCTCCGCACCGACCCGTTGATATAGCTCGTCCGGCACCGCGGCGCGCGCAACACCCTTGGCCACATTCCCCATCACGCCCAGCGCGTCACCCGCTTCACCGGCGATGCCGCCCAATGCCCCGCCGATCTCCTTGCCCGCGGTACCGATCTTCGACAGTAGGCCCGGCTTGGTCGCTTCGGCTTTGTCGGCGGCTTCCTTATCGGCTGCGGCCTTGATACGCGCGGCGCGGGCGTTCTGAACTTGCTCGAGCTGATCATCGTCGAGGTTGATCTTCAAACCGTTGGTGAACTTGATCGTGTTCACGCCGTCCTCACCCATCGACAGCTTGAAGTCTGCCTTGGTTTTGTCGGTGCGGCCGGGGTTGATCAGCAGGTCTGCGGCGCGCGCGGCCTCCTTCGAGGTGACCTTGTTGCCCTGCATGATGTGGGTGGCGACGTTGCCCATCTGCTCCCACATCGTCTCGTCGGGCTCCTTGCCCTTGTTCTTCTCGTCCGCGGTCCACTTCTTCTTGAGCTCTTCGACCGCGCCCATGGCGGTCTCTTCCTCTTTGGCGCGGTCAGCTGCGCCCTGCGGCTTACCCGCGGAAGTACCGCGCCCGCCGACGGCTCCGCCGCCACCCTGAGCCGCCTCGTGCGCGCCGGCAGCGCTCAGCAGCGCTTTATCGAAACCCCCGCTCGCCATGCCCATGGCGCTGGCAGCGAGCTGTTGGGGCGTCGCAATGCCTTGGCGGATGGTTTCGCCCTTGGGCCCGGTCATCACATAGGTGAGCGTGCCGTCCTCGTTGCGCTCCATGTGCATGTCGTTGCCGTCGGGCACATTCTGGTAGGCCTTCAGGGCGGCCTTGGTCGCAAGGTCGATGTTGCCGCCCTCAGCCGCCTTCGCCGCAATCGCAGCGTAGCGCTGGCTGGCGTTGCGGTAGTACTGCAGCATCTGGAACGCGACCTTCTCGGCCTTCTTCGGCTCGCCCTGATTGGCCCAGTATTGGTACACGCTGCCCAGCGCGGCCATGTTGCGCTGGCTCTCAGTCAGCTGGCCCTCCGGGTCGACAGCCTTCTTCGCCTGCGCCATCTCCTCTTCGGACAACCCGCCGGCACCGGCAGCGATCTGGCGGGCAACCGCCATGGTGCGGGGCGACGCGACGGCCCCGCCATTGGCCAGCCCGCTCTCGCGCGCACCGAACGTCATGCCCGCCTTCACCGCGTCACGCACCACACCCGGGGCCACGATGCCCTCGATGCCCTTGACAGGCTGAACAGCCTGCTCGCGACGGCGCGCACTCACATCCGTCGGCGCGTTGGCCGGGGCAGCAATCGGGGAAGCCGGCAGGACGCCCTGCGTCGGCTCGGCTTCGTCCGGAATTGAAGGGTCTTCCCCGACTTCCTCGTCGTCCACGAAGCCGCCCTCAGCAAAATACCCACCGGTCGGGTTGTAGTCACTTCCGGGTGGGAACGGATCGACCTCCGCCGGGATCGCCTGTGGCGTGGCCATGGTGGAGCCGCCAATCGGCAGCGCGCCCTGCCCGCGGGGTAGAGGCCCATCCGCACCGACAGGGTTTTCTGCCGGTAGGAGGCCGGTGCCCGTCGGGACCGCGCCGCCGGTGTTGGTGTACTTCTCCGGATGTCGAGCCATGTCCATCCGCAGATTGAGCAACTCTCGCTGCGTCGCCGCCGTCTGCAGGCCGCTGGCATGCGTAGCCGCGCCTTGGGTAAGGCTCTGCTTGGCCCGCGCCAGCGTCGTGTTCTGGAGCTCCTTGGCGGTCTGCAGCGTCTCTGGATCGTTGTCGCGCTCCATCTTCGCTTTCTCGGAAGCGGTGCGCTGCTCCTTGTAATCCTGATCGGTGCGCGATGCGTTGATGCTCTGCCCAGTCTTATAAGCACCGAGGAACGCCTTCATCTCAGCTGAAAAACCCACTGTGGCTGCTCCTTAGACGGGTAGGGCTCCGCGCGTGCCCTGCGGACGCGGCTGGAACGCGGGATCGGCGGGATCGGGCCCGCCAACGGCTGGACCTTGCTGCGGCTTGGCGGTGGCACCGCTCTTCTGTGTACGGGCCTTCTCGATAAGCTTCTGCAGCTGCTGCTCGCCCATCCAGCTGACGACGTCTTTGGGGAGCACGAATTCGCCGCCGTTGAGACGCGCCGGGCCGCCGGGCGCTACCGCGGGGACGTCATCCGTCTGCGCGCCGCCCGAGGGGGACATCTCCACCGGTACCGCGCCGCCACCGATATCGTCGACTGCGCCGCCTTCTTCGAGGAACGCAAGCGCCCCACCGGAAGC
>ERZ650308.1746-NODE-1746-length-11030-cov-10.492118_pt1 | contig 11030 bp, 20 predicted proteins | sample MGYA00376244_ERZ650308 | MGnify/ENA primary metagenome ERZ650308 (study PRJEB26733, sample SAMN07839295) | wastewater metagenome | biome: small river; feature: stream; material: water | place: USA: North Carolina | collected 2016-04-26 ...
GTCCCGACGGCCTCGGGTCCAGAGATCGGACCCCCCCTCCCCCATGCCGCGCACCCGGTCGGTGCGTCGGCAGGCGGGGCGACGTGACCCCGGCCAGCCGCCGCCTCGGCCGCGGTCTTCGCACGGTGGCGCGCGCGGCAGATCGTCTGCAGGTTCGACTCGTCGTCGGTCCCGCCCTGCGCCTTCGGGATGCGGTGGTCGACCTCGGTGCCCTGGTGCACGTGGCCATCGGCCAGGCACGGCTGGCAGATGCCCGCGTCACGAGCCAGCACGCGGGCCCTCAGCCGGGCCCAGGCGCTGCCGTAGCCGCGCTCGTGGCGTGACCCACGCCGAGCATCGGCGAACGTGCCTTCGCGCACCTTGTGGGCCTCGCAGCGGCTGGTGCCGTCACGCACGAGCACGCCGCAACCCGGATGGGTGCAGGGCTTGGGGGCGAGGTAGGGCATGAAGAACGAAGCCCCGCGCGGCACGAGGCCGGCGGGGCTTGGCGGGATCCCCCAGCGGGGGAAGTCACTGTCGATCGACTACATGACGAGGATGGTTGTGGAGCTAGGGCGGGGGCCGAAGCCCCCGCCTCAGCACACAACCCGTGGCCCTTGCGGCGCTGGGTTGTATCGGTGGCAGGGAATGCCGAGGGTGCCTGAATCTACTCGCGTTCGTGCATGTTGCAAAAACTACAGGCTCAGACCTCCAGCTTGGCGCTGTTGCGCAGCCGCCTTGCAATGGTCTCGAGCTTGTCAGCCCATCCATTGAGATCGGCGGGACAGTCTCGGACTTGGTCGAACAAGCTGACGATGTCCAGCTCAACGGGGTCGCTCGGCAACGAGAGGTCGCGCTGCTGGCCCGTCGGGTGTGCAACATGCACCGTCAGATAGAACTTCCGCCCCCGCCGCAAGCCGAAGGCCAGGTGCCCCCAGATGTCGTCGCGGCCCGCCTGCCGACCTTCCTGCAACCCTCGTTCGTAGCCAACCGCCTTGCCTTTGGCGTACATGTCGTCGGCAACCCGCCCGAGGTCCAGCCCAGCCGCCAAGCTTTCCTGGTCAGCGATGCGGCGCTGTAGGGCATCAGCCCTGGCCAGAAGATCAGCGAACAGATCGGCTCAACGGATTAACGTGTGGAAACGGGGTCATGACTTGGAAGTGGTGCCGTGTGGAAACGGGACCACGTTCTCAAGCTCGCGCTTCACACCGCCGGAGTCGCGGAATGCGCTCCAAAGCGTCAGGTGGCCGGGGCAGTAGTGAATGTTCGGTGCAACCTCGTAGGCATGGCTGCCGCACAGTGGCAGGTCGCAGGTCTTGCCCTCGCCCACCGGGTAGTCGCACAGCCAGCCGCTCACGGCCGCGCACTTGTCGGCCGCGCAGTGCGGCCCGAGGTCGCCACACAGGAACATCGTGTCGCCGTCCTTGGTGTGCTCGATGTAGCAGGGCATCACGCGGTCCTGGCAGTAGAGACATCAAGCTCAGTCACCGGGAACGCGCCGCGAGACGGCACGTCGTAGGTGTGCAGCATCCACTCGTACTCCGAATACTGCCCGGTCGGACATTTGCGCGCCCAGCGATGCTTGATGCCGTTCACAGCCTCACCACAACCAGATCCGCCATAGCTCTCAAACGCCGCCTTGGCCTGGTCAAGGGTGACGTGGCCGTAGACGTACTCCACGTCCGAATCGTCTTCCCAGTCCAGGTGCATGAACTGGCCGTGGCGGTTCTTCGACTGTCGCTTTTCCACACGTTTTTCCGTTTTCTGGTTGTCGTTCACGGGCGTCCTTTCAACACGTTATTCCGCAGAGCCAACAGATCGTTGCGCTTCTGCGTCAACGCCTGCTCGATCCACTCGTTCATGACCTCCTGCGCCTCTGGCGTTTTCTGGGTCGGGCTCATGTCCATTCGTCTCTCCTAGTGCGAGCCAAAAGCCCGGCTCGTTTGGGCACGCGATACAAGTTGCTGGTCAAGCTGCGCGCTCGACGTTGCCCACGGCTGCCCTTAGAAGCCGATGCGCCTCCTCGACGCGCTGGTGCACCGTGCGCGGCGCGCACTCCAGCCGCTCCGCCTGGTCCTCGATCGACAGCGTGGTGCAGTAGTACAGCGCGACGGTGTTGCGCATCCGCATGCTCCAGCCTGCGATGACCCGGTGCGTCTGGCGGGCCGACGACGGGGCGGCCACCTTCATCGTCGGCGTCACGCCTGGCAAGGGCGGTTGCCACTCGGAGTGCAGGACGCTCATCGTCGGGAAGCCCGAGCCATCGCCGACCGTGACGTACTGGGCCCAGGCTCGCAGCCGGCCATCCATCTCGACGTCACGCGCCATGGGCCGGCTCCTTCAGCACGAGCAGGGCCTGCGTCGACGTCACCTGCAGGGCGGCGAAGTTCGCCAGCTGCGGGTCGTCCCAGGGCGTGCCCACTGCCAGCGCGCCCTCTCTCGCGAAGAACCAGCCGGGCTCGCGCTGGATGACGCCGCGCTGCCAGCACTCGTTGACGTGCGCCGCGCCCAGCTGCTGCCGGCGCTCGCGCATCAGCCTGGCCACGTTGGGCATCGCCTCAGGAAGCCACCCCCACCGATTCGCCGACTTCCCTTCCTTGTCCATGATGTCCTTCGTCCTTCATTGAGAGATGACACACACAACTGCTTGCGCGCTTGCCTGCGCGCGAGCGCCCCTGCCCGGCCGCGCTGGCCGGTGGACATCCAGACGTCTGCACTGAGCTCCGCCCTGCACTCCGGTCCTTCAGCTTCGAAGGGACTCAGAACGCAATGCAAAACACGAGGACATCAGGACATCCCGGGGCGCCGGGCCGCGGACGGCTACATGGCAGCCCCGTCGATGCGGCTGCCCGCGCCGACCGCGGCCGGGCCATTCCCGGTCGACGTGTCAGAACGGGCAGTCATCGACGGCCTCCTCACGCTGTTGAACTGGTGCCGATGCCGGCGCCGATGATTCGCTGCCGCCAGCGTTGAACCGCGCTGCCCCGGAGGGCCGGCGGAACATCCACGGGCGATCGCCACGACTGCTGCGGAACCGGACCCAGCCGGCCTGCTTGAGCGCCGACGTGACCTGGCGCAGCAGCTGGTGCGTCTGCTTGTCGACGCTGACCCCCAGCTTGCCGAGCAGCTCGGGCGCGGTGATCTCGTCGACCAGCGTGCCGTTGGTGCCGGCGACGCCAGAGCGCTGATCGTTCTCGTCGTACAGGTAGCGCAGGACCGCGGCCTGAATGGCGCTCTCGATCTGGCGCTGCTGCTGCTGCGGGTTGAAGAGCTGGGTCTGCTCGCGCGGCGTCGGGTGAAAGCGCTCGCCGGCGTCGACGTAGACCATCGCCTCAGCGAAGAGCTGGTCGCGGTTCTCCTTGAACCACTCCAGGTCGATGTGCCGGGTGACGCGCACGGGCCACATGCGCCGGTTGCCGGTCGGATCGGCGAGGTAGTGGTCCTCGTTCGTCGTCCCTATGAACACGACCTGGCGCGGATAGTCCTTCGCGCGGCGATCGAAACTGGCCCGGAAGCGGTCCTTCATCGAGCTGATGAACTGCTTGACCTTCGTGACCTCGCTTTTGTTGAGCGAGTCGAGCTCGCCCCACTCGTACACGAGAACCCCCTGCAGGTTCTGGTACGAGTCTTTGTCCCCGAGCACCAGGCCGGTGTCGGCGAAGTAGTCGCCCCCGAGCAGCCTGGCCAGCGTCGACTTGCCCACGCCCTGCCCGCCTTCGAGGATGACCATGAAGTCGAACTTGCAGCCGGGCGTCATCACCCGGGCGCAGATCGCCATGACGAGCCACGTCCCCACGCGGGAGAGGTACTGCTGCAGCGGTTCCTGGTCGTCCCACTCGTCCTCCTCGAGGCAACAGCGCCGCAGCCAGGTGCCCAGCCGCTTCGTTCCGTCCCACTTGCCCCGCAGCGCTTCGAGCTGCTCGCGCACCGGGTGGAACCGGTGCCGCTTGGCCACCATCGCCACGGCCTCCTCGAGCGTGCCGCGCGGCATGCTGGGCAGCCAGTGCTGGCGCGTGAGCCAGTTCCCCATCTCGAGCTCGTCGACCTCGTCCCAGACGCCGGCCGGCGTGCCCCACGGCGTGTCCTTCAGCTTGACGACGTCGTTCGTGAACTCGTTGAACGCGATCACGCCCGAGGCCTCCGGCACGCCCTCGAGCCAGCGGCCGTCGGGCAGTTCCATCCCGTCGATCGCCAGCACGATGTTCTCGCGCACCGCCTTGATCGACCCGGTGGCCGAGCAGAGCAGCTTGTCCCGCCACACGAGCTTCGCGTCCTCGTCAGCCTCTCCCCCCTTGCCCGCGCCAGCACTTGAAGGGGTAGATCCGGGTCCTGCAGCTTTCGCCCGGGCGGCATCGTCAGGTGCGACGAAGGGCGTGGCCGAGCGGATGAAGTCGCGCACACGCGCGGCGTCCCACCCTTCCGCGACCGCGTCCGCGAGATCCCAGCCGTCGACGGGCGCCTTGCCAGGCGGGCGCATGGGCACGATCGAGACCGTGCAGCCGTGCTCGGCCAGGAGCAGCGAGCCGATGCCGACCATCGCCTGCATGCCGGGCTGCTTCTCGATCGGCAGCACGGGCTTCGTCATCGGGTCGACGCCGGCCTCGCGCTCCGCCTTCGACAGTCGCCGCCGCTGGGCGTCCGCATCGGGCCAGAGGTAGACCGTGCGGCCCATCAGCAGGCTCCATCGAGCCATGCCCCAGGCCTTGCAGCCGCCCGGCCAGGTCACGAAGTCGAACTCGTGGGCCAGCAGCTGCAGGCCGGCATCGGCGCACTTCTCGCCCTCGACGATCACCACGGGCACGTCGCGTGGCGTGCCGCTGAGAAGCGTCGCCGGCACGTAGAGCGGCCGCGGCGCCTCCCACTGCTTCCACCGCCAGCCCTGCGACCCGCGCGGATCCTCGGCGTCCTCGCACCAGGTGTAGGGCAGCGTGTCCTTGACCGTCTCGCCCTTCGAGTTGACGCGTTCGAAGCGCGCGACGTAGCCGTACAGCTCGCCCTCGAACTCGTACCGCCAGACCTTGACCGGCTCCATGTCGAACCAGGTGCCGGTGGCCTTGTCCTTGTAGCCCCACTTGAACTTCGTCGGCGCGGGCGCGTGCTTCGGCACCGGCACGATCGGCCGCCAGCGGCTCTCGCGCTGGTACGGGTTGCTGGTGCGCTCCTCTGCGGGCGCCGACTCCGGTGTCGGCGGTGCGCCGCGGCCGGCCGGCCTGACCGGCTGACGCTGCCAGCCGAGGTCCTCCATCAGCCGGACAGCGGCGTCGTGGTTGCTGAGACCGTAGATCCGCGCGTACAGGCTGATGAGATCGCCGCCCTTGTCCTCGTCGGGCGCGGCATTGTCGATCCAGGTGCCGGTCTCGAGGCTGACGTTCGCGCTCTCGCCCTCCCCGCCGTCGAAGTCGCCGACGTACCAGCGGCCGTTGCGCTCCGTGCCGTTCGGCAGCCAGCGCGGCACCAGAACATGAGCCTGGTCGAGCAGTGCTCGAGCGAGGCCAACGTAGTCGATCGGCTGCCTGACCGTCATGCGCCTCCGGCGGCGGTGAGTCGTCCCGGCCGGCGCGTCGAGGCGCGGCCCTCATTGAAGCTCGGGGGCATCAGGCGGTGCTGCCCGGGTGCTGCGTCTCGCCGCGCTCCCAGAAGCTGCGGTGCAGCTCGTCGAGTCGGTCGGCCAAGCTGTCGCCTGCAGGCGTCTGCGGCGGCGCGGCCAGGATCGCCGGCCGGCCCTCGTTGCGCTTCACCAGCTCGCCGCTGCTGACGAGCCGGCTGGCCGTGTAGCGGGCGACGTCGTACCCGACGCAGGCCCGCTCGGCCAGCTGCGCCACGGTGCCCGGTGCTTCGAAGGCCGCCGATCGCAGCGCGATCGCGACCTCGCCGAACGAGCCGCGCGGCCTCATCGAGACCCCCAAGGCTCCAGCAGCCGGACGTTCTGGCTGGTGAAGTTAAAGCCCTCAGCCACCATGCGGTCCTCGCCGTCGGCGTACTCGAAGTGGAAGATGTTCGCGGCGGCGGCGGCCTCCGCGGCGATGAACTTGAAGCGCGCCTTCGGGACGAGACGCACAGGCCGGCCCGATGGCGCGCGGTAGACCGCGTGGACCGACAGGTCGGCGGGCTTGAGCTCTTTCATGCAGCCCTCCGCGTGCGGTCGGCCCGCATCTCCTCGACCACCGTCAGCTCGCTCTGGTGCGCGACCCACTGGCTGATGACGGTGTTGCCGAGCACGCGCTCGACGTGGCCGATGTACTTCGCCGGCAGCTCGCGCCTGGTCGCGTGCACGCTGAAGTAGTCGGAGACGTGGCTCGTGTAGAGCATCGTCTGCTCGGCCAGCGTGCGCTGCGTGATGCGCGGGTTGCGCAGCTTCCAGGCCAGCCGGCACGCGTGGCGATAGGTCCTCAAGCCCGCGATGACGGCGGCCGGCACTGCCAGGCGCTGCGCCTGGACGACGCCGCCGATCAAGGGCAACGGCATGGTGATTTGATCGCGAAATTTCATCGACATACCACTTGAGTTACCAGTTGAAGTTGGACGACCTTGAGGGCATGACTTCCACCCCCTCAGGCTGCGAATGGCGGGCGCCCTGCCCGATGTACGCTGGCGGCTCTCACCCCAACCAGATCCACCAGGAGGGCACCCATGTCGATCGAGATCGCCGCGGCCTTCAGCGGCTTGAAGACCGCGTTCGAGCTGCTGAAGCTCGGCGTTGCAGCCCGTGACGACGGAAAGATCCAGGCAGCCACGCTGGACATGTCAGCGCGGCTCCTCGACGCGCATCAGGTCGCTCTCGACATGGCGGACCGTTGCGGCGCGCTCCAGGATCGCCTGCACACGGCCGAGGCACACGCACGAGAGCTCGAGCGAAAAGCAGACGAGCGACGTCTGTACGTTCTCGCACCACTGGGAGCCGGTGCGTTTGCCTACGCGGCCAAAGATGAATCCGGCCCGGGCTACCGCGGGCAGCACTACCTTTGCCAGCCCTGCTACGACCAAGGAATCAAGGCGGTCCTGCGCCACGACGCGGGCGCGCCGCAAAGCCCCGGGCGCGGGTACGTGTGCCCGCACAACGGAGAGCACACGATTCCGGAGTGACGCCGCGCGCCACTCACGCTGCATCGCGCACCCCCTCGGCCTGCGGCTCGACGGGCAGCTGCTCGACCGGCTTCGCTGCCGTGACGTCGATCAGCGGGCGGCCGTCGGCGTGCCAGGGCCAGTCGGGATCGGGCAGCCGGCGCCAGGTCACGTCGGGGCGGAGCTGCTCGCAGGTCCACCGACCATTGGTCTCGCGCTCGATCGCAGGGCAGCGATCCGACGGGATGCCGCGCTTGCGCCACTCGATCACTGACGGCGCCTTGACGCCGACGATGCGAGCTACGGCTGTCGGCCCGCCGAGTTCGGAAATGATGTCCATCCGGCAAAGTCTAAGGCATTGCCGAATAGAAGCGCAAGGCATTCCCTCATCGGAGCGTCCCCGCGACGATTCGGCGATGCCTAAAGAGCCACGCACAACCGACGACCCGGTCGGGCAGAAACTACTGCAGGTCCTTCGCGAGAAGGGCAGGCAAGACGACCTGAAGCACCTGGCGAAGGTCTTCGACGTGCGCGTCCAATCGACCTACGACTGGATCAAGTACGGCCGGATCTCGAAAGACCGCTACGCGACGCTCGTGCAGTGGTCGGGGCGGCCACTGGAATGGTGGTTCGACGTACCCAGCAGCTCGCGCCCGCCGTGGCCCTTCCCACAGTTGCAGGAGGACGCCATCGCCGCGATGGATCCCCTGCAGATCGCCCGCCTGGAAGGCGCGCTGATCCTGACCGCGGCCCAGCTGGGCCTGGATCTCGGAAACGCCTTGGCAGCTTGAGGAAGGCCTCGATCTTTCAGTTTCTGGGGCGCAACCGCAAGGTCGCATCTGGCAATTGGCCGAGGCGGCCCACAGTCGCGGGGGTCGAGTGCATCAAGGGCTCGTGGGGACTCTTCGACAAGAAGCATCGCCGGACGCACGCTGAAGACGATTGATTAGGCAACGCCTTGACACTGGATTCGGTAATGCCTTAGTCTGCGCACCGTCATCACGACGGAGCGCACATGGCGAACTGCAACTGGCCCGCGATCACCAGCGGGAAGCTCACCGAATCGGACCTAGCCCGGCTGGATGAGCCGGCGCCCCAGGGCAAGCCCATCGACTTCGAGGCCCTCGCGCGTGACGCCGAGGCCTCCGACCTGCCCAAGGGCCCGGTCGCGATCGCGCTGTGCGTCGCGATGCTGCTCGGCTCGCTCCTGGCGGCTCACTTCCAGCCGTGGGCGTGGTTCTGATGGCCCGCGCCGCCGCTCACGAGTCCGGCGTTGCGCGTAGGTCCGCCGCCGTCGACGAACTGTCCCTCAACCAACACAACAGCCAGCCCCGCAGGCTTCCCTGCGGCATCCAGGCCGCTCGCTGCCGCCCGTGGTCGAAGCGGTCGTTCCAGGCATCGACGCGCACCGGCTGCTGGCGAGCGAACGCGACCAGCTCAGCGCTCGCCTCCTCGCCCATCAGGCGGTTTCCCGCGTCGTAGGCGACGCCTCGCCCAGTCGCTGGATCCACCAGCACAAGGTACGGCTTCTTCAACCTCTCACCGTGCGGAAAGCGGTCTTCACCCATGGCCAAGCTCATCCTACTCATCGGCCCTCAGGGGGTCGGCAAGACGATTCTCGGCGACCTGATCGCCGCCGGCATCAAGTCCAACGGCGGCACCGCGCTCGTCGTCCAGGAGGAAGAAGCGATCGGGATGCACAACAGCCTGTTGCGCAGCCTGGTGAGCGACCCGAACGGCGCCGTCATCGTCGAGGCGACATCGGCCCACGAGCGACTCGGCGCGATGGAGGGTCACGAGTGGGTCGTTCGTCTCAACGTGGCAGAGCGCTCATGACCGCCAACGTCCGCCAGATCCGCGAGGGACTGTGGGGCGACGATCGCCCCCTCGACGCTCGCCAGAGCGCCCTTCGCGCCGCGCACCAGGCCGGCCACGAAGAAGGTGAGCGCATCGGCTACATCACCGGCTTCCGGTGGGGCACGGTGTGCGGCGCCGTCGCTGGCTTGTTCGCCGGCGTCGTCGTCACCTCCGCGATCACGATCGTCGCGAGGCACCTGTGAACGAGCAGGCCACGCTCGACGGCGTCCCCGCGGCGCCAGTGCAGACGCCTGCACGCACGGTCTTCGCGCCCGACGACACGGTGCTGAAGGTCGCCTTCATGGGCTGGCTCGAACGCGACGCCACGCCGCACGACCTCAGCGACGGCTCGATCGCGCTGAAGGTCCTGCTGCGCCAGTCGATCAGCCATCACCCGCAGGCCCTGCCCGTGCGCGCAGGCCTGCGCCTGCCGGATCTCGGCAGCTACGCACTCAACAGCGCCGCGGCCCGCCACAAGGCGCAGCAGCTGCGCGCCGGCGTCGAGGTCGCAGTCGTCGGACTCGGCCTCGAGCGCGGGACGTTCGAGGGCAAGCCCTGCTACCGCGTCCTGCAGGTGCGCCTCGTCGACCTGGCGCGCCCCACCTTCGAAGCAGCGTCTGCCGACGCTGCGCCCTCCCCTGACCTCTTTGGAGCTCACTGATGCCTGATGCCACGATCCTGCGGCAGGTCGGCCCGTACGCCGTCCTGACGCGCCGCTACGAGATCCAGTTCGCCGACGGCACCGCCGTCTGGCTCCATGACGTGATCCACCAGGGCGCGCCGGCGACCTTCCTGCGCGCGCTGGTGACCCCGGGCGACGTGGCCAGCGTCATCGTCTTCGACACCCGCAAGCTCGACGACGGCCTGGACGAGGACCTGCGCGCGTGCCCGCGGCGCGATGCCCCGGGCATCGTGTTCTACACGCTGCGCGCCCGCTTCAAGACCGCCGCGGCGTGCGTGGCCTCGATCGTCCAGCACCGCCTCGACGCCCACTGGCCAGCAGCGGAGGCGATCGCCGCATGAGCCAGCGTCGCCCTCTTCTCATCGCGCTGATCGGCGCCGCCGGCGCGGGCAAGTCGACCGTCGCTGGCCACCTGCAGAAGCGCTGGGCCTTCGAGGAGATCGCATTCGCGGATCCCATCGTCAACATGATCGCGTCGCTCTTCGCCGACGCGGGCATCGGTGGCGAGTGGATCACCGAGCGATCGCTGAAGGAGCAGCCGACGACGCTCGGCTTCAGCTACCGCCGCCTGGCGCAGACGCTGGGCACCGAGTGGGGCCGCGGCCTCGACCCGGACCTCTGGGTCAAGGTGGCCGAGAGCTGGGTCGAAGCGGCGCACTGGCTCGGCATGGATGTCGTCATCAGCGACTGCCGGTTCCACAACGAGGCCGACCGCGTGCGCGCACTCGGCGGGCTCGTCGTGCGCGTCTCCCGTCCCGACCTGGCCACGTTGCTCGGCGGTACCAGTCAACACGTCAGCGAGGCCGCGCAGGTCTCGATATCGGTCGACCACGTCCTCTTCAACAACGGCAGCGTCGCGACCCTGGAAGACCAGGTCGACCGTCTCGTCGAGTCCCTCCGCGCCTGACCGGCGGCGGGTTCTTTCACCAGCACAGGAGAACGCCACGTGAGCGTCATCGTCTACGGGCCGCAGGGATGCGGCAAGTCTCTCAACGCGCAGCAGTTGATGCGCCATTTCAACCTGAAGCGGGTCATCGAAGCCGATGAGCTCAGCTTCAGCAGCGTCTACCTCCTGATCCGCAGCAGCACGCACCTCGCGAAGTTCAAGGCCGGCGACGCGCTGTACCTCACGCACGAGCCGCCGCCCCCCTGGGTCGATGCCGTCGGTGGGCGCCGCGTCGTGGCGTTCGAGGAAGCGATCAAGGCCGCCAACGCCTAAGGAGCCAGCACCATGGACCAGATCTCCCAGATCCCGCTCGAGCAGCTGCACGAGTCCCCCTTCAACCCCCGCAAGACGTTCACCGGGATCGACGAGCTCGCGGCCAGCATCAAGGCCGAGGGCCGCGTGTTGCAGCCGATCCTCATGCGGCCGCGCCTGACGAACCCGTTGCGCGACGACCTGCAGGAGCTGCTCGACAAGCTGCCGACGATGGCGGCCGACGAGCTCGGC
>ERZ650308.1749-NODE-1749-length-11024-cov-11.102653_pt1 | contig 11024 bp, 13 predicted proteins | sample MGYA00376244_ERZ650308 | MGnify/ENA primary metagenome ERZ650308 (study PRJEB26733, sample SAMN07839295) | wastewater metagenome | biome: small river; feature: stream; material: water | place: USA: North Carolina | collected 2016-04-26 ...
AGATGATGGAAAAACGCATGGAGATGATGGAGTCCATGATGCAAATGATGATGGACCGCACACCGCCAGCACCAACCAAATAGTTCGTTTTTACAAAGGGGAATTTGTTATGACACACCACCAAGGAACTTTTCGAGTTGGGCACTAGCTCCCAAGCCTTTAGATCACTCGTCAGTTGGGTCATCTATCGGCAAACAAACAGGTTGCGAAACTTTTTGCTTCACCGATTTGAGATAACGATCAGTCGTACTGGCATTGCGATGACCTAACAAACCTTGGACATCGGCTAAAGACCTGCCGGTTTGAAATGCGTCCGTCGCTGACTTTCCACGAATGTCATGAAGTGTGAAATTGATCGGTTTTTCTTGTGTCCGCTTCTTTTGCCGAAAGCGCTGCCACTGGGACTGTAAATTTGTATAGGTCATCTCAGCGCCTTGTTCATTGATGAGAATGTTGTCAACTTTCACAGAAGTAACTTTCAGACGTTCGTCAATCAATGCTTGCAGTGGCCCCGTGACAGCGACCTCGCAAAGCTGTCCAGTCTTAGACTGTTTAATCCTCAAAATTTTCTGACCATTGACTGTTTTGATATCCGACAGTTTCGAGTCCAACAAATCGCCGACACGCTGCCCCGTAATGTGCAAAAGGCGTACGACTTGCTTAACTGATTCAGACAACGATGGATCCCCTAGAACTTCACAAAGCGTCTCATTGCTCACATAGACCTCACGATGGGACTCTGCATAGCGAGGAACTTCAGTGCAAGGGTTTATCAGAACAAAAGGCCTCCACTTCTTTTTAAGCTTGGCCCACTTAAATGCTGCTGAAAGAAGTGAAAGTTCGCGATTTCCGCGAGTAGCGCCAAAACCAGTTTTTTGAATCCGGTTCTCCATATATTCTTGGACCCTTACTTCATCAACATCACTCACAGGAATGTTCTCAAAGTAGCCCTTAAGCCTGACAACACACACTTCATAGTCTGCGAACGTTGATGATTTAATTGCCTTCAGTTTTGGATTCAGCCTCGCTAATTTCATTCGGTTCGCATGATCAAGCATGAAATCATCGAGCATGTCAGAAAGCGAAATTCCATCAGATAGCTTTGAACCGACTAATTTGTTGTATTCAACAATTGCCTCTTCGGGGGTGCGACCGAGCCGTATCCATTTTCGCGCACCTCCTTTCACAGGCGGGCCGAAGTAGTAGGTCCCACTTTTTAAGTAGAGATAAGGAAGTTTTCCGAAGCTCCTGAGTCCCGTAGTTTTTTTAGAAACCATGGCTTACCCCCTTTTGCAGGGGGAAGGATGTCCCACTCAACTTGACGCCCTTGCTAAGCTCCACTAACGACGCGACTAGCACCACTGGCTTTCCGCTGGAATTCCGTGCGAATGGAATGCCCAAAACTTTCAGGGCCTCACACTGTTTTGAAGACTGGATGAATCCAGTCAACACAACGACGTCTTCAGGACTCAAAAAAACAGGCATCCGAACGTTCTGGAATTCCGAATTCACTGTTGGGCGAGCAGGCGCGCGCTTGCTATAAAAATGTTTTTTCTGCACGAGTGCACTCCGGCCAGCAGGAAGAGAATCAATGCTGACCAAACTTGACAAAGGATTCTCTGTGCGGGCGTGCTTTTTTGTATGAGTACGTATTCATTCGTCTAGCCTTGTTAAATAAACCCCATGCGCGATGGAGCTTCCTTAGTCATTGAGGGCAAATGTGTAGAGTTAAGCTTTTGACTTTTTTCAAGAAGTAGTTTTCCAAGTCCTGTTCGCAGCATCAAAGTTTGCTTTCGCGGACTTTCGTTCTGCAGTACATCAAGTGCTGACGAACAAATTTCTATCTTTGTTTCCGGACCAAGGTAGATTTCGCACTGCTTCTTAAAAATCGTAAACGCCACATTTCTTGCTTCTGATTTTTTCAGTGCAGCAACCTCGATCACATTTAGACGAGACATCAACGGCTGTGGTATTGCGTCAGTGCTGTTTGCAGTAAAAATCCAACTCAATTGCGACAGATCAATTTGAATTTCTGGACAAGCGTTGTCTTGAAACTTTGTGGCAGTTGTCGGTTCAAGTAATGCGTATAGTGAATTGATGAATGGGTAATCACCTGTTCCACGCGACTTATCGATCTCATCAACGAATACGATGCCATTTGAAACGTGGCTTTTGCACATCAGGTTGAATAATGATCCAGCTTGCGCGTTTGACCAATGCTTAGCACTGCCGCAAAGGGAAGCGGAAGATTGTTGCGTTTCGGCTTTGATTTCCAACGTTGGTGTGTTCATCATCGTGCTTAAAGCCGAAGCTAAATAGCTTTTTCCACATCCAGCAGGCCCAAGCAAAAGCAGAGGCTGAATCAAAAATCCGCGATCAACTTTGAAGTTATTTACGCTCAGCTCAGGAGCAATGACCCCTCTAATTGCGTGCGACATATTTGGCATACTTTCAGCTAATTCATCGAGCTGAGCCTGATAGTTCTCTGTGATGGTTGCCGCAATTCGGACTGCTGGACTTGCATACAGACGTTCATAATCAGCCAATTCGCGGCGACGCCCGTCTGTAATGGACTTCTCCAAACTTATCTCTTGTATTAGCTCACCAAGCAGGTCCCGATCGAAGATTTTCGTGACTTGCTGACGTGCGCTAAATTTGAGACGACGGTTATCTGCAATCCGCCCCAAAACAGCAAGCCTGTTAACACCTACACGTTCTGTAGACACTTTGGATTGGCGGAGATTATTTAGCTCACTTCCAACATCATCCTTAGCTTTAAAAATTTCACCGATCATCAAATCCTCCTGTAAAGCCCCACGATTCTTTTGATGAAACTGTTCATTTCGACGTTTTTTGGAATGCTTCTAGGTTGCTTCCGAATTAACACTTTTGAGCCTACAAAAGCCGCATAGCCGAGGCAATCTGAATCCACAAAGGGGCCATATTCACCATGACTAACTACCCACCCTTGATCAAGACAGCTGCGCATTACAGCCCCCTCAAAACTGCAATATTGACCTGCATTAGCTCCGATACCTTCAAAACATACGCCTAGCAATTCGATGCCACGTCGCGATTGACAAACCGCGACGTGTTCAAAAGGCCACATTTCGCTGGGAATTTCGGCGTCTAGCCACTTAAGGCTGTTGGCTTTAAGGGATTTTCGAAATGCTTCCTTTACAGCGATAAGTTCTGCATCTTCGATTACTTCTTTTTTGTTCTGCTCTTTTTGAAATGAGTGACGACTCAGCTTTCCAGACAAGTAGTCACCAAGCCTTTTTTTGAATTCAGTTTTGTCAATTAGCTTGCTCTTGAAGGCTTTTTGAATCTCTAACACCGTCCTCGCTTCCCCCTCCAGCCCCCTCCCAGATGCTTCAAAGACTTCGGGGAAGTCAACCGCAAATTGACGAAGACTAGTCTCAGCGGCTCGCATCTGAAGGTAGCGCGCTAGACCAACTCCACATTTGCCGGCTTGTTCTCGGTGATAGACCGTGGTGATACGCACACCTGCACTCCGATCTACCTGCTCCTGCTTTAAGAACTCGACAATTCGTAACCTCCAATGAACGCTCATAAGTGCACTCCTAATTTAAACTTGCAAATTTCGTTATGAGCGTATCATAATGGAAAAACGGCGGGAAATCTATGTATGACCCAACCTAAGCAAGCAATGTTCTGTCACACAAGGGAGACGTGATGTCTTACGAGAGCAACGAGAGTCCAGCAAAACGCGACCAAGTTACATCGGTCCGATTTACGCGCGGCGAAAACATTCGTCTCGAACGGGCAGCCAAGGACTGCGGAAAAACAAAGTCAGAGCTAATGAGGGAAGCTGCGCTTGGCATCAAGACTCGCGAATCTCGCAGGCCGATGAAGCATGAGCTTCTCGAGATTTACCGAGAAGCCCTCGCTATGTGCACCGAGGCAACCCGAATTCTTGTGAAAGAAGAGGCAAACCTCCCAGAGTCAATCTCCGACGAAATCAATTTGATTCGGCTCACTGCACAGAACGTTCAACAACTTGCTGTTGTTGCACACAAGAAGGGATTGATTCAATGATCTGCTCAACAAACAAACAAGCTAGGTTCATCGACGTTGTGAACTACAACGCAAAAAAAGCAGAGGTGCTGATCACAAATTGCACAAGTCGTAACAAACGCGATCTCGCAGCTGAGTTTGATGCTGTCGCGTCTGGAAACCCTGCAGTTCTGAAGCCGGCGCGACACACATCGCTGTCATTTGCAGGTGAAGAAGACATCTCTGATGACAAGATGCGGCAAATCGTTCTGTATTTCCAGAACGCACAAGCGGGGAACTCGCGATGGAGTCAATTTTGCGCGTGGCGGCACCATGACACGGCTCATCCGCATGTGCACATTGTAAGCAATCGCGTGACGCCAGCACTTACGGTTGTCGACGACAGCTTTGACCATTACAAATTTCAGTTAATCTGCCGCCGGATTGAAAAACACTTCGATCTCAAAAGGTGCCCATCCAGCTGGGAAATTCCGGCAGGACTTCGCCGTCGGCATTTGTCAATTCAAGAGCGAAAAACCGGAGTACTGACTACCGGGACACGGATTGCACAAGCTGTCGATTCAGTACTGGACTTCAACTCTGGTCAACTGACTTTTCAACAGTTTTCAGAACTTTTGGAATTCCAAGGAGTTCAGGTATCACTACATCAGCACTCAATGGGCTGCCCTTACCTTCTGTATGAAATGGGGGGAAAGATCATGAGGGGGTATGCCGTCTCTATCGCATGCTCAATCGCTGGGTTGTTGGACCGGAATGTGAATTTGCCACTGAATCGCGAATGGCTCGAACGTCTTACAGACAAGTCCTATGCAGCAAATGACCCGGACAACACAAATCTCATGAGGTATGAAGCATGAAAGTGCACACAACGACAAGCTCCGGCGGTAGCTGCGCTCGTCCGATTGATCGAATTGAAGAGATGTTGAAAAGCATAAGGATGAACTCATCGCTGCTGTACGAAATCAAATCTTCAACATCGGCAGAACAGACACTAAACGCAACCGAGCGGAAGCGGCTAGTTCAAGTTTTGAAGCAACTGATGCAGCAGCAACAGTCATGTCATACAAAGATTTTGAAACTCGTCATTGCATCGCAATTTGCCACGTTGAGTGTCTTGACGATCAGCTCATTTATGGGGCGCGTATGACACGACATTGCTTGCTCAGTTTGAAAGTGCAGTACCAAAAGGAGTTGTGCATGGTCACGCCGAACATCGACAGATGAAGCCCTATTTCATCTTCGTTCGTCATCAGCGAAATTTGATGACAAAAAAAAGGAACCCAAATGACACAACAGATCTGGGACGATGGCCACCGCTCAGTCCACGCTTTTTTGATCATGATTCACAAACACCCAGCAACAGGAAGCTCAACACAAGCCGCGAAGCTTTTAGTTTCTGCCATTTTTGATGAAGGAAATTTCCGGTTGTGCCGCATGTCTAGTTTTGACTCGCAAAATCGCGAACATGCACTGAACATCTTGAAAGCGCTCTGCTACTACGCAGCTGACTTTCGCACAGCCGCAGCCAAAGCGCACCTGAGGCAATTTACGAAACTTCGTCAGGCGCTAGCTAAAGACGCTTAACTTTCAACCTTCAGTGAGAGATTCCATGAAAACACAAAATGAAATGATCGAATTCAAAAAGGCACCTCTGACGGGTGTTCTCAAGATTTCAACTCGCGGCAATATTTCTGCAGGAGTGACCGCTAAGCGAACGGGGTACCGCGTTCATCAAGAGGGCGGAACTACGAAAGTCCGTAAATGGCATAACGAAGGGTACCCGCAGCGGCGAGATCTCGGCGAAGAGGTTGTCATGCCGAAGTCGTTTTACGACTTGGCCACGCATGTGGGAATGGACGATTTCTCCCAAGATTTTCTGAAGATTTTCATGAGCGCATTGAGTCGCCCGGGAACATTTTGCTTGCCGGCAAAGAGCTATTTTTCGGGAAAGCTTGATCAACAGGTTTTCACGATTGACTATGACACCAAAGAGATTGTGCCCAAGACATATCGAGAGCTGTTTCATCTTGTAGCGCAATCATCTCGTCCTGCTGGTAGCGGCACAAAGTACTTTGCGACACAAACGGGATCGGAGTCTCAACCGTGGGCGGTGGGCTATTACACGGGAAGCTGTGAAAAATTATTTCAATTTTTTGAAACTGAAGATGAGGCAGTTTCAGCAGTTGAAGACATGTGGATTGACGATGTCTGGAATAAAAGTGATTTCAGCGTTTATGCGACTCACGAGGAAGCACAGCAGGCACTTGCAGAAACACTTTAGCCACTCAGTCCAACCACATGACCAAAGTTTAAAACGCATAGATTTTGACCCCGCTACACCCAATACCATAGTGCTGTAGCAGCCAATGCCCAAACTGAAATAACAAACGCAATGCCCCATCGACTGGTTGGTTTTGTTTGTTGAGCCATCACCCAGTCATCAGCTTGTTGCCGACATTCCATCAAAATGTCTGTCGGTAAGAGCCTCACTGTTAGCCAGATGAGGGTTGGTAGCAAGATCACATCGTCAAGATACCCCAGCACTGGAATAAAGTCTGGGATCAAGTCAATTGGACTCAGCGCATAGGCCACTACGAACACCCCCAAGAATTTGACCAATATTGGGGTGCGGGAGTTGTTGCACGCGAACCATAAAGTTACACCGTCTCTTTTGACCCACTTTGCCCACACTTGGCAGGACTCCAAAACCTTCATTACTGTCTCCATGAAGTTAGAACCCAAATTGAGAGCCTGCACCCAACAGGGTCAACACACCTAACACCGCAAAGATTGCAGTGGCGATCGTGTGGACCAACCGCATGGGAATTTTTGCTGCTAGCTTGTCGCCAACAAATACAGCAGGAACATCTGCGATCAGCATGCCAAGCGTTGTCCCGATCACAACCAACAATGGCTCTGTATAGTGAGCAGCCATAGCGACTGTCGCGATTTGTGTTTTGTCGCCCATTTCTGCGAGGAAGAACGTGATCAACGTCGCACCAAATACGCCAAAGCGTTTGGCAATCTGCGTTTCATCTTCTTCAATCTCATCGGGAATCAGGGTCCAGATTGCCATACCAATGAATGATGCGCCGAGAACCCAACGCAAGATTTCAGGACTGATGGTGCTGGTGATCCATGCGCCTAAAGCACCAGCCAATCCATGATTGACGATGGTGGCAGCCAAGATGCCCAAAATAATTGGCACTGGCTTCTTGAAACGTGCAGCAAGGATGAATGCCAGAAGCTGAGTCTTGTCACCTATTTCGGCTAAGGCAACAACACCAGTAGAGACGAGTAGAGATTCCATAAAACGATTCCAAGGCCGGACAAAAGACAGATGACCGCAACACTTCCCCGGCCAAGTCGGAGGTGTTGTGGTCAAAGGTCTTGCCAAGTATGAAACCGCTTACGCCATGTCCTGCAGGACAAGTATGTTGACGTAAGCCACTTCGGGTGAAGAGAGGCTACTCCCCAGTGACAATTGAATTTTATCAGAGGCTCTAAGCGTCCCTATCGTGGTTGAAATGCGATGAGTCCCATGCCGATGAGTGCCACGCCCCCTCCCAATACATCCCAGTGTGAAGGTTGGACTCCGTCAACGATCCACAACCAGAGAATGGCAACACCTATATAGACCCCACCATAAGCAGCATAGGTCCGGCCAGTTGCTGTGGGGTGCAGTGTGAGCAACCAAGCAAACATTGCCAATGAGATTGCAGCTGGAATCAACAGCCAAGCCGCGCGCCCTTGCCTTAAAACAAGCCACGGCAGGTAGCACCCAACAATCTCTGCGATTGCTGTAATCGCAAACAAACCTGAAACTTTAAGAAATTCCATCTCAGTTACTTTCAAAGGTGTGCGTACGATGAACATGCCTGTTCTTGTTAATTTTGGATTTCGGCTCGATTTTTGACAATTCGGTGAGAACGCCACATTGGTCGACCGAACCAATACCCGAGCAGCTTTTCCGCAATTCAATGAGCTGCTTTTGCAGTTGTTTTAACTCTTTGATTCGAACCGCAACATGTTCGATATGCTCGTCGATCAATACGTTGACATCCGAACAGTCGTCAGGTGGAGAGTCCTTGTACCTGAGCAAGGCTCGAATTTCATCCAGCGTCATATCTAAGCCGCGACAGTTTCGAATGAAAGACAGTCGATCCAAATGCGCAACCCCATAAACCCGATAGTTGCTCTCTGTTCGCACAGTTTGCGGTAACAACCCTTCGCGCTCGTAGTAACGAATGGTTTCTACCTGAGTATTGGTGGCCCTAGCCAGTTCGCCGATTTTCATGTCATCACCTTGAGCTAGGTAGTTACTTTTCTGCGATTCATTTTAGTTCTTGACTCTGTAGTGACTTCAGGGTTTGTAATATACCCATACGGAGAAACACATGAAACCCGACGAGCAAAACCAACAAAGTTGCCATGCCTGTGGCTGTGCAGACAGCGGTGCGACGTCACTTCCCACCAGTACATCTATTGCGCCTGATCCCATAAAGACTGAATCAAAGCGTTTTCGAATCTCGAACATGGACTGTGCATCAGAAGAGTCAGAGATCCGACGAGCACTTGAGGGGTTAGATGGAATTCGTGCTTTGCAGTTCAACCTAGCCGCTCGGGAGTTGAGCATTGCCGCTGACGAGCAGCAACTCTCACTAGCGCTTAATGCCATTCGAAAGGCAGGCTTCAAGCCTGAACCACTCAGCGTAGATGTAGGGTCATCAAACAGCGGCGCTGACGACACCTCGGCTAGTTTTTGGAACTCATGGGGAAAATTGATAACGTCTTTAGGGTTGGCTATTGCTGCGGAGGGACTGGCATTTGCGTTCTCTGACAGTTGGCCTGCAAAGATTTCTGGGATGGTGCTCGCAGCAATTGCGATCGCACTGGCTGGTTTTTCGGTTTATGGCAAAGGGCTAGCTGCGCTGAAGCAGGGACGCTTGAGCATCAACGCTTTGATGAGCGTGGCAGTTACAGGCGCTTTTGCTATTGGTCAATGGCCAGAGGCTGCCATGGTGATGGCCTTGTATGCATTGGCCGAAGCTATTGAAGCCCGTGCTGTTGATAGCGCCCGCAACGCCATCAAAAGCCTGCTGGCACTTGCACCAGAACAAACCGAAGTGCGGCAAGCAGGTGGGCAATGGGCAGTGCAGCCCGCTATAAATGTGACCGTGGGCGCAATTATTCGCATCCGTCCGGGTGAGCGTATTGCCCTTGATGGTGTTGTGATGCAGGGCCTTAGCGCAGTTGATCAGTCGCCAGTGACAGGCGAGAGTCTTCCGGTAGACAAAGCTGTTGGTGATGAGGTCTATGCAGGAACCATCAACCAATCTGGCGCGCTGGAAGTACAAGTGACTGCCCCCGCATCAGACAGCACCTTGTCTCGCATCATTCATGCGGTTGAACAAGCACAGTCATCACGAGCACCTACACAAAGGTTTGTTGATCAATTCGCTGTTGTTTACACACCAGCAATTTTTGTGTTCGCTGTTGCTGTGTTTGTGTTGACCCCTTGGTTGATGGGGTGGACATGGTTAGAGGCTCTCTACAAAGCATTGGTCTTGCTGGTCATTGCCTGCCCCTGTGCGTTGGTGATATCAACGCCAGTGACAGTTGTGAGTGGCTTAGCAGCAGGCGCGCGTCGAGGGATTTTGATCAAAGGCGGCGTCTATCTTGAGGAAGCCCGAAAAATCAAAGTCGTGGGAATGGACAAAACGGGAACCATTACGGAAGGAAAACCAAAATTGGTGGCGTTTGAGTTGCTAGATAGTGACGCAGAGCTTGCAACGATTCAATGCCTTGCAAAAAGTTTGGCGGCACGCTCCGACCATCCCGTGTCCAAAGCTATCGCTGAGGGACTGACCGCCAACATGCTTGAAGTTGGTGACTTTCAAGCGGTTGCAGGTCGTGGGGTTCAAGGGCAGATAGAAGCTCAACCTTATGCACTAGCTAACCATCGCTGGATAGAAGAGCGAGGGCAGTGTTCGGCAGAACTGGAACAACGCCTTGAGACTCACGAAAAAGCAGGCAGGACCGTCACTATTTTGGCGAATGCGAATCGGGCGATTGCCCTGTGCGCTGTAGCCGATACCATCAAACCTTCATCAGCACAAGCCGTTGCAGAGCTTAAGTCGTTGGGTGTCACACCCGTCATGTTGACGGGCGATAACGTTGCGACAGCTCAAACAGTAGCGGCACTTGCAGGCATTGATGAAGTTCGTGGAAATTTGTTGCCAGAAGACAAGCTGGTAGCCATCGATGAACTTCAAAAGCAATTTGGTATCACAGCAATGACAGGTGACGGTATCAATGATGCACCCGCCCTAGCAAAAGCTGACATTGGTTTTGCAATGGGTGCCGCAGGCACTCACACAGCAATGGAAGCAGCTGATGTTGTTGTCATGAACGATGACCTGAGCCGCTTGCCAGAAACCATCCAGCTGTCAAAGAGGACGCACGTTATCTTGTGGCAGAACATCGTTTTAGCGTTGGGTATCAAAGCAGTATTCCTTTGGCTTGCTATTTTTGACAACGCTTCGATGTGGATGGCCGTGTTTGCAGACATGGGGGCAAGTCTGTTGGTAGTTTTTAATGGATTAAGGCTGCTTAGATTGAGAGGCTGAGGAAGAATTGCTGCAATGGGCAGAGTTATTGGTCAGGGCCGCTGTATTTAGTGGTCACGTTGCTGGACTGATACCCTCCGACGACAGGACTATGGTGGTAGAGGTCGTAGAGAGGATTTGTGATCGTCTGAAAGATCGACTGTAAGCGGCAACAAAAACCGCTCAAAAAAGTTGGATGAACTCTCACTGCTGTGCTGTCTGTAGAAAACTTTCTACAAGAGCACCTCAGAAACAAGAAAGCCCGGCTGAAAGCCGGGCTAAGTCCTTGATTTGATTGGTGGGGCGGCGCGGACTCGAACCGCGGACCAAAGGATTATGAGTCCTCTGCTCTAACCAACTGAGCTAACGCCCCAACCG
>ERZ650308.1750-NODE-1750-length-11024-cov-7.417996_pt1 | contig 11024 bp, 7 predicted proteins | sample MGYA00376244_ERZ650308 | MGnify/ENA primary metagenome ERZ650308 (study PRJEB26733, sample SAMN07839295) | wastewater metagenome | biome: small river; feature: stream; material: water | place: USA: North Carolina | collected 2016-04-26 ...
GCGGACTTTTAATCCGTTTGTCGTGGGTTCGACCCCCGCTGGTCCCACCAAAAAACTAAAAAGCACTTTGTATCTCGGTACAAAGTGCTTTTTTCATGGGCGCACGTGTCGTGAACCCGGACCCCCATCGAAAGAGCACCCATGAGCACCGAATTGAACAGCCAAAGCGAATTGAAAAAGATGGCGCTGTGCGAGCCTTGTTCAGGCATTCAGCGCAATTGGCGTCGCGCACCTGGCCATGCAGAGTTGGTGCAGGGTGCCAACCGCAAGGAGCAGCGCCAGTCAGGTCAAGCGACCATCACCTCTTACCGTTGCGACCGCTGCGGCACGGCGTGGGAATACGAAAACAACAAAGCCGATCAGCACGCAGGCTGGTCTGTGGTGGGCGGATAAAGCCTGTTGAACGGGCCGCAGCACAGCGGTCTTGACGCCAAAAAAAGGGGGCCCATTCTCATGGTCCCGCTTTGTTTTTGGATGGGCTGATGGAACTCAAGCCGTTTCTTCGAGCAAATGCGTCAATTCAAGCCAACGCTCTTCCAAGGAGCTCACCTCATCCGACAGGGCTTTCAGGCGCCGACCCGCTTCGGCGATTTCTGCGGGGGGCAGGGGCGAACTCAGTTGTTGTTCGAGCTGGGTTTTCTCTGCCTCGATGCTGGCCATGCGTTGCTCGTTTTGTTCCAGCTCGCGCTTCAAGGGGCGTGTTTGCGCGGCCAGTTGCTGGCGCTTTTGGGCATCGAGTTTGCGTTGTTCGGCGCTGCTGATGCCCGGTGTGCTGATGGTCGCCACGGGCGCGGCCACGGCCGCGACAACAGGCGCAGGGATTTCAGCCGCAGGTGTTGGCACCGAAACAGCGGTATCGCGGGCGGCATTTTTGGCCACTTCACGCAGACGCTTGGACTCTTCCAGCAGGTACTTCTGGTAATCGTCCAGATCGCCATCAAAGGGCTCGACCTTGCCGCGGCCCACCATCCAGAACTCGTCGCACACGGCGCGCAGCAAGGCGCGGTCGTGGCTGACCAGCATGACGGTGCCTTCAAACTCGTTGAGCGCCATCGACAGCGCTTCGCGAGTGGCCAAGTCCAGGTGGTTGGTCGGCTCGTCCAGCAGCAAGAGGTTGGGGCGCTGCCACACGATCATGGCCAGCACCAGGCGGGCTTTTTCGCCGCCGCTCATGGTGCCCACGGCCTGCTTGACCATGTCGCCACTGAAGTTGAAGGTGCCCAGGTAGTTGCGCAAATCCTGCTCGCGGCTGGGCTCGCCGCTGTTCGGCCCCAGCTCTTTGGCCAGGCGGATCATGTGCTCCAGCGGGTTGTCCTGCGGGTGCAGCACGTCCAGTTCCTGCTGGGCAAAGTAGCCGATGTTCAGGCCTTTGCCTTCGGTCAGCGTGCCCGCCAGCAGCGGCATGGTGCGGGCAATGGTCTTGACCAGGGTAGATTTGCCCTGGCCGTTGGCCCCCAAAATGCCGATGCGTTGCCCGGCCAGCACCGATTTGCTCACGCCTTGCAAGATGGCCTTGGGCTCTTCGTCGACGATGTAGCCAAAGCTGGCATCGCTGATGGCCAGCATCGGGTTGGGCAGGTTGTTGGGCTCCTTGAAGCCAAAGGTGAATTCGGCCTCGGCCAGCAAGGGGGCCACTTTTTCCATGCGTTCCAAGGCCTTGACCCGGCTTTGCGCCTGCTTGGCTTTGCTGGCCTGGGCCTTGAAGCGGTTGATGAATTTTTGCAGGTGGGCGATCTTGTCTTGCTGCTTGGCAAACGAGGCCTGTTGCAGCTCCATTTGCTGAGCGCGCAGGATTTCAAAGGCCGTGTAATTGCCGCCGTAGCGGGTCAGCTTGGCATGGTCAATGTGCAGCGTGACGTTGGTCACCGCGTCCAGGAATTCGCGGTCGTGGCTGATCACGATCATGGTGCCCGCATAGCGCTGCAGCCAGGCTTCCAACCACACGAGCGCATCCAAGTCCAAGTGGTTGGTCGGTTCGTCGAGCAGCAAAATGTCCGATGGGCACATCAGCGCACGGGCCAGCTGCAAGCGCATGCGCCAGCCGCCCGAAAAGCTGTTGACGGGGTTGTTGAGTTCGTCCACCCGAAAGCCCAGGCCCAGAATCAGCGCTTCGGCGCGGGGCAGGGCATCGTGATCGCCCGCGTCGGCGAGATCCGTGTAAACGTGGGCCATTTCCATGCCGTCGCCACTGGCTTCGGCAGCCACCAAACGCTGGCGCAGCTCGGCCAGGCGGGTGTCGCCTTCCAGCACAAACTCCGATGCGGGCTGGTCGGTCTCGGGCATGTTCTGCGCCACCTGGGCCATGCGCCAGGCTTTGGGCATCTCGAAGTCGCCGCCGTCTTCGTGCAGCGTGCCGTTGAACAGCGCAAACAAAGTGGATTTGCCCGCGCCATTGCGCCCGACCAAGCCGACCTTTTCTCCGGGGTTGAGGGTGACCGAAGTCTGGTCCAGCAACACTTTGGTGCCGCGGCGAAGGGTGACGTTTTTGAGGTTGATCATGAAAAAGCAGTGGCCGGACAGATTCCGGCAATGGAGGCAGAGTCAGCTTCAAGGCTGAGCTCAAAGGGCATAAGCTGTCATTTTCGCCGATGTGGCGGTCGCTCAGATGGCGGGTTCAAAGTTTGACCGTCCCCGACTTCTCGGGGAGGGTATTCAGGAGGCCATGGACAAAGCGAGCAGGGCTTCGCGGGTGGTCAACAAAACTTGATCGTCGCCTGCGCTGGTGTCGAGCCAGGCCACTTCCAATTCGGGAAAAGCCGCCATGAAATGCGCCACCTCGTTGCCGATCTCCAGCACCAGGACCGCGTGCTCACTCATGCGTGCAGGCGCATCTTTGAACAGCTGGCGCACAAAGTCCATGCCGTCCGTGCCGCCAGCCAAGGCCAACTCGGGCTCGGCGCGGTACTCCGCAGGCAGCGCGTCCATGCCGGCTTGGCACACATAAGGCGGGTTGCACAGGATCAAATCAAAGGGGCCGGGCAGGGCCGCAAGGCCATCGCTGTGTACCAGTTGCACGCGGTCTTGCAGACCGTGGCGCTCCACATTGATGGCGGCCACGGCCAGCGCATCATGAGAAATATCGGCCCCGGTGACTTGCACCTCTGGCCAGGCCAGCGCCGCCAGCACAGCCAGGCTGCCGTTGCCGGTGCACAGGTCCAGCACGTGTTGGGTTTGGTCGCTCAGCCAGGCGTCGATGGTGCCGTCGGCCAGCACCTCGGCGATCAGGCTGCGCGGCACGATGGTGCGCTCGTCGATGTAAAACGAGACGCCTTGCAACCAGGCTTCACGCGTGAGGTAGGCAGCAGGCTTGCGCGTGGTGATGCGCTCTTCGATCAGCGCAGCGCAGGCGGCTTGCTGTTCGGGCGTCACCGCTTGATCCGCCACTTCGTTCAGATCGGTGTCGAGCGGCAGGCCCAGACGCCAGAGCACCAGCCAGACGGCTTCGTCAAAGGCGTTGAGGGTACCGTGACCAAAGGCCACCTCGGCGTTTTCCAGTCGGGCTGCTGATTGATCAATCAGCGCAGACAAAGTCATGGCGCTCATGCGGACAGGCCCAGGTTGAGTTGTTCCAGCGTGCGGCGGTAGATGGCTTTGAGCGGCGCGATGTCGGCCAAGGCCACATGCTCGTTGACCTTGTGGATGGTCGCATTCGGCGGGCCCAACTCGATGACCTGTGGGCAGATCTGCGCGATGAAGCGGCCATCGCTCGTGCCGCCTGTGGTCGACAGCTCTGTGGTGAGGCCCGTTTCGTCTGCAATCGCTTTTTGCACGGCGACCACCAAGGTGCCGGGCGTGGTCAAAAACGGGAGACCACCGATGGTCCATGCCAGTTCGTACTGCAGGCCATGCTGGTCCAGCACGGTGCTCAGCCGCTGCTGCAGGCTCTCGGGTGTGGATTCGGTGCAAAAGCGGAAGTTGAAATCCACCACACAGTCGCCCGGGATCACGTTGCTCGCGCCCGTGCCCGCGTGGATGTTGCTTACTTGCCAGCTGGTGGGCGGGAAGAAGTCATTGCCTTCGTCCCAGCGGATGGCCACCAGATCTGCCAGCGCCGGGGCCAGGCGGTGGATGGGGTTGTCGGCCAGGTGCGGGTAGGCGATGTGGCCCTGCACACCCTTGACGGTCAGTTTGCCGCTCATGGTGCCGCGTCGGCCGTTCTTGATCATGTCGCCGGTTTGCTGCACCGAAGTGGGTTCACCGACGATGCAAAACTGCGGCGCGTCACCACGGGCCTGGAGTTGTTTGCAGACCACCACGGTGCCGTCAAGCGCCGGGCCTTCTTCGTCGCTGGTCAGCAAAAAGGCGATGCCCAAGGCCGGGTTCGGCTTGGCGGCCAGAAACTCCTGCACCGCGACGACCATGGCCGCCAGCGAGGTTTTCATGTCGCTCGCACCGCGCCCGAACAACTTGCCGTCTTTGTGGGTGGGGGTGAAAGGGTCGCTGTCCCATTGCGTGAGCGGCCCGGTGGGCACCACGTCGGTGTGCCCGGCAAAAGCCAGGGTCTGGCCCGAAGTGCCTGCGCGTTTGGCCCAGAGGTTGCGCACGCGGAAGGTCTCGGGCCCAGACTCGATGAACTCGCAGTCAAAGCCCAGGGGCCTCAGGGCATCGGCGATGATGTCCATGCAACCCGCATCGTCGGGTGTGACGGAGGGGCGGGCGATCAGCTGCTCGGCCAGGCGCAGGGTGTCGTGACAGGTGTTGGCGTTCATGCTCAGACCTTGTTCGGGTGGGCGCGCACAAAGCGGGCGATGCGCTCGGCCGCTTCCAGGCACTCGGCGGTCTCGGCCACCAGGGCCATGCGGATGCGGCCCCGGCCGGGGTTGCTGCCGTTGAACTCGCGCGCCAGGTAGCTGCCCGGCAGCACGGTGACGTGCTCTTTTTGGTACAGCGCTTTGGCAAACGCGGCGTCGTCGCCTTGCCAGCCGGCAGGCACGCCGGCCCAGAGGTAAAAGCTGGCGTCGGGCAGTTTGACGTCCAGCACTTCGGCCAGCACGGGCGTGACCTGGGCGAACTTGGTGCGGTACTGGTTGCGGTTGTCCACCACATGGCTTTCGTCGCCCCAAGCGGCGATGCTGGCCGCTTGCACCACCGGGCTCATGGCGCTGCCGTGGTAGGTGCGGTACAGCAGGAATTGCTTGATGATGGCCGCGTCACCCGCCACAAAGCCGCTGCGCAGACCTGGCACGTTGCTGCGTTTGGAAAGACTCGTGAAGGCGATCAGGCGCTTGAAGTCGGTGCGGCCCAGCTGGTGGGCAGCTTCCAGGCCGCTCAAAGGGGCTTCTTCGCGGAAATAAATCTCGCTGTAGCACTCGTCGGACGCGATCACGAAACCGTGCTGGTCGGACAAGGCAAACAGCTTTTCCCATTCGGACAGCGGCATGACCGCGCCGGTGGGGTTGCCGGGCGAGCAAACGAACAAAAGCTGGGTACGGGCCCAGACTTCGGCGGGCACGCTGTCCCAGTCGTTGGCAAAGTTGCGTGCCGGATCGCTGGGCACGTAATAGGGCTCGGCACCGGACAACAAGGCCGCGCCTTCGTAGATTTGATAAAACGGGTTGGGGCTGACCACCGTGGCGCCTGGGCGGCTCGGGTCGACAACGGTTTGCGTCAAAGCAAACAGGGCTTCGCGCGAACCGTTCACGGGCAGCACTTGCGTGGCTGGGTCCAGCGTCAGCTGATAGCGGGTTTGCAGCCAGGCGGCGCAGGCCTTTCGCAGGGCGGGCTCGCCCGCCGTGGCGGGGTAGGCCGACAAGCCGGTGGCCACAGAAGCCTTGAGCGCTTCCTGAATGAAGGCGGGTGTGGCGTGCTTGGGCTCGCCAATGCCCAGGCTGATGGGCTTCAGCGCAGGGTTGGGGGTGACTGTGGCGAACAGTTGTTTCAGCCGTTCAAAGGGATAAGGCTGCAGCTTGGCAAGAAGGGGATTCATCCCCCGATTATCCGGGATCATCTGCGGCATGCTGCTGGGTTAATATTGAACACCGTCCCGGATCTGCGGGAAGACCCATTTCATCGAGTTGACACGCCGCTGGTGCGTCATTTCGTATTCTCTTTTTCGACCAAGCCGACCGCCGTGCGCCTCAATTCCATCAAGCTCTCTGGCTTCAAATCGTTCGCTGAGCCGACCAACTTCCTGCTGCCCGGGCAGCTGGTGGGCGTGGTCGGCCCCAACGGTTGCGGCAAATCCAACATCATGGACGCCGTGCGCTGGGTGTTGGGCGAGTCCAAGGCGTCCGAGCTGCGTGGCGAGTCCATGCAGGACGTCATCTTCAACGGCACCACCACCCGCAAACCGGCCAGCCGCGCCAGCGTGGAGCTGGTGTTTGACAACGCCGACCACCGTGCGGGCGGTCAGTGGGGCCAGTTTGCCGAGATTGCCGTCAAGCGCGTGCTCACCCGCGACGGCAACAGCAGCTACTACATCAACAACCAGCCTGTGCGCCGCCGCGATGTGCAGGACGTGTTTCTGGGCACGGGCTTGGGCCCACGTGCCTACGCCATCATTGGCCAGGGCACCATCAGCCGCATCATCGAGTCGCGCCCTGAAGAGCTGCGCCTGTTCCTGGAAGAAGCAGCAGGTGTCTCCAAGTACAAGGAGCGCCGCCGCGAGACCGAAAACCGCCTGTCCGACACGCGCGAGAACCTGACCCGTGTTGAAGACATTCTGCGGGAGCTGAACGCCAACCTCGAAAAACTCGAGAAGCAGGCCGAAGTCGCCCAGCGCTACAACAACCTGCAGGCCGACAGCACGCTCAAACAGCACCAGCTGTGGTTCCTGAAACGCCGCGACGCGGAAAGCGACCAGGGCAAGGTCAAGTCCGACGTGGACCAGGCCGTGAATGCGCTCGAATCGCGCATCGCCGATCTGCGCCATGTGGAGTCCGATCTGGAGACCATCCGCCAGGCGCACTACGACGCGGGCGATCAGGTCAACCAAGCGCAAGGCGCTTTGTACGAAGCCAGCGCCGAAGTTGGTCGTCTGGAAGCCGAAATCCGTTTTGTGGTCGAAGGCCGCCAACGCGCCGAGCAGCGCCTGCAGCAACTGGTCGAGCAAACCGCCCAATGGGGCACCCGCAGCGAAGATGCACAGGCCGAGCTGGAAACCCTGGCCGAGCAAGCGGCCATGGCCGAAGACCAGAGCATGACGCTGGCCGCTCAGGTCGAAGACCAGGCCATGGCTTTGCCTGACTTGGAAGAAGCCCTGCGCAAGGCTCAGAACGATGCCACCACCCAGCGTGCCAGCGTGGTGCAGGTCCAGCAGCAAATTGGCGTGCTGGCCGCTGACCAGCGCAACGTGGAAGAGCAATCGCGCCAACTTGAAAATCGCCGTGAACGCTTGCTGAGCGACCGCAACGCGTTGGCCGCACCCGACGAGGCGCGCCTGCACGCGCTGCAAGAGCAGCTGGCCGCGGCCGAAGCCCTGGCAGGCGAATCGGAAGCCCGCCTGCACGAATTGCAAGAGCAAGTGCCGGTGCTGGACGAAGACCGCCGCGAACGTCAAAAAGCGGTCAACGAGGAATCGGCCCGCCTGGCCGATCTGAGTGCCCGCATCGAAGCACTCAAGGCCTTGCAAGAAAAAGTCCGCACCGACGGCAAGCTCAAACCCTGGCTGTCCAAGCACGGCATGGACGGGCTGGAAGGCTTGTGGAGCCGCATCCACATCGAGTCGGGCTGGGAAAACGCGCTGGAATCGGCTTTGCGCGAACGCTTGTCGGCCCTGGAAGTGTCCCGTCTGGACATGGTGCGCTCCTTTGCCGCTGATGCGCCACCGGCCAAGCTGTCTTTCTTCACGTCGCCCTTGGCATCGAGCGCCACGCCACGCAGCGGCATGCCTGGCGGCTGTGTGCCTTTGGCCCAAAAGCTGCGCATTTCTGACGCGGGCTTGTCCGCCCTGGTGACCGATTGGCTACAAGGCTGCTACACCGCCCCCAACATGGAAGACGCCTTGGCTTGGCGCAGCCAGCTCAAGCCCGGTGAAACCCTGTTTGTGCAAGCTGGCCATGCGGTCGATTTGAACAGCGTGGTGTTTTACGCCCAGGACTCCGAGCAAGCTGGTTTGTTGGCCCGCGCCCAGGACATTGAAAACCTGGAAAAGCAGCAACGCGCCCAGACCCTGATCGCCGAAGAAAGCCGCAGCGCCCTGGTGCGTGCCGAAGCGGCTTATGCCGATGCTTCGCAGCGCCTGATCACGGTGCGCCGCGAAGCGGCCGAAAACCAGTCGCGCACCCACGAGCTGCAGGTCGAAACCCTGCGCTTGTCGCAACTGGTGGAGCAAACCCGTGCCCGCAGCGAGCAGATCAGCAACGATCTGGCCGAAGTCGAGGCCTTGCTCGACGAGCTGCAAGAGCGCCGCGTGACGGCCGAAGCCCGTTTTGAAGAGTTGGACATGCAACTGGCCGACAGCCAGGAGCGCCACGCCCAGCTGGACGAGCGGGTGATGGAGGCCGAGCGCAAGCTGGCCGAGTGCCGCGAACAGCAACGCAGCCTGGAGCGCCGCGCCCAGGAGGCCCAGTTCTCTCAGCGCAGCCTGGATGCACGCCGCGCAGAACTCAGCCGTACGATCGAAACCGCGCAGCAGCAAGTCACCAGCATCGACGCCGAAATGCAACGCGCCCGTGACGAACTCAGCCGCTTGACCGATGCCGCTGCGCAGGCGGGCTTGCAAAACGTGCTGGCCGTCAAGATGGAGCGCGAGCAAACGCTGGCTGCACGCCGCAGCGCCTACGACGACCTGACGGCCAAATTGCGTGCCAGTGACGAGCGCCGCGTGGCGTTTGAGCGCGAACTTGAGCCCCTGCGCCAGCGCATCACCGATTTGCAGCTCAAGGAGCAAGCCGCCCGTTTGGGGTTGGAGCAATACACCCAGTTGTTGGCCGATGCCCAGGCCGATCTGGAAGCTGTGGCCCAGTCCATCGAAACCGGCCAGGTCCGCGTGACCGGTCTGCAAGGCGAGATCGACCGCATCCACCGCGAAATCACCGCTTTGGGGCCGGTTAACCTGGCTGCGTTGGAAGAACTCACCACCTCGCGTGAGCGCAAGACCTTCCTGGATTCGCAAAACGCCGACCTGACCGAAGCGATGAACACGCTGGAAGACGCGATCCGCAAGATCGACGGTGAAACCCGCGAATTGCTGGGCGGCACGTTCAAGATCGTGAACGAGCACTTCAGCCGCATGTTCCCCGAGCTGTTTGGCGGTGGCAATGCGCGTCTGGTGATGACCGGCGACGAAATCCTGGACGCAGGCGTGCAGGTATTGGCCCAGCCACCTGGCAAGAAAAACCAGACGATTCACCTGCTGTCGGGTGGCGAAAAAGCCCTGACAGCGATCGCCTTGGTGTTTGCGATTTTCCAGCTCAACCCGGCACCGTTTTGCTTGCTGGACGAGGTGGACGCGCCGCTGGACGACGCCAACACCGAACGCTACGCCAAGCTGGTGGCGGGCATGGGCAAAGAGACCCAGTTCCTGTTCATCAGCCACAACAAGATCGCCATGGAAATGGCCGAGCAGTTGATCGGCGTGACCATGCAGGAGCAGGGCGTTTCACGGATCGTCGCTGTGGACATGGAATCCGCAGTGTCTATGGCCGATGAGGCCTGAGGTTTTTGATTTATGTTGGATTCAATGAGTTCCTTGCAACTGAGTTTGGCCGGTATCGGTGCCCTCACCTTGGGGGCGGTGGTGATTTACAACTATTGGACATCGCGCAAGAACGCGCCGCGCCAGGCCGAGCCCTCCGTGGAGCCGGTGGGAACAGAGGACACAGCCCCAGAGGCTTTCGAGCCGAGAGAGCCGGTCTTGACAGACGACTTCTCCAGCTTGCCGCAGCCCGAGCGCAAACCCCTGCTGGATGCCCTGATCGATGTCATTGCCACCATTGAGGTGGACCATCCCGTTTCTGGTGATGCAGCCTTGGCCGCTTTGCCCGTCACCCGTCGTGTGGGCACCAAGCCGTTCCATGTGGAAGGCTGCAGTGATTTGAGTGGCGAATGGGAGGCCTTGGTGGCGGGGCGGCGGTATTCTGCTTTTCAGGCCGGGGTGCAGCTGGCCAATCGTGTGGGCGCACTCAACAACATCGAGTTTTCCGAGTTTGTGGTCAAAACCCAGGCGTTTGCCGACGCCGTGGGCGGCACGCCCAGCTTCAGCGACATGCTCGAAGAAGTGGCGCGTGCGCGTGAATTGGACCAATTTGCCAGCGCACACGATGCGCAACTGAGCTTCACTTTGTGCGCCAGCGCATCCGCCTGGAGCCCGGGCTACATCCAGCAACACGCAGCGCGTCTGGGTTTTGTGGCAGGGGTCATTCCGGGGCGCATGGTGTTGCCCTCGGCCGTCGCTGGTTTGCCACCGATCTTGTCCTTGGTTTTTGACACCCAGGCCGCCCTGGCCGACGACCCGGCCTTGTCGGCCATCCGTGAGTTTTCGCTCAGTCTGGATGTGCCGCAAATTGCGCGTGAAGACCAGCCCTTCGGGCGTTTGCGTGAAGTTGCACGCTTGTTGGCAGAGCACATGGACGGTGTGGTGACCGACGGGAACGGACAAATTTTGCGCGAAGACGTGCTCGATCAGATCGCCAACGACTTGCAGCAGCTGTATGACGCACTGGACGCACGGGAGATGTCTGCTGGCTCGCCGCAAGCGCGTCGCTTGTTCTCCTGATTCGGGCGGTTGGTGACCATGTCCCATCCGGACTTGTTTGGTGACGGGCCGACGCACGCGCCCGCCCAAGCTGCCAGCGTGGTGCCTTTGCTTGCACCTGCAGACAAAGCCGCCCAGCTTCGAGCCCAACTGCACCACCATGCACACGCTTACTACACGCTGGATGCGCCCGAGGTGCCCGATGCCGAATACGACCGGCTGTTTCGGGAACTGCAAGCGCTGGAAGCCGCTCACCCGGAACTGCTGGCGCCCGATTCGCCTACCCAGCGTGTGGGTGGCAAGGTGCTGGACGCCTTTGCCCCGGTCACGCACCGCGTGCCCATGCTCAGCATCCGCACCGAAACCGACACCGAAGCCAGCGGAGCCG
>ERZ650308.1751-NODE-1751-length-11019-cov-9.258117_pt1 | contig 11019 bp, 7 predicted proteins | sample MGYA00376244_ERZ650308 | MGnify/ENA primary metagenome ERZ650308 (study PRJEB26733, sample SAMN07839295) | wastewater metagenome | biome: small river; feature: stream; material: water | place: USA: North Carolina | collected 2016-04-26 ...
CCGTTGGTTCTTAGACCGTATTGCAACGCATATTTTAGCCTTTGAAGGAGATTCACAGGTGACTTGGTTTGAAGGAAATTATTCAGAATACGAAGAATCACGTAAGAAACGCTTAGGGGATACAACGCCTAAACGTATTCGCTACAAGAAATTGCAGTAATTATGAGCTCGAGAGAAAAAATTCAGGCCGTCATTGACGAAATGGGCAAAGTGGTCATTGGCCAGGAACGCCTCATTAATCGCTTATTAGTAGGTCTTTTTACGGGCGGTCACGTCCTGTTAGAAGGGGTGCCTGGCTTAGCGAAGACGTTAACGATTAACACCTTAGCTAAAATTCTCGACTTACATTTCCACCGTATCCAATTTACTCCGGATTTGTTACCCGCGGATTTAGTGGGGACAATGATTTACAATCCGAAGAAATCCGAATTCGAGGTCAAAAAAGGACCCATTTTCGCGCAAATCATCCTGGCAGATGAGATCAACCGTGCTCCTGCGAAAGTGCAATCAGCGCTTCTAGAAGCGATGGCAGAAAAGCAGGTGACGATTGGGGATACGACCTATCCTTTGGACAAACCGTTCTTAGTATTAGCCACTCAAAATCCTGTCGAGCAAGAAGGTACGTTCCCGCTTCCGGAGGCACAGGTGGATCGTTTTATGCTCAAGGTATTCTTGAATTACCTAGACAAAGACCAGGAATTAGCCGTGATGCGCCAGAAGTCCAATATGGATTTCAACTACGAGCCTAAAACCGTTTTAAATGCAGAAGATATCGCCAAAATCCGCAAGGAAATCAACGAAATCACCATCTCTGAGACATTAGAGAAATACATTATTGAACTTGTTTTCGCGACAAGAAATCCAGCCGAATATGGCTTAACGCAAGAAGCAGGATATATCCAATTCGGTGCATCTCCGCGTGCGAGTATCCAACTGAATCTAGCTGCGAAAGTGATGGCCTATTTAGAAGGACGTGATTATGTGTTGCCGGAGGACATCAAAGAAATGGCCCCAGATATCTTGAATCACCGCATTATCTTGAATTATGTGGCGGAAGCAGATAACATCACCACACTTCAAATTATCCAATCTATCTTAAGTAGCGTCGCAATTAATCGATAATTTTTGGGTAAAAATGGGCTCTTTTGTGCTTTAATAGCAAATTAGATCCTATGAAATACCTGCTGATCCTTTGCCTCTTCTTCTTTAGTTTCACCGCTTCGGAGCCGATTCATGTATTTCTCATTGGGGATTCGACGATGGCGGATAAAGTGTCTGCTGATTTTCCAGAAACAGGTTGGGGGATGCCATTTGCTTCGTTTTTTAATGAGGCCATAGAGGTCCAAAACCACGCCTACAATGGCAGAAGCACGAAAAGCTTCCGTCGTGAAGGCCGTTGGGCGAAGGTATTTAACCAGATCAAAAAAGGGGATTATGTGTTGATTCAGTTTGGCCATAATGATGCCAAAGTCTCCGACACCAGCCGTTACGCCCCAGCACAAACTGATTTTCGCGAAAACCTCGTTCGCTATGTGCACGAAACGCGTTCAAAAGGCGGAATTCCCATCCTACTAACTCCCACTCAACGCAGAAAATTTGATTCTACAGGTGTTTTCGTAGACCAACACGCGGATTATCCAGCCGTGGTTCGCGAGGTGGCAACTGCGGAAAAAGTACTTTTAATCGACATCGAGAAGGAAAGCAAGAAATACATGGCAGCAGAAGGTCCCGAGGGGGCAAAGAAGATGTTTCTTCATTACCCAGCTGGCATCTTTAAAAAATTCAGCAAAGGCGTGGCGGATGATACGCACTTCTCCCCTTTTGGCGCTAAGAAAATAGCCTCCCTGGTTGCTGAAGGCATTTTAGCTTCGAACGAGCACCTACGCAGCTTCTTACAAAAATCGTCCTTCTCTCAGAAATATGTATTCGAATTACCGAACGTAGCGACGACTGCGTTTAAAAAAGATACGTTTAATATCGTTTCTTACGGTGCCGTTTCTTCAGCAAGCAAGTTGAATACAGCAGCTATACAACAGGCCATAGACATCGCCGCGAAGCAAGGCGGTGGTGTGGTACGCGTTCCGGCGGGTTTCTTCGTGACGGGTGCCATTACCTTACGCTCTAATGTCAACTTCCATTTAGATGCAGGTGCAGTCTTGCAATTCAGCGCGGATGCAGCCCAATATCCGCTTGTCAGAACCAACTGGGAAGGCGTGGATGCCATCAGAGCGCAATCCCCGATTACGGCGATAGGCGAACGTAACATTGCGATTACGGGTTCTGGAATCATCGACGGAAACGGCGAGGCTTGGCGACCTGTGAAGAAGGGAAAATTAACACCTGGCGAATGGGATAAACTGGTTCGTTCAGGTGGCGTGTTAGATGACAAAAAAGACACTTGGTATCCAACAGAACGTGCATTGAAAGGATCAAAAATGGATCAGCCAGGCGTCATCGCCGCAGGTTTCAATGAGGCAAAAGCCGAGGAGATCAAAGAATTCCTTCGTCCTAATATGATCTCCCTGCGCGAATGCGAGCAGATTTTATTAGAAGGCGTTACCTTCCAAAACTCCCCAGCGTGGAACATTCACCCCCTACTTTGCAAACACCTGACCGTGGAAAACATCACGGTAAAAAATCCATGGTTCGCCCAAAACGGCGACGGAATCGACATTGAATCGTGTGAATATGTTTCAGTCCGTCATTCAAAATTTGATGTGGGGGATGACGGCATCTGTTTGAAATCGGGTAAGGATGCCGAGGGCAGAAAAAGAGGCCGCCCGAGCGCCCATATCACCATTGAGAATTGCGTGGTATTCCACGGTCACGGTGGCGTCGTAGTAGGCAGTGAAATGTCTGGAGGCGTACATGATTTATTTGTTTCCAACTGTCAATTCCTCGGAACTGATGTGGGATTGCGTTTTAAAACAGCCCGCGGACGTGGTGGCGTAGTCGAGAATGTCTACATCCAAGACATCAGCATGAAAAACATCTCAGGGGAGGCCATCTTGTTCGACATGTACTACCAAGGAAAAGATCCGGTGGCTACTTTTGGGAATGGCGACGAAACACCTAAAATCGAAAGCAAACCAGTCGATGCCGGGACTCCTCAATTCAAAAACATCTTCGTGGACCGCGTCGTAGCAAAAGGAGCAGAAACCGGATTACTCGTGCGTGGATTGCCAGAAATGCCGATTCACCATATTTATCTTTCTAACTTAGACATCGAAGCGAAACAAACATACCGGGTGATCGAAGCCACAGATATTCAGTTGACGAATGCTCATTTTACGCAAACTGGAGACAAAAAACCGGAGTTAATCAACGTAAAACGGTGGAAACTTAACGCTCAATAATGATACTCGGATCGACCACATAGCGGCCAGATTTATCTCCGTAAAGAGACAATCCGCCTTCTGTGGACTCGAATCGCAAGATCAGTTTCCCCGTTTTGGCAGCCTGCTGCCATGCCGCTGCTGGGATTACACCTTGCACTAAGTAGCCGTAGGTTCCAGCTTCGTCTAGCTTGTTATTTCGCGCCTGGTAATGCCAAGACAATATTCCTTGATGATCCGCAGGATCATCCGCTAAAATCGTTTCTGAAGAAACTACGCCGTTTGCACTCACTTTCAATTTTGCTGGACTAGCGTATCGATCCGTTTGCGGATAGGCATTCGGGTTTACGCCTGGGTCAAAAGTTCCTTTCCCCAGCATGTAGTCACCATCCATTTTCCCTGCATCATCCCGGTCTTTTCCTAGGATGGGTTTAGAAGAGGCCTCCACTAAGAAACGAACTTGTTTGATACCCTCAGCGCCAGCGGTAGGGAATGGAATTTCGTATTCGAAATAACCTGCTCCTGCCCCGTTTAATTTATGCCCTAAAACGCCCGTCCATTGTTTTTTCGGCCAGCTAGATGAGCTATAACGCTCCACTGGCACCGATATCAATTGACCTTTCAAAGGTTGCGAAGCACCCTCTTCCACAATCAAATGCACGAAATTACGGTGCACGACTTTTCCCGCAGCATCGCTTAATTCAAACGCTAAAGTATTGATCGATTTATCTGCTGGCAACGTAATGGACAATGAATCCAAGGCCTTCACGTCCCAGGCAGCATAAGTTAAAGCGGAATTTTTCGACCAGCGACTCACTTTTTCTCCCGCCGCATTAGTACCCGATAGCGTCATTTTTAAATTTAATGAACCAGCATCGTTGGTCATGGAAGATAAATGCAAAGGAATTTTAACCTGTTGGCCGGCTTTCCCAGCCCACGTGATTTCTTGTCCTGTAGACAAGTAAAAAGGTCCGTGAAAATCTTTTAGTGACATCCCAGGGACGATGGCGTTTAGGCCTGTCTCTTTCTCTGTTCGGTCAAATTTGTAGTAGCCATTCCATTCATTAATCACATCGTGGTGTTCGGTGTATAACCAGCCGGCCATTTGCGGATGGTTTCTAAACGAGTTCAAGGCTTTGTGGTAATCGAAGGTATAATCGACATCTCCGGTGCTACCTTGGTAGCCCCATACGTTCCCAAATTCCGAATTAATCATCGGTTGTGATCCTTGATGGTATCCTTTCTCAAAGTTCCAGGTACTTCCAGGGTAGGTCTTTGCGGCATAATCGCCCACTAATTTATCCCATTCATAGCCCGCTTGGTAGGCATGCCAGGAATTAATATCGGTCTCCGTGTGCCCTATACCGCAGCAAACGGAATTATCTTCGACGAGGCGGGTGGGGTCTAAGGTTTTGGCCAAATGATAAACCGACGCCACCCACTTCTGCGTTTCCGGCGTATAAATCGATTTATTATCCTTGTGCGTAAACAAACCCCAGGTCTCATTGAACGTAATCCACGAGAAGATCGCCGGGTGATTGTAATCGCGTTTGATCATCTCGTGCAAGGTATACTCTGACTCCTTTTGCATCGCTGCCTCCGGATCTCCCCACGAATTAGGTAAATCTGACATCACTAAAAGTCCTAATTTATCCGCCCAATACAGCTTACGCGGCACATCCACCTTAATGTGCGTCCGGATCCCATTCAACCCAATTCGCTTGCTGCGTATGATCTCATCTTTCATAAACTGATCTGATGGGAAAGTATAAAATCCAGTAGGATGATAACTTTGGTCTAAAGCTAATTGCACATAAACAGGTTTGTTATTCAATCCGATATACGGAATCTTCGAACCAGGTAAATTCACCACAGAAATCTTCCGCATCCCGAAATAACCATTCACAACATCATTTCCCGACTGTATTTTTAGCCCGTATAAATACGGATCTTCTAAAGACCATAGGTGCATCGCTTTTACAGCTATGTCTGCGGCGCCCTCCTGTTTTCCTGCTGGTATCGAAATCGAGGCCATTTGGCCATTCGATAAGGTAATTTTAACTTCTTGATTTTTCGAAGCAGGTGCTCCTAGATAAACTTTAACCTGTGCCTTTTTCGAGTCAATATCCGGATTCACTGCATAATGATCGATAAAATTTCCGCCTCTAGCCTCTAGATATACGGTCTGCCAAATTCCCCTCGCATTCCCATACCCTTGCTTTCCATACAAGGTGAACATCCGACGCTTATCATCCACACGAATAGCGATTTGGTGCACTGAACCCGGTTTAACCCCTACTAATTCAGCATCAAATGGCGTGTAACCACCTTGGTGTTTCCCTATTTGTACCCCATCTAAAAAGAGGGTCGTTTCCCAATCTGAAGCTCCAATGTTAAAAAAAACACGTTTCCCAAACCAGTTAGCAGGCACCTTAATTTCCTTGTGGTACCAGGCCACATCGGCCTCATCTTTCACCTCTGAAAGGGGCGATCCCCACGGAAAAGGCACGAGAATTTTCTTCGCATAGCGAGTAGGAGCCGTTAGCGACGAATCAAAAGTAAAGTCCCAGTAGCCATTTAAATTCAACCATTGATCCCGTTGTAAGTCAGGGCGAGGATGTTCCGGTAGCGGTTGATTTTTTTGAGCATGCGCGTAGAAGGATAAACCCGCGAGCAGGAATAGGATGATTTTTTTCATAGGTTTAGATTTGAGCACCAGGTGGGTGGACGTACAAATTTGGCAAAAAATCCGAGATATTTATCAAATAAGCGTAATTTTACAGAATGAGTGAATTAGCAGAATTAAAGAAAAAAATTCCTACCCAGGTAGCTGTGTTAGGCGGAGGTAGCTGGGCGACAGCTTTAGTGAAAATCCTTTCTGAAAATAATGTGAAAATCAAGTGGTGGATCCGTCGTAAATCAGACGTTGAATTCATCCGAAAATACAACCACAATCCGAGTTATTTGACTGATGTGGCCATCAATCCACGCAAAGTAAAGACCTACAGTAAGATGGTGGATGCTTTAGCTGGCGTAGAATACATCATTCTTGCCGTTCCTGCCGCTTTCATTCCGAGTACCTTAAAAGACCTGAATAAAAAACATTTCGAAGGCAAAAAAGTGGTTTCTGCCATCAAAGGAATGATTCCTGACGAAAACCTGTTGGTAACCGACTGGATGGAACGCGCCTTTAATTTGCCTTTAGGCCAAACCTGTGTCATCGCTGGCCCTTGCCACGCGGAAGAGGTAGCTTTAGAGAAACAATCTTATTTGACCATTGCTTCACCCGATTTAAGTTTAGCGCAATCCTTCTCGAATCTATTGAACAGCCGCTTCTTGCAGGCGCACGCGATTCAAGATTTGTATGGCGTGGAATACTGTGCGGTCATTAAAAATATCGTGGCGATGGCCTGCGGGATTACGCGCGGGTTAGGTTTTGGGGATAACTTCCAGGCCGTACTGGTGAGTAATGCAATGCAAGAAATCAAAATCTTCTTAGATGTTGTTTATCCGGAGAAAAACCGGGATTTGAATAGCTCAGGCTATCTGGGTGATTTACTGGTGACGGCTTATTCGCAGTTTTCGCGTAACCGGACCTTTGGAAATATGATCGGTCGCGGGTATTCCGTGAAGTCCGCGCAAATCGAAATGAATATGATCGCCGAGGGCTATTATGCCGTGCGCAGTATCTACAGCATCTCGCGCCAGCACAACATCAAATTGCCTATTATCGAGGCGGTTTATAACATCGTGTACGAGAAAGCGAATCCGATGCTTGAGATGAACAAGTTGAAAGGCTTTTTAAAGTAAGAACGAGCGAATTAATTCGGCTGTTTTTGCCAAAGATTCAGCCGACGGCTTCATCTTCTCCTGCGAAAAATTAATGTCTAACATGCGGTTCATCGGTACTAAATGCACGTGTGCGTGCGGCACTTCTAAACCGATCACCGCCACTCCTACGCGCTTGCAAGGAATCGCTTTTTTGATAGCAGGCGCAATCGTTTGAGCGAACCTCATTAAATCCCCAAGTAATTCCGGCTCTAAATCGAAGATATAGTCGATCTCTTGTTTAGGGATCACAAGCACGTGGCCTTCCACTAAAGGCATCACATCTAAGAAAGCCAGAAAACGATCGTCTTCCTTGATTAAATGACAAGGGATTTCTTTGTTGACTATTTTGGTAAATATCGTGCTCATCTTACTCGATACGTTTTAAATTACATTTAGTGATTGGCTTAATAATCATCGGTACTTTCTCTAGTTTTACCGCATCCGAGTCCAAACCGAAGTACTTGTCTTCTGAATGCGTAAACTGCTTCACGAAGAAATACGCCTTCATGACCATTCGGTCTAATAAAGGTAATTCGTTATCGAAGGATAAGAATTTCTCCAAAACAACGAAACGGAAATCACCGATCACGTTTTGCTCATTCAAGGATTTATAGCGAGAGGTGATATCCACTTCTCCTCGAGAAACCATCTCTTCTACTACTTTACGGAAGTATAAATTAATACGTTGCTCTACTTTGAAACCTAGCTTAAAGTTCACCTTAATGATGTCATCCGGCTCGATGACCGTCACCTTGTATTCCATTGCATACGGATCATCCAAGGTATCCACATGGACGAACCAATAGATATCGGCACGCTTCGGACGTCTTTGGAAAATAGAATAGATAATCTTCGATTCGATGTCTGAAACACGACCCGCATTGGACATGAATACTAAGTGCGTCGCGTATTTCGGGATGGTTTCATCCTTACTCAACTCTTTTAAAGGCTCGATATAATCCGATAACTTCTCGTATTCGGTCAACTTCTTCTTAATGCGCGTCGCTCTAAACCATACCCACATAATCAAAATAATGACCCCTGCGATAAATAAGGAAACATAACCACCGTGCCAGAATTTCTGCAAGTTCGCCACTAAGAAAGAACCTTCTAAAGAAACGTAAACGGCTAAGAACAAGAGAATCCACCACATATCCACCTTTTTAATGTGCAAGTAATAAGCCATTAAAGAGGTCGTCATTAACATGGTCAACGTGATCGCTAGACCATAGGCCGCTTCCATATTAGCTGATTCTTTGAACCACAAAACAACTCCCACACAACCCATCCATAACATAATGTTGATGGAAGGAACATATAACTGTCCTTTTTGATCAGATGGATAAACCAAGCGAACGCGTGGCCAAAAGTTCAAGCGAATCGCTTCTGATATCAGGGTAAAGGAACCCGAAATCAAGGCCTGCGATGCGATAACCGCCGCTGCCGTTGCAATCATAATCCCTGTGAATAAGAACTCACGTGGTAACAATTCAAAAATTGGTTTACGTACGCCTAATAATGCCCCTTCATGAGCTAATAACCAGGCTCCTTGTCCGAAATATTGTAAAATCAACGCAATCTTCACAAAAATCCAGCTCACCCGAATATTCTCTCTTCCACAGTGGCCTAAATCAGAATAGAGCGCTTCCGCTCCAGTTGTACATAAAAATACCGCTCCAAGCGTCCAGAATCCGGCTGTTCCTGATTGATGAGTCGTCAATAAATCCCAAGCATAGTAGGGTGAAAGAGCTCTAAAAATAGACCAATCTTGACCGATCCAAATTAGTCCAGTTAGGCCTAACATAGAGAACCAAACTAACATAATAGGGCCAAAAAGCTTTCCTACGACCTTAGTTCCAAAGATTTGGAAAATAAAAAGTACCGTCAAAATAACGATCACAATTGGTACGGTATCCGTCACAAATGGGGTTCCATCCGCGTGATGAAGCATCTTTAATCCTTCAATAGCAGAAGAAACGGAGATAGGCGGTGTAATAATACCATCCGCTAAAAGCGTCGCTCCACCGATAATCGCAGGAAAGGTGAGCCACTTTGCATGGCGTCTAACTAAAGCAAAAAGGGCAAAGATCCCGCCTTCACCCTTATTATCTGCCCGTAAAATTAAAATCACATATTTTAAAGTCGTCTGTAATGTCAACGTCCAAAAAATACAGGATAATCCGCCTAAAACGGTTAATGAATTAATCGGATTATCTCCGATGATTGATTGCATTACATACAAAGGAGAGGTTCCAATATCTCCGTAAATGATCCCCATTGCCACTAATAAACCTGCGGCAGTGGCTTTACTTTTGTGTTTGTGTTCCATTATTAATCTCTAGGGAGTAAAAGTCTTATCAAACGGCTTTGTTTTTATTGCTTAATAAGTGCAAAAAATGCACAAAATTGTACTATTTCTATCTGTTTTCTTGAAATATTTCAAGAAACGGATGCAAATATAGATTTAATTTCCTGATAATGAACTTCCTGTGAAATTAATTTAAGACGTAGGTGTCAACCGATTCTCCTGGCTCGATTTTGAGCACTCGTGTTAATACTAAAAGCACTAATTTTCTGGAAGCCAACCAGGTAGGAATTTTGGCCTCTAGCGCTAATTCAGCTAAGGTAATTTTACCCTTTTCCCGCACGAAATCCAATAGAAAACGTTCTACATCTCCGTAGGCAAAGCTAATCCCCTCCTCGTTCTCCCTTCTGAGAATTTGTTTCATTTCTTTGCTCGCTTGAATAGTGCGATCTTTAACGCGCACATAGCAGATCGGATGTGGATCCGTTTCTAGTTGGACAAAATGAGGTTTATCCACACTTTCATATACTTGATAGACCAAAACTTCCCGTCCATTATCTAATCGAATTCGATAAGCGCGGTAGGTGAAGGCAGGGAAACAATATTTCTCGATGGCTCTCTCTAATAAGAATTGCTCTTCTTCGGCGAATTTCACTCCTTCTATAACACCCGCATCACTCACCCCTACGAAAAGATGGCCTCCTTCGGTATTCGCAAAAGCCACTAATTCTTTGACGATCTTCTCCGGATATTTCACCTTCATCTTGAACTCCAGCCTCAGGCCTTCGCCGTGACGGACTAGATTCTTCAGATTGCGAACATCTAACAAGCTCTCTTCTTCGTCCCCAAAAGGTAAATCCAATAAAATTTCTGAACCGATTCGCATGACACTCGAAGATAGCTAATTATTTTTTTATTTATTAGTATAGTTATTCAATAGACAATATGTACCTTTGTGTAAATATCGTTTTATGGCACCTGCAAACCTCGAAAAAGAGCTCCTTTCTAGAAACCTCCCGGAACGCATTCAGTTCATTGCTGAGTATTTTGCGGGAGAAAAAATCGTCTTTTCTAGCTCCTTTGGGCAAGAAGATCAAGCGATAACGCAGGCCATAGCGAGTACAAAATCGAATATCGAAATCTTTACCCTCGATACCGGCCGTCAATTTCAAGAGTCTTATGAGTTGATGGATTTAACGATAAAAAAATACGGTATCTCCATTCAAACCTTTTTCCCTTCTACGCTTGCCGTCGAAAAACTGGTGGCTGAAAAAGGGTTTAACTCCTTCTATGTTTCTGTAGAGAACCGAAAAGAGTGTTGTTTTGTTCGAAAAATGGAGCCATTATCGCGCGCATTAAAGGGAGCCAAGGTTTGGATTACCGGATTACGCGCCGAACAATCAGAAAACAGAGCGGACATGCCCATCTTAGAATGGGATGATAGCCGTCAATTATTCAAGATTAATCCACTGATTGATTGGGATTTTAGCACTTTAGAAAAATACTTAAAGGATCACAAGATTCCCCAAAACCCCTTGCACAAAAAAG
>ERZ650308.1752-NODE-1752-length-11016-cov-5.691452_pt1 | contig 11016 bp, 29 predicted proteins | sample MGYA00376244_ERZ650308 | MGnify/ENA primary metagenome ERZ650308 (study PRJEB26733, sample SAMN07839295) | wastewater metagenome | biome: small river; feature: stream; material: water | place: USA: North Carolina | collected 2016-04-26 ...
AAGAATTTCATTGATCTCTTCAAAGGAGTAGTCTCTATTATGCACACGTTCCAGGTGTAGAACTGTGTCGTTTGTGTAGTGCCTTGCTGCGGCAGCAAGTTCTCGAATTCGTTCGTTCATACATTGTTCCTTCCAATGCGACTGTAACCTAACTCTGATTTAACTTCGCGGCGACTTTCTCGTTCATTCATTAAATCCCCAAAGATAAACTCGTGCATGGCTCGTGCTTCTTCGGGATTGTTCTTTTTCCACTCTGTTAAAAACTTTTCAGCATCATCAGTGGTTGGCAACGCGAAAGCCTCTGCGTGTAGTTCTTTCAATTTACGTGCCAAGGGATGGTCCTGGCTTGTCACTGCATCAAAAAGTTCGCTACCTTTGCTCATTCTTCAACTCCGAAATCTTTGTGAATTGCACGGATATAATCTTCGGAAGTGGGCACTTGACCTTTTTCTTCCATTACCACATCTGTAATTAGAATACTTGCGATCACCTTAGGGTGCATATCCCGAAGAACCAACTTGGCGAATTGTTCTACATCCATGTCACCGCCGCTGACAAACTTCTTGTCTGTGTAGACACTATCACCATTGGGTTGTTCAACATAGCCACCCTGCCAGATTCCGCCAGCTTTGATTGCAAGTTCGTTAATGCGATTGTTCATACGTATACTCCTGATTCGTAACCTGATTTGCCCAGGATAACTTCTTCGAGGGTGTATGTATTGTTAAACAACTTTACTTCTGCAGGCCAGTCGTCTAGCAGGTCTTCATGCAGTCCATATGACTGTAGCTTGCCATTGGGCAGGCGCTTGCCAGCAAGCTCAAACCCTGCTAAAAACGGTTTAAGTTGTTCGTTCATTTCTGCAACTCCTTGAACCAAGCTTCGCACTTTTCCCAAGTTGTATACACATGAGCAATGCCGCCAGCTGCAACCCACTCGCTGCAATTACTGTGTCTGTCGTCGATTAGAATATCATCGGGGTTTTTAACATAGCGATACTTGTCGTGGCTAAAAGGACCCAGGAACACCGGGATGCCAGGAAAGTGTTTGTCTGCCCACCATACTTTATCTTGTGCAGCAAAAGGCACACTGTAGTCATGTGGCAGAGCTGACAAGAATCGCAGTGTTCCACCAGTCTCTTGTGTAAGTGCTTGACAGTATGCAACCAAGTCATGTGCGCCCGGCTTCAAGGGCAAGTTTAAGTAAAAGCGTTCGTCATCTTTAAGACGATCCCAGTCTTTTTGCGGAATACGCTCGCCAACGCTTTCGTCCCATGTCATGCCAAGAATGTTTTGTGCGTGGACTTTCCAATCGCAAACCACATCGTCCATATCTAAATAAATGTTCATTTGTTTTCCTTAATTGTTTTCCAGGTGTGCATTTCGCACACGCTATGTTCGTCTTCCATGAAGGTAATCTTCTTCTCACCAATTTCTGCGCCCATTGCATAGCAACCCCATCCTGCGTTTTGCGAAATAGGACCTTTCATGCGGCCACCACTCATGGTGTTCCATGGATGCCGCATGACTTCAAATTGATAGTTGCAGTTGCAGCAACAACGCCCGCTGCTATTGCCGTCCTTCATTGCCCATCCTTCGTAACAGAGCTTCACTTGTAACCCTTCTTTAACATCCAAACCAACACTTGTTGTTGATCCAACTTGGCAATGTCCTTACTGTGTTTGACCACAGTTTTTGCGTTAGGATTGTCTACAATCTTCAAACGTACCTGGCCACTACCGTTTTCGTACTTGGTAGTACCCACTGCTTTGACCTTGTAGATATTGCTGTAGAACACAACAAAGTCGTCTACATTAATCTCAAGATCAATAACGTCAGTAATAGGATACATCAATACTTCCTCAATTGTTTTATGTCTAGCACATTACAGTTGCCGCAATGTCTAGCTTGGTAGTCAATGTTCCACACACCTTCTTTACGTGCTTTTGGCTCACCATACTTGGTCCAGTTGTGCCAGCCCAACCGGCATAAGAAGCTGGTAGCCAGCAAAGGTTCGTCCTTTAAAGCTCGCATAGTGTTCTCTGCTTCATTCATATGCTTGCCCTAAAATATAGTTCCAACCTTTGCCCCCAAGTTCTTGCCAGGACTCGTACATGTCCATCTTTTCCTTGCACTCCCGCGGCATACCAATGCTGCCCACTATTGCCATGCACTCAGTGCAGCGATGAGCACAACCCGAGCCATGATCAAATTCTGCTACACCGCCACATGGCAAGTGCATGAAAAAGTGCTTTAAGCCAACTTCAAGCATAGTTCGATGTCGCTGCCATTGGATCAGGAACTACCCAGTCTGTTGGGATGTCAGCTTCGGTTGCAGGAACAGTCAGGCCGCTGCCACCAACTGCACGCCACACAAGTTGTCGCTCTTGGTTTTCACGCATAACCCAGGTGTCACGGCAGTGTTTTTCCCACATAACAGGAAAGTCAGCTGCCCACAACTTCAAGTCGTAGCTGAGATGGGGGTTGCCGCCTCCACCTGATCCGGTGCAAATAGGTGTGTCTTCAAAATAATCACTACCAAAGCCACTTGAACTTGTTACGCTGTACGTGATGCGTCCGTGCCAACCTGCATAGCCTGTAGGCTTGCCTTTATTATGCTCACTGCGACGATCAAAGTTAGTGACACCTTTACGTGGGCAGGTGTGGCTATTGCTTAGATCTTGGACAAAGTTCAAACCAGACAGCGTCAAGCTGATAAGCTGATCGGCTTTCTTAGCATAGTTGTTGCGTTTGCGCCAAGAATTGTGCTGGATCATGTTGTCACGGAAGAAGCTCCAGTGGTCGATGATAAACTGTTGCAGTTCATCAAAGGATCCAACCTGTCCCATGGTGTCCAAGAACACTTCGCGTTCTGCTGCACGTTTTTCTAAGCGGCGCACTTGTGCTCGTGCTGCGCCAAGTTTACGCAGATGGGCGGTGTATTTGGTCTTGTCTTCAAACAACTTGCCATCTGCATCGCTTTTCCAAACTAAAACTTGACTCATTATGCTTCCTTACTTTGCTGCTATGTGTATATTATAGCACCAAAATCATTATGGGTCAACTGTGCCTTGCAACGTAGCCAACAAGGCTGATTAAGTTCCAAAACCCAATTACAGTTAAACCTAAACAAAAGTATACACTTTTGCGCTCCTGGAAATTGTCCCACATTGCATAGTGCATACCTGCAACAAAGATGACGCCAAAAGTAACGATGATTTGTATAGCTAACATTTATGCTCCTAACATGGCCCAAACGGCTGTTTTCTCTAAGTCTTGTTCAAACTCCGGATACACTGCATCCAGTTCTGATTTGGAAACGATCTTGTAGCCCCTCTTGAGCTTTTTATCACGTTGATGTTCTGCGTCCATAAAGAAAGCATCGGCAATCTTCGTTTGGAGTTTCTTACCACGTCGGCCCCAGAAAGTCACGTACTTGTAAGTATTAACTCTGCTGCCACTGTAGACTATATCTACCTCTGCAATTCGAATCATGCCCCACACTTTGTCATGGTTATCTTCGTTACACCAAAGAATATGCTCGTAGTTCATTCCGGTACTCCAATGATTTTACAGTGTTGATCACGTGGCAGTGACTTTTCGCATGCCTGCTTTGCTTGACGAAACTTTTCAGCGTCAGCAAACGGCATGGTGTTGAGGATACTACAAATAAAGAATCCCAACACAATACACCACATGTTATCTTTTGTCATTGTCGTTCCTTTTTACGTTTCTCTTGAGTTCGTTTGAACATTGCTGTGTATGCTGGATTGTCTTTGACTGCTTCGATATAGTCTTCTGGTGGTTTTTCAATCTTAGTCACACCAGTGACCGGATCAACAATCTTCCAGCGGTTGCCAACTAACTGCGGGTATGCAGAGCCTTCTGCAAACAATACAGTTTGTCGATAACTGGCTTCTGACACCATTAATGTGAGTGCGCTAGGTGGGTAGCTGCGTGGGTTGTCTAGGATCCAGTTAACCACGTTAACCAAGTGTCCTAAAGTCATGTCTTTAACTGGTATGTTGCGACCATCTGCTGTGCGCCAAGTTTTATCTCGGTTGTGTGTCATATTGTAAATCCTGCGTTACGAAGACCTGCAACTGCTTGACTGTACTGCTCGGGCCCAACCTTGATAAACTCTTGGCTAGGACTGCTTTCATACGTGCGATTACGCAAACGGTCGTAAATGTCTTTGCTGTCTTTAAGACCCAAGCCCGTCCACGTGCGAATCTCCTTGATGCAGGCCACTGCATTGTTAGTCGCATAGTGCGTAAGTCCTTTCAACAAGATTCGATCATTGTACTGACCGGTGATCATTGCAAAGAAGATTTGGCCCTTGACATCAGGGTCAAGCACACTTGTAACCTGTTCCCACAATTCCAGTCCTTTGTCAGCACCGTAGGCTTCTGTAATGGCCCGCATAAAATGCAAGCCATTGGTAATAAGTGCTGTCTTGTGTTCTTCTGGAATCATGTTAACCTCCGAAAAGTACTGCCATAAAGGCATAAGCAACAAATACGCCCAGCAAAAAGTAAGCCAAGCTAGGATCTGGCTCACGCTTGGGCAAATCATTCACGCTACGGGCACGAATCTTTGCAATCAAATCACTGTTGTCGTTCATTTCATGCTCACTGTAAAGGGTACTTCAGTAAACGCCAAGTACCATACTCCGGCAACTGCAATGCCAGCAACGTTGATTGCGATACGCGACGTCATTGAGTTTTCTGCGCCGCCGATTGTCCACCGACCACCGTGGTTAAGCCACATGATAACCCATGACGCGGTTATGGCCAACATCATAACTACCAAACACATCCAACCAAATACTGCCATCATTTTATTTCCTTTGCGTGATTTAGATACGTGACCTTACCACCACTAAACTTGCTTTCTTCTTGTGCTTTTACCTTAGCCCGCAATTTAACTGTAGCAGGCAATTCATGCTTGGAAAAGAATCCCACCAAGTTGCCGTTGCCATCATGTCCAGTGTAGCGATAGCAAAGATAGTTCTTAGCCCAACGCTTGATCACAGTAGTGAATTCCAGCTCAACCTTGTCGCCAATGCGACCAATGTACTTGCTGCTATAACCATTGATAGTCAACTCATGGGTTTGATTCTGTTCAGCTTGAAGATCTGCGTAGATTTTTGGAATCCAAACAATGATACCAATGTTACCACGTGTAGTGGTTTCTTTCTCTACAATCAACCCCACACGCTCAACAAAATCACCCAGGTCCTTGCCTGTCAATCGGCTCAACAGGACCTGCTGTGTAATGGCTTCCTTGATCTCTTGTGCGCGAGCGCGATCTTCGTCTAGCACGTCAATCATAGTGCAGTTCAACAAGTGGCTCTTGACCATTGCAGCATTAGTCACAGGCGTAGCCAAACTGGTAAAGTTAACCAGTCGGTTACCATTGATGCGATATGCTGCTACTGCCAGCGCAAGAGTGTCTAGTACGTTGATTGCCATGTTATTGGAGCCCCAACAGGGTACGTTCTTCGTCATTCAGCAACTCGCGCACTTTGCGTTGAGCTTCTGCTTTGACTGCCGATTGGCGCTTGGCTTCTGCTTGAGCTTCTTCCAAATCATTCAGCATGTATTCAAGATCCTCCAAGGACTCTTGAGAAACTGCATCGTAGGCATAGCTCATACGATATTCTTTACTGTGATAGGCACGACTGTGGGGGTTCGTTACAAGGAACACTGCATCCACAACAGTAAGTTGCCAATCGTATTGATTATTCACACGTGCCAGCGTTGACATCAGACGCATTGGGTACTCTGCAACCTCTCGGCTCAGTCGGGCTTCGCGTTCTGCGTCAAATCGTGCATTACGCTGTGCTGCTGTTTCTCGTGCCATTTGCGACTCCTGTTTTGCTTACTATGCTAGTATTATAGCACCAAAACCATTTAAGGTCAAATTTCGGTTAGAGAACTTGGTAAGTCCATTCGTTTAATTGCATAGTGGTTAGATCTGCAGGGCTAGACAATGCTTCAACCCAGACCTCCCCAACATGCACTATATCCATGCTGGTATAGCGACAAACCTGTTTGAGTTTAGAAACTTTAAACAAGATTCTCACAGCATCAGATTTGTTCATAGTAACCCTTAATTATTTGCTATGCGTTTATTATAACAAGGAAATCATTATGGGTCAACCAAAATTATGTAATACAAAGTATTACATGAAAGATGTACTGCGTACATCTGCTTATAAGCTATCGCTTAACGCATTTGTTTGAAGTAGTAAAAGTGATGTATGAGATATTCATCCAGATTGTGGAGTGAGAATGACACCCAATAAATGGATGTCAAAAGGCTTTCATCCGAGTTGCTCTCGTTTAAACGACAATAGGTGTTTTGGATTCCACGTCTCTGGGCTCTGTACCTTACCCTACCTACTACGATTTTTAATGCACCTCGGTGTCAGTTGTGCAATGGACGTAATGGATCTAAGTTAGCTCGCGCTACACTCAACCTGTATCCGACAATTCGAACGTTATTGCCGCAGAGGGGCATCGTTTTAAGGCATCCCAGCATCACTGGGGTAGAGAATTGAAGTCCGTCCGTAATGACAGAATTGGGCATCGGCACACACATCAGATGCTTACCCAGCAGAATTTTAACCGGCCTGCCAACCTTATGTTACGATAATGTTACTTTTTCTTGCTAGCAAGGCTAGCGTGTAATTGAGATAGATATTGTGTTTGGTAACGTAATTTAGATTCAGTAGCTTCTAGTCGTTGTTCTAATCGATTAATTTTAGCAGCCATTTGGTCCATGGTTAACTTGGTGTCTTTAAGGACTTTTTCGTGGCTTAATAAGTTGGGACGAGGCGGAGCATTAGGGTCCACTGGACGCTTCTTCTTTGCCTTCATTAGTCTAAGCATTGCTGGGTTCATATAGGATATTTATCGTTAAGTGGTCCCGGAACCTTGATGACCATAGTAGTGGTATCTTCCAAGTAGCTACACTGACACACTTCGTTGGGATAGAATATAATTCCCATACCTGCGGTGTAGATTTCCCCGTTAATTTGAACCTTACCTGCCGTAATTAAGTTGATTTCCGTGGCGATTTTGTGGTAATGTGCCACACTGGTCTCGCCCTGGTAGTTAGTTTGGAAGGCAGCTTCCAAGATATCTGTTTTAAAAACAGACTTATCGAACTGCCCTACAAACCAACCCCTGTCGCCTGCATCACTCAGCCGGAACTGCTTGGGCATTTTCAATCTCAGCTGCCGCTGCTGCGTCTGCTGCTTCCATTTCAGCTTCTAGCTCTGAGACAATAATGTCCATGAACTCTGGATCCAACTGTTTCATAACTGTAGTCATGTACTGATGGTATCCTGCAAAGAAGTACTTAAACAGTTCTTTGAAGTCGCGGTTTTCGTTGAAGCCGTTGCGAGTAACAGTCTTGTTAGAGAAGTTAAGCACAATCTTTGCAGTATGTGCGCTGTTCTTTAAGCCGCGGGTAATTTCAACTTTTTCGTCGTAACGAATGTTGTCTTTATTATCCATCCAACCCTTGACGTTGGTTTTAACGCCTGGCTTTGGCTTCATGCCATAATATGCTACTAGATAAATGTCTTTATTGCTCATGATGTAATTTGTGTTAATTCGACTAGTGTAGCCGATAGGTTGATTTCGGGATCTGCGACCATACTGTGGTTCACAAGCCCCTTGCGAATAACAATGATTGCTTCGTCTTGTCCTGATTCAGTCTTGGACCAAATGTTCAAGTTATCGTACATCCAACGGAAGATCTCTTCGTGGTTGTCGCCATTGTTGATGATTGCTTGACGTGCTTCGCGAATACGTCCGCTCTTCATTAGTTCAACTGCATCCAACTTCCAGTCTCTGACACCACGATCATTTTCGCCGGGCTTGTCTAGAGTACCTTCTGTGCTGTTGGCTTGCAGCAAGTTCAAGCACTTACGCAAGTCTGGGTATGTAGCTTTGCAATAGCTGTCCAGTGTGTCGAGATCAAATTCAACCCCTTCTGTTACAAGGATAGTTGCAACACGGGCAGTGAACTCTGTCTCGTCTGTTTTGTCAATGTGAAAGCCTTGGCAACGTGAGTGCAGTGCATCCATGATCTTGTGTGGCTTGTTACAGGTAAAGATAAAACGTGCTTGGCTTGCGTATGTTTCTAACAGTCCGCGCATGATAGCCTGTGCGTTATGCGACAAGTAATCAGCTTCGTCCATCAGTACAACTTTAAAGCGACCAAATGGCATTGTCTGTACAAAGCCTTCTACTTTGCTTTTGATAAAGTCTACACCGTTGTCTCGACTTGCGTTGATTTGCAGCACATCGTAATCTTCGATGCCCAGCTCATTGATAAGAACTTTTGCTAGTGTTGTTTTGCCAGTACCTGGACTTCCGCTTAGTAGCAGATGTGGAATGGTCTTGTCGCGAATCCACGACTCAATTTGTTTACGCTGACTTGCATCAGTAAACACATAATCGCCCACAGTCTTGGGGCGATACTTCTCTGTCCATAGTTCTTTCATTTTGTAATCCTAAATCCAATGTACCATAAATCAACTCGAGCAAACCAATTGCCCTCGTTCTTACCAACTCCCATGCGTAACATGCGATTTTGATGATCTAACTTGATCTTTGTTAGTGTCATTCGTATCTACTGCCTTTTTGTCCTGGCTCGTTGCTGTTAGTACAGGCCAATGTGTGATCTGTAGACTTAGGGCAACGTTTGTTACCACAGTCTGGGCACATAATAAATGTGCTCATTGTAAGTGGCATGCCGCGCTCGTCGTATTTTAAACCCATGCAGCGATAACAGCCGCATGTTTTGTCAAAATACCAACGACGCTTTTCACCAAATGCCTGCGCATGACTTTCGCCAAACTGTTCTTGGCTTACGCTGAATGGGCGTGGGTTACTGCCTTTACCGCCGTCGCTCATTTTGGCTCCTTGAAATCTTGAACCTCGTGTGGCTCAACAAATCGGGTTGGTGGCATACGCAGTGCTTCGGGGATAATGCTCCATTGTACTGGCTTCCAATATTTTGCAAACAAGTTATTCATCACAATGACAGTAATACCAATGGCAATTACGCCCATACCGATCAAAACACTCGATGCTAAAAATACTGCTGCTACGTCCATATCCATTATACTAACTCCTCTAAAATACCGAGACACTCAGCAAGCATTAAGAATCCTGCTGTTACTTTGAGCCAACTTGTCATTAGCTCGGGGTTCGCTCCTGCAAGGAACAATGTTACGCCTCCGGCGATGCGTAAAAAACTCTTTGCAAGACTAACGTAAAAATGACCACGACTTGGGTCTTTTGGTTGAATTTCAATTTGACTCATGATTAATGCTCTGCCCAGTTTTCGCGTGTTTTCTTCTCACCAGATACCGCAGTTGAAATAGTATCGTCGGCAGTGGGTTCCTCATCTTGCACAAAGATAATGCACTTGGGATCAACACGACGAACAGTAAATTCGTTACCGTTGATGTCAATTTCAAGTCCACGAGTCCAACGACCGTGCTCAACATAAACCCATTGCCCAACTTTAACGTCGGTTTGGTCTGGACCTACTTTGTAGACTTTGCCCCATCGAGGACGAATACCTTCGCTCTTACCGTCATCGTTAAGCATCCAAATACCGCTAGACAATCTACGTCCTGCAAAATCCATATCAGTAACAATAACATGATCATGAATAGCACGGATGCCGGGTACTTGGTTAGTGGCAGCTAATTTGCCAGTGCGTTCAAATAACTTTTCTTCTCTTGCCATAATTAGATCCGTGATGGTCCTGTTTTCTTAGCAACAGAGTCGGCTAAGCTACCGCGAAGCTTTGGAGCTTCAATTGGTGTAGCATCTTGCTCGTCAATGAGCGGATCGGCCGATTGCACTGGTGCAGGCGCGACAACAGGTTTATTTTCAATTACACCACTGCCTGGCGCCATTGCTACTGGAGCACCCACTACTGGTGTATGCAAATTGTAGTACTGGTTGACAGCTTGCTGACGTGATCCTTCGGGTACGCCGCCGGGACCTAACTGATCTCCGCGGGCATTCACTTTCATGTTACCTACTGCAATAACGTCCTCGTTAGATAAACGCACATTGTCGATGGAGATTTGTTTGCCTTGGGCAGTTGTATAGACTTTTTTCATTTATTTTCCTTATCTTAAAAATTCAGAGATATCTAAATCATAATAGATACTGTTAACTTTGTGTACTCCCAACAAGTATAACACATAGCTAGCCACACTACTACCTCGACCTAGTCCCCAAACTATATTATTTTTTCGAAACGTATCGACCATGTATTTTAGATATCGGAGTAGATTGAATAAATCTCTGTCTTGGTATAACAGTAACTCTTCTCCTACTCGTTGTAGCTCTTCTTGAGACTTACATTGGTCTAATAGCCATTGGGCTATGTCTAACGTTTGATATTGCTCTGGCATGTGCCAGCGACTCTGCATCAATTGATCGAACTCTTCGGGTTTCATATCTAGCGGAGTGTACTCATTCAACATTGGCATGTCAGCGTAAAACACCTTCTCAACACAGTTGTTGTATTGATTAGTGTCAGTTACAAAGAACTTGCTAATGTCTAATTCGGGATTAGTATAAAGCAATTCTGCTAACTCGTTTGATGTTGTGTACGCTCTGCCAAATTGATCGTAGTTCATGAAATATCAATGATGCCTTTGTAGCCTTTGCCACCCTCAAGACGTTTTTCCATTTCTTCCATTTGCTTACGACTACGTTCGCTAATTTCATTTTGATAATGGTCCATCATCATTTTGATTTGTGGCATAATGCTTTGTGGTCCAGATCGCCACGCTTGGTTGTACCGCTTTTGTAGGTCAGTGTACTTTTGAAAAAGTTCATCTTGACTTAAATTTGATAAGTCTGGTGCTAATGGGTGCATAATGCTTCCTTTAAAGGTCGCCGGCTCTTCGATTTTCACTGTAATGAGCATCAAAGCTACCACCTGGGTAACGGCTCTCTAACTTATTTAC
>ERZ650308.1753-NODE-1753-length-11016-cov-3.745279_pt1 | contig 11016 bp, 10 predicted proteins | sample MGYA00376244_ERZ650308 | MGnify/ENA primary metagenome ERZ650308 (study PRJEB26733, sample SAMN07839295) | wastewater metagenome | biome: small river; feature: stream; material: water | place: USA: North Carolina | collected 2016-04-26 ...
TCAAAATAAGCCGGTTAGTTTTACTGGAGAACTTGATTTAAAACTTTTAAACACGCTAAAAAGAGGTGAACAAATAAATTTAAATTGGAGAAGTATCCAAGCTCAAACCCAAAACTTAAAAGCATCGATCAATTACCCCTTTCTATTTAAAAGTAGACTTGGTGTGGATGGTCAATTTCAATTGTACAAAAGAGATACTACATTTTTAGAGCTTAAAACAACTGTAGGGATTCAATTCGCTTTGAATAGTGGCAGTTTATTGTCTGTGTTTTATCAAAACTCCAATTCATCACGTTTAGGAGGAAGTAGCAACAATCCGCTTTTTACCAATCTATCTTCCGTCAACACCAACGCTTACGGAATCAGTTATAGCAATCGTTCAATTGATTACCTTCCCAATCCAACTAAAGGAAGAAATATCCAAACTTCCATCGCAATTGGAAATCGAAGTGCTCAAAATAGTGACACAAGTAAAACCTTACAAAACACAACGGTTAAAGGAATGATTAAACTTGAATTCTATTTTCCATTAAGCGCTAGAAATGTATTTCACCTTTCCACTAAAACGGATTTTTACCTTGCTCCAATCATTTATCAAAATGAAGTTTTTAGGTTTGGTGGGCAAACATCTTTAAGAGGATTCAATGAAGAAGAATTGTATGGAACGACCACATCAATTGTATCGCTGGAATATCGATTTCTATTAGATAAGAACTCTAATTTATTTGCTTTTTACGATCAAGCATTTATGGAGAATAATGCTGTGAAATATTACAAAGATGCTCCTTTTGGATTTGGTGCTGGTTTATCTTTTGGGACAAAAATTGGTGTGTTTTCTATTTCGTATGCCTTGGGAAAACAATTTTCAAATCCTGTTTTGTTGAGTAATGGAAAAGTGCATTTTGGCTACATTGCCTATTTTTAATGCTTGTTTTTAGTTTGCATCATTTCACGAATATCTTTCATAAATTCAGATGCATAAACAAAATTTTCAATTTCTTTATTTTCGGTTTTAATAATTGAATTACGATCGCCTTCCCACCAATTCTGACCTTTGTAAATAAACAAGATGTTTTCTCCAATCTCTATCACACTATTCATATCATGTGTAATGACAATTGTTGTCATATTGTATTCGTAAGTAATTTCTTTAATCAAACTATCAATTACAATTGACGTTAATGGATCTAAACCAGAATTTGGTTCATCGCAAAACAAATACTTTGGCTTCATAGCTATTGCACGTGCAATTCCGATTCTTTTTTGCATTCCTCCACTACATTCAGAAGGTAAAAGATGATTGTTTCCAGCTAAATTAACCCTGTCCAAACAAAAATCGACTCTTTTTTGCATTTCTCCTTTTGTCATATTTGTAAGCATCGACAATGGGAAAGACACATTTTCTTCTACTGTCATTGAATCAAACAAAGCAGATCCTTGGAACAACATTCCAATTTCCTTTCTAATTTCAGTGCGCTCCAAACGGTTCATCTTAGAAAAATCGCGACCATCAAACAAAATTTGCCCTTTGTCAATCTCGTGTAAACCAATGATACATTTGGCTAAAACAGATTTTCCATGACCTGATTGACCAATAACAAGGTTTACTTTGCCTTTTTCAAAATGTGCATTGATGTTTTGCAACACTTGCTTTGAACCAAACGATTTGGATACATTTACCACTTCTATCATAACAACATCAATTGCGTTAATATGAAATTGGCAATCAAAATAGCAATACTACTGCTAACAACAGACTTAGTTGATGCTTTTCCAACATCCAATGCTCCACCTTTCGTATAGTAGCCATAAAATGAAGAAATCGAAACAATTAAAAAACCAAATACTACCGTTTTCGTCAATGCATAAAATACATTGTAAACATTAAAATAGTAGCGAATACCTAAGATATAAGTTTCAGAAGTCAATAATCCAGATGCTGTTAATGCAATCCAACCACCTATCATGCTCAGAGCCATTGAAAAGATTATTAAAACTGGAAAAAATAAAATCGCAGCAATAATTTTTGGAAGAACTAAGAAATTCAAAGAATTAACACCCATGATTTCTAAGGCATCAATTTGTTCAGTAACACGCATTGTTCCAATTTCTGATGCAACATTTGACCCAACCTTACCAGCTAATATCAATGAAATAATAGTTGGAGAGAACTCTAAAACGGTAGAGTTTTGTGTAATAAAACCAATGGTATAATCCGGCATGATTGGACTATCGATGTTGGAAGCAGTTTGCAATGCAATAACAGCACCCATAAAAACTGACATCAACGCAACAATTGGCAATGAATCAATTCCAATGCCTTCGATTTCAGTAAAAACGCGTTTACGAAATATTTTGAACTTCTCTGGTCGTGAAAAAACAACATAGAGCATCAACATGTATTTGCCAATATTTGAAATAACTTTCATGCTTCACAAAGTTAAATTTAATTTCTTTGATTCACATTTTATTGCTGAAAACTTTATTAAAAATAATCAACTTAAAAATTTAAATTTACGCTATGAAAGTAGCAGCAATCAAGCGAAAAGAATTGGTTATTGAAGGGTTTAAAAAATACCTTCCAGAAGCTTTCGTTTTGTATGTTGTTGAAATATTTCTGACGGCAAATGTGAAATTTAAAATTGTCAACGGAAGAAAAACAAAATTAGGAGATTTTAGAGCTGGCATAAATGGAGAAAAACATCAGATTAGTGTTAATGGCGATATGAATTCGTATTCCTTTCTAATAACTACCTTACATGAATTTGCGCATTTACAAACATTTAACACTTATCAAAACCGAGTAGCTCCTCATGGTGAAGAATGGAAAAATGCCTATAGAAAATTATTAATTCCAATTGTAAATAGCGAACATTTACCCGAAGACATTCGGAAAGCATTGGTCAATTCTTTGATTAACACAAAAGCATCATCTTGCACAGACCATCAACTTTCTCGGGTATTAAATTCATATAACAAACCCATCGAAGGTGTAGAAATTTTAGAACGATTGCCAAAAAATTCTACCTTTGTATTGAATGGTCGTGAATTTATTAAAGGACCATTGCGACGCAAACGTTTTATTTGCGAAGATGTTAAAACAAAAAAATCATATTTGGTCAATGCGTTGGCAAATGTATACCCAAAAGAACTTATAGAAAATGAAGAAAAATAATTATTGCGTAATCATGGCAGGCGGTGTTGGTAGTCGTTTTTGGCCAATGTCAACTCCTGAAAAACCAAAACAATTTTTAGATGTATTGGGCATAGGAAAATCATTGATTCAAATGACTTATGAACGCTTGCTTCAAATTGCACCGAGTGAGAACATTTATGTTTTAACCAACACTGCATATGCTGAGCTTGTAAAAGAACAATTACCTGCTTTAACATACGATCAAATTTTAACGGAGCCTAGAAGAAAAAATACAGCTCCTTGTATAGCGTATGCTGCAGCGAAAATCATGGCTAAAAACGCTGATGCCACTATGATTATTTCACCGGCAGACCATTTAATCATCAAAGAACAACGCTTTTCTGAAATCGTTCATGCTGCAATCGATCAAGCAAACAAAGGTGAACGTTTGGTAACATTAGGTATTTTACCATCTCGTCCAGATACAGGATATGGATACATTGAAGTTGCTACTAAAATTGAAGCTGGAGCAGCAACAGAAGTTTTACAATTTAGAGAAAAACCAGATTTAAAGACAGCACAATCATTTTTAGACAGTGGGAATTTCTACTGGAATTCAGGATTATTTGTTTGGAAAGCAGCTACCATTTTATCTGCGTTAGAAAAATTTCAACCTGCTCTTCATAGTTTATTTGCTGGTGATTTAAGTCAATACAATACTTCGGAAGAACAACATAAAGTTAACCATTGTTTTGAAGTTTGTGAAGATATTTCAATTGATTTTGCTGTAATGGAACATGCTAAGAACACTGATGTTGTGTTGGCTGATTTTGATTGGAGCGACTTAGGAACATGGGGGAGTTTAAGTGAGCATTTAAAGACAGATGCCAACAATAATTCTGTGATTGGTCAAAATGCATTTTTATTTAATTCTAAAAATTGTCAGATCAATGTGCCTAATGACAAATTGGTTTTGATAGATGGATTAGAAGATTACATCGTTGTAGAATCTGACAACATGTTGATGATTCTTAAAAATGAAAATGAACAAGAATTAAAAAATTATTTGAAGCATATCGACGAGAATAAAGCATAAAAAAACGGGGTGAATTTACCCCGTTTTTTTTCAATTTTTCGCAGCTTCTTTTTTCGCTTCACTTCTTTTCCAATCGCGGTACAAATCAAAATAACCTTTTGTTTCTACTACAATTACACCGCCCATCGTATCTCCATACTTGGCAGGAATTCCTCCAGTATAAATCATCATATTTGCGATTGAACAACTTGGAACGTTAAATACTTGTGTACTTTTCATACCGTCCAACATGTAAATCATATCACCTTTTCGAGCACCACGGAACATTAGATCACCATTTTCATCGACTTTTACCTCAGAAGACATGGAAGTTGCTAAACTTTTAATGTCAAATTTTGCTGCACTGTGAGCAATTTCTTCTGAAGTAATTTTTTTTACGGGAAGAAAACCATACTCTAATTTTACACGATCATTGTTTTGTGCATAAACAGTAATTGCTTTGAATTCCTTTTCTTTAGAAAAAAGAATCGTACCTGCATTACAAATTCCATCCATTGGAACATTCACTTCGATGCGGTTACTTATAGTGTCTTTTCTGTATTTAACCATTAATTCATAAGTCCCAGAGGGAATCGCACTGATTCTAAAACGACCATCAACATCTGTAATTGCTTGGTACTTCTTATCAACGTCTTGTACAAATGCTTCTGCACCATAAATGATTTCCTTGGTATTTTTATCGATTACTGTTCCGATAATTTCTCCTTGAGCCTGTTGACCGAATGTTGAATAACCTACCAACATACAACCGATTGTGATCCATTTTTTCATGACTAATTGATTTAAATTTTAAGTAAGATGAAAAAAGAAAAAAATTCCATAAAAAAAGGCTCACAAATGTGAACCTTTTTCATTATTAATGATTTTATTAAGCTATTTCAGCGCTTGAACACGGAAAAGCTCTGTCCACTTTTTTAAACAAACCTTGCAACACTTTACCTGGTCCAACTTCTATCACTTCAGAAGCGCCATCTGCAATCATTTGTTGCATGATTTGCGTCCAACGAACAGGTGCAGTTAACTGTGCTACTAAATTTCGTTGAATTTCTGCAGGATCTGTCGTTCCTTTAGCGGTAACATTTTGGTAAACAGGACAAGTAGGCTTATTGAACGTAGTTGCTTCAATAGCAGCAGCTAATTCTTCTCTTGCAGGCTCCATTAAAGGAGAATGGAATGCTCCACCAACTTGTAAAAGCAAAGCTCTTTTTGCTCCAGCTTCTGTAAGTGCTTCGCACGCTTTTTCAACTGCTGGAATTGCACCTGAAATCACTAATTGACCTGGACAATTATAATTTGCAGCAACAACAACACCTTCAATTTTAGCACAAATCTCTTCCACTATTGCATCTTCCAATCCTAAAATCGCAGCCATTGTTGATGGTTGAATTTCACACGCTTTTTGCATGGCCAAAGCTCGTTTATATACCAATCTTAATCCATCTTCAAAATTCAATGTTTTATTAGCTACTAAAGCAGAAAATTCACCTAAAGAGTGTCCTGCCACCATATCAGGCGCAAAAGAATCACCTAAACAAGCAGCTAATATTGTAGAATGTATGAAAATTGCAGGTTGTGTAACTTTCGTTTCTTTTAATTCCTCATCTGTTCCTTCGAACATGATTTTTTTAATGTCAAAACCAACAATTTCATTGGCTTTATGAAATAATTCTCTCGCTAATTCAGATTGATCGTAAAGATCTTTTCCCATACCTGAAAATTGAGCTCCTTGACCTGGAAAAACGTATGCTTTCATAATAGTAATTTAAATTTTAAACAAAAGTAATGAAACAAACTTAGTAAACAAAAAAGGGCCGGAAAAACCGACCCTTTCAATGTATTAAAAACACTTCGTATTATTTACGAACGTTCAATTTTTTAGTAGCGATTGCTCCATCAACATTGATTGAAACTGTGTACATTCCATTTGCAAATTCTTGCGCTGGAATAACAACGTTTTGAGCACCGTTAACATTTGCTAAAGCTGAAGTATAAACAACTTTACCTGCTAAATCAGTAACTTGAATAGCAACTGAAGATGCATTTTTCACATCAAATGCAACTGTTGCGTCTGCAGAAGCTGGGTTTGGATATACAGATAAACCAAAAGTTGAAGCTAATTCATCAATACCTGTTTGATCACCCATTTTCAAACGAATAGCAAAACTATTACCATTTGTATATGAAGTTGCAACACCAGCATCACTCAATGTGTTAACCATTGCAGCAAAATTAGGCTGTGGAATAGTAATATCATCTAAAACTCGAACTGGCGTTGAACCTGAATTTCCTGTTTTAACTACTGCATAATATGCACCAGCTGGTAATGAAATAGGTTGAGGGAAAGCGATACCAACTTTACCTGCTGTAATATCTGCTGCTGTAACAAATTGAGTTAAAGCTTCAGCAGCATTACCATTGTTATCAACTACTGGCACAACTGCATCTGCGAAGAACGTTGCTGTATCAACAATAGATATAGTCAATTCACTTCCAGCTACAGATGAACTAGCCAAACCAATTTCAAAGCCAGAAATTAAATTGTTTGTAGCTTTTAAAGAATAATAATTTGCTAAGTATGTATCTTGTGGATTACCAAAAGACTCAGAACCAAAACTATTAACTGCAAGATTTTCTGTTGGGTGAACACCAATTCCATCTTGCGAATACATGTTTGAAGTTACTGCAAAATTTCTTTTAACTACATTATTTGCTGCTTCTGTACCTCCTGTTAAATCTAAAGCAGAAACTGCAGTATAGATTCCATTGTATTGTCCAATACTTAAAGAAGGTGTTTGTGTACTTGTATAAACTGCAGTATCACCTGACAACATTGTTCCAACAGTAAAAGGTACATTAAATGAACCAAAGTTAGCAACAACACCTACATTTGTTTGTGTGTTAACACCAAAATTGATGATTTTTCCACCTACTTCATAACTTGCATCTAATTGATCGATTGGTGTTCTACCATACTCAATTCCCTCATTGTTAGTACCAACAAATACTGGTCCATTGTTAATGATATCATTCAATGGTTGATCAATAATTTTAATATCATCAATCATCCAAGCATAATCCCAAGAACCTTTGTAGTTAAAACGTAATTTAACGTTTGCTTGACCACCAGCAGCAGATGAAATGTTTACAGACATTTTTTCTTCAAATGCAACAGATACTGGTCTTCCAGCGTTAACTTCAAAGTCAGTCCAAGTTGTACCACCATTTGTACTAATTTGAACAAATGATTGTGTCGTTTGCCAAATTCTGATACGTTGATTAAATTCTAAAACAACATTTGGGTGACCTGTTAAATTGATTGTATTTGCAAATGTGATACTCGCATCTTGAGTTCCACCATCAGCACCAACTGCATCTGAATCGAATAATGCATATCCATTTTCATTCGATACAGTAATCGCTGTTTCTTTCCAGCTTCCAGTATTGTAACCCATCGTGTTGTTAGCTGCATTCGTGATTACCCAGTTTTGAGCGTCATTTGTTGCATTCGTAATTGCCCACTCTGATGGAGTTGAGAAATCATTTGTCCAAACAACAGCTTTTGTAGAAGCTTGTTCATGACTTACAGGTTTTGCTGATTTTTCAACAGCACCTAAAACTTTCATTTTACTTTCTGAGATGTTTCTTTGAGCGTTAACTCCAAAAACACTCAAAGCTGCAAAACTTAATAAGTATATTTTTTTCATATCTAATAGTTTTTAATTGGGGTAAAAATAATAAAATTTCAATATATACATCAAAAAATCATTAATTAATGATCTGATATAGTTTCATTTTTTTTTGTAGGTTTATATCTAATAAGAAATACAATTGGTATACACAAAAGAACTACAAAACCAACTGCAAAAAAACCATGGTTATAACTTACTAATGCTTGTTGTTTAAATAAAGCTCCTTCTAGCATTTTATAGGCAATTGTTTGAGCTTCATCTGCACTTTTTCCAGCAGCAATGAAATTCTGTGTTAAGGAATTCAATCGCTCACTACTATTAGTGTTAAACATAGAGATATTACTAATCATTCCACCTCTAATTTTAGCATTTTCATTGATTAAGAATGCATTTAATAACGCAATTCCAACTGCTCCCCCAAGTTGACGGATCATATTAGCCAATCCTACAGCTTGTGCCATATCTTTACCTTTCAAATCACCAACTGCTAAAGTTAATATCGGCGACATCATAAATGCCATTCCAAAACCGCGCAAGAAAAATGGTATATAAAAATCATTTTCAGACGAATCTGGAGATGCAAAGCCTAGCATCATTAAAAATCCAAAAGTTAACATGATTCCAACTAAAATAATTTTCTTTGGATTCATTCCATTCCCTAATAATTTTCCAACCATTGGCATCGCAAAAGCTGTTGCAATAGCACCTGGTATCATGAAAACTCCTGTTTGAGTAGCTGTCCAGCCTAATGATATTTGTGCAAATAATGGAAATATAAAAACAGATCCAAACAATAACATACCCAAAATTAAATTCATAATACTCCCCATAACAAGGTTGTAATTTTTATACAAACGAATATTTACTGCTGGGTAATCTATTTTTAACTCTCTTAAAATAAATGCAATCAAAGCGATTACTGCTAAAAAAGAAAAGAATACGATTTCTGCACTTTCAAACCAATCTTTAGAAGAACCTTCTTCTAAAACAAATTGAATGGATCCAATGGAAAGAATTAAAAAGAAAATTCCCCACCAATCAATTTTTCGAGGTTTCACAGCTCCAATTCGATCTGTGATATAGGTCCAAGATAAAATCATAGCTAAAATACCTATCGGAACATTAACAAAAAAGATCCAGTTCCATGAAATATTATCCGTAATGTATCCGCCTAACGTTGGACCGAATGTTGGTCCCATAATAATACCCATTCCAAAAATTGCATTAGCAGTACTAATTTTTTCCGGTGGAAAAGCTCCAATGATGATTGTTTGAGCAGTCGACAATAATCCTCCACCACCTAAACCTTGAATAAAACGCCATAATACAAGCGTCCACAAGCTATTTGAAAATCCACACATCAAAGATGCAAACGTAAAAATGATTACCGATGCAGTGAAATATACTTTTCTTCCGAATAAATCAGAGAGCATACTTGTTAATGGAATAATAATAACATTTGAAATCGCATAGGAAGTTGTAACCCATGCAATCTCAGTTGTAGTAGCACCAATACTACCACTAATTTCACGTAATGATACATTGACAATTGTCGTGTCAATTAATTCCAATACTGCACAACTTATTGCAGTAATAATTGTTATCCATTTCGTGAAACCAGTAGGATATTGAATGGGGGCCAATGTCGATAAACTAGGATTCAATGTCATGTTTAACGTGTGTGTACATCAACAATAGCGCTTAAACCTGGAATCAATAAGCCCTTCAAAGTAGCAGGTAATTGGCTAATTTTTATTCTAACCGGTACACGTTGTGTGATTTTTACAAAATTACCTGTTGAATTATCTGGAGGCAATAAAGAAAATTTTGCGCCTGTTGCTCCTCCAATACTTTCTATTTTACCGGAAATATTAAACGATGGAAATGCATCAATTTTGATAGTAACAAGTTGCCCTTTTCTCATTTCTCCAATTTGGGTTTCTTTAAAATTTGCACTAATCCACATATTATTAATGTCAACAGCAGAACAAATTGGAACACCAGATTGTATGTATTGACCAACCTCAATTGATTTTTTTGAAATAACACCGTCAAATGGTGCTTTAATTTTTGTATTTGCTAATTGTGTTTGAGCAAGTACAAGTTCTGCTTTTCGCTGTTTTATCATGGCATTCGCTAATGCTACTTGTTTTTTCTGAGAAGAGGCTGATGCAGTAGCTCCAGTAGCTGAAGAAACAGAAGCTTCGTATTGCTTTTTAACCATGAACAATTGTGCTTTAGCGGCTTGATAATCTGCTCGAATCGCTTCTATTGCCTGCTGAGTCACGGCATTTTCTTTAAACATTCTTTCCATTCTCGCTAAATCTTTTTCAGTTTTAGAGAATTTAGCTTCAGCAATTTGGATGTTTTCTTTCGATGCTTTACTAGTAAAGTCTGAAGCATTTGCATTTACATCTGCTGAAACGATTCCTGATTTTGCAATTTCTAATTGAGCAAATGCACTTTCTAATGCAGCTTCTGCTTGAGCAACTTTCGCTAAATACTCAGTTGAATCAATTTCAACCAACAAATCATCTTTTTTTACAGCTTGATTCTCTGAAACATGAACATTTACAACATACCCTTGTACAATGTTACGAATTGGTGTAATCATCGTATCCAATTGTGCATTATCCGTTTTTTCATGTCCAATTGCTGAAACCCATAAATATCCCACAATGAATATAACGATTGTTAAAATCGTACCTAAAATGATGAATTTTTTATTTCCTTTTTTTGTTTTTTCTTCTTTCATGATTTTTTGTTTTTGTTGTGAATTAATACCCCAATGTTGTGTTATAGGCTCTTTTAACCATTGCCAATTGAATTTGATGCATACTTGTTGTTGTGCGCGCTTGTTGATCTGCATTTAAATCTGTGATGAATTCTGCAGATGTGATAATACCATTATCTAATTGACTCGATGAAACAGCTAAAATCTCTTTTTTAATTGCTTGAATTTTTAGATCCATTTCAATTAATTTTTCAAGTTTTAAAATTTCTTCTTTTTGTTGAACTAATAATGTTTGAACATTTAATTCAAAGGCTTCTTTTTGAACTGTTATAAGTTCAGAAGCTATTTGAAGGTTTTTCTT
>ERZ650308.1754-NODE-1754-length-11013-cov-4.581584_pt1 | contig 11013 bp, 17 predicted proteins | sample MGYA00376244_ERZ650308 | MGnify/ENA primary metagenome ERZ650308 (study PRJEB26733, sample SAMN07839295) | wastewater metagenome | biome: small river; feature: stream; material: water | place: USA: North Carolina | collected 2016-04-26 ...
TTTCCCTACACGACGCTCTTCCGATCTCTGGAACGAATACTTACCCCGCGCCTATAGCAAAGAGGAGGCTTTCAGGGACGCTATTAATTTTATTAAAAATAAACTTACCCCTAAGTGAAGAATGGGTTTTTGTTAAATTAAAAAAAGGATGAATGGATTATGACCGATAAAAACACCGAAGAATATTTTAAATTATACACGACAGAGTTATTGAAAGAAAATAGATCATGAAACAACAATTACTCTTATGCCTTGGCGCGTTTGTCCTAGGCGTATTGTTTACCGTGGGGTTGAATTCCACGGGGAACGTGATTAAGGTCGATGTCGTGGCCCCTGCTGGGTATACAACGGGCCAAATGGAACAAATGGGTGCATTACTGGAAGGGATAAGAAAATGAAAGAGATTGTATTTTTAATGATTGCGGTATCAGTTATCGCATGGTTCACTCACATCTTCACGTGCTTTGCAGAAGGTTGGTGGGGATTCCTGATTGCCGGTGCTACTATGCCACCTATCGGCGTATTCCACGGAATTTACCTATGGTTTTAACGGGGGATGAAATGACAAATAATTGGATTTATAATACTAGCATCTATGATTTACGGGGCGATAAAGACAGCCCGTCAAGAAAAACAAATATTTGGACACGCCAGTATTCATGATTATGTAATAGGCGCACTCATGGGTTTCGTGGCATCTGTTATGATGGTAATTATGCTATCACTTGTCGCGGCGTTATGCCTTGGCGCATTGTAACGGGGGATGAAATGAGGAAAGATGAATTAAGTATATTATTTTTGGTCGGATGTGTCATTCTTGTTGGGATGATCGCACAAGATACGAATAGGGAACTGCAATCATGCCAGAAACAGGTGGAGGATATTACAAATGACAAATAAATTTACAATCGGGAGTCAATGGCTGACCAAAGGCGGCTGGCGTTCTGTTGTAGTTTCTATTGAAGACAATTTAATGCTTGTCTGGCACTCGGCCGATGACACAACATGGGTGCATAGCATAAGAGACGGGACCCCGGTTGCCCCAGGAGGAGATAGATTTTCACTAGACAAACCCTACACCGAACCCCGCAAAGGAACGGTTTGGGTGAATGTTTGGAGGAATAGAGAGTATGATGAAATTGTTTCGGTAGCGCACGATTCAGAAAAAGAATATTTAGATGAGTTATCGGAAGGGATTGATTATCAACGTATCGCATCATTTAAACACGATTGGACAGAAAATGAAAAACTTTAACAGCGACACACCAAACGGTACATTTTTTGCCGTTTATTCTGATCTATCGGCGGCGCATCTATTTACATCTTTTGATTGCGGGTCGTTTATGGAATTAGTGGACATGAAGTATATACCTAATGTGGAATGGTTTATTGATGCTGGGTATGTTTGGTTTTTTAATGTTGATGATATGTATTTTAGAATGGCTATGGAGGATTATAATGAAAAACTTTAACACGGAACGAATTGAAATAGCTTTAATTATATCAGGCGTATTCTTAGGCACGTACTTATTCCTTATGGGTTGCGCGAGTATTTGGGAGGCGTTGAAATTATGTTTTTAAGCACAAACGACAATATCGCACAATGGTTCAAAGTATTCTGTGCGGCCCATGTTCTTGCACCTAACCACGTATGCAATCCAGCACGATTTGATGACTTGATTCGCTCTAATGACAATAAAAAGCCGATTCGGGTATGGGTCCCAGATACAGTTTACCAATGCGCGACGACATTTGACGGGGTGGCGTGTTCACATTTAAAAACACAACCGCTTTAAAGTTTACAGGTAGGCGGCTCTCGACAGCAAAGTGATCGGCTGATGTTATAGGATCAAGCTGCGGTTCTGGTACGTAGGAGCGTGGCCCTGATGGATGATATAGTGCGGCCTGTGTTTGACCGCCTATATGTTAGAGTGCTGACGCCGCCGTAAAAGGATTGTTGGCAATCAGGGCAAAGTCAGAATTTTTAACCCCGTGGATTCAGTTCCACGGGGTTTTGAATAATTTATGCATTTTAATCTATAGATTATGCAGAGACATAACGCATGATTGGTTTTGTTTTACCAGGCGTTTTTTCCAGTTTAATACGCGCTTGGTAGGTCAATGTATCAATGATCTTGTCAATATCCGTGTGATGCAGGCGGCCAAACTTCCGGCTGATGTCACGTTTTGTCGGTTTCTCGTCTTTGATATACGCGAACATTTCATCAATCAACGGGTCTTCACGGCGGTCTTTGGTGCCAATACCAGACTTCACAAGCGAGCGGACGAAATCAATCGACGCATCGACAATCTGCTTGGCGATGTCAATATGCAAGGAACTCATCAACGGGTCGTTATGGTTCTCGGAAATGGCGAACACCATGGCGATCTTGATGACGTTCTCGGTATAACGTGCATAAAGAGGACCAGTTCCGTCCTGTAATTCCATCTTGCGTTGACGCTGATAGATGAGTAATTCGTTCATGTTGTACTCGGACGCTACATTTGCCGCGTATACCTGGCCGCCCATCAGATCGTTCACTTCAATTGAGTCAGCGATCTTGTGCCAACGGTTCACAAGGTCATCCGGTGGGTTGCGATCACCAACGTTGAAGTTATATTCAGGGTTTTCAATCTTGGGTTTAAGCACGACAAAGCGATTAAGTTCCCCGGAGTCAATCGCATCAGGTGTCAATGCTTCCGCGTATTTGACCTGTGTAGACGTGCCATAGATGCACAGATTCGGACACTCGATGTTAACTGGATCTTTCTTGGGGTCAGAGTACATACCGCCCTGATACAGGACAGATGACGAGCTGTAGAGTTCCGTGAAGATCTTGGCGCATGAGCGCAAGTAAGGTTGTGCATTAGACCCGCCGATGGACGCCATGAGCATCCCGAACTCGTCCAACATCATGAGAACGGATGGCTTTTTCATAAGCATTGTCAAGACACCTTCACCTGACTTAATCGCATCAGGTCCAACAAAGCGGGAGAGGTTGGAGAGTTCAGCGAGTTTCTTGATGCACTTGCGTGAATGGTCCTTGCCATCACCCGTGTTGGCGATGCCGACAAGGTACATATTCGTACGTGTGCCGAACTTATCGTACTCATAGCGACGACCGAACACGGCCCCTGCGAAGCTGATAACATTGAGTAATGTGAGTTCCGGCTGGGGTTGGAGGGCACAGGATAAGATCCAATCAACGGTGTCCTTAATCAACCCGCGCGGGATGACCAGTTCTTGATCGTGTTTTGATTCTGCTTGAATTTCGCTCAAATTCTGCGAGGATTCTGCTTGAATTTCTACAACTGGCTCATCATCCCCAAAATCAATAAGATTATACGCAACAGCCCAATCAGAAGCTGTTGGTTTTCCTGTCTCATTGTGATTATGTGAACAATGGAAATGTCCTTTTGGATTACCACCTTTTCCTTTCGGGAAATAACCACTTTGTGAGATTGACCCTTTTTCCTTGTCTGTGTGCTCGTCAAATTTTGGGCATTTAAGGCAGTACATCCCTGTGTTTGTTAAACCCAAAGAATGAGGCAGGAGTAACGGCAGCACGTCATCTTCCATGTCGATGTCGGGTTGTCTGGCCTTGTTGTCAGTGAACACAGCAACGGTGCCGAATTGCTCAAGGATATGGTTGAAGATGACCTCGAAGTCTTCTTCTGGTAATGTTGGGTACGTTGTTAAAGGTAGGTTGTACTTGGCACCTGATGTGTGGGTGCCACAGGCAACAAATTGTTGACCATTACCAAGGAACTCAATGGCACCTTGCTTTGTCTCAATGATACGTTTGGAGAACGTGCCGTCTAAAAAGAACGGGAATACAAATTTTTTGGAGTTTTCTCTTGTTCTAAATACAGCGGTAGGGACAAAATTTAAGATTGTTTGTTTGATTTCGTCCGCTAAGTCAGAATCTATATCGACATCAAGCGCACGAAGGTGACGGGTTTGGATGCAAATCCCGTAATCAGGTTGTTCGGACCATTCAATAATGGCCTTGTCAGTCGCGTTTTTCTGTGTCCAGTTAAGGATGCCGCCGACCTCACCGTTGTAATATTTGGATGGCACTTTACCAGTCGAACGTAATGCCGACTTCGCTGAAATCTTGGCATTAGGATTAGATACAACAGGTAGAAGGTCATGTGTCAATCCAATGGAAACGAAATGATCCCATTGTTCTTTTGTCGCACCGTACATGGCAACCTCTTATTTTGTATAGGGGCAATTAGAGCAGACGTGGCAAATTTGTGGTTGTCGAATGATTGGTAAATGTGGGTGAGTCTCGTTGATCTCTATCGTGGCCTTCTCAATACGCATGGCGTAATCAGGTGTCATTCCTCTGATACCTGTCTTTAACAGATAAAGATAGTGGCGATCACACTTGACCTTCTTTGCAAGTAAGTCAATCTCTTTGTTGGATGCAAGTTTCATCCATTGGACTAAAGCATTTATGTTATGTTTCATTTTTTTGTATCTCCTGATATTTTTCATCTTGACACGTGTTGTGTCCGTGTGTCAAGATGAAAAATATCAGGAGATACAAAAAAATGAAACATTCACATTTATCAGCATCAGCCGCACATCGTTGGATGGAGTGCCCTGGATCGGTCGGCATGTCACTCAACGTTGAAAAACTTGACTCGGACGCGGCGACAGAAGGGACGAAGGCACACGGAATCGTTGAATCATTGTTGTCTGGTGAGCAGGTTAAATTAGACGACGAGGTAATGTTTCAATATTGTAAAGACTTTGTTGATTATGTTCAATCAATCCCCGGCACAATACATTCAGAATTGAAACTTGACTATTCATGGGTCACGGGAATCAGTGAGATACAAGGTGAGCCAGATAGCTTTGGGACATCTGACATTGTAATCGTGGGGGATAATGAGCTTCACATTGTTGATTTTAAATACGGCATGACAAAGGTATCCGCACAAAATAACATGCAATTATTTTTGTATGCGATGGGTGCCAAGTATAAGTTTTTCAAAGGTAAAAAACCAAAAATCTATTGTCACATTCATCAACCGCGTATTGATTGGGTTGACGTGTGGGAGGTGCCGAGCGACATCTACGATATGACCGCGAAAATATACAACTCTGCGCGACAAGTAGCAGCAGGGATTGATGATGTAGGGTCATATTTGAAGTCAGGGAGTCATTGCCAATGGTGTCCTGCGAGGGGCTTCTGTATGGAACTTAATAATGATATGATGAAATTGTTTGATGAGCATCACGTTAAAGCGACACCTGACACGTTTGCAAAAGTGTTATCGCAGAAACGTCTTATGTTGAACTGGTTAGAAGCTGTTGAAGAAGCGGCGGTGATGTGTGCCAAGGAAGGAAAAGACATCCCTGGATTCACATTGAAAGACGGGCGCAAGGGTAATCGCAAATGGACAACTGATGAGTTACCATTACCCGAAGACGTTACGTATAAAAAAGTTATGTTGACACCGAGCGAAGTTGAGAAGAAACTACCGCGTAAGAAACATGAAGAGATTTGGCAGGAACTCGATCAATTGATTGAACGTGCCCCTGCGAAACAGGTGCTTGTGCCTGATTCCACAAGTGATTTCGAAACAGAGGACATGTAAAATGAAAGTACTATTGAAAAACGTAAGAGTGAACTATCCGAATTTATTTCGGGCAACTAAATCAGCTAAATTTCCGGATCAAAAACCTGCTTACAGCGTTGACCTGTTAGTGGAAAAAGGTTCGGATAACGATAGCGCGATTGAAGCAGCGATTAAAGCTGTTGCTGCCGAGAAGTTCGGCGATGATGCGGCTAAGAAATTAAAAGCATTGCGCCCGAACACTCAAAAGTTTTCCTACAAAGATGGGGAAAACTTCGATCGTCCAGATGTGAATATTCTGTCTGCCAAACGTCAAGAATCAACGGGTCGCCCTGTTATTATTGACCGTGACAAATCACCCTTAACCGAAGCTGACGCTAAAATTTATTCCGGATGCTATTGCAACGTGTCCGTGGATATCTGGGCGCAAGGATCACCGTACGAAGGTATCCGTTGCCAGTTATTAGCGGTTCAGTTCTACAAAGATGGTGATAAGTTGTCAGGTGGTGCACAACCAACTGATTCAGACTTTGAAGAAATCACAATTGATGACGATGAAGAACTGATCTAATCATGAAGCCCACAGCTATATTTGATATTGAGTGCTACAGGAATTATTTTCTTGTATCGTTCATGGACGTTGAGAGCGGTAAAGTTAAATCGTTTGAGCAACGTGAGGGTGTGAATCTTGATTTCTTAGGGATCAAGAAAATCCTTATCAAGTATAAACTTGTGGGCTTCAATTGTGCGAAGTACGATATCTTAATGCTGTCAGCCGCTCTCAAGGGTGGATTAGACCTGAAAGAAGTGTCTGACAGCATTATTAAGTTTCGATTGATGCCGTGGGAATTTGAAGACCGATACAGTGTTAAGTTGCCCCGCGTTGATATGATTGATCTAATCGAAGTTGCCCCAGGTATGGGAAGTTTAAAAGTTTATGGCGCGAGATTACACAGCAAGACGTTGTGGGATCTGCCGTATGACATTGATACATTGCTCACCGATGAACAGATGGATATCGTTAGGGAGTATTGTACGAATGATTTGCAGACAACTTTGGATTTATACAATTACCTAATGCCGCAGATCACTTTACGTGAGGACATGAGTCGTACGTACGGGATTGATCTACGTAGTAAGTCGGATGCACAGATCGCCGAAGCTGTCATCAAGACAATTTTGCGCGAGAAATACAACGTGTACGCCAAGCGGCCAGATCTTGATGAGAATTATAGTTTTAGATACAAGGCCCCTAAATATCTAAAAGGTAAACTAAACGGGCTTGTTGATGCGATTGAGAAACTGACATTTGTTCTTGATTCCAACGGATCTGTTGTGATGCCTGATTACTTGAAAAACAAAATTGTTACAATTGGTGAAGGTAATTACCGCATGGGTATTGGGGGATTGCACAGCACAGAGGAATGTTTGACAGTGAATCCTCTTGACTGGGAGGTGCTTCAAGATCTCGACGTTGCGAGCTACTACCCGTCATTGATTATTATCAACGGGTATTATCCGGAGCATCTTGGCACAGCTTTCCTGCGTATTTACAGTGACATCTACAAAGAACGATTAGCGGCTAAGAAACGTGGGGATAAAGTTGAGTCAGATTCAAAAAAGCTGACATTAAATGGCAGTTATGGAAAATTTGGTAGTAAATGGTCAATTTTGTATTCGCCTAGTCTATTGATCCATACAACACTGACCGGTCAACTTAGTTTGCTGTTACTGATTGATATGTTGGAAAAACAAGGGATACGTATTGTCAGCGCGAACACGGACGGGATTGTCGCGTGGTACGATGCAGGGGATACTGACACAGCGAAAGAAGTTATTAACGCTTGGCAAGATTTGACGGGTATGCAGTTAGAGAACACCGATTACTCATCGGTCCACAACCGCGATGTCAATAGTTACATCAACGTGAAAGTTGATGGTAAAGTCAAGACAAAAGGCGCGTATGCCCTAGACGGGCTTGCGAAGAACCCACATGGGGATATTGCGACGATTGCGGCGATTGAGTATTTGACAAATAAGACGCCTGTTGAGACAACGATTAGATCTTGCAAAGATATCCGCAAGTTTCTGTTTGTCCGTAAAGTCGAAGGTGGAGCAGTTAAGAATGATGAATATTTGGGGAAAGTTGTTCGGTGGTACTACGCCAAGAACGAAGACACACCCATACGTTATGCCAAAAATGGCAACAAAGTTTCGGAGAGTGATGGGGGAAGACCTCTTATGACCCTTCCGGATACATTCCCTGATGACGTTGATTATCAGAGATACGTTGATATGAGTAATGAAATCTTGAAACATATAGGAGAGAAGAAATGAGTGATTTAAATAGATCTATAGTGGAGTTAGACACAGCTATATACCAGACGAGCATCCGTGGGGGAAATCTTGTTTATATAACTTATGAGACAGCACGTAACATTAACAGTTTTATTGCCGATATATTACACTCTGTTGAAGATTTAAACCGAACCGTCGAAGAATTGGAGGAAGCACTTGACAATTTTAAAGGAGAGTTACGTTGAAAAATACCTTGTCAAACGAGTTAAAGAACTCGGCGGCGAAATCCGTAAGACAAAATGGATCGGCAGATCACACGCGCCGGATCGAGTGGTCTTCTTTAAAGGGGTCTGGTTTGTCGAGCTTAAGCGTCCTAACGCAGCAGCAAGAGCAGGTCAAGTAAGAGAACACAGCCGCATGAGACAACATGGTGCGGCTGTGTTTGTTATCAACACAATCGAACAAGTAGACGAGTTCATAAATGAAATTTGTTCCCAGAGAATATCAGAAAATAGCGATTGATTGGATCAAAGATAAACCGCGGTCTGCTTTATTTTTACAACCTGGATTAGGTAAAACATCAACGGTATTATCTACGTTGGACACATTCCCTGTTCTTATCATTGCCCCGTTACGTGTTGCCCAGACAACCTGGCCGGATGAAATTAAGAAGTGGGATGAGTTCTCACATCTTACCGTATCAATTATGACGGGTGCGAAAGCAAAGCGCGAAGCAGCGTTAGAGACAGAAGCTGATATCTATACGATCAATTTCGAGAACCTACCTTGGCTTGTTGAGACATTGGGTAATAAATGGCCGTTCAAAACGGTTGTTGCGGACGAGTTGACGAAGCTCAAGTCGTTCAGATTACGTCAAGGTGGTAAGCAAGCACGTGCATTAGGTCGTGTTGCATTTACAGGGATCAAACGATTCATTGGCCTTACCGGTACACCTTCACCGAATAATCTTACAGATTTATGGGGCCAGATGTGGTTCCTTGACAAAGGTGAACGGTTAGGTCGAACATTCAGTATTTTTACCGAGACATATTTTAATATTGCTTACGACGGGTTTAGTCTTGAACCGAAAGATGGGGCATCTACAAAGATTCAAAACTCAATTGCAGATTTATGCCTGTCGATTGACCCTTCACGTTACTTCCCCACAGAGTTACCGATTGTATCAACCGTGTCGGTAGAATTGCCTCCAAAAGCACGTGTTAAATACGACGAGATGCTGAAAGAGATGTACACAGAAATCAATGATGTGGGTATCGAAGCGTTTAACGCTGCGTCTAAGACCATCAAATGCTTACAAATATCCTCTGGTGCAATTTACACAGAGGATGGTTATGAAGTTCTGCATGATGAGAAACTCAAAGCACTAGAGGAAATCATCGAGGAAACATCATCACCGATCCTTGTGTCGTATCAATTTAAATCAGACCTTGAACGACTGATGAAGTACTTCCCGAAAGGGCGTGTGTTAGATAAAGATCCCCAGGTCATCACGGATTGGAACGCTGGCAAAATACCGTTGTTATTCGCTCATCCTGCATCAGCAGGGCATGGGTTGAGTCTTCAACATGGTGGTAACGTTCTTGTGTATTTCTCACACGGATGGAACCTGGAGCATCATCAGCAAATTCTTGAACGTATTGGACCTGCACGTCAGAAACAATCTGGATACGACAGACCTGTATATGTCTATTCAATCGTTGGTAAAGACACGATTGAAGCGGATGTTATTGAACGTTTACAAGGGAAAGCAACACAACAAGAAATATTATTGCGTTTTTTAGATAGAGCAAAAAAGTAGATTGACTGTTAAATATCTTGTGATATTGTGTTTGTATAAGGAGAAACGAAATGAACATTTCAACAATGCTACTAGGCCACATGGCCCGCGCGGACGAAGATAGGTTAAACAGATTCCGCAGAGTATGCCAAAAGATTATGGCTGTAACAGAAGGCTATGATGAATTTGTTTTGCTGTACGATGAAGCAGAAGAACAAGTCCGCGCAATAGATTGCCTTATTGATGATTTACGCCGTGAAGATGCTATTGCTGAACGTAATTATGAGTTAGGATTAAAAAATGACCGACCCAATCGTTGACGCTGTATGCGCTAAGTTTCAATCCAGAAGCGCGGTAGGTATTAAGAAATACGGGACTACGCTTGCGGATAACGTGGCCACGGTTAAAGAGAAATTAACACACATCCAAGAAGAATTGATGGATGGGGCGAATTATGTTGAATGGTTATTACATGCCCACCCCAATGACGATTGAAATGGAGAATGAGATGACCAAAGATGAAATTGAAGCGGCGTTGAATAAATTAGAAGAACCTCTTTGGTTAAATGGAGGGAGGTCAGTTCCGTTAATTATTCGTGAATTACTTGGCGTTAAGCATTATGAAACCATCCGCGCCGCCCTGCAATCTGCGCAGGTCAAGGCCGAGACGGTGGAAATTCCGGAAGGTTTTAGAATGTCGCCAGAACAAAATATCGTCTGGGACTGGGCCGCCGCGCATGGTCTGACCTTGGTGGCGGATGAATGCAACGATCTTTTATGGCGGTTGGAAAACCACAACATCACAAGGAGAACAAAATGAACCTGTATAACGAAATTGATGATTTCGCTTGCGGGTGGCTTTCAAATTTGATTGACGCTGGTGAAATCCCACCGGGAAAAATAGACAATAGGCCAATACAGGAGATTACATCAGATGAACTTGCCGGATATACACAATGTCACTTCTTCGCCGGAATTGGCGGATGGGCCTATGCCTTGCAGCTTGCCGGATGGCCGGAAGATAGACATGTTTGGACCGGAAGTTGTCCATGTCAGCCATTCAGTAGCGCAGGAAAACAAAAAGGTAAAGAAGACGAACGGCATTTGTGGCCGGTGTGGTTCAACCTTATCCGTCAATCCAGGCCGCCAATTGTGTTTGGAGAACAAGTGTCAGCCGCAATACTCCATCATTGGTGGGATGATGTTTCCGATGATTTGGAAGGAGAAGGTTACACCACGAGGGCGCAAATTAGGCCAGCTAGTAGTGTCGGTGCACCCCATAAACGGGATAGACTATGGTTTGTGGCCTACAATAACGGTAAACG
>ERZ650308.1756-NODE-1756-length-11009-cov-3.390816_pt1 | contig 11009 bp, 13 predicted proteins | sample MGYA00376244_ERZ650308 | MGnify/ENA primary metagenome ERZ650308 (study PRJEB26733, sample SAMN07839295) | wastewater metagenome | biome: small river; feature: stream; material: water | place: USA: North Carolina | collected 2016-04-26 ...
AGCTCAGGTTGCGGGTCTCACCGAGCACCACATAGTCAGGGTTCTGGTCGGTCTGAACATAGCCAACATCGTGAAGCGCCTGGGTCATGCCCGCTTCACCGATCACGAACGCCGAACCACCTGGCTTCTGGCTGTTCAAGAATGCGGCGGTGGCCAGAGCCGAAGTCCAGATGCGATCTTCAGGGATGTCGAGGCCGGCGAGCTTTAGTCGAGCCGAAAGGTCGCGTGGTGTGTAGATCGAGTTGTTGGTGAGCACCAAGAACGGAGTGCCAGCAGCAGTCCACTTTGCGATGAGCTCGGCGGCGCCCGCAATCGGGTGTCCTTCGTGCACGAGCACGCCATCCATGTCGGTTAGCCAAGAAGTGATATTGCTGCGATCTGCCATGACTCTAGGCTACCAAAGTAGGGTTCGAACGCGGGCGCTGACCTAGTCTGCAAAGTCGGCGGTGTTGATCTCTTTCATTCGCTTATTGAGGGTGATGAAGAGACCCGCCGTGGTGGTCGCGATTGCCAGAACGATATAGACCGGCATCACCCCGAAGGCGTCGACCGCGATTCCGGCGAGAACCATCGAAAGCATTGGGCCACCAGACCAGATGACCATTTCGAGGCTAAAGACTCGGCCGCGTTTGCTCGGCGCGATCTTGCGCTGAATCACAGTGTTAAGCAGCGGGGTGATCGGCCCCCAGGTGACGCCAAGAATGAGGCCGAAGAAAATCATGACCCAGTATGGCGGCAAGAACGACATTGGAATCATCGAGGTGGCAACGCCAAGAATCGCAACTCTAAAGATGGTGCTGTATTGAAACTTCTTCGAGAGTTTTTCAAAGGCCAGTGAACCGAAAACCGTTGCGGCCGCCATCGCCGAAAGCAAGAAGCCGAGTCCCTGGGCATCGCCCTTGCCGGTGAAGTACTTCGGCAGCACGATCATTTCGGTAGGCAGGTAAATCATCGCGAGGGTCATCACGCCAGCCAGCATGATGGCCACAGATGGGGTGCTGCCCAAAACCTTGAAGCCCTCCATAGCGAACTTGAAAAGATTCTTCTCTTGCTCGTGCGGTTCGATGACTTCCTTGACTCGAACAAAGAACATCAGCGCACCCGAGATTAACCCGAAGGCTGACACCACGAAGAAGGTGTTGTAAACGCCGAAGGCCCCAATGCAGACCGAGGCCAGAGCTGGGCCGATTGCGAAACCACTGGCAAATATTGCTTCCTGGATGGAGTTCACGCGCTCGAGCGAGAGCCCGGCGACCCTTGCCACGTCGGGCATGAAGGATTTTCGCGCCGAACCGGCGCCCGAGCCAACGGTAGAACGAATCAGACCAATCACGATCAGCAGTGGGAGGGTCATCTGCCACATCCCTGAGGCGATCGGAATTAGAAGGGTGACGGCTGCGGTTAGAAACTCGATATAAATGCCAACGCGGCGGCGACCATACTTGTCGATTATCGAACCGACAACCGGAGCGAGTAGCAGGCCTGGAATCGAGGTGATTGCAATCATTGCGCCTGCGCTGGTAGCTGAACCAGTGAGCTGGATGGCCAGCCAAGGGAAGGCCATGAAGACCATCGAACCTGAGACCACGCTCAGCATCGAAGAGAGCAGCGTGATGACGATTGGCGTCAGACGCGGCTTGATCGTGCCAGCGGCGGAAGTCACTTTTTTAGCGAAGACCTAGATCATCTAGCGAAACGGCTGAGAAGTAGCGGTAGCCGGCATCTTCGATGACCTTCTGAGCGCCGGTGTCGCGGTCAACTACGGTTGCCACGGCAACGATGATTGCGCCGGCTTCTTCAAGCGCCTTGGCCGCGGTGAGCGGTGAGCCGCCAGTAGTCGAGGTGTCTTCAACAACGATGACCTTGCGGCCCTTAACGTCTGGGCCTTCAACCTGACGACCCATGCCGTGAGCCTTGGCTGCCTTGCGAACCACGAATGCGTCAACCGCGCGGCCGCGAGCTGCGGCCTGGTGCATGATTGCGGTTGCAACCGGGTCGGCACCCATCGTCAAACCGCCGACAGCTTCATAGTCGGTGATGCCGTTTAGGTCGAGAAGGTCAATCATCGCCTGACCGATCAGCGGTGCAGCTTCGTGGTGCAGAGTTGCACGGCGAAGATCGACGTAATAGTCGGCTTCGATTCCACTCGACAGAGTCACGCGGCCGTGAACGATTGCTAGCTGCTTGATGAGTTCAACAAGGCGTGGGTGAGTGGCTGGGTCAAAAGTCATGACTCAAGTTTATCTGGGCATAGGCAAAGGCCCCGATTCGTCCAGATGAACAAATCGGCGCCTTTGGCTTCGGTTAGCCTTTATTTATGCGCATTGCCACTCATAACGTCAACTCCATCCGCACCCGCGTAGGCCGCGTAGTCGACTGGCTCGAGCGTTCAAAAACCGACGTCCTTGCGATGCAAGAGATCAAGTGCAAGCCAGAGCAATTTCCGGTAAAGGCATTTGAAGATGCCGGCTATCAGGTGATCATGCACGGTCTCGACCAGTGGAACGGCGTCGCTTTTGCAACCAGAGTTCCGGCCGAAGACATCGAGATCGGTTTCAGCGGAATGCCGAGTTTCGGCAAGGAGGGCAAGCCCCAGGTTGAGGAAGCTCGCGCTCTCGGCGCAACCTTCGACGGCGTGCGCCTCTGGTCGCTCTATGTGCCGAACGGCCGCACCCTCGACGACCCCCACTACACCTACAAACTCGAGTGGCTCGACCGCCTAGCCGCCACCACCGCCGAGTTCCAAGAGCACTCCGGAGATGTTCCGCTAGCGCTCATGGGTGACTTCAACATCGCTCCGCTAGACACGGATGTCTGGGACATCAACGATTTCGTCGGCGCAACTCACGTTTCAGAACCAGAGCGCCAGGCCTTTGAGGCCTTCGAGCAGATCGGCTTGAGTGACGTGGTTCGCCCGCGCATCCCTGAGGGCTACACCTACTGGGATTACCAGCAGCTTCGCTTCCCTCGCAACGAGGGCATGCGCATCGACTTCATCCTGGGCAATGACCCGTTTGCCGAGCGCGTGACTCGTGCGGTTATCGACCGGGATGAGCGCAAGGGCGAAGCCCCGAGTGACCACGTTCCCGTGGTCGTCGACATCGACTAGCAATAAAAGACACTTCTCTGAATACCCTTTGAATTCACTGTGACGGCATCTGGCGCAAATCCGTCGGGAGTAACCTCCGAATATGAAGAGAAGGCGTTTAACTCAACTTTTACTACTCGGCACGGTCGCAGGTTTGATTGTTGCTACATCTCTGCAACTAACTTCTACCGCCTCTGCCGAAACAACGGCGACTGCTGCAAAGTGCGGCTCAGCCCGACTTGCTACCGTCAAATACTTTCCAAAGACCGTATCGATCATGTGCGATTCGACCTGGATGTACGTGAGTTCCCTCGAAATTCCAAACGACGAGATGATGGTTGGCATTACGGGCTGGAATCAGCAGGTTCCCCTACCGTTTGTGATGTCTGACTTGCTTTCGACAATGTGGAAGATACCTCTAAAGGCGACCTATTCGAAGACCACAACCGCGACCACCGGCGTCGGTGCAACTGCCTTAATGGTTAACGGTGTGCCCCTTTTCAACGCAACAAAGCCGTCTCAAAATGGCAATCAGTCGAGTTACCAGAGTTCAGCCGACCCATTGCTTACCGGGGAACTGGACCATTGTGACGGTCACTCGGGTCGCGGGGATGATTACCATTACCACGCATACCCGACCTGTCTGGTGAAGGCCATGGTTGCAATGGCACACTCATCCAAAGCTAAAAATGCCCAGTTGGGCTGGGCTCTTGACGGCTACCCTATTTATGGCCTGACCGAATCAACAGGTGCCGCCGTTTCAAAGTTGGACGCCTGTCTTGGCCACGATCTCAAGAACGGCCTCGGCTACCACTACCACTTCACAACCAAGCCACCTTATTCGCCGATGTGCTTCCACGGGGTTTTACCTATCGAAAACAATCCTGAACACCAGCCTGCTGCCGCACCCGGAAGGCAGGTTGGCGCACCGGTTAAGGTGCTGATCACCGCCATGGAATTCCACTTGACCGGAAAATCGACGCTTTCATTTACCTACAACGGCACTGCGGGCTCGGTCTCATATACGCCGACCGCTAGTGCAGATTCAAAGAAGGATTGCTGGCAGTTTGAATACTTGAATCCACCGCCGGGATCACCTGGTTCTGGTTCGCAATTAGTATGCCGACCAAAGTTCGGACGCGGTTCTTAGCTTCTCGTGTAGAAGACGTCGAGCTTCGCCTCGGCCACAATCTTGCCGGAGGCTTGCGCTGAAACCTGCGCGCCGGTTAGAGCAGTACCAGAGATTTCAACCGCCAATGCGTACAGGTGGAAAGTATAGGTTTTCTGCCCGGGACCTTGTGAGCAGGGTGGGGTGTAGCCGAGCGATCCCTTGAAGTTTTTACCCTTGCTGCCAATCGCCAATGCGTTCGATATGCCCTGCGAAGTCGGGCTCAAGTTGTACTGCACCAGATGGTTGAAATCCGTCTGCGCCGGCTCTCCAGGCCTAACCGGCCCAGCAGCGGTATCCATGGTCAGCAGCAAACTCTTCGCCGTCGTCGGAACGCCCACCCAAGCAAGAGATGGCATAGTTCCAACCCCATCGCAGGTGTTTTCGATTCGCAAATAGCTGCCGTTAAGCAAATCAGGCGAAGAAAGCCCCAATGCAGAGACGTTCGGGAGTGCCGACTTAGCGACTGTTCTAAATAACACGGTGTTATCTAGAGTCAGGCTGCTAGACCAGATGAGTTTGGCCCTTGAATCCCAAGAAACCTCGTTGTAGCCCTCTTTCACACCCACGGCTTCTTCGGTGTAGGCAACTGCTTTTAACCAGCCAGTCTCTTTGAACGAAGAAGTGGCCCAGTTTTTTGGTGTCGCCTTCGCCAAGAATTTGCAATCGACGAGCGGCTGCTTTGATGAAACACAGTCAGCGTTTAGTGGCGCACGATTAGTTACATAACTTGACCAAGCGCTTGATGTAGCGGCCACGAGTTTGCCAGAAGTCTTCTCGTGAATTTGGGCGATGACACCGGCATCACCGATCTGCTGTTGTGGGGTTCCGATGTATTCGAGTCCAGATTGGTTTTCTGTGTAGTCGCGGCCCATCAGAGCAATGGTCAAAGGATATCGTGCAGTGAAAACAACGGAAACCTTGTTGAATGATTTGGTAGTCGTGATCGGCACGGGATCTTGAGCTACCTTGACGCCATTGACATAGAGAGCGAACCAGTTGTCTGCCCAAATGTCGGCGGTGAAGGTAGTCAGAGTTGTGGCCGCCGTCGCAGACGCGACTGGATTCAGGTTTCCCGCGAATGCGATTACCAGAACAGTGGCTAGCCTAAGAAGTTTCATTAGACAACTGACTTTTCATAGCTGTCTGCAATAGAGCCATCGAACTTTACAAACTCCACTTTTGCGGTGGATCCTGAGGTGGTAACCCTCAGAAAACCCGAGCCCCCGACAGTCTTGCCCGATAGATAACCGTATTGAGTAGGGTCGACTTTGTCACCCGGATGGCTTGGCTGAGGCAACGTTTGGTAGATGATTCCGTCTAGCTCTTGCTTTACGTAGAGGTGATCGTGTCCCTTGAAAACAAACGAGACGTTATGTTCGACCAAAAGATCGTGGACCGGCTTGTACCAACCCGGTCGGTTCTTCTCAAAGCCCGGTGTTCCGTCAGAATTGGCGCCGCCCCACTCATTTCGCTTTGCAATCTCGACACCACCCCGTGATTGAGCATCCCCGACTAGCAAGTGATGAATATAAACAAACTTGTGCTTTTCGGTGCTCTGCTCGAGTGTGCCCTTGAGCCAGTCGTATTGACTCTTGCCGAGGCTCCACTGCCAACCATCGGCCTTCGGCGATGAGGTGGTAAAGGTGAAAGGATCGAGACAAATGTGAAGCTGATCAGGTCCCTTGAAAGAGAAATAAGACAATTCAGAAGTTTGCTCCGGAAAGTATTCGGCGCGATATTTCTTCGTATTGAAATTGCTATACCCGAGCTCACCATCATGGTTGCCGAGCACAATCTTGAGCGGGATAGAACCGAGCTTCGCATAGTAGCCCTTCATCAGTTCATATCGGGCCCTGATGTTTTTCTCACTCTTATCGGCCAGCTTGTCGACCATGAAGATGTCGCCAAGATCAACCAAGAATGCCGGTGCCGATTTAACGATTTGGGAGAGTGTTCCGTTGTAGACCTCGGCACTCGAATTTTCATCCATGTGTGGGTCTGCCTGCACGGCGAACACAGATCTGTTGAAAGCCGTTGGCAGGGTAAAAGTTGACGCCGGTCTCGCCAAATAAGTGCTCGATCCAGACTTTGCATAACGCAATCGATAAAAGATTTTTGCACCCGCAGAAAGCTTGGTAAGCGTAACGTCCTGGCCTACGTTTGCCTTCAAACTAACGGCTGCCGACTTGAACCCATACTTTCCAATTTCGTAGCCGTATTCGATGTAAGCCTTCGAGCTGCCGTTTGACTTAACGGTGAACGTGGCTTTTGTCGGGTCGGTCAAGACTTTTAGAATCGCAACGACCGAGAGAGTCGCGGCTTGAGCTTCCTTAGCGGTTGTGGCCAAAACCGTGCCGGCCAGCAAAGCCCTGACAAAATTCCTTCTCGATATTGACCACTGCCAAAATTTCTTTACCGGTGACATTAGAACCCGCTTCTAGGCTTGACTGAATAGGAATGAGCGACCGCACGATTTTTACGCTTGGTGTCTGACGCGCGTGCCGCGAGGAAATACTCGACCTTTGCAGCTGTTGCTCCGACCGAAACTCTGACGTGCCCAGAGTTCGGAGCCTTGGTGCCGGTTTTGTAGGCATCCTCGTTGAACATCGAGAAAGTGTCGTCCGCCGGGTTCGGCATCGATTGATAAACGAGTCCGTCTCGAGTTTGAGTGACAAAAATGTGGTCGTGCCCCTGGAAGAAAATCGACACCCCGTGCTTGACCATGAGGTCATGAATCGGCAGCTCCCAATTTGGTCGCTGCTCTTTGAACGTGGTTTTATTGGCAGGGTCCTTGCCACCCCATTCATAGTTATAAGAAACCTCTACGGCGCCGCGACCGGTTCCCATAACATGATGCGCGAAAACAAAGATGTACTTTGATTTGCTTGCTTCAAGGGTCTTCTTCAGCCATGCGTACTGATCATCGCCTAAACCCACCTGCCAGAGATCGGCGGTTTTTCCTGATCCGCCTCCGGATTTCTTGCCAGCTTGCGACTGGTCATTTGATACGCCGGCTGCGTTGTCCACTGCGCTTTTTGAGTGCCAGTATGGGTCCAAGGTGATGAAAGTTGCATCACCCCAAGTCCACGAATAGTAATCCCTCGGATTTCCAACAAATTCGACCTCATTCGAGTTAGTCGAATAGAACCCGTCATTAATCGGTAGTGGAAAGTACTTGAGTCGAGCGAGGCCAGCCAAGACGGCGGGGTTGGTTTCGGTTCCGTCCAAGAGGTATTGAGCGGCCTGTTCGTGGTTTCCGTTCACCAGGAAGATTGGAACGGAGCCACCTGAAATCGCCAGCCACTGACGATGGGTCGAATAAACCTTTTCGACATTGGTTTTGTTCGCCTGACCCTTGCCGATCAATGGGTCAATTGAGAAGTCGTCTCCTAGCAGGACGTGAAAATCGGGCTGCTGAGCCACAATGTTTTTCATTGCGACCGTATACAGGTCTGCATTGAACATTTTGCCGGCGCGCTCTGGATGAGTGTCACCCTGCACGGTAAAAGCAAAGGCCTTACCCGCAGCTTTTGCGGTGCTAAAGCTCAGTGTGCTGCCGGTCGAGAAACTGACCGCCCCAGAGGACTTGTATCGAAGTCGGTAATAGAACTTTGAGTTTGAGCTGAGAGACCTAATGTCGAAAATTAGGGGTGTTGTTGGCTCGATTGATTTAACTTCGGTCTTGCCAGTGAACTTGGTTTTACTAGTTCCGTATTCAACGTAAACATCGGCGGTCGAACTCGCAATCAAACTGAGTGCTATTGATGACTTGGTCGGTCTACCGAGTATATGACTGAAAGTTATGCCGGCCGCGAGTGCATCTTCGGTAAACAAGGTGGTCGTAACCGCACCGGCTATGCCGCCCAGGATGAGGGTTCTTCGAGTAATGAGATTGCGCTCAGTTTTCATATTTGAAAACTAGCTTCGACTGATTGTTAAATTGCTGGGACTGCCGTGTGGGAACTATTTGAAAAGTTAACCCTGCAAATCTGCCTTGTGACCCATCCAAACCTTTCGCTCGTCTGCGTCTAGTTTTTCGATCGCATAGCGAAGCATCGTGCGGGGCATTACAGCCGCGAAGCGGCTCAGAAAATTTCGCAATTCGGCGACATCGCGGTTGCCAACTTCGCGCAGCATCCAGCCCACTGCCTTGTGAATCAGGTCGTGCTTATCGTGCAGCAAAAGCTCGGCGATCTGGATGGTCGGGGCGAAGTCGGCCGGGCCAATCTTGAGAACTGCGGCGCGAGTCGAAGCAAAGGTGAACATAATCGAGACTCGACGTTCCCAAAGTTTCTCGCTGCGGGCTAGCGACTCCAGCAGTTCCATGGCATCCGGTTTTCCGACCAGATACATTCCGAAGTATGGCGCCGAGGTGTCGACCAGATCCCAGTTATTGACTCGACCCTCATAGACCAAGCGCATATAGAAATCGAAGAGCTCTTGTTGGGCCGCGTGCTGAGCCGCGAGTTCGGCTGCCGTGCGGCCACGGCCTCAGCAAACTCAAGGTACGGTCGCCAGTCGATACGGGGCTCACCGTTCTTAAACTGGGAGTCCACGCCGTTAACGACCCACGAGATCAGGAGCATTAACGACGGCTCCCCGATGGGGGCGACTTGGGTGTGGTAGGTGATGAGCAAGGCGATCTTCTGGACCTTGCCGATTTCGATGGGTTCGCTCATTGTATCGTTCCTGTCTTCTGGTCTGCTCCTGTTATCCCCTCGAACCGCGCCTCGAACTCTTCCATCGAGAGCTTCATGATATCGCGGTACCGTGCCCGGTCCACAGGACGGGCGAGGACAAAGTAGTCGTTGAACTTGACCTCGTAAATCGCTCGATCACTTCGGTCGTAATACAGGTAAATCTGGTCCACGGTTTGACTACGCATTTTCTTCCAATTCTATTAACAGCTCGATGAAGTGCTTGGCTTTCTCAAGATCGGCGATGCCGTTCTTTTGCCGCCAGCGGGTGACGTATTTGACTACGGAGCCCTCAAAGAAATCCAGCTCGTTAGCGTGGATGTACTCCACTGGCTGTATCTTGCGGCCCTTGTAATGGTCACCCGAGACTTGCTTGTTCAGAGCTGACGTCTTCTGAGAACTCGATTTCTGGCTTGCCACGTTTCCTCCGCGATTTCTCCCATGTCATTGCAGACATGAGTATTCGTTGCATGGTGTAGGCTTCTCCCTCGGAGCCTAGGTCACCGATTGACTCCCGCATTTCCTGCAGGATATGGACGCACTCATGAGCCAGCAACCCGGTTCGCTCGGTCTTGCTGTATTTAGCGAACTCGTCTCTGTCAATCAGCAGCAGGTAAATCCGCTTACCGCCGTTGTACAGCGCCTTGACGGCTGCGTCTGCGTGATCGGAGAGATAGTGGTCGTCGTGGGCTCCGAGCTCTTTCAGAAAAGTCCAGTAGTGCTTGGGCTTGTCGCAGAAGCCCACAAAGCACGGCCAGAAGTCCATGTCAAGCCAGAAGAGTTTATCGTTCTTTGTAGGTCTACTGACCACGGCGGACTCCCATCAGTTCTTCGAGTTCATCCAGTTCTTCAAGGACCTCTTCCTCAAAGACATCGAGAATCGTATCGACGTCAACCAAGTCAACGCCCTCTAGATACTCAATTAATTGTGCAGCCGTAAAATAGTCTGCTAGGCGTTTCTTGGTTTCACTGTCCATTTATTTTTCTCATGTAAGAGATTGCTTTTGATACTCTTTTTCATTATAGCTCATACCTTTTTGCGGGCACCATCTTGCCACGATCCGCAGGCTTGGCATTGGAGTCTCGCAATCTTATACGCACGAGTTCTACGAGTACCACGAGACTGAACGTGATGACTACCGCAAGCGCCGCACTCATGGGCGCCGACCTTTCCCATATGAGGGTGATTACGGATATAGGGGCGAATGCGTAGGTATAGCTTTTCAAGAAGTTTGACATCCTGCTCACAATACCTTGCCATCTTTTTCTGTGCCGACACGTTGCCGGCCATTACATCCAACCAGAGCTTGAAGCCGCCGGTATCTTGCTTGGCTCCGAGTTCCAGCAGCGGGCCTACCACAGCAAGCTTGCTGATGAAGAACCCGAATTTCTTGACCGACTTATAAACGTCAATCGAGGTTACAGGGGGAGTCGGCGTGAGTCCAGCAAGCAGGAACTCCCCCTGTAGCTTAGGAAGATCGAACCTGTCGCCGTTGTAGGTGACGACGCTGTCGGCATACGAGATCATCTCGTGTATCGCCTTGAGCATCTCGACGTGTCCGTGCTCCCAATCCGAGTAGAGATAGGTTTTCTTTTCTCCAAGCCATTTAGCCCCGACGCAGATAACGCCGCCGCTGTCAATGACTTGATCCGGAGAAACATTCTGTTCGCCGTAGGCTCGCCAGACATACGCCTGAGCGGGTTTAGTTTCTATGTCCAGTAACAGGACTTTCTGGTCTGGGATGGCATAGGTCATCTGGCGACCTTTCTCGCACTTTGTGCGGCTACGCTGCCTTTGGCAGCTCTAGAACGCCTAACGCGTTTCTTTTTAGGGGGAGTGAACCAGCCGGTTCCTTGGGAGACGTAGTCAGCGACCCGGCGCAGAAGCTCTGGGTCTGTGTGCTTACCTACGACACGATGGTTGCAGTTGCCGCAGAGCAGTCCGCGGATTTCTAGGGTTTGATGGTCATGGTCCACGGCTAACCGCCGAGTCAGTTCGTCTTGGTGCTTCTGACAGACGGCGCAGCGACCCTCTTGTCGTTTGTAAAGCTCT
>ERZ650308.1757-NODE-1757-length-11008-cov-13.567059_pt1 | contig 11008 bp, 18 predicted proteins | sample MGYA00376244_ERZ650308 | MGnify/ENA primary metagenome ERZ650308 (study PRJEB26733, sample SAMN07839295) | wastewater metagenome | biome: small river; feature: stream; material: water | place: USA: North Carolina | collected 2016-04-26 ...
ACTTCGAGGACGACGTCGCCCACGGCGGTCCCGCGGATCGTCAGGTCGCAGTCGTGGACCGTGAAGCGGCCGGCGTCGCGGATGTGCTCCCGAAACTCGAAGTCGGGGACCTCCACGTGGAGCCCGAGGTGCAGGCTCAGTTCGCCAGCGGCCCACTCCTGCCAGCGGCGGCCCTCCTCCAACTCGCGGCGGAACAGCGCCTCGTTCTCGCGCCAGCGTTGCGCGGGGGCGATGCCGGTCACTCGACCTCCGACCAGTCGAGGTGGAAGTCGGCGAGCAAGGCGGTGAGGTCGCGGCAGCCTTCGCGGCGCAGCTCGACGTAGCCCGGAGTCACATCGACGCCGATAACCGTCCAGATCTCCCCGGTGACGTGGTTGCGCCACATCGAGCCGACGATCGGCGAGGGCTTGCGTCTCATGCCGCCCGCGCCTCCCCAAGCTCGGCCAGGCCCTTCGCGGTGAGACCGAAGCCACCGTCGACCTCGGCGACGAAGCCGTGGGCGACCAGCAGGCGCATGCGCGGCTCGTCCCGCACGCGACGACCATGAGCGAGCGCCAGCAGCGGCTCGCGCAGCCAGGCATCGAGCTCGGGCAGGCCCACCTCCGCGAGCACCAGCAGGCGCGTGAGCGCCTCCACGGCCACGTCCGCCTGCATGCCAGCCGCGCCCATCCGCTCCACCGCCCCGCTCAGGATCTCCGCGACCATGGTCACTCCGACGCGGGCGCTGGATCGGGATTCAGCGTGGGCCCGAATGCCACGTCGGCGAGGATCTGCGCGGCCGTGCGTGACCAGCCGGCGGCCTTGATGAAGGCGAGCAGGAGATCGTGGCCTTGCACAGCCAGCAAAAGCGCGACGCTGCCAGCGCAGACGGCACGATAATGCACGATGGCGAGATAAGTCTCCGCGCGCCGCACGAGGCCGATGGCCCACTCCTGCGCTCGCTCGTCGATCGGCGTCATTGTCATTTCTCGCTGGAGCAGAGCGCGGGCACAGGCCATACGCTCGTCAGCGGTCAGGATAAGCGGCTGTTTCATGGCTGCTCCGACGCGGCACCCTGCTCGGGATTCACTCCGTGCCGGGATGCAGCGGGCAACCGTCGTAGTGCGGGGCGCAGTGGCATACCGCGGGCGGCGCCGCGGGGCTCGGCGCCGCGGGGCTCGGCGCCGCGGGGCTCGGCGCCGCGGCCACGCCAGTACCCTTGCACGCCGAGCAGGGCGTCCCCGGGTCGCTCATGCTGTTGCACCACCCACCCGCGCCGTTGCACGCCTTGCACGGCCCGGGGTTCAGCGCCGCGAACAGCGTCACCTCTGCCGCCGCCCCGCTGCCGGGCAGGATGTCCCTGGCACGCAGGAGGGCATCGGCGAGGTATGCCGCCAGGTGCGCGTTCCGGTCGACGTCGAACGTGCCGTGGGCGAGCCCAGGCGCGCCAGGCACCCACTCGCCGAGCTCGACGCGGCTCAGGTTCGGGAGCGGGCACCCGAGCGCCCGCGCGAGCTCGCCGATGCGCAGGCCGGTCTGCTCCCGGAGCGCCCGCAGGCGCGGCCCGATGTCGTTGACGGCGCCGGTGATGTCGAAACCCTCCGGCCGCGGCTTCACGCCCCGCTCGCGGCGCTCCAGCCGACCGAGCGGGCGCAGGCCGGCGCTCACGAGCACGGCCGCCAACCTGTCCCCGCGGACATCCACGATCGACCCGCGAAAGGCGCAGGTCACGACCGTGCGGTCGTGATACTGGATGTGGTCAACGGCGATCACGACGAGCTCAGGCCCGGCCTCGCCGCCGTGGGCGTCGAGCACCACGGGCGCGTCGGGGTCGGGAATGATGGCTTTGTTCAGGTGGAGCATGTGGGCCTTGGACGGCAGATGCGCCGCTCACTTCAACGCGACCGGCTCGCCGAGCTGCGCCTCGGTCGCGCGGCGAATCCGCTCGGCGACCGGGGCGGGCCACCACCGCCGGCGCACGACCCTGGCACCCGGGTCTCGATCGATCTCCAGCCACGGGAGCGTGCTCAGCACCTCGGCGAGCCGGCTCGCCGGGCGCGGCCCGGGCGTGAGCAGATCGGCGAGCACGCGGGCGACGACGTTGGGCCCGCGCGCGCTGGCCCCGAGGCACACCCGGAGCGGGCCACGGCGCACGCAGGCGCCCGAGGTGATGCCGAGGGCTTCGGCGCGCGTCCGGCTGCTCAGCAGGTCCGCGGAGACGCGCAGGCGGCCGCACCACGCAGAGACGCCGACCCAGCCCGCGGGTGTCGCCGCGGTGGCCGGGTCGGCGTGTAGTTGAATGCCGGCGAGACCCCGGCGCGTCGTCCACTTCAGCTTCAGCACGGGCCGTGGACGGCCCTGGCGATCCCGAGATTCAGCGGGCACCCATGCGGCTCACCTGCACGGCGCGGTGGAGCACCGCCACCAGCGCGGCGGCGAGGACCCGCCCGGTGCACACGCTCGCCTCCCACGCGGCCCATGTCGTCAGCGCGGACAGGTCGGCCTCGGTCAGGTACGGGATGCCGGCGAACAGGCGCCGCGGATCGCCGCCGGCTTCGAGGTCGTGCGCGACCTCGGTCTCCAGCGCCCGCATGATCCGCTCCGGGGCGGCGCCGGCGAGCGCGAGCTCGGCCGGGGTGCCGTCCGGGATCTCGCCCGCGTGGCGCCGCTCGATGAAGCCGGCGAGCAGGCGGTGGGCCTCGCCGAGGGTGTGGACCTCGTCGGCCCGGCTGGGGCTCCACTGGTACGGCGCCAGCTGGCGGGCGACCAGCCGGTCCCGGCGGATCGCCACCGCCTGCGCGAGGTCGGCGGCGTCCATGTGCGAGGCGTGCTCGATGGTGTGCGGCCCGCGGCCGCTGCCCCGGTGCTGGCCCATGGGTCAGGTCTCCGACGAGAAGGTCGGCTCGTCCTGCGCGGGCCTGCCCGACACGATCGTGCCGGTGGTCGGCGCGGGCCGGATGACCTCCACGGACCACGAACTGTCCGCGCTGGTGCTCGGGCGGACCACGGCGGCGGCGTCCACCTCGGCGAGGGCGAGCTCGGCCGTCTTGCAGGCCCGCTCCAGCGACATCCCGGCCCACGACATGAGCCGGTCGACGATCCGCTCCACGAACGCCGGGGTGGCGAGCTGGCGCAGGAACTCGCGGCGGTCCGTGCGGGTCCAGATGCCCGTGTCGACGTAGTCCAGCGGCTCGTCCTGCGAGCAGGACAGCAGATGGATGTCCAGCTGGGCCTGCCCCCACATGTCGAGCGTGATCACGCGGCCGTTGCCGTCGATCGCCTGCGACATGACGATCCCGGCGGTGGCGAACAGGTCGGCGCGCATGTGATCGCCGAGCTCGCGCACCAGCCCGAACAGGGACCCGAGCCCGGCCGCACCGCCGAGGGCATAGGCGGCCTCGGCGAGCGTGTGCAGGTGGCGGTAGCCGATGTCCTGCACCTCCGGCTCGGCGAGCCACCGCGGCACGCCCAAGGGCGAGGCCGGGATGCGGACCCGGAGCACGTCCATCGAGCCACGCTCCGGCTCGGGCGGCAGCATGCGGGTGAGCTCGGCGCCAACCCGCGAGTCGTCCTCCGACGCGACCTGAGCGGCCTGGCGCTGCGCCGACCAGACCCGCCACGCGAGCGACGGGCGCGAGACGGTCAGGTCGACATCGCCAGCGGCCGGGGCGGTGTCGTACGGGCCTTGGCTGACGCCCGCGGCGCAGACCGACCACGAGAGGCGGCCGCTGGCGGTGGTGTGCGAGAGCGAGAAGCCGAGGCCATCCTCATCCTCAATGGCCCAGTCGAACGCCTCGGCGAGCGCGGCGGCGTCGTACGGACCCGGGCCGGAGACGATGCTGGCGACGGCGGGGTGGTCGACGTGCGAGGCCCACAGGTGGCCGTGAGCGCGGGCGAGGGAGAGGGCATGGGTGAAAGCGGTATTGGTGATGGTGGTCATAGTGTCCTTGCAGGGTCTCTGGGTTGGCTCGATGCCGCTGTTCGGCGGCTGGTGATGTAGTCGCTGATCTGGTGGAATCGATCGGCTGGTGGGTGAAGAAATTTCAGGCCCGCGAGGAGATGACCTCGAACAGGGCCAGGTCGCGCGCCTGCTCCTCGGTCACGTCCCCGAGCCCCATCGCGGCCTGGACGCCGCGGTCGAACCGCTCGCGCTCGGTCTCCAAAAGCTCGGCCACCAGCACGGAGACGATCGCCGGGGTGCGCGTGCTGGGGCCGTCGCAGAACACAAGGCGCATGACCCGCAGCGGGCCATCGCCGCGGATGTGGAAGTGCCCGGGGTCGTCGTGGTGCCCCTGAGCGTGGTTGCTCCACTCCTGCGAGGTGGCGGGGCGAATCTGGTCGCCGGTGCGGGAGTCGATGATGTATCCGAAGGGAGCAGCGGTCGGCGTCGTGAGCATGTTGGTAGCATGTATGTTGTCGGTTTGCCGGTCAAGCGCAAAACGACAACATGCACAACAAAGCATCACGGCCGTTGCTGGGTGGGCGTGGACGGTGTTCCGCCCCACGCCCGAACGACCACCCGCAGCCAGGCCTCGAAGGTCATGGCCTTGACCGACCGCGACCCGACCTGCGGACGGCGGTCCGGCCACCAGCGCCCGAGGACGCTCCCGCCGCGCTTGGCTTCGAGCACGCCGCCGGTCCGGACTATCTCCAGGCCGGCGCTGCGGAGGGCATGACGCTGGGTGGCAGCGTGGGCGAGGCCGGCGACCAGCGCCTGCTCCCGTGCCGCGTGCTTCGCCTGGTTGGCCGCGTGCTCGGCTCGCCCCGCAGCTTGGCGCTGGTCCGCGGTCATGCGGCCGTGCTCGCGCGCCAGCCGATCGCCGGCTTCGCACTGCTGGCGGGCGACCTCCAGATCGGCGTACTCGCCCATCACGCCCAACCTTTCCGCGCGCGCTTGCGGGTCTTGGCAGCCCGCCGCTCCTGCTTGGTGGTGCGGTGGTTGATCTCGGCACCACGCAGCGCCTGCGTGCCGAGCGAGGCCTGCATGGCCGCGCGCTTCGATCGCCTCGCCTCCCGGAGCTCGCGACGGCGATCCATCTCGCACCACGCGCAGGTGCCCTCGCCAGCGCAGGTACAGCGGCCGGCAGGGTGGATGAGGCGGGTGTGGAGCACAAGGTCAGTAACCTCCGACCGAGCTTGGACCACCGGCGAGCGCTCGGCCTCGGTCGGCGGCGCCTCCATTGGCCCAAGCTCGGGCAGGGCGACCTGCAGCGCGGCCCACTCCTCGGCGGTCGGGATGCGGACGCCCCGCTCGATCTCGCCAAGCTCGACGGCGGTCAGGCCAGCATGGGCGGCGAGCACTCGAAGCGGCTCGCCGACGCGCTCGCGCTCGTCCCGGAGCTGGCGGCCGGGCCCGCGGCGGCCGGAGACTTCGAGGAGGCTGACCGCGGCGGCCTGCGGGGCGGTGAAGCTGATGATCGGTCGCTCGGGGCCGAGCAGGTCGCGCGCCATGCTGATCACGGTGCTCGTGTCGCCACCCTGCCCCGACGCCCGCAGGATGTGGTCGACCTGCAGGCACAGGCGGGCCCGGTTCACGAAATCGCTCTCGCCGAAGGCCAGCTTGATCTGCTCGGCGTCGAGCCCGGCTGCCGCGAGCTCGCGCGTCACCTCCGCCAGTTCGCGCTCCTGGCGTTCGGCCATCCGAGCGACTGCTTCCGCCATCGGCACTACGCCGAGCATGAGCAGCGCCTGGCTCAACAAGCCGATGCGGTGACGCCCGATCACTCGCTCACCCACACGATCGTGCTGGGGCCGGCCTGTCCGATCGAACAGGTGCGCCCGCCGCAGTCGAGCGTGGCGATCTCGGCCGGCCCAGGGGGCGTGGTGTGGGCTGGGCGGCAGGCGCCGGTGAGCAGGGTCAGGAGGAGGCCCGCCAGACCGCGCCGGCCCCGACGCCGCGCGCGATCGCTGGCCGCGTCGATGCGGTGCATGGCCATGCGGGCGTAGGCCGCGACGCCGCCGAGCATGAGCAGGATGGTGATCAGCATGCGGGCGCCGGGGTGCGACACCAGCAGGAAGTTGGCGAAGATCAGGGCCGAGACGGTGGTGATGATGATCGGCATGGGTTCTTTGTGTGTACGCGTTGTCGCGTTGACGGTCAAGCTCAAAGTGACAACGCTACCAGGCACGCCCGGCCAAGCGATCGGCCTGGAAGCGCCGGGCGGCCTCCGCGAGGAAGTCGTTGGCGGTGCCCGCGAAGACCCGGAGCGCTTCGAGCAGCAGCGCCCGGTCGCGCTCGCTCATCTTCACGCTCCAGGGCTTGTCGAGCACGGCGCCGGTGCGGTTTCGCGGCGGCTCCGTCTCGCCAGCGCCCTCGCCCCGCACAGTCCGGCGCCGGGTCCCACCCTGCCGGGTCGGCACGCCCGCGAGGTAGTCCTGCGGCATGCGCGAGGACCAGCCCGCGAGCTTCGCCAGCATCGAGAAGTTCCTCTCGTACCCGGAGATCGAGTAGCCCACGTCCGCCGCCGCCGCCGCGACGCTGCCGTGGCTGCGCAGGTGGGCTGCAGCTGCCTCAAGTTGGGCGAGGCGCTCCGGGGACAGCCCGCCCGAGGCGCGCTCCTCGGCGCTCGGCCTGGCGGGAAATTCGAAGGTCGACATGGCCGTGCGACGCCGAGCGCGCGGTTGATATTCACGCCGCTGCCGGGCAGGCTCGCCGACCCATGCACGCCACAGCCCTCCTCCTCGCCGCCCTACTACGCCCGCCGGCGGGCCCCTACGCTCCCTGCGCCCACACCCCGGACGAGCCCGGCCCCACAACCACCCGCGCCGCGCAGCTCGAAGTCGGCGCCGCGATCCGCCGCGAGGTGGAACGGCTCGGCGGCTCGCCCATGTTCGCCCGCTACCTGATCCACGTCGCCGCGCGCGAGAGCAGCCTCCGCCCGGGCGTGATCCACCGGAAGGACGCCGAGCTCGCCGCCGCCGCGTACCGCCGGCTCCGAGGCCGACACCGCGCCGCCGGCAACCCGTGGGCCAACCGCCCCGAGGCGTGGCTGTCGTACGGCCTCTTCGGGATGAACTCCAACTACTGGGCGGGCGAGGTGGACCCGAAGGCTGACCCGCGCCGGCTCTGCGAGCTCACCTACGCCGTCCAGACCTACGCCGCGGCCGCGCGCAGCCGGCTCCCACGGATCCGAAGCTGTGGCGTGGCGGTCCCGCGCTGGGGCGACATCCACCGGGCGATCCAGGGCGGCTCGGTCTGCCCGGACGGCGGCGCCGAGCGCATCCCGGCCTGGCTCGCCGCCGAGCCGGTGCGCCCGGGCGACCTCGGGCCCGTCAGCGCGCGAGGATGAAGACGACCGCCACCACGGCTGGCACGACCACCAGCACGAGGCGATAGACCATGAAGTTGATGTCGGCGGCGCGCTCCGCATCGACGTTGGCGCGAGCCGTCTCGGCCTCGATGCGGGCGCGGATCGCCTTCTGCTCATCGGCGCGGGCGGCTGCGAGCCGGGCCTGTGCCTCGGTCGCCCGGGCCTGCTCGCGCATGCGCTCCATCTCCTGTTCGTGCATTTCGGCGAGGATGCCCATTAGAACGCCCTCCGAAACCAGCGCTCGCACGCGGCCATGACCGCGCGGCACTTGTCGATCGAGACGCGGGTTCCCGGCGGCGGATCGTCAGGCCGGCGGTCGACGAGGTCGAACGGCTCGCGGATGCGCGACTCCATGTCGAGCCACCAGCGGGCGCCGTCGATGTGCGCCCGCGCGATGCTCTCGCAGAGGCCGGCCACGTTATCGGGCCCCAGCCCGCCGGCATAGCCAACGAGGAGGTTTGCTCGCGGGAATGGCCAGTCAGGTGGCGCCTCACCGGTACCGGCGGAGCGGTCGAACAGGAACGGCACCATGCGGCTCGCCCGAGGCCCGAAGTGCTCGACATCGGGCCAATACCCGATGCTGCGCGACTGGACGATGACCGGCCGGCCGAGCCGGATCGCTACAACCCACGCCGACCGGTATCGCTCATCGCCGTCCGGCCAGAAGCCCTCGCCGACGTTGACCTGCACGCGATCGGCGAGATGGACGAGAGGAACAGCGCTCCATGGCAGCGCAAGCTCATTAGCGCTCGCTGATTCGAGGAGCGCGCGGGCGGCCTGCCCGCACAGGTGCAAGGCCGTGTGCTGGCCGGACGCCTTGGCGACCCGCAGGATGTCCTCCGCGAAGCCCGGGTCGGGGTAGCGGTCCTCGTTGTCGCGGCTGCGCGAGGTCGAGAACAGCACCGCGATCTCCACGCGCTGCTGCGGCATGTCTTCGAGGAAGCTCTGGAGCTCGCCGAGATCCGTGTGCCGGTCCCAGCCGGTAAATGTGACGCGATCAAGCATCACAACACCTCGTATTTGAAGGCGATCGCCTCGGCGAGATCATCGGCGTCGTCGGCCTTCGTGCTCTCGCCCTGCGCGCGCAACCAGTTGGCGAGCTCGCGGAGCTGGGCCACGGCCGTGTGGGGCCGGTCATCGTCATCGTCCCGGGCGGTCCCGCTGTCCTGCAAGGCCATCTGCTCGTCAACGCGAGCGCGCAGTTTCGCGGTAGTGTTGCGTGCGGCGACGGCGGTCCCGCCTGTCTGGGTCTGCGCGGCGACCACGAAGCCGGTGTACGAGGCGGCGGCCTCCAGAAGCTTCAGCGCGCCGGCGAACGGGTCGGGCGTGGAGGCCGGCACGCTGGGCGCCGCCGCCAGCAGCGACTTTGCGTACGCGACAGGGTCGTCGGTCTGGCAGTGCTCGTCGTTGAACCCGAGGATGGACAGGGCCTCGTCGCACCTCCGGAGCCGGGCGACCTCGGCGTCCACCTTGCGGAAGGTGGCGCGAAGGTTGCGGGTCCACTCGGTGAGAGAGCGGATGCGGCCGGCGGCTTCACGCAGGAGCGAGGCCTGGTCGCCGCCGGCCTTGTCAGCCTCCGCGCGGAGGGAGTTGACGAGATCGGCGGCCACACGGGCGTCAGGTGGCGCGAAAACGATGAGGCGGTCGATGGGTGCCATCTACCCGCCCTCCTGCGGAGCAAGTCCCTGCGCGTCGCAGATCGCCGCGTGGGCCTTGCTCGGATCGAGCAGGTGCACCGCGTGCGAGGCCGCAGCGTGGGCGGCGTTGGCCGCCATGGCAGAGCGGTCGCTCGTGTTCAACTCGTGGCTGCGGTCCCACGTCAGCGCGAAAACCTGCGTCCAGACATCCTGGTAGATCTTCTCGATGTTCATGCCTCTGCGACGGTGAACAGCGCGCAGGGATTCATCGTCTACCCGGCGTGATCATCGGCCCTGCCACTGGCTTCGTCCCGCGCCCCTACCAGGAGCACTGCATCAACGGCGGCGACCCGCGCCGGGGCATCGGCATCATGCCGGCCTTCGCGCGATACAAGCGTGTGCTCGCGGTGATGGCCACGGGGACCGGCAAAACAGAGCTCTACCTGGCCATCGCGCGACGATTCATCGAGTCGAACAAGACCCCCGCCGACAAGCGCGTTCTCATCCTCGCCCACCGCGACGAGCTCGTGTCGCAGCCGATCGAGCGCTCGCCGCGATTCGGCCTCGCCCTCGCGCGCGAGCAGGGACGGGAGAGCGGCGTCGGTCGAATCGAGCGTGTCGTGGCGTCGACGATTCAGAGCATGAGCAAGCGCCTCTCGCAGTACAAGCCCGAGGAGATCGGCCTCATCATCATCGACGAGGCCCACCACGGCCCCGCGAATGACTACTCCGAACTGCTCGAATACTTCATCCATTCATTCGTGCTCGGCGTCACCGCGACGCCGGAGCGGCTCGATGGCGTGGGGCTCGGCGAGGTCTTCGAGGCGTGCGCCTTCAACTACGGCATCGAGGAGGCGACCGAGGACGGCTGGCTCGTCCCTGTGCTCCCCAAGGAGATCACCATCGACGGGCTCGACATCTCGAAGATGCGGGCCCGCATGGGCGACCTCCCGCCCGGGCCGCTCGGCGAGCTCCTTGCCGAGTACGCGCTCCCTGTGGCGAAGCACATCGTAGAACAGGCAGGCGACCGCCTCACCCTCGTGTTCTGCGCTACCGTGGCACACGCCCACGCGCAGGCCGAGGCGCTGCGACGCTACACCGGCGAGCGAGTCGAGTGCTTGGACGGTGGCAGCGCCAAGGGCATCCGCGCCGACGTGCTCGCCGACTTCAAGGCCGGCAAGGTCCGCTACCTGACCAACGCGGCATTGTTCCTGGAGGGCATGGACGCGCCGAAGACCGCGTGCGTCGCCATCGTGCGCCCGACCAAGAGCCGCGGGCTGCTGACCCAGATCTGCGGCCGTGGCACTCGCCCCCTCCCCGGCACCGTCGACCACCCTGAGCTGCGCCACGACCCCGAGGCCCGCCGCGCCGCCATCGCCGCGAGCGCCAAGCCAAACGTCCTCGTCCTCGACTTCTGCGCGCAGGTGGAACAGCTCGGCCTCGTCAGCGTCGCCGACGTGCTCGCCGGCAAGCTCACCCCCGAGGAGCGGCTCGCCCTCGGCAAGCTCGACATCTGCGGCGATAAGACGATCGACGAGCTCACCCAGGAGGCGCGCCGGGCCGCCGCGGTGGAGGCCGCCGCCGCCGCCGCGCTCAGCGACGCCGAGGCCTCGGTCCGCGACATCGACCCCTTCAACCCCGCTGTTGTGCTGTCGATCCGCGACATGCCCCGCAACAACGCCAGCGAGGCCCGCTGCTCGGCGAAGATGGCCACCTACCTGGAGCGGCAGGGGATCGCCAACGCGGCGACGCTCTCGGTCTCGCAGGCGAAGAAGCTCGGCGGAGCGCTCGGCGTGCGGGCCCAGAAGCACCTGTCGAGCTACCGCCAGCAGGTCGCGTTGCAGAAGGCCGGGGTGCCCCCGTCGTTCACCTCGCGCATGAGCTACCAGACCGCCGGGGACCTGATCGCCGTGCTCGCCAGCAACGGGTGGCGCCGGCCCGCGGCATGGGAGCGAGACCCGCGGCTCGGAGGCCGCGCGCCTGTGGAGGCTCGGCCATGAGACAGCACCTCACCGTGCCCCAGCGCGAGGCGCTCCTGGCGATCCGCGACTTCCCGCCTGCTCGCATGCACGACGGCTGGGT
>ERZ650308.1759-NODE-1759-length-10989-cov-10.349735_pt1 | contig 10989 bp, 9 predicted proteins | sample MGYA00376244_ERZ650308 | MGnify/ENA primary metagenome ERZ650308 (study PRJEB26733, sample SAMN07839295) | wastewater metagenome | biome: small river; feature: stream; material: water | place: USA: North Carolina | collected 2016-04-26 ...
TTAGGGCAATGCCCAGTGCGCGAGACAAACGAGTCTTGCTGCGGGTACGTGTGGTCTTTGACACGTTTTCCTTTCAACGGATCCCTAAGGATCGCTTATAGCGGTTTTTGTTCACAAGTCGGATCGAGGTGATCCTCTGCCACGGACTGTCTGGCTATTGGACAGTCGCACCGTAGTTGAACACTCTCACAGCCGCGTTTGAGTGTTCCAGTCGGCAACCTGTCAATCCTAACAGTTGGGCTACCAATAAGCCAAGGACCCAAGCGCGAATTGGGGTCTACTTGGTCTTGAATGAGCGGATGATTTCGCGGAGCTTTGCCCAGCGCTCCCCTAGCTCGCGCTCCTGGCCGACATCCTTCGGCAGGTAATACTTTCTACCAAGTACCTTGTCGTCGAGATAACGCTGAGGGACTACGGCGCGGCTCGAGTCATGGGGGTACTCGTAGCCGACGCCGGCACCTTGACTCTGGGCCTTGGCAAAGTTCGAACTCTTGAGAGCATTTGGCACCTGACCAACAACGCCGTTGCGCACATCCTGGAGCGCCGCATTGATTGCGTTGTATGCAGTATTTGATTTCGGCGCAAGGGCCAGGTAGATGGTGGCCTCGGCTAGTGGGATTCGACCTTCTGGCATACCAATCATTGCTACCGTCTCGGCGGCTGCAACGGCGAGAGGAAGCGCGTGCGGGTCGGCCAGACCAATGTCCTCTGCCGCGAGAATCATCAGGCGTCGCGCGATGAATTTCGGGTCCTCGCCGCCTTCGATCATCCTGGCTAGGTAGTGAATGGCAGCATCGGCATCGGAGCCACGCACTGACTTGATGAAGGCAGAGATAACGTCATAGTGCTGGTCGCCATCCTTGTCATAGCGAAGCAGTGCACGGTCTGCGGCAGATTCGATGTCTTCTAGGGCAATGGCCGCAACTTTGGTTGCCTTGCCGCCCTTAGCGCCCTTGGTTGGCGTTGGGCGTGAGAGTGCCGAAATAGCTGCCGACTCAAGAATGGTGAGTGCTCTGCGGGCGTCGCCCAACGAGAGGCGCAGGATTTGATTGATCAATTCATCATCGATGGTTACAGCAGCGGCTAGGCCCCGAGGATCAACGACTGCTCGCAGAATTAGCGACTTGATGTCGTCATCGGAAAGCGACTCGAGCGTCACAACCAATGAACGCGAGAGGAGCGGGCTGATTACCGAAAAAGAAGGATTCTCGGTGGTCGCAGCAATCAGGACCACTACCCCAGCCTCAACCCCGGGCAATAGGGCATCCTGCTGAGCCTTCGAGAATCGATGAATCTCATCGAGAAAGAGCACGGTGCTCACGCCGTATAGGTCTTTGTCGTTTCGCGCCCGATCCAGGACTTCCCGGACCTCTTTGACTCCTGCAGTGATGGCGCTCAGCTCTACGAAACGTCGTCCGCTGCTTCGAGCGACCACTTGAGCCAAAGTCGTCTTACCTGTCCCGGGCGGACCCCAGAGAAGGACCGAAGCGGCAGCAACTTTCGCACCTTGTTCGACTGGCGTAGCAAGGGCAATCAAAGGTGAGCCGGGTCTGAGGATTTGTTCTTGGCCGACGACTTCAGCCAAGGTGCTTGGTCGCATTCGAGCTGCGAGTGGCGTTGTGCTCGCAAATACGCTCGGTTGTTCAGACATTCTTTTAGGTTAGACGATTGCTTGCCGAGGAAGCCCGAGCAAACCGCGTAATATTCGAAGGAGTTTGTTAGCGAAGGGCAATCATGGCATCGAAGAAGAAGCTGCAAAACATTCACACAAATTCGGCAGCGAAACTTGCCGATTATGAAGCTAAGCAGGCCCTAGCCGCTGCTGGTGTCGCTCGCAAAAAAGTTGATAACAAGCGAGCGTTTGCCTTCTCAGCAGGCGCACTAATCCTGGCAGCAGTTTTACAGATTGCATACTTCGGCTTTGGCCCAGGTCACGTTGACGCCAAGTCTGGCGCCACACCTTCGGCAAGCAGCGCGACTAAGAATTCCAATCTGGTTCCAAGCCCTGCGGTTGCGGCTATGAGAGTCTGGAGCGGCACCATGAATGTCGCCGGCTCTGACCTTGGAATCCAGCTCGATGGAAAATCGGCCCCACAGGCGGTTGCCAACTTCATAACTCTTGCCAAGCAAGGCTTTTACAACGGTTTGAACTGCCACCGACTTACCACCGAAGGTATTTTCGTGTTGCAGTGTGGCGACCCTAATGGCGATGGCACTGGTGGCCCTGGCTACAACTGGGGCCCAATTGAAAATGCGCCGGCTGACAACATCTATAAGACTGGCGTACTTGCCATGGCACGTGTCGGAAATGACGCGGGCAGTATGGGAAGTCAGTTCTTCATCGTTTACGCCGACTCGCCAATTCCAGCGGACTCAGTTGGCGGCTACACAGTATTCGGCAAGATCACCAGTGGTCTTGAAACAGTAAACAAAATCGCCAGCGCTGGTGTTTCGGGCGGAGGCTCAGACGGAAAGCCGTCTCTGGAAGCCAAGCTCGGCGCAATCAGCCTAAAATAGTCCTTGTCCAATGGTGTTGGACGTCAAACCTCAGGAGCTAGAAGTGTCAACCTCTAAGAACACATTCGGTCGCGTAGACGCCGAAAACTACGTATTCGTTACCGTCGCCGGTGTTGAGCGACAGGTTGGTCAGTATCCTGGCGTTCCTGCAGCAGACGCCCTCGCCTATTTCGAGCGCAAGTTCGCCGATCTAGAGGCCCAGGTTCGCATCCTGGAGCAGCGCGTTGCGAACAAGGTTGATGCCTCAGGCTTGAAGAAGGTTGCCGCAAAGTTGACCGAGGACTTGGCCGAGCCAGCTGCTGTTGGTGACATCGCAGACCTACGTCGTCGCGTTTCTAACCTGGATTCTAAGATTGCTGCACTTGTCTCAGAGAAGCAGGAAGCTTCAAAGGGCGAAACCACTGAGGCTTTGGCTAAGCGTGAGGCAATCGCAGTGAAAGCCGAAGCTATTGCGAACCAGGATGCTGCAAAGACGCAGTGGAAGAACTCAGGCGTTGAAATGACCAAGCTCTTCGAAGAGTGGCAGGCGCTCCAGAAGTCTGGCCCAAAGGTCCCTAAGTCGGATGCCGACGCGATCTGGCGCCGTTTCTCAACCGCGCGCACACGTTTCGAGGCTGCAAAACGTCAGTACTTTGCCGGTCTAGACTCTGCCACTAAGTCAGCGAAGGCCGCCAAGGTTGCAATCGTAGAGCGCGCTGAGGCACTTGTTGCCAAGGGCAGCGATGCTGTTGTTGACTACCGAAAGCTTCTCGACGAGTGGAAGGCTTCTGGCCGCACTCCGGGCAAGCAGGATGACACCCTCTGGAACCGCTTCAAAGCTGCCGGCGATGCGATTTACGCAGCCAAGGCTGAAGTTGTAGCCGTGGAGAATGTCGAATTCTCAGCCAACCTAGCTGTGAAGCTTGAACTGCTTAAGGAAGCTGCCAAGATTGACGCGACCAAGGATCTAGAGGCAGCTAAGAAGGCGCTTGCTGGAATCCAGCAAAAGTGGGAAAAGGCTGGCAAGGTTCCTCGTGAGAAGTTGCGCGAAACTGAAGACAAGCTGCGCGCGATTGAAGCAAAGGTTCGCGAAGTTGAGGCAGAGCACTGGCGCAAGACTGACCCGGCTGCACAGGCGCGCTCAAACGACGTTATTGCTCAGCTTGAAGCTTCAATTGTGAAGCTTGAGGCGGAGCTTGAAGCTGCTAAGGCCAAGAAGGATAAGAAGAAGACCGATGAGGCGACTGAAGCTCTCAAGGCTCGCAAGGCATGGCTTGAGGTCGTTAAGGCTGCTTCATAGTTCGAAACTCTAATAAAAAGACCCTGGCAAATGCCAGGGTCTTTTTTTTAACTTGGAACGCTTAAACGTTGCTCACTCGGTAAACGTCATACACGGCCTCGATGCGACGAACCGCGTTTAGCAGGTGCTCGAGCACTCCGGCATCGCCCATCTCGAACACAAAGCGGCTTAGCGCCACACGGTCCGAGCGGGTTGAGACCGAGGCCGAAAGAATGTTTACATGGTGCTCCGAAAGCACGCGGGTAACGTCGGAGAGTAGTCCAGAGCGGTCCAAGGCCTCGATCTGAATCTGGACCAGGAAAAGACTCTTGGTGGTTGGCGCCCAGCTCACATCCATGATTCGTTCTGGTTGAAGCATAAGTTCCGAAACATTTTTGCAGTCGGTGCGGTGCACAGAAACTCCCGAGCCACGCGTCACGAAACCGACGATTGGGTCGCCCGGCACCGGCGTGCAACAACGGGCGAGTTTAGCCATCACATCGGCATCACCCTTGACCAGAACGCCAGAATCATTTGATCGCTGACGGTTTACGCTGCGTGACTGCTGTGGAAGTTCGAAGGGGGTATCCTCGTTATCTTCCTCAACGTTGATTGCGGCCGCCAACTTCTCAACCACAGACTGCGCCGAAATGTGGTTGTCGCCAATTGCCGCATAGAGGCCTGACACGTCTGGGAAGCGCAACTCCCCCGCAAGCTTGACCAAAACATCCGCCGACATGAGGCGTTGCAGCGGAAGGTTTTGCTTTCGCATTGCCTTGGCGAGCATTTCCTTGCCGTGCTCAGTGGACTCTTCTTTTCGTTCTTCAGCAAACCACTGCTTGATCTTGGCTCGAGCGCGTGGTGAAGCAACAAAGTTTAGCCAGTCTTTAGAAGGCGATGCTTCTGGAGACTTTGAGGTGAAAATTTCAACAACGTCACCCGACTGAAGCTTGCTCTCCAGCGGAACTAGTCGACCATTGACTTTGGCCCCCATTGTTCGGTGACCAACCTCGGTGTGTACGGCGTAAGCAAAGTCGACCGGCGTTGCGCCTCCACTAAGACCAATAACCTTGCCCTTAGGAGTGAAAACATAAACTTCCTTTGCGCCGATTTCGAAGCGGAGCGAATCAAGGAATTCGGTTGGGTCCTGAGTCTCGGCTTGCCAGTCTGTGAGGTGTTTCAACCAGGCAAGATCCTCTTCTCGAGTTTCCGTTGACTTACCAACCTGCTCTTTGTACTTCCAGTGAGCAGCAACACCATACTCCGCACGCTGATGCATTTCGAAGGTACGAATCTGAATCTCAACCGGACGCCCTTGTGGCCCCATCACAGTGGTGTGTAGCGACTGGTAAAGATTGAACTTAGGCATCGCAATGTAGTCTTTGAATCTGCCTGGAACTGGGTTCCAACGGGCGTGAATCGAGCCCAGAACCGCGTAACAGTCCTTTACTTCCTGAACCAGAACTCGAATGCCTACCAAGTCGTAGATGTCGTCAAATTCGCGACCGCGAACGACCATCTTTTGATAGATGCTGTAATACTGCTTTGGGCGGCCAGCAACTTTACCCTTGATGCGGTTTTCACGAAGGTCTTCTTCGATGGAGCCAATGACGCTCTCGATAAACTCGGCGCGCTTCGGAGTCCTCTGCTTAACCAGATTTACGATTTCCTCGTAAACCTTTGGGTATAGGACCGAGAACGAAATGTCTTCGAGTTCCCACTTAATGGTGTTGATACCGAGTCGGTGAGCTAGCGGCGCATAAATTTCTAGTGTTTCTTGAGCCTTGCGTCGGGCGCTTTCCTCTGGAACAAAGGCCCAGGTTCGGGCATTGTGTAACCTGTCGGCAAGTTTGATAACCAGAACGCGAATGTCTTTAGACATTGCAACAACCATTTTGCGAACAGTTTCAGCCTGCGCGTTATCGCCGAACTTTACTTTGTCTAGCTTGGTGACGCCGTCCACCAACATGGCAACTTCATCGCCGAAATCAGCCTTAAGACGGTCGAGGCTGTAGTCGGTGTCTTCGACTGTGTCATGAAGTAACGCAGCAGCCAAGGTGACCGGGCCAATGCCCAGTTCGGCGAGAATTCTGGTTACTTCAAGCGGATGCGTTATGTATGGCTCGCCAGACTTTCTAACCTGTGGGCGGTGAGCAAGTTCTGCAACGACGAATGCCCTATCGATGATCGATAGGTCTGCCTTCGGGTGATTTAGCTTGGCGAGTCGGAGAATCTCGTTTAGTTCAACCGAGTAAGGCCCGGATCGTGTGAACAACCTAGGCAGTCGGTTCCTGAGAACACTGATACTGCTTGTAGGCGTTACATCACTCAATCTGGGCCAATCCTCTGCTTCTAGACCAGCCAATCCCGTTAGGGATTAAGCGTTGGCCAAAACCTTCTGCTCAGCCTTGCGGTACTTGGCTTCACCCTCGCGTAGCTGTGAGTAAGCCGGAGCTGCAATGAAGAGCGTCGAGTAGGTTCCAACGATAATACCGATGAAAAGTGCAAGTGCGATGTCGCGCAGGGTACCCGCGCCAAGCAAGGTTGCTCCAATGAACAGAATGGCTGCCACAGGCAATACCGCAACAATCGAGGTGTTGATTGAGCGAACCAGAGTCTGGTTGATTGCCAGGTTTACCTGCTGCTTGAAAGTGACCTTTTCACTGAACTCGACTTCAAAGGTGTTCTCACGAATCTTGTCGAAGACAACCACAGTGTCATAGAGCGAGTAACCGAGGATGGTCAAGAAACCGATTACTGCTGCTGGAGTTACTTCGAAGCCAAGCGCTCCGTACAGTCCGGCAGTAATGACAAGGTCATGTAGAAGAGCAAGCACTGCCGCAATAGACATCTTCAAGGTGCGGAAGTACAGAGCCATCAAAACGGCAGCCAGGATGATGAACACGACGAGACCATTTACCGCCTTGCCAGTGACGTCAGCACCCCAGTTGGCGCCAATGAATGAGCTTGCAACTGCAGAGCTGTCTACCTTGTAGGCCGCTGCTAGGGCAACGCGAACATCCTCAGACTTAAGGTCGGTTAGCTGCTTGGTCTGCACGCGAATGCTGTCGGTTCCAACGTTAGAAACCAAAGGCTCGCTCTCTGGAACAACAGAGTGAACAGCGTCAACCGCAATTTGCTGTGACTGACTTGATACGCCTGCCACGCGGAATTCTGAACCGCCGCGGAATTCGATTCCGAAGTTGAAACCACCACGAAGAATTGGTAGCACGACAGCCAGCAGCAACATTAGCGCCGCTACTGCGTACCAAACCTTGCGACGACCAACGAAGTCGAATGAACGAGCGCCGGTGTATAGGTCGTTACCTAGATCACTGAACTTAGACATTAGTTGCTCTTTTCTGACTTTGAAACACTTTCAGAGGCCTTGCGCTCGGCAAGGGTCTGACGCTTGTTGGCTTCCTTTGAAGCTCTTGCTGCCTTACCTGCTGGCACTGCCGCTGCAACTCGGAATGCTCCGCGACCAACATAGCTGGTGGCTCCAAGTGCCTTTGAATCGAAGCCAGACCACGGGTGTCCCGAGCTGAAGAACTTGGTTTTAGCCAAAAGTTCCAGCATTGGGTGGGTGAACAAAATCACAACCGCGAGGTCAATCAATGTGGTAAGACCAAGGGTGAATGCGAAGCCGCGTACGTTTCCTACGGTTAGTGCATAGAGAACTACTGCTGCAAGCAAGCTGACGCCGTCTGAAACCAGGATGGTGCGAATCGCACGCTTCCAACCGGTCTCAACGGCTGCGCCAAGGTTGCGTCCGTCACGAAGTTCATCTCGAACACGCTCAAAGTAAACAATGAATGAGTCGGCGGTAATACCGATTGCAACAATCAGACCGGCTACACCAGAAAGAGAAAGGTGGTAACCCTGACGCCATGAGAGAAGAGCAATCATCAGGTAGGTGATGACTGCAGCAACAACCAAAGAACCTACGGTGACAAGCGCTAGACCGCGGTACTGGAAGAACGAGTAAATGATCACAAGCAGAAGACCAATTGCCCCAGCAAGTAGACCACTAGAAAGCTGCTCTGAGCCGAGGGTCGCTGAGATGTTCTCCTGGCTCTGCACCTCAAAGCTGATTGGAAGTGCGCCGTACTTCAGCTGGTCGGCAAGTGCCTTAGACGAGTTCTTGTCAAAGTTGCCGGTGATCTGAGCGGTGCCACCGGTGATTACTGCCTGAAGGGTTGGGGCAGTGATGACATAGCCATCAAGGGTGATCGCAAACTGGTTCTGAGGAGCAGCAAGTGGGAACAAGCGACCAGTGGTAGCAGCAAACTTGTCACTTCCCGCACCGGTGAACTTTAGGTTTACTGCCCAAGTGTTGGTAGATGCACCTGTTGAAGTGGTTACTGTGCCTGCGCTGGCGTCAGCGATGTCTGTTCCTTCAACCTCAACTGGGCCGAGGATGAACTTGCTGAAACCAGAAGTGTCACAGGTTGCAAGTGGAAGCGTTGGATCGTCTACCTGGCCTGCAGCACGGAATGCCTGGGTGCAGTCAAGTGAGTCATAGAACTTCTGGGTTGCAGCGTCAACGCCTGGAATAGCGGCTCCGGTAGATGCTGAGGCTGATGGCGATGCACTCGGTGAAGCAGTTGAGGTCGAGTCGCTCGCGGTCGCGGTGGTGCTCTGTGAAGTAGCTAGCACTGGGCGGAACTCAAGCTTTGCCGAGCTACGGATCAACTTAAGAGTGTTCTCGTCTGGGCTGCCCGGGATAGACACAACGATGTTGTTGTTTCCCTGAGTGTTGATTTGGGCCTCGCTGACACCGCTAGCATCAACACGCTGGCGAATGATTGAAACCGCCTGAAGCAACTGCTCCTCGGTGACCTTGGTGCCCTCTTGCACAACTGGCGCAAGGATGATTTGGGTTCCACCTTGAAGGTCTAGCGCGAGCTTAGGTGCGAATGACGCGCCAGCGTTAGTGGCAGAGCCAAGACCGATTATGGCTACTAGGCCAACGATCAAAACACCTAGCCAAGTGAGGCGTTTGCGTGCGCCTTTGGTTACAGCTGATTCAGACAAGATGATCCTCTTATTTACTTAGCAGGCTTAGCTGCAGGCTTCTTGGCTACTGGCTTCTTTGCGGCTGGCTTGGCAGCAGTCTTAGAAGCAGTAGTTGACTTCGCTGCGGCTGGCTTGGCAGCGGCAGGCTTCTTAGGTGCCTCTTCGATTGAACGAACAGCACCCTTTAGAACGGTCAACTTTGTGCCTGGGGTGGTCTCGACTACGAGGCTCTTCTCATCCAAGCTAACGATGCTTCCTAGGATTCCGCTGTGAAGAAGCACATAGGCTCCGACCTTGATTCCGGCCTGCATTTCTGCCTGAGCCTTCTTGCGCTTGCGACCATTGAAGAACATCATGAAAATGATGAAACCTAGCGCGATTACGAGGAATAGGTCCTGGTTCATTGTGGGCCTTACGTTAGATGAAAAATAAAGATCGCCCTACTGGCAACCTAACGATTATAGGTCAACGAGACCCTTCAAGAGGGCTTCGACAGGCGCATTGACGCACCTTTGTTACTTATCGTTTGTTTCGATGCCGAGGTGCCGGTATGCCGCGTTTGTTGCTTGACGCCCTCGTGGAGTTCGAGCAATCAACCCCATCCGAACCAAGTAAGGCTCAACCACCGCTTCGATGGTATCTTGCTCTTCACCGACTGCTACGGCAAGGGTAGACAAACCAACTGGCTTGCCATCAAAACGTGACGTTAGGACCTTGAGTATTTCGCGGTCAAGGCGATCTAGTCCAAGTTCATCAACCTCGTAAAGTTTGAGGGCAGCCTGGGCGATCGAAACCGTGATTAGGTCCTCTCCCGCAACCAAGGCGAAGTCTCGAACTCTACGAAGTAATCGATTGGCGATACGCGGAGTTCCTCTACTACGCGAGGCAATCTCGATGAGTGCTTGAGTGTCGATCTCGAGCCCGAGCTTGACCGCGGCACGGGCGATAACCTCGCGAAGTTCCTCAACCTCGTAGAACTCCAAGTGCGCGGTGAATCCGAAGCGATCGCGAAGCGGATTTGGCAGCATTCCCGACCGCGTAGTGGCGCCAACTAGCGTAAATGGTGCGAGCTCAAGAGGAATCGAAGTTGCTCCCGGACCCTTGCCAACCATGACGTCGACTCTGAAATCTTCCATCGCAAGGTAAAGCATTTCTTCGGCGGCGCGGGCCATCCGGTGAATCTCATCGATGAAAAGTACTTCGCCCGGAGCAAGTGATGACAAGACCGCCGCCAGGTCACCGGCATGCTGAATGGTTGGGCCGCTCGTCAGACGAAGTGGCGCACCGCTTTCGTGAGCAACGATCATTGCCAGAGTGGTTTTGCCTAGCCCCGGTGGGCCGGCCAAAAGAATGTGGTCTGCAGTACGGTTTTGAATTCTTGCCGCTTCGATTATTAGCGAAATCTGTTCGCGAACCTTTGGTTGCCCGACAAACTCACTCAGCGACTTTGGGCGAAGCGCAGACTCAAACGCGAGTTCGGAATCGCCAAGCTCTGGACTAGTTAGTTCGTCCATTAGTTGCCGCTCGAGATTGATGACTTATTGCCGCCCAGCTGTGACAGAGCTTGACGCAAGATGACGTCGCGACCCTCGCCCTTCTTTGCTTTCGCAGCGGCATCCCTGACTGCCTCCTGAGCGGAGCGTTCGGGCCAACCAAGACTGACCAAAGCCTCGACCACGGAACTGAAGTCGGCTTGGTCTGAGGTTGATTCATCAGGGTGAACCAAAACCAGGTGAGACAGTTTGCCGGCAAGCGTGACCGTGATGAGTTTTGCGGTTTTAGGGCCAATTCCAGAAACCGCCTTGAAGGCTGAATCATTATCAAGGGCAACGGCTGAGGCAATTTCTGCTGTGCTGAGTGCACCAAGAATGGCGAGAGCCGACTTAGGGCCAACGCCAGTCACCGAGCGAAGTAGGTCAAAAAGTTCCTGCTCAAGGGCGCTGTTGAAGCCAAAAAGAGTCATGGCGTCTTCGCGCACAATCATCGCTGTAAATAATGAAATCTCATTACCAATCGAATGCTTGGTGGCTGTGTTGGCAGTTACGTTGATCAAATAGCCCACGCCATTCACATCGACGACTAGCTGACTAGTTGTCTTTGCGTTGACGATTCCACGGATTGATGCGATCACTCAACAAGCGTAACCAAAAGGACTATTTAGTCTTGGCAGCGCGCTCGGCGGCAAGCCAAGCTTT
>ERZ650308.1760-NODE-1760-length-10987-cov-11.974113_pt1 | contig 10987 bp, 9 predicted proteins | sample MGYA00376244_ERZ650308 | MGnify/ENA primary metagenome ERZ650308 (study PRJEB26733, sample SAMN07839295) | wastewater metagenome | biome: small river; feature: stream; material: water | place: USA: North Carolina | collected 2016-04-26 ...
CGCTGGTTAAGAATAAAAATTGATCTTGAGTAACTTCTGTTTCTAGTGGCGCACCTAATTCTTTCCAATCTGGAAATAACTCAGTAAGTGCCTTTGGATCCATCACCGCACCGGAAAGAATGTGAGCGCCGATTTCGGAACCCTTTTCCAGAACGCAAACGCTGATCTCTTTGCCGGAGGCATTAGCCAGTTGCTTGGCTTTAATGGCGGCTGATAAGCCTGCAGGCCCGCCTCCGACGATGACTAAGTCATAGTCCATGGAGTCTCTGGGTCCAAATTGCTCTACCAGTTCAGCAGCATTCATTCAATTTCTCCGAAATTTCTCAAAAATAGGGCTTTTCAGCCCTAATAGTTTAGTTCCAACTGTCAAAAACCGAATTAGTGCCAAGACCACCGGAATCAACGGGCTTGAAGCGTTATGATTACTTTTTTACCCATTTTGGCAATATTAGGACAAAAGTTATGAATAAAACTTACCCATCGGCAGTTGATGCCTTGCGGGATATCTTAAAAGACGGACAAAAATTAGCTGTTGGCGGCTTTGGTCTTTGCGGCATTCCTGAAGCTTTGATCCAGGCGGTAAAGGATTTGGGCGCTCAAAACTTAACTGCTATTGCTAATAATGCTGGCGTTGATGGTTTTGGATTGGGCTTGTTGCTGAACTCACGCCAAGTCAAAAAAATGGTTGCTTCATACGTGGGCGAAAACAAAGAATTTGAACGTCAGTACTTAGCTGGTGAGTTGGAGTTGGAATTTACGCCACAAGGAACCTTGGCTGAAAAATTACGCGCAGGTGGTTGTGGTATTCCTGCTTTCTATACCAAGACTGGTGTTGGCACCTTAGTTGCTGAAGGTAAAGAAGAAAAAGAATTCGATGGTGAGAAATACATCATGGAGCGCTCAATTGTTTCTGATATCTCTTTGGTGAAAGCTTGGAAAGCAGATAAGTCAGGTAACTTGGTCTATCGCTATACAGCGCGCAACTTTAATCCAGTTGTGGCAATGGCTGGCAAGATCACGGTAGCTGAAGTAGAAGAGATCGTTGAGAACGGCCAACTTCACCCTGATGAGATTCATACGCCTGGTATCTATGTACACCGCTTGGTGCTCCATAAAACACCAGAGAAGCGTATTGAGCAGCGCACAATGACTGCAAAAGCGTAATTTCACGAATAGCAATAGAACAGAATATTTAGGAAGATCGACATGCCTTGGACAAGAGATGAGATGGCAGCACGTGCTGCTAAAGAATTAAAAGACGGTTACTACGTGAACTTGGGTATTGGTATGCCCACATTGGTTGCGAACCATGTGCCAAAGGATATGGAAGTATGGCTCCAGTCTGAAAATGGCTTATTGGGTATTGGCCCATTTCCAACCGAAGAAACGATTGATGCTGACCTAATCAATGCAGGTAAGCAAACGATTACTACTTTGCCTGGTTCATCCATTTTTTCTTCTGCAGATTCTTTTGGAATGATTCGTGGCGGCAAAATTAATATTGCGATTTTGGGTGCAATGCAAGTGAGCGAACACGGCGATTTGGCCAACTGGATGATTCCAGGAAAAATGGTCAAAGGCATGGGCGGCGCAATGGACTTGGTAGCAGGCGTAAAACATGTCGTCGTGCTGATGGAGCACGTCGCTAAGAAAAAAGATGGCACAGAAGAGCTCAAAATTTTGCCTAAGTGCACATTGCCTTTAACGGGCGTGGGCGTTATTAGTCAGATCATTACAGATCTATGTGTTCTTGACATTACCCCTAAGGGCTTAAAGTTGACTGAACTCGCTCCTGGCGTAACCAAAGAAGAAGTTATTGCAAAGACAGGTGCCCCTGTTGATACAACGGGTTTCTGAGCAATTTATCCAGATGAATGAAATAATGGAATCACTATGTCGGGATTCCATTTTTCTCATTCAAAGCCCTCGACGCCAAAGATGAATTCCGGTGTTGATCCCTCGCTGCATGCTCATAAAAAGGGTGATGCAAAGCACACCCATAGCAAGCAAGTCTCCAATCAAAATTTACTGTTAATTGCCCTAGTACTTACTTTAGGCTTTTCCGGTATCGAAGGAGCGGCAGCGTACTTTGCTAATTCATTGGCATTGATTTCTGATGCGGGTCACATGGTTACCGATGCAGCAGCACTCGGATTGGCTTTGTTGGCACAAATTATTTCCCGTCGCCCACCGTCTCCAAAACATTCATTTGGTTTTGGAAGGGCAGAAGCCTTAGCTGCATTTGTTAATAGTATTGTGATGTTGGCCTTAGTCGTTTGGATTATGGTTGAGGCAATCAGTCGATTCTATGAGCCGCATAAGGTAGATGGTCTTACCGTAACAGTTGTTGCTGCTGTTGGCTTATTGATGAATATCGTGGTTGCATGGGTGCTATCGCGCGATAAGAAGAGTGTAAATACTCGCGCAGCCTTAGTTCATGTCATGGGTGATTTACTAGGATCAATCGCTGCGCTGGTTGCTGGCGTGGTTATCCAGTTAACAGGCTGGATGCCAATCGATGCCATTCTTTCCATTTTGGTATCACTCTTGATTCTGAAATCTACCATCTCCATTCTCCATGAGTCATATCACTTCCTCATGGAGGGAGTGCCACTCCATATCGACTATCTACAGGTAGGCACTGATTTAAGAAAAGTGCCGGGAGTGCTTGCAGTACACGATTTACATGTATGGGAGATGACTCCTAGCTTTCCAGCATTGATTGGCCATATTGAAATTGCCGATATTCAAGAATGGCCTCAGATCATGGCCAGAATTAATGAAATGCTGTTAGATAAACATGGTATCGATCATGTGACCTTGCAGCCTGAAGTGATTGGTGAGGATCACGATCATGAGCATGATCACGCCAGTCATGAAGTTCACAATGAAGCGCAGGCAGCAAATGTATTTCATGACGGGGAAACTTTTTATGTTGATTGCTCTAGTGGCGATGAAAAACACCGGATGGCATATCACGCATGGGGTAATCCAGGTAATCCAGTATTGATGTGTGTTCATGGCCTCACAAGACGGGGCAGTGACTTTAAGACTCTTGCACTAGCGATGTGCAAAGACTATTACGTTGTCTGTCCAGATATTGTTGGTAGGGGTGATTCAGATCGGCTTAGCAATCCAATGCTTTATGCCGTGCCACAGTACGTTTCAGATATCGCCACGTTGGTTAAAAAGCTTGGCGTTTCACAAGTGGACTGGTTTGGTACATCCATGGGCGGTCTCATTGGAATGGTTTACGCGGCAATGCCAAATTCGCCAATACGCCGCATGCTGATTAATGATGTAGGTCCTCGAATTGAGCCTGAGGCAATCAAACGTTTAGGTTCTTACGTAGGCCAGCCATTTGCGTTTGCCAATCGCGAAGATGCGCTTACTCGCTTGAATGAAATCTGCGCCAGTTTTGGTGAACATACTCCGCAAGAGTGGGAAATCTATAACGGCCCTATGTTGATTCAGAAGGAGGGTAAATGGATCATGCATTACGACCCAGATATCTCGGTACCTTTTGCGTCAGTTAATCCAATCATGGCCAAGGCTGGTGAAATGGCGATGTGGCATGCCTTCAAGCAAATTCATATTCCGATGTTGATTGTGCGCGGCGGTAATTCTGATTTGCTCTCTGCAGCAACGGTAGAGAAAATGTGCAAATTAAATCCTTATGCGCGCAGTATTGAGATTCCAAACGTAGGTCATGCTCCTGCGTTTGTAAAGCCTGAACAAATTGCATTAGCAAAAGAATTCTTTAGCTAACCCCTTATTTCATTTTTGCCGATGGCAAATGCCCCCACTAACTCCGAAAAGCTAGCCGTATTTCAGGATGCTTGGTATGGTGAGCCGGCTGAATCGCACGCGCTTGGGGTTTCGCAGATCCTGCAAACTCTCAACTTAGACGAAGCAACCCTCATTGCAGCAAGTAATATTGCGCGCACTCATGGCAAAGAAGCGCTTATCAAACTTATTGGTGAAGAGTCCGCCAAGTTACTCATTGGTTATCGTGGTTTACGTCAGGCGCAAGCAAAATTGATGCGTGATGATGGTGGCCTCAGCGTCACCGGCCAAGAAGAAATGCTCCGCAAAATGCTTTTAGCATTCGGTGATGACTTAAGGGTGGTGCTGATCTATCTCGCATCGCGATTGCAGACCCTGCGCTGGGTCACTCAGGAAAAAATCGAGATGCCAGCCGCTTGGGCGCAAGAAATTCTCAATATCGATGCCTCATTAGCTAACCGTCTGGGTATTTGGCAGATGAAGTGGGAGATGGAGGACTTGGCATTTCGGGTGCTCTCTCCAGAAACATATCGTGAGATAGCCAAGATGCTTGATGCTAAACGCATTGAGCGTCAGTCATTCATTGATCAAATAGTTTTGCAGTTGCAGGAAGAGCTCAAGGCTGCGCAAATAGATGGTGAAGTCCTTGGGCGACCTAAGCACATCTATAGCATCTGGAAAAAAATGCAAGGCAAGTCTTTGGATTTCGCTAACCTCTATGACGTTAGAGCATTTCGAGTGTTGGTTGAGGATGTGAAGTCTTGTTATGCCGTGCTGGGTATCGTGCATAACGTTTGGCAACCAGTGCCACGTGAATTTGATGATTACATTGCTAGACCTAAGCCCAACGGCTATCAATCTTTGCATACCGTAGTCATGAATGAAGACGGCACCGCATTTGAAATTCAGGTACGTACACAAGAGATGCATCAGCAAGCTGAGTATGGTCTGGCAGCGCACTGGCGTTACAAAGAGGGTGCTTATGTTGGAATGGCGACACCACCTAATCCAACAAAAACGAATAAGCCTAGTGTTAACCATCAGCAAGGCACGCATAGTGCAGAGGTGGCTTACGAGAGACAAATAGCTTGGGCCCGTCAGCTCATCTCTTGGAAAGAAGATGCATGGGAGCAACTCAAGCACCATGAGATTGACGATCATATTTATGTGCTCACACCCTTGGGTAAGGTGATCTCATTGGAGAAGGGCTCAACGCCAATTGATTTTGCTTATGCAGTGCATACCAATCTTGGCCACCGTTGTAGAGGCGCAAGAGTAGATGGCGCTATGGTGCCGTTAGAGACATCCCTGCAAAATGGTCAAACAGTCGAAATCATTGCGGTGAAGCATGGTGGTCCATCGCGCGACTGGATTAGTCCTGATAAAAATTACCTGCGTTCGCAAAGAGCGCGCCAAAGAGTGCGCGCTTGGTTTAATGCTTTAGATGATGAGGAGGCGGGTCAGTCCAAGGTTGCCGAAAACAAACCAGACGCAACCCCAGAATTAAAAGTTGCTCCGGTTACTCCGGAAATTATTTTGCGTAATAGCAGCCATAAAGCGGGCCGGGGTGGCGATGTTCTGGTAGTTGGAGTGGATTCTTTGCTTACCCAGTTAGCGCGTTGCTGCCGACCAGTGCCGCCGGATGCAATTGCTGGATTTGTGACGCAGGGTAGAGGAGTTTCGATTCATCGACGCTCATGCAAAACCTTCAGAGGTCTTCTTGAGCGCGCACCAGAACGGGTTATTCAAACAGCATGGACCGCCTCAGCAGCAGATCCTATCGTCAACCAGGAGCAAAAACGCGTATTCCCAGCAGATTTGGTCGTAACTGGCCTAGATCGACCTGAGCTCATGCGGGAGCTCTTTGAGATTCTCACGCGGCAGGGCGTCCATGTGATCGATTTACGTAAATCAGCCAAAAAGGGCTTGGCTCAGATCCTTTTAACGGTTGAGGTGAAGGATTCTGAAGTGTTGCGAGTGGTTCAAAACAGCCTAGAAGAGGTCAAAGGGGTCACCCAAGTGCGTCGCCGGTGATAAACTCTATGGCTGTATAGGCTCGTAGCTCAGCTGGTTAGAGCACCACCTTGACATGGTGGGGGTCGTTGGTTCGAGTCCAATCGAGCCTACCAACGAATAAGACCCAAAAGAAGTGCCATTAAGGGCTTCAAAGAGGCGCGGATGCCCATAAGCTACCGCGCTTTCTTTTTGGGAGAGAAGTTAGGAATGAAGTTCAGTAAATAAGATGGGGTCATCATGCTTGTAGTTACTCTGCCCGATGGATCAAAACGTGAGTTTGAGGCACCTGTTCGCGTAGCGGATGTTGCGCAAAGCATCGGTAGCGGTCTTGCAAAAGCCGCCTTAGGTGGCATTGTTGACGGCAAGATGGTGGATACCAGTTTTGTTATTGATAAAGATAGTCAGCTTGCCATCATTACTGATAAGAGTCCTGAAGCATTGGAGATTGTTCGTCATTCCACTGCTCACTTGTTGGCGTATGCCGTAAAAGAATTATTTCCTGAGGCGCAAGTCACTATTGGGCCGGTTGTAGAGAATGGTTTTTACTATGACTTCTCTTATCACCGTCCATTTACACCTGATGACTTAGTTGCTTTAGAAAAGAAAATGACTGAGCTCGCTAAAAAAGACGAGCCAGTAACTCGTAGCGTGATGCCGCGTGATGAAGCGGTCAAGTTCTTTAAAGATCAAGGCGAAAATTACAAAGCAGAATTGATTGCAAGCATTCCGCAAGGCGAAGACGTTTCCCTTTATGCGGAGGGTAAGTTCACCGATTTATGTCGTGGACCCCACGTACCTTCCACTGGAAAGCTCAAGGTATTTAAGCTCATGAAGCTTGCTGGTGCTTACTGGCGTGGCGACAGCAAGAATGAGATGTTGCAGCGTATCTACGGTACAGCTTGGTTACGCAAAGAAGATCAAGATGCTTACTTGCATATGCTTGAAGAGTCTGAGAAGCGTGATCATCGCCGCCTTGGTAAACAACTCGATTTATTTCATTTCCAAGAAGAGGCTCCAGGTTTAATTTTCTGGCATCCAAAAGGTTGGTCAATTTGGCAAGAGGTTGAGCAATACATGCGTCGCGTGTATCAGCAAGAAGGCTACCAAGAAGTTAAAGCGCCACAAATTTTGGACCGTGGTCTTTGGGAAAAATCTGGTCACTGGGAAAACTACAAAGAGAATATGTTTACGACAGAGTCGGAGAATCGTGCTTATGCATTAAAGCCGATGAACTGTCCTGGTCACGTACAAATTTATAACTCTGGTTTACATAGCTATCGTGAGTTGCCATTACGTTTTGGTGAATTTGGTCAATGTCACCGCAATGAACCATCGGGCGCTTTGCATGGTTTGATGCGTGTACGTGGTTTCACACAAGATGATGGCCACATTTTCTGTACAGAAGATCAAATTCAATCTGAAGTAGCTGCATTTGATAAAGCAGTGCGTGCTGTTTATCAAGATTTTGGCTTTACTGAGGTTGCCGTAAAGCTCGCTTTACGTCCAGCTAAACGCGTTGGCGACGACGCTATTTGGGATAAGGCTGAGGATGCTTTGCGTGGCGCCTTGAAGGCTTCTGGCCAAGAATGGGAAGAATTGCCAGGCGAGGGCGCTTTTTACGGTCCAAAGATCGAATATCACCTCAAGGACTCCATTGGGCGTACATGGCAGTGCGGCACGATCCAAGTGGACTTCTCCATGCCAGCTCGTTTAGGTGCTGAATACGTGGCTGAAGACAATAGCCGCAAGACTCCGGTCATGCTCCATAGGGCAATTGTGGGTTCTTTAGAGCGTTTTATCGGTATTTTGATCGAAAATCACGCTGGAAACATGCCTGTTTGGCTGGCTCCAACCCAGGCCGTAGTCCTCAATATCTCGGGAAATTCTGCTGCATACGCACAAAAAGTGCAGCAATTGCTGAAAAAACAAGGGTTTAGAGTTGAATCCGATTTGCGGAACGAGAAAATTACGTATAAAATACGCGAGCACGCATTACAGAAGATCCCGTTTTTGCTCGTTGTAGGGGATAAAGAATCTGAAAGTAATACGGTGGCCGTTCGTGCCCGTGGCGGAGTGGATTTAGGTGTAATGCCTATTGATGCCTTCGTTGCCCGACTCCAGCAGGATATATCCCAGAAAGTCGGACCCGAGCCTAGCTAGGGTTAGAACGGTTTTTATTGTTTTTTTAAAGGAATTAAGAAGATCGCTACTGAAAAATTGCAACGCATTAACCGGGAAATTACTGCTCCTGAAGTGCGTTTGATTGGAATTGATGGAGAGCCCATCGGTGTAGTTAAGTTGAGTGAAGCCTTGGCTGCAGCAGAAGAGAAAGAAACCGACTTGGTTGAAATTGCTCCGACGGCTGTGCCACCTGTAGTCCGCATCATGGACTTCGGCAAATTCAAATACCAAGAAGCCAAGCGGATGCATGAAGCAAAGCTGAAGCAAAAGGTAATTCAGGTGAAGGAAGTTAAATTCCGCCCTGGTACTGATGATGGTGACTACGGTGTGAAGCTACGCAATCTAATCCGCTTTTTAGAAGATGGCGATAAGACAAAGATTACGCTGCGGTTTCGGGGTCGTGAAATGGCCCACCAAGAAATCGGAGTCAGAATGTTGGAGCGTTTGAAGTTGGATCTCGTTGAATACGGCCAAGTCGAACAGTTTCCAAAAATGGAAGGCCGCCAGATGGTGATGGTATTGGCCCCCATTCGTAAGGCTAAGTAATCAGGTTTTACCTGGTTCTTATGTAGGGAGGCGCTGAAAGGCGCCGGTAGTTTGAAGTGCTTCTGGGTACAGGAAGAGTAACCGTCGGTTACCACCTATGTTGCACAAGTAATTGAAGGGGTGCTTTATGCCCAAGATGAAGAGCAAGAGTAGCGCTAAAAAGCGCTTCACGGTTCGCGCAGGCGGAACGATTAAACGAGGTCAGGCTTTCAAACGCCACATCCTCACCAAGAAGACCACAAAGAATAAGCGTCACCTCCGTGGTTCCACAGAAGTTGCGAAAGCTGACGTTAAGTCAATTCGCTCTATGCTTCCATACGCTTAACCTCAGACTAGATTAGGAGAATTAAATGCCAAGAGTCAAACGTGGGGTTACAGCAAGAGCCCGTCATAAGAAAATCACCGATGCCGCTACAGGTTACCGTGGCCGTCGTAAGAACGTATTCCGTATTGCTAAGCAAGCGGTTATGCGTGCTGGTCAATATGCATATCGTGACCGTCGCAACAAGAAACGTGTATTCCGCGCTTTGTGGATTGCTCGTATCAACGCGGCAGTTCGTCAGCATGACATGACCTATAGCGTATTCATGAATGGTATGAAGAAAGCTGCGATCGAACTCGACCGCAAAGTACTTTCTGATATGGCCATTGCTGACAAAGCGGCTTTCGCTGCTTTGGTTACTCGGATCAAATCCGTAGTAAACGCTGCAGCTTAATCTTAGTTTTCTAAACTAAGCTGCAATGGTTTCTCTCGACCACATTGTCGAGGATGCTAAACGTGATTTCCTCGGAGCTGCCGATGCGGCAGCTCTAGAGGACGCGAAAGCCAAGTATCTCGGTAAGTCAGGTGTTCTCACTGAGCGTTTAAAAGCGCTTGGTGGAATGTCGCCTGAGGAGCGCAAGAGTGCTGGCGCCCAAATTAATCAAATCAAAACCCAAGTAGAAGCTGCATTACAAGAGCGTCGCCAAGCTTTGGCTGATGCGGTATTGATGCAACGTCTTGCGGCGGAGTCTATTGACGTTTCCTTGCCTGGCCGTGGCCAAGCAGTAGGTAGTTTGCACCCTGTGATGCGCACCTGGGAGCGTGTTGAAGAGATCTTCCGCTCGATTGGTTTTGATGTAGCGGATGGCCCTGAAATTGAAACCGATTGGTTTAATTTCACTGCCTTAAATAGTCCCGAGAATCATCCTGCTCGTTCAATGCAGGATACTTTTTATATCGATGGCAAAGATTCCAATGAGAAGCCTTTGTTATTGCGCACGCATACCAGCCCAATTCAGGTTCGCTATGCGAGCGAGCATGTTAAGAAATACGCCAACGCAGATGTAATGCCACCAATCAAAGTGATTGCACCAGGCAGAACCTATCGTGTTGATAGTGATGCAACGCATTCACCGATGTTCCATCAGGTTGAAGGCTTATGGATTGCTGAGAGTGTTTCATTTGCAGATCTCAAGGGTGTCTATACAGACTTCTTAAGAACTTTCTTTGAAACAAACGAGTTGCAAGTTCGTTTCCGTCCATCCTATTTCCCATTTACTGAGCCATCAGCTGAAATCGATATGGCCTTTGGTAGTGGCAAACTCGCTGGCCGTTGGTTAGAAATCTCCGGAGCAGGGCAAGTGCACCCCAACGTATTGCGCAATATGGGTATCGACCCAGAGCGCTATACCGGCTTTGCTTTTGGATCTGGCCTAGAGCGCTTGACGATGTTGCGTTATGGCGTTGACGATTTACGTCTCTTCTTCGAAAACGATCTGCGTTTCTTAGCGCAGTTCCCCGCATAACCAAATCAGCATTACTAAATCTTAGATCGCGCTATGCAATTTTCTGAATCTTGGCTCCGTCAGTATGTAAACCCATCACTTGATAGTGATGCGCTTGGTCATGCAATGACTATGGCGGGTTTAGAGGTTGAAGAGCAGCATTCAGTAGCGCCAGCATTTACCAAGATTGTGATTGCACAAATTTTGTCTGCTGAGCAACATCCTGATGCAGACCGTTTGCGCGTTTGCAAAGTAGATGCAGGTACTGGTCAAGAGTTACAAATCGTTTGCGGTGCGCCCAATGCGCGTGCTGGCATCAAGATTCCTTGCGCTCTGGTGGGTGCTGAGTTGCCTCCAGCGGAAGCGGGTGGCAAACCTTTCCTTATTAAAGTCGGCAAACTTCGTGGCGTAGAAAGCCAAGGCATGTTGTGCTCAGGTCGCGAACTGGGTTTAGGCGATGACCACGAAGGCATCCTAGAGTTACCTGCAGATGCGCCAGTTGGAAAAGATATTCGTGACTACCTAGATTTGGATGATCAAATCTTTGTAATTAAGTTAACGCCGAATAAAGCAGATTGCCTCTCATTAATGGGTATGGCTAGAGAAGTCTCAGCAATCACTGGTGCCGCACTCTGTGCGCCTAAGTGGACGCCGCCTGCAGTAACAATCGAAGATAAGCGCAAAGTCACAG
>ERZ650308.1761-NODE-1761-length-10986-cov-4.234562_pt1 | contig 10986 bp, 7 predicted proteins | sample MGYA00376244_ERZ650308 | MGnify/ENA primary metagenome ERZ650308 (study PRJEB26733, sample SAMN07839295) | wastewater metagenome | biome: small river; feature: stream; material: water | place: USA: North Carolina | collected 2016-04-26 ...
CGAATTCAACCGAGTGGTGTCGTTTCAGGTGAAGTTTTCTTCGCCCACCAGTTTGTTTGTGGGCTACACAGTGTCCTACACATTTATCGACAGGTTTGGCAATGTGTTGGCGAACGACACGCGATTTTTGGTGAGTGACAAGCAGCGTGATGTGAAGCCTGGGCAGTTCGGGGAAATCATCAACCTCGAAATTGCACCTAATACGATTCGCGAAAAAAGCGTCACCGTTGAAGCTAAGTTGGTGAAGTTGGTCAACAGCGTGGCGGGTGACGTGACGGCATCGGCCACGGTGGATGACTTGCTGCCGATGCGCGGTACACCAGGTCCTGACCTCATGATTGGCGATGAAACATCCGAAGAAATCACGGGTGACACAGGCAATGACAGCATCAATGCCAACACAGGGAACGACACCATCTTCAGCGATTTTTTATGGTTCGCTTTCTGTGCACATTGGCGTCTTTTTAATGTTGCGAACTTTCCCATTTTGGGAAAATCAAACCTCAGTACGCATCTTAATCGCGGGAATAGGCTTATTGACGGCCTTGGTTGCAACAGGAATTGCCCGGGTACAGTCTTCGGTTAAAAGCCAGATCGCATATGCATCCATTGCTCAAATTGGCCTAATTTTCATCGAGGTTTCACTTGGATTTGAAAAATTAGCCTTGTTTCATTTCGCTGGAAATGCCTTCTTGAGAACCTATCAATTATTGATTTCTCCATCGGTTGTTTCCTATTTGATACGGGAACAATTCTACCACTTTGAACCTAAGGCTAATTCCATAGAGCGTTTGTTGCCGCAAAAATTGCGCCACACACTCTATGTGCTTTGTTTGAAAGAATGGAATTTAGATTCGATGTTGTATCAATACTTATGGAATCCAATGAAGTGGGCTGGAAATAAACTGAATTTTTTAAATGGAAAACGTTTAATGGCCTATTTCGTTCCTGCTTTTGGAATCAGTTATTACTTGATTAACCAAAACCAGATGAATGAAAGTGCTTTGCATTGGCTGCCCATAATCTTCGCCGGAATCGGTTTAATTCTCGTATTCAAATCATTTACACAGCGAAGAAGTGTTCGTTTAAGCTGGATTTTAGTGATTATGAACCATTTCTGGATTGCATTAGCGATTTCATTGAATGAGAAATTTGATTCATTCGAATCAGTACTCTACCTCAGTGGGATTATGGTAGCCGGATTAATTGGATACCTATGCTTGCAACGCTTGTTTCAGCAAGAAGGAAAAATGACCTTAAATCGTTTTCAAGGGCTTTCCGAAAACCATCCTAAAATTGCGCTTATCTTCTTGTTAGCTTGTTTAGGTCTCACAGGATTTCCCATTACACCGACCTTCATTGGAGAAGATTTAATTTTTTCCCATATCCATGAAGATCAATTTTTACTCGCAGGCATCGTTTCACTCAGTTTCATCTTGGATGGATTAGCGGTGATACGTTTGTATGCCCGCATTTTTATGGGTCCTAACTATAGAACCCATGCTGAATTTTCAAATCGATATTTTTAAAATCCAATTTATATACCATGAAAAATAAATTAGAATTACCTAAAGACGGCATTGCTGGATTAAAAGAGAATTTTGCATCAGATGCAGCTTCTGGATTTATTGTTTTTTTATTGGCTTTACCCTTAAGTTTAGGTATTGCCAAAGCATCCGATTTTCCTCCCATTATGGGATTATTAACCGCCATCATTGGGGGTATTGTGGTGAGTTTATTTAGTGGATCTCGTTTAACGATTAAGGGGCCAGCAGCTGGATTAATTGTGATTGTAGCAGGTTCTGTAGCTGAATTTGGCGGGGGAGAACAAGGCTGGCATCTGGCGCTTGGAGCCATGGTGGTAGCTGGTATTGTCCAAATCCTTTTTGGCGTATTTAAGCTAGGTAAACTAATGGACTTCTTTCCGCTTTCAGCCGTACATGGAATGTTAGCAGCGATTGGATTAATCATCATTGGAAAGCAAATCCCGGTGTTTTTAGATGTGAATCCAATTTTATCTAAAGGCAAAGAGCCATTGGAATTATTTGCATCCATTCCCGAATTTATCGCTAATTGGGATCCGAAAGCCACGCTAATTGGTACCATTAGTTTAATCATCATGATGGGTTGGCCTTACATCAAAAACCCTATCATCAAAAAAGTTCCAGCACCTTTAGTGGTATTGGCGATTGCTATTCCGGCAGAGTTATTCATGGATTTCCAAACGACTGAACCCCAATATGCCTTAGTTCACATTGGTAATTTATTGGACAACATTAAGATAAATGCTTCTTTTGATGGATTTACACAGACGGGCACCTTTATCAAATTTGTGATTATGTTCGCATTAGTAGGCTCTTTGGAATCACTTTTGACGGTAAAAGCGATGGATATGTTAGATCCATTTAAGCGTAAATCAAATGCCAATAAAGATTTAATCGCAACAGGTATTGGAAATACATTAGTCGCTTTTTTGGGTGGTTTACCGATGATTTCTGAAGTAGCACGTTCTTCTGCGAATATTGCGAATGGGGCCAAAACGCGTTGGGCGAACTTCTTCCATGGATTCTTCATTTTAATTTTCGTCCTATTAGCAGCGCATTTAATCGAGTTAATTCCGAATACGGCCTTAGCTGCCATGTTAATCACGGTAGGTATTAAATTAACGCATCCAAAAGAATTCATCCATACCTTAGAAAAAGGGAAGGAGCAATTATTGATTTTCCTTGTAACGATTATTTTCACCCTAGGAGTGGATTTATTAGTAGGAATTGGTGCGGGTATTTTAACTGAAATATTGGTTAATTTATTCAATGGAAAACCTTTAAAAGCTATTTTCAGTGCCCCTACGGAGGTTTCCTTTACAGATGACGCCTATTTAGTTGAAATTTCAGATGCAGCCGTTTTTACAAACTACTTGGGAATTAAACGTAAATTAGAAGCGATTCCGTCTGGATTCAATGTAACGATTGATCTTTCTAAAACCCATTTAGTAGATCACTCTGTCATGGAAAATTTCGAGCATTTTAAACATGATTATGAAAGTGAGGGTGGTTCTGTTACACTAGTAGGACTCGAATCTCACACTTCTCTTTCTGATCACAAAGCATCGGCTAGAAAAAGATCGAAAGCATAAAATAGTCCGGAGGAAATATTACACCAATTCGTAAATAAACCGCCCCTAATAAAGGCGGTTTATTTTTTTGTAAATATTCGATACCTTTAATGAAATTTAAACCTATGAAAAAACTATTGCTGCTTTTGTGCTTGCCACTTTTCTCTTTTTCACAAACAGAGCTCTACCTAAGTCTTCCTAAGCAGAAATCGTTTTTTCAAAAAACGGAAAATCTCTATGCTGATTTCAATGGAGCCCAATTAATGGTGCACCCTGAACAGAGCTTCCAAAGCATGGATGGTTTTGGATTTACCTTAACTGGAGGTAGCGCACAATTAATTCAGCAATTAAATCCCATAAAAAAAGCAGCCTTATTACAAGAATTGTTTGGTCAAAATGGTATTTCTGTTTTACGCATAGGAGTGGGGGCTACTGATTTAGATGCAACTGTGTTTTCTTATGAAGACCAACCTAGAAAATTTAGCCTGGAACCATCTAAATCTGATTTAATTCCCCTTTTACAGCAAATTTTAGCCATCAATCCTGCTATTAAAATCATGGCTACTCCCTGGTCTCCACCTACCTGGATGAAGGATAATGGAGAGAGCAAAGGCGGATCACTTTTGGAAAAATACTACGTCACCTATGCAAACTACCTCGCTACTTATATCCAAGCAATGGCTAAAGAGGGAATTCCAATTTGGGCTTTAACTCCTCAAAATGAACCATTGCACCCTGGTAACACCCCCAGTATGTTCATGAGTTCTCCTATGCAAGCCAGCTTTATAAAAGCAGCCCTAGGTCCTGTGTTCAAGAAACGAAACATCCGCACTAAAATCATTGTATATGACCACAATTGCGATCATCCGGAATATGCCATTGATTTATTGAATGATCCTGAGACCAGACAATATGTAAGTGGATCTGCATTTCACTTATACAATGGAGATATTTCGGCTTTAAGTAAAGTCAAAACAGCCCATCCTGATAAAGATCTCTATTTTACGGAGCAATGGACCGGCTATAAAGGTGATTTTACGGGAGACTTTATGTGGCATGTGAAAAATGTCATCTTAGGTGCGGTAAATAACCATGCTAAAACAGCCATTGAATGGAATTTAGCGAATGACCCTACGTATGGACCGCATACTCCGGGTGGTTGCACAGAATGCCTAGGAGCATTAACCATCTCAGGTCAGGACATTACTCGCAATCAATCCTATTACATTGTTATGCAAGCAGCGCGATTTGTTCCAGCTGGATCTATTCGCTTAGGGATAGATGCGCCTGAAGGGATCAATGCAGCTGCATTTAAGCGTCCTGACGGAAAAACGGTACTACTTGTGCAAAACGAAGGACGCAAAAAGAACATCACGATTGAAAAACTAAACCTAGAAATACCGGCTGAATCAGTCTTAACGATCATTCTATGAAAACATTCCACATTAACCGCAGGCATTTTATGAAAGGAGCTTCGGCTGCTTTAGCCTTGTCTACTTTTGGCGCTTATGGATTAGATTTAGTGAATCCAGCACGCCCATACCGCGTTGCACTCATTGGCACAGGCTGGTATGGAAAGAGTGATTTATTCCGTTTAATGCAAGTTGCTCCAGTGGAGGTAATTGCATTATGTGACCCAGATCGGAATCAATTAACAGAAGCCGGTAAACTAGTTGCTGCGCGTCAAAAATCACGCAAAACGCCCAAATTATACGCAGATTATCGCCAATTATTAAAAGAAAATGAATTAGACATTGCTTTGGTGGGCAGTCCGGATCATTGGCATGCCTTACAAATGATCGATGCCGTTAAAGCGGGGGCACACGTTTATGTACAAAAACCCATTTCAGTAGACGTATTAGAAGGAGAAGCGATGGTCGCTGCGGCAAAAAAATACGGTAAAACGGTACAAGTGGGTACGCAACGAAAAAGTACTCCTCATTTGATTCAAGCGAAGAAAGAGATACTAGACAAAGGCCTGTTAGGAAAGGTGGCCCATGTGGAAATGTATTGCTATTACCACATGCGAAACAATGGTAATCCTCCTGTGCAGGCCGTTCCTGACTATTTTGATTATGAAATGTGGACGGGACCTGCCCCTTTAAGACCTTATGATGGTTTGCCCCATACTCGCTGGTGGAGAACTTTTGAGGAATATGGAAATGGAATTATGGGAGATATGTGTATCCATATGTTTGATACTGCGCGTTGGATGCTTGGTTTAGGTTGGCCTAATCGCGTGAGTTCAGAAGGGGGTATTTATGTCCAAAAAGAAGGCAAATCGAACATCCCTGACACGCAAACAGCCGTTTTCGAGTACAATGGACTGAATTGCGTTTGGCAACACAGAACTTGGGGCACTCCTCCAGATCCTGAATATCCATGGGGATTAACGATTTATGGGGAAAAAGGAACACTAAGACTGAGCACAATGAAATATGATTTCACGCCTACGGACCCCAAAGGAGAGAAATTGCATGGCGAAGTCGTATATGAAAAAGAAAAATACCCCGAGGATTTGAAAGAGGATCGCATCGAATTAAATGCAGCACCAGCAACACGTGGACACATGCTCGATTTCTTAGCCGCCATCGATAAGGGTTCAAAACCAATCGCAGACATCTCAGAAGGGCATATTTCGACAGCTTCCTGTATCCTTGCGAACCTTTCGATGAAACTAGGGCGACCCTTATCGTATGATCCAGGGACTAAAACAGTGTTAAATGACCCGGAAGCCACTGCTTTATTGGCTAGAAATTACCGTGGCCCTTGGAACCGAAACATGTTGAACTAATGAAAAAAATCATCATCCTGGCCTTATTGGCATTTTCTTCTGTCGCTCAACAGCGAACATCCGCACAATTAGGTGAAGATCTTCAGAAATTACGTGTTTTAGGTTCTGTGTTGCATGTTGCGGCACATCCAGATGATGAAAGCACACATATGTTAACTTGGTTTGCCCAGCAACAACATTGGGAAACTAATTATTTTGCTTGTACGAGGGGAGATGGAGGCCAAAACCTCATCGGAGACGAACAAGGTGTGCCCTTGGGATTAATACGAACGCAAGAATTACTAGCGGCGAGGCGAATTGATGGAGCTAATCAATACTTTTCTCGCGCTTTTGACTTTGGTTTTTCTAAATCGACAGAAGAAGCGTTAGACTTTTGGAACAAGCCCCTTATTTTGGCAGACTTAGTGTGGGTCATTCGAAAAACACGCCCTGATATCATATTTACCCGTTTCCCACCGGATGCAAGAGCAGGACACGGGCATCACTCTGCCTCTGCGGCACTTGCCATTGAAGCCTATAAGGCAGCAGCAGACCCGAATAGGTTCCCTGAACAATTGAAGCAGGGGGTGAATGTTTGGCAGGCAAAACGCTTATTGTGGAATACTTTTCGCTTTCCTGGTTCTGCTAATTCAACCATCACAGATTCGCAATTTAAAGTGGAAATAGGGGACTACTTACCCTTTTTAGGCCAAAGCTCTGGCGAATTAGCCGCCTATAGTCGAAGCCAACATAAATCCCAAGGTTTTGGCTTTGCCGTAGACCGGGGTCGTAGCACAGAATATTTTGCCACTTTGGTAGGCGATGCACCTAAGGAATTTTTATGGGATGGCATAGATGCCACTTGGAATCGTGTCAATGGATCGATCGATGCGCTTATCCTTCCCATTATTCAAGCTTACCAGCCCGAAAAGCCCTACGAATCCATTCCGGCATTAATTAGCCTAAAGAAATCGTTAAAATCCTTACCCAGCAGTCCATGGACTCAGAAAAAAATAGCGGAAATCGATGCATGGGTGATCAATGCGGCAGGTATTTACTTAGGAGCGACAAGCACGCAAGGCATCGTTGCAATTGGTGAAAAAATAGCCCTCAAATCAGAATTTATCGTTCGTTCTCCTATCAGCGTCGAAAAGTTGACTATTTCCATGGCAGGAATCGACTCGACCTTCTCAGGCAAAATGCAAGCCTATCAAAAATATACATTCAATCGCATTTTAACGGCCTCCGCGCCCATTACGCAACCTTATTGGATTAAAGAAGCGAAAGCGACAGGACACTTTAATGTGAGTGACCAGCAAAAGATAGGCCAAGCCAATGTTGATCCAGCCTATACCGCAAAAGCAAGCTTTTTTATTCAAGGCGAGGAGTTTAGTGTAGAAAAAACGGTACAAGAACTCATCATCGATCCAGTGAAAGGTGAAATCTTACAGCCTATCGCCATTACACCCAAAACTACCTTTCATCTTAGTTCGAATGTCGTTTTATTGCCTAAAGGCAGTAAAATAAGCAAAACGACACAAATCTCCATCACCGCCTTAGCGGCCTTAAAACCGGGTAAAATCGAGGTGAAGTCTGGGGACTTGGTTTTGGCAAATATTACCTTACAAGACGGAATGAAAGCTGGAGAGAAACGAGAATGGCCTATTTCCTTCACAGAAGCTAACTTAAAAGAAGGCAAAATCAGTTATAAGCTTCAATTGCATATTCAATCGGGAGCAGACCATTGGATCGACTCTTTGGCCTTGCAAACCATAGAATACCCACACATTCCTACACAACGCTACTTTTCTCCCGTCAATTTGAGCCTTTTACACATCGATTTCGCCAAAAAAGGGAGTCGCTTAGGCTATATCAAAGGCGCAGGGGATAAAGTACCTGAAGGATTGAAGCAAATGGGATACCAAGTCGATTTCCTTAGTGAAAAAGACTTAACAGCCGCTAATTTAAAGCAATACGATGTGGTGCTTACCGGTGTACGGGCCTATAACACGAATGAATTTTGGGAAAATGCTTATCCAGAAATCATGAAATACATCGAAAATGGGGGCAATTACGTAGTGCAATACAACACGGCAAGCTTTTTAGGGCCTATGAAGTCGAGTATGTCGCCTTACCCATTGCAAGTAAGCCGCAATCGGATTACGAAAGAAGAAGCAACACCTGATTTCATTCAACAGAATCACGTAGTGTTTAACAGCCCTAACAAAATCAGTACATCCGATTTCCAGGATTGGGTACAAGAACGCAGTATATACACGGCAGAAACGACGGATCCCCATTTTGAGTTTCCACTCGGATTTACAGACCCAGGTGAATCAGAGAACAAAGGAAACATCGCCATTACGAAATACGGAAAAGGTCAATTCATCTATACGGGCTTAGTTTTCTTCCGTGAGATACCGGCTGGAGTTCCAGGAGCCTACCGATTATTTGCGAACCTATTAGCTAACCCAAATGCGAAATGAGATTAGCGCAAGGTATCTTCCGCTACAGGCTGGTCATCGGGTTCATGGGTATTTCGGCCATCGGTCGGAATACCATCACCAATCACTTCATAAGATAGTTGATCTCCGGCTCTAGTGACTTCGAGATTATACAAAAAGGTACCTTCTGGTTCTTTGGTTTTTAGTACTCCCGTATAGAGGGAATCGCTCTTTTGAACTAATGAAACATCCAAGACATTCACGCCCGTAACATGCTCTTTTTGAAGATTTTGCAACCACAATTCACGGACTTCTCCTTCGATTTCAGCAGAAGATTTTTCACAGGCACTTAAGGCGAACACGGCAGCGAAAGCCACAATTAAAACTCTAATCATGGTGCAAAATTCGGCATTTTTCGCGAAAAAAGGAAAGTTTAGCCCTTAAAACCGCAACCCATCATCTTTCCCTGTGGAAAAGGCCTTCGTATAATTGATCTTCTTTACCTGTCCAGCGATGTAATGAATACCTTGTAATAAGTGATTTAAATACGTGGAATCTTGGTAGTTTTCTTTTGCATGCCCCAGCGTAGTGACCCAAATATGACCGCCTTGGAAGTGTTGTGTCCAAACCGCTGGAAAATAATCGCCGTATACGCCTTTGTGCTTCGTGATAAGTTCTTTTTGAGACAGATCTAAACTGGTCACATCATGCATCATCAACGTTTGGATACCGGGGTAGAGTTCAAAGCCAAAATAACATTCGTCTTCTTTTGTCCATTTCAAGGGAACACCTTGTAGCGATGGGTGAGCTGGGGCGATATTAATGATGGAGAAAGGTTGGAATTTAGCATGCCAAGAGAAGGTTTCTCCCACCATCATTTTAAACCAACTCCATTTGCGCTCTGTTCCCGTAACGGAGTGTACACCGACAAATCCTCCACCTGCTTCGATATAACGGCGGAAAGCTAAACGCTGAACATCCGTATCGAACACATCGTTGTTAGTGGAAGTAAAGATAATGACACGGTATTGTGCCAAATTCTGTTCTGTGAACACAACAGGATCATCCGAAACATCCACCTTAAAGTGATTTTCTGATCCTAACTTTTGTACCGCAGCTATAGCTGAAGGAATATTATCGTGGACGTAACCAGGGCCATTTTTCGTATAAACTAATACAGAAAATGATTGTGCATAGCTGGTCAAAGCACAAAAAAGGAGTAGGAGGGTTGTTCTGATCATTTTACGCCGTATTTATCGATTAAATAAATGATGGCAGCCATGTTCACGGCGCCTAAATGTAATTCTCTTTTGTTTACGTTTTCGAACACGTCCGTCTTTGCATGGTGTAAATCGAAATAGCGTTGGCTGTCAGGGATTAGTCCAGCTAAGATGGATTCTTTATTGATACCGGCCATAGGAGCAATGTCCGTACCGCCACCGCCAAAAGTAATCTCAGAACCGTAAGGCTTTAATAGGGGAGTCCACGTTTGGAATCTAGCGAATTGAGCAGGAGGGGCTGTAATTCCGATGGAACGAGGAGTGAAGCCCCCCTCATCGCTTTCGATGACAAAAATGTGGTTCTCTTTGTTGATTTTAGCTTGGTTCGCATATTCCTTGCCCCCGCGCGCAGCGTTTTCTTCATTAGCGAATAGGACAAAACGGATGCTACGTTTTGGTTTGTAGTTTAACGCTTTCATGACGCGCAACACTTCCATCGTTTGGACGATGCCGGCGCCGTCGTCGTGTGCGCCCTCATTTACGTCCCAGCTGTCTAAGTGACCGCCTAAGGTGATGTATTGGTCTGGAAATTCAGATCCGCGGATTTCTGCAATTACGTTGTTGTCATCCGCATCTGGAAGGAAGAAACCGTAGGTTTGAACTTGGGCTTTGATGGTTCCTTTTTTGGCCAAAGCATACAATAGCTGAGCATCATTCGGGCCTAAAGCCACCGCTGGAATCTTCGGATATGCTTCATCATAGACCATCACACCGGTATGCGGCTCATTATCCGGCGCCGTGCTCAGTGAATGAATTAACACCGCCACCGCACCATATTTCGCGGCTCTACTCGCACCAGAACGGCGAAAAGCGCCACTCTCGCCATAAGCCTTAAACGTCTGAATTTTTGTCGGATCAAAAACACTGTGGAAATACACAATCTTGCCTTTCACCTCTTCCTTGCGCTTCTCTAATTCCTCGAAACTAGCCACTGCGACCACTTCCGCCTCGATTAATCCATTCGAACCTAGGGAATTCCCTAAGGCCAAAGCCGCCAATGGCTGCATTCTCGCCTCCCCATTCACCCCCGTAATCGCCACAAAATCATTCCCTCCACGTTTCCAATTAGGCGTCTTGCACGGCTGCAAGAACACTTTATCTGGCCCCATCGCCTCTAAACTTTTCTTACCCCAAATCACCGCATTCTGTGCTTGCGGAGAACCGGCTAATCGCCCACCAATCTTTTTGGTCAACTCATACAATAAGTCATAGGCCTTCCCGTTTGTAATAATCTCGTCAGACATCTTCTTGATGAAAAGACTATCGACATTGGATTGTGCGGTAGAAAAGAGGGGGAGGAGTAAAAGAGGTAGGAAACGTAATTTCATAGTCGTTAAATAAAAAGTGTGTTTAAAGATAGGGATATTTCGGTAA
>ERZ650308.1762-NODE-1762-length-10984-cov-3.403605_pt1 | contig 10984 bp, 11 predicted proteins | sample MGYA00376244_ERZ650308 | MGnify/ENA primary metagenome ERZ650308 (study PRJEB26733, sample SAMN07839295) | wastewater metagenome | biome: small river; feature: stream; material: water | place: USA: North Carolina | collected 2016-04-26 ...
TCTGGGCCAGATGGGGTAGCATCTCGGAATGCTTTTTTCATTTCATTCGCGCCCTTCAATACCGAAGATTGATAGACATTTTTTTCCATTCTATCAGGAAGTGTGCGCAGAACTTTACCCAGCTCATCAAAGCCGGTCATCTGGGAAGAAAATTTCATGGTGATGCCTAGAGTAGTATTTAATTATTCACACGCTTTGCCGTTAACACACCATAAGCCAAACAGGCTCCACTAAATCCACAGCGAGCAATTAAATAAAATGGTGTTACTTTACCTTTAGGTACAATAATCGTTTGGGTTGGCACAATATGGTCTTGCTCACCACTAAAACTTGATAATGCAAGTGGCTGTGTGTGATAGTTTTCATTGAGCAGCCCATGCGTATTGTTGCGCTGGGATATTCCAGATTTTATAGAACTTGCGGTTGCAGCTGTGAATACATAAGTTGTCTTAGCTGATAAATCCCATATGCCTTCAGTAAGCGATATGCCTAAAACTGTTTTGTCCGTATTATTTACTAAAGATATAGCAGAGCCAACTGGTAAACTATTTTTAATAATATCACCCTGCTTACCAGATTTATAACGCGAATTGTTTATAAATACCTGTGGCACTCCAAATGCTTTAATATCAACAAATTTGCGGGCATATGGTATGGCTGCGGAACCATTCGGGTGAATACCATCAGTACTGAAGGCAACGCCTGTGGAATATTGCAAGATGAACTGTCCATCTGACCGCCAGCAATGCGGAGTGGCGGGGTCTGCCATGGCAAGAGCCAGATCAACACATCCTTTTGCGCGAGGTATTAAATAACCAAGCCTAATTCCTTCATTATAAGTTTGAACACGTCCACTGGCTTCATAATTTTGAGTACCATTGCCATTTACACCATCGGTGACCGAGTAAGGGGTTTGACCACCTGCGCTGGTATAAGTTCCTGTGGTGCGTGGCGGAATAGTTCCTGGAATACATCGTTTAACGCCCGCTGCTTCTAGCTTCTGCATGATTTGGTCAATGTAGCCAGCTAAATTTGTGACTATGCTAGGGCTGTTGTTGGTGCTGAAATCGTTCGTACCCAGACACACCGCCCCCACATCTATCTGGCAGCCACGCGCAATTAAATTGGTTAAATATCGCATACGGTTGGTATGATTATATATTTCGCCAGTTCCCGACAACCAGCCAAGCGCGGAATCTCCATTCACGGCTATCTTCATTACGCCACAAGTATTATCCAGAAGATGTTCATAAATCCCGTTATTGCCAAATAAGTCGGGGGTTGCTCCTGAGACTATGCTGTCGCCAACTAATAACACTGAGGGCATATCAGCGTTTTGTACGCGACCATAGATGGCACTTGGCGACCAGAGTGCCTGTCCAGCCGTTCCCCAACCACCAGATTGACCACCGCCTATATAGCCTTGCGGAAGGTTATTCTCATCATGACCAGAACCTGCAGAAGATATTACCTGCCCATTTACCAAACCAGCTGATGTAGTACAATAGCCAGAAGCCGCCGTTAAAGCAGGAATATCAGAGCCAGGCTGGTTTACACCAGCAATACCATACCAGAAACTTATTGATGGGATACCCGCGTATAATGCCCCAATACCTGCGACTGGCGCACTTCCAGACCTGTCTCGAGATACGCCCGTGATAGTACCCGCTGAAACGTTGGTAGGATTTAATGGTAATAATCTTGCGGCAAGAATACCCCCCGGTAGATCCACGCCCATGCAGTAATTTTTACGAGCTGCATAAGAATGTCCGATGGTTCCCATACCGTTGCCGTTGAGTGATGGGCTGGTGGAATTATACAGCCAGTTATAGACGCGCAATGACTGCCCGCCCGAAGCATAAGGAGCATAATTACTTGAATTTATCGCCGCGCCGCCTGTGGTAGTTATCTCAAAAGTATTTGCGCCTGTATTAAGGTTAGCAACCTTATACTGTACGTTGTTATTATTGGCATAGTTCAGTTCTGATAGTCGTGTCCATGTGCCACCCGATGTGTACACGCCAAAGGCTGTGGAGTTGACAGCAGCACCCGCAACCGTTTGCAGGCTGTAGTTATTGGCATCAATAACTACTACTTTGTAATTATTATTATTAATCTGTGTAGTTCCGCCAACCGAAGCTGGCGTAATGAACTGCCCTGTAGTCAAACCATGGGTAGGAGATGTGATCACGCAGGGGTTGGCATTACTCACACCTGTTATCGTACCCGAGCCAGTCACCAGTAAACTATTAATACGAATGATATCGCCATTAATTGGCGCAACCCCGCTATAAGAAAGAATGGTATTTGCGCCGCGTGTTAAACCAGTCAGAGTAATGGCATGGGACGCCGCATCAGCAGCTTCCATGTAGCTGTTGATATAGAATGGCGTATTGGGTGGTATAAAAGCACCACAAGCACCTACCGCCTCACCCCACTGACGTTCCCAGAATTTTGTGTTTGATCCCGCAAAGGTTATTCTATGATATTTATCATTATAAAAAAGACCTGCCTCTAAATTTATGTCATGAGACCCATTGGATTCCTGATTGGTAGCAATATAACCATTTACCCATTCAACAAAATCAATGAAGGCTCCGCTAGGACCAGTCATGTGAGCGGTACGGGTATTTTTTACAGGATCGGTATCGGTATAAAGATTATTTGCGATATTGCAGTTATTTGCGACAAGCTTCATGGGGCTTGATGAATTATTATTTACCCATGATGTATCATAATTAGTTGCGCTGTTTTTTACTAATATCTGTCCTGATGCACCACCTGTCGGTACTCCTGCACCTGCGGCACCTGTAGCTCCAGTTGCACCTGCTGGGCCAGTTGCGCCTGCTGGACCAGTTGCACCTGTTGCTCCTGTTGCGCCTGTAGCTCCAGTTGCTCCTTTTATATTGGAGCTAAGGACATATACGCCAGCAACTCTTTCATAAACATTGGCATTTTCACTATCTAAGTACCAGTCACCATTTACGCCAGAAGCATTTGAAGGAACCCCAGACCCAACCCGCCATATACTACCCGCACCTACTACGTTTGCCCCTATCGGTATGCCGCCTAAGGTAACGCCATCGCCAGTATAAAACGTATTATTATCGGTATCACACACTATCTCACGCTTGGCAAAAGTCTTTGTCATGCGTTGAGCAGTTGTGATCTCTGGTACTTTAAAAATTCCCATTACCTAGTTCCTCCATCGTAAATTATTTCTTGAATTTCATGGTCGCCGCCATCGATAACAACGGTTTCATCTAACCTGTTACCCAGAGCAAAGGTTGAACCTGTGCTGTTTGCAGAGGTTTTAATTCCAACTTCCACCACGTTTATCTTGGTTTCTTTAACAATGATGACATCGGTCATGGGCGAGTTACCCTTTTTTTCACGGTTACTGAGCCTTTGAAAATGACAGTTTTCTCGCCATAGCTATCGGTTAAAATAAAGTCATACAGACCGCTATAAATCCTTAGTACGTTGACTATATTTTCGCTGATATTGATTTTGATTGTTCCATCATCGCCCAAAACTATTCCTGTTAAGGTGGGTTGTGATGCTTCGCTGGAAAGGCTTATAAATGGATTGGCATCATTAATTTTTTTGCGAACCATAAGTTCAGCTGACCAGTCATGAAGATCGCGGGGGATACCATCTTCATCTTTCCAAACCAATTCCAAAGCAAAAGCTGCCCCTTGCTGAATAGTAATATTATATTCAGCAGGGGTTATATTCATTACATCCTCTATGATTTAAAATCTATTTCTTCGGAGATTACTGCGCTGGCCATTATTTCTAACCACCGGCGGCGACCAAGCTCAGCAATACTGGCTATATCGTAATTTTTACCTTCGAAGTGAATGCGCCAGCTTGGGAGAATATCATCTCGATACCTGATGCGAAACTTTGTAGTTATTTCTGAATTAACCTGCTGCGCAGCAAAATACTCTCGGCCAGCTATATCTGTTTTCTGAGCTGCTATTGTGGCCACATCCACATAGCTTTCTACTGTTCCGCCCGCCGCCCCGCGGGTAACAATTCTTTTTCTTAAGGTGATCCACCTATCCATGCGGCCAATGGGAACTAAAGCCATGATAACCTGTATGGGTTTAAAAGCGCATCGACTGCGTAAGGTATCTGCGCGACCGTCGCGCCGGTAACTACAATTTCTCGGTTTTCATAAAAATGCCCTATTAAAAGCAACATCGCCTGCTTTATGGGAGATGGTATAAAATCACTATCATCGCCATAGCCAGCAACATATGTCACTTTGATAGATCCTGGATAGCACCTTGCTGTTGGAAAAGATGCCCCATAGACGGGAATTATTCGGGCAGGCTCAGTGTCTGTAACGGTATAATTTGCTCCGCTTAATGTTTGCCGGACGCCATTTTGGTCAAGATATGTTACACTTTCCACTTCCTGCACTGGCGCCAGTGGCAGCTCAATGCCATTGCAAGGAAAGGAGTCTAATGTTAATTCCCATGTCTGCGTAATAAGCACCCGACCAAGCCAGCCATTTTTACCTTCAATATGCTCGCGGGCAACCTCAATAAGACTTTCTATCGTATCTCTTTCAATTTCGTCTAAGCGAAGATGATCAGCGGCCTGCTCAAAGGATATTGGCGAATTTACTGGGGCAGTTATTAATTTTGAAAACCCCTTCATACAATATCCTCTATGTTAGCACGGACAAAGCAGGTTAAAGCTGTATCTCGGCTGCAATTTATTACTTCCACCCCCGCTGCCAGAATATCTGAGGCAGCTTCCGAAAAAGCTGCTGCGAAGGATTTATAATTACTATTTTTTGCTATTTGTGGCGGATGTTCACCGAACCAATGACGCTTTCCGCTTTTATCTAATTTCATATCGTAACCAAGCAAAATGATGCGTCTGGCACCTAAATGCATGGCGAGATTTAATGCTTGAAAGCCGCTATTATGACCGTAGTGAATCAGCCTCGGGTCGTTGGATATGCTCGGATTATGATCGCCAAATACATATTTCAAACCGTATTTCTTTATAATTTTTTTCTGCTTTTCAGCTTCTAGAGGCTGCTTAAGCGCAAGAACAGGATTATATGCCTGTGTCCATCGCTCACCGGCGAAGGATAAACAGCCTTGGTGTAAATCCCACCAGGAAGCATCACAGGCATATAACAAGTCAGCCCAGGGGGCTAGGCTGTAATTATCGTTAATAGCTATCACGCGATACTTGCCACGCATATGATTAATATCAACCTGCTTTAAGCTAGGACCAGATGCTATTAACGCTATTGTTTCACCCGGCCAGAGCCGAGGAATATTCATGGTTAAGCTACGATTACTTCAACGCCATCCTGGCTGAGCGCATATTCAACTGCTTCTGCAGTATCATCAGCTACACCGGATTTAACGAGGCTTTTTGCAGTAGCGGTATCAGTTTCCACCACGGCATTAGATTTTACATCAACATCTTTCACTTTTGCATCAGTTAGCATACGAATCTGCACGTTGCCTTCTTTTGGGGCAGCTGCAGCAGCTTTTTTAGGACTAGCCATTCTATTTCTCCTTGAATTGTTAAAAAAAAAGGGGGTGGTTTCCCAGCCCCCATTAAGTAGCAGAAAACAGCAGCCTATTACTAGGTTGCAGAGTTCTGATAGTATTTGACAGCTGCAGTGTCTGTCAGGTTGCCGCCCGCGCGCATCCAACCGAGGAAACCGATCTGACCGAGTTTGATGTAAGCCGAATCATCAAAGCGGAACATCTGAGCACCCATCACATCGCGGATCACATATTTGCTGAAATCGCCAAACAATATGGATTTTGCGTTTGCAGCCATCGTTGCTATATCTTGGTTGATTGTAATCGGGTAACCGAGCAAGGTATCCGGCATTGCTATGCCCAAACCGTCATATCCCGGTAGAAATATAGGGCGACCAGCAGAATCCTTCAGTTTACGGATGACCTTAAGGCTGGCATCATGCATCATGAATCCACATTTGCCTTTGCGATATGCGGGATCAACGGCATGCACCAGATCTACAAGATCATCATAGATAACTGTTGCGGTCTGGCCGGTAGTGCCAACTTTGCCGGAAGTAGCACCAGCTGCAACACCTTTAGGCTGAGAAGAGCCAGTACCAGTAGTTAAATAAGTGTTCATGACACGACCAAGACGAGTAGTCAGGCGGCTATTAACAAATGCTTCGATATCTACCGCAGAATCCTGCAGCAATTCGAATGGGACTGCCACCACTTTAGAGCTGAACTTGTAAGCAGTCAGTGCTACAGTGCCGAAAGTTGGATCTGCGGCAGTCGCGGTGGTGTTCTCAGCGATGAGTTCACCGGTTTCACTAGTACCATCTGAGGTCGGGTAGCTAAATGCGGCACCAGTCTCAGTTTTGATTACTGTAGCTACTTCACGCACGCCGCCAAAGGCTTTTAAAGATTCAACCAGACTTGATGCCACTTCGGAAGGAACGGTGTATCCACCTTCACCTGGCGTAGTAGTGCTCATGGTATTGCGGATTATAGCAAAATCTTCTTTGTTAAGAGCTTTATCACCGCCGCGCAACCATTTAGCAAAAATAGCTGATTCAGGCGACTTAGAATTTTTTGCTTTACGGTTAGCAGCATCACTGATCTGATCTGTAACTTTATTTTCCATATCCAACGCCAATAGCTTGGTGTGGCGGTCAATTTCTGCTTTTAGAGTATCAATTTCAGCGAGGTTGTTATCATAAACTGCTTGGTTTTCAGTGGTCCACTTTTTACCGTCAGTATCTTTCAATAGCTGTTCGGTTTCTTTTGCGAGGGCTGCAATACGCTCACGCTTTGCTTGTAGGCTCATAATTATCTCCTTATGGTTAAAAAAAAAGACCGCCTTATGACGGTCTTTAGCTGCTTCGCGTGAGTCCCGCTTAGACAGTTACGGTCGCCAGTTGCAACTGACGCAAAAGGCCTGCCTGTAATGAATTATCGGAAACCGGCTCATCTACAGGAATTGTTTCTATTTCGCGCTTATCATTTATCTTGATAAATTCTGCGATGGTATTTTCTAGGTTGGTCATACGCTCTCCAATGCTCGGATCATTACCTTTAGGAGCATTAGCGTATGCCGACAGATTCCAGCTATTTTCTGTGTTGCTTGAGGAATTGTCCGATGAAATGCGGTCCGCGAAGCCATTATCCACGGCTTCCTTAGCAGAAAACCATGTTTCATTTGCCATCCAGTCTGTAATAATTTTCAAATCCTTACTGGTTTTTGTCGCATAACTTTCAGCAATACTAGCGTCAATCTTATCAAGAAGACCTGCAACTTTCATAATATCCTGTGAATTACCCATAGCAAATGTCCAAGCATTATGGATCATGATGAATGCGCCAGCACCAATTTCAATTTCATCGGCGGCAAGCATTATAAAGCTCGCAGCAGAAGCTGCATAACCATCAATATGTGCAACAATTTTACCATCATGCTCACGAAGAGCCTGTTCAATAGCGCGACCAGCAAATACATCGCCGCCAGGGCAGTTGATACGTAAATGAATTGTAGAAGGCTTCAGCGTACGTATTTCCTTAACCAATCCTTCAGCCGAAACACCGCCAAACCACTTAGCATCTGCTTCCGTAGCTACTATAGCATCATATAGATATATGGTGATTTCGCCAGCCGAAGAAACAATTTTGGATTTCGGGCAGGCGGTTTTATTGTCCGCTAGCAGTTTTAGGATCTGAGGCATTATTTTCTCCTGATTTATCTGAATTTCCCGAGCTTAGTGTGTCGCCCCCGGGTTTGGGTGGTTCATTTTCTAGTTTGCGGACTTCGTTTGGTGTTTTAAAGCCCGGCTCGCCAGCCCGACCGATAGCGATGCGATATGCTTCATAACGTGTTTTTATATCTCCACGCTCAAGACCGGCGGTGTTGAATTCACAGAAATATGTAATATTACGGAAACATTTACGGTTAACTTCTTGCTGTATTTTTACGATATATGGTGCCAGCGTATATTTAACAAAGCCAATACCCATCTGCTCTATACCTGAGCCCCAACTGCTGGTTTTCTCATTCCGTCCAATCATAAATGGCGGAACACCGAATATCCGAGCAATATCTTCAATCTGAAACTGACGCGTTGTGAGTAGTTGAGCATCTTCCGCAGTCATAGTCAGCTCTTTGACATTAATCCCCCCGTGCAAAATCGCAGGGAGATGATGTTTACCGCTGCCGGTGTGACGATCCGCCCAAGTCGTGCGAATCATTTCCGCCTGCTCAGGCGAAACCTTGCCTTCAGCAGTTAGAACAAAATCTGGTCGAGCACCGTTTTTAAAGAAATCTGCACTATACTGATCGGCGGCAAGTGCTATACCACCAGACTGGCGGAGCGCGTTTTTAATATTGCTAAGTCCACGTGTTCCATCAAACCCAATATTTGGCACATGCAGCATGTCGTCTTGATCAAGAACTTGCTTGCTGCCGTTTTTACGATGAACAGTATAAACTAACCGTTCTTTCAAAACATCCACTGTCACTGCTAAGGGATGAATCGCTTCAAAGCCAGTAATCACAGGAGAGTAGTTATTACGGCGCTGTATTATCGCAAATGCATCACCATGCAATAGCAATGATGAAAGCAAATATTCCCAAAACACTGCAGCACTGTACATATTGTTTGGCTGCTCGTTAAGCAACCACCACAAGTCATGCTTTACCTTTTCGCGTTCGTCATTTTCTGATCGTTTATAAAAATTTAATGGGGTTATTGCAATTGCACCGCCAATCAAACCAACACAACGATAAACTGCAGAAATCTGCATTGCAGTTTTCTCATTTACCGCCGTACCGGCACTGCTTACCCCAGAGTTGTACATCTGATAAAATTCGCTGGAAGCGGCAATCTGTGAATTTTTTATCTCTGGCGCTAAAGTTAAACGTGGTGGTTCGCTACGCTGGGGCAAGGATCTGTCAAACATATTTTTTAAAATGTTCATAATAAGATAATTCCAGGACCACTCGTTTCATTGTTTTTTAACATCAAACCCAAAGCTTCCAGCATGGCTACATAGCCATCAATTTTTTCCTGACTGTTCTTTTTATCAGGAGCTAAATTGTCATTGGCATCACGGCGAGCTATTAGGTTCGAAGCATGCCAGGTGAGAATTTCATCACCGCCATGATCTAGGTTGCCGGACGTATATAGTCGGTCTGCTTCTTTCATAGGTGCGTTAAAAGACTGGTGTCCTTGCCGGAACTCAATCATAGGCACCCCCAATTCCAGCATCCTGGTCCCCAGCTGCGCCGCATTCCATGGGTCGAAACCGATACCTTGAATATTGAAAGTCTTCATTGCCCACATAATGTCGCGCTCAATATAATCGTAGTCGGTCACATTACCGGGTGTCAGTGTTAGCAACCCAGCCTTAGCCCAGACCTGATAAGGGACATTGCCTCGGGTCGAGCGCGGAATTACTGTTTCTTCTGGCAGATAATATTTACCCCAGACTTTTACCCTGTCTCTCACTTTCCATGCGAGTACCAGCGCGTTCATATCTGACACTGCCGCAAGATCTAGCCCAGCGAAGCAAGGAATACTACGCAGTTCCTCGATATCCACTGCGCCGGAGCATTTTTTCCAAAGCGTAATATTTACATGGCCGGTCTTAGCCGTGGTCCATATATTCAGACGTTTGGTCTGGAACTCCCCAAAGCTGGCTGGGCTGTTCTTCGCTTCCGTAGCATATGCAGCCAGTGCATCTAACTGAACGCTGACACCAAGCAATGGATTTGCCTTTATCCAATTATCGGGACAGAATGGATCATCACCTTCATCAAGCGTGAAAATAATACCAAAATAATGGTCGGCTGTAACCACGCCATCAAGAATTTTTCCAACCAAAATGCGCTGTTCATAACACACCCCGAGTATGTCATATCCCGCGGTAGTTATCATCCAAAGTAGCGGGTTTTTTCTGGCACCAAATGCCGACCTTATTACGTCATAAAGACCGCGGTCTTTGTGTGCGTGAAGCTCATCTAGTATCCCCACATGAGGATTATGTCCATCCTGTGTAGAGGACTTCGAATTAATTGGTCGGATATTACCGCCATTATCACCACAAGTTATTGCCCGCGCCCAGGCTTGAACACCGAACGCTTCACGCAGATCTTCTGTTCTTTCCACCATGCGCTTTGCAGGATCAAATACTTTTCCCGCCTGGTCGCCGGTACTGGCACCGATTATTATTTGCGCGCCGAGTTCATTTTCGCAGCATAAGCAATACAGCGCTATGCCAGCGGTCAAAGTTGATTTGGCATTTTTACGAGCCATTTCAATATAGACGTTGCTGAAACGCCGGAGCGAAATCTGTTGCTTCCTCCACCCGAAAACTACGCAAAGAATGAATACCTGCGAAGGTTCTAAGGTGATGGTCTTTTTTTCCCAACTTCCCTCTACGTGCGGCAACTTTTCCATGAAATCGCACACATCGTTAGCATACCAGTCATCAAACTGATAAGGGGACGTGACCTTATTGAATTTTTTTAAATCATCAAGATGGCGCTGAGCTGCTAGCCGCACCCATTTACAATAAGTTTTCTTATTCTTTATGTTGGCTGCTGTCTTTGCATATTCCAACGCTATAGCTACATAATCACGACTGTGCCCGGTTTCCATTTTTGCTGAATTTATTTCCGGCAGGTTTGTTTGCGCCTATGGAAACCTTATGAGATGCAGGGGTATCATAGAATTCTGCAGCCCACATACGGTGCGCGGAAACCATTGCCATTGGTGGAACTATTTGTTTTTTTCGGAAATCTACTATCAACTCAGCTTCTATCGAGCAATATTGAGCGAGGGCATCTTGAAACCCATCTACCTTCTGCCCGCGCTGTTGATAGCGATCAACCTTCTCTTTCCATATTTGTTTAGCCATTTTACTGAGCCAGCTTGGAGCCGGTATTGATACCGGATCGGGACGGCTGGCATGATCAGGACAAAGTA
>ERZ650308.1763-NODE-1763-length-10981-cov-4.109372_pt1 | contig 10981 bp, 16 predicted proteins | sample MGYA00376244_ERZ650308 | MGnify/ENA primary metagenome ERZ650308 (study PRJEB26733, sample SAMN07839295) | wastewater metagenome | biome: small river; feature: stream; material: water | place: USA: North Carolina | collected 2016-04-26 ...
AAGTTTATATTATTGATCCTCATTCGTCAGTAAGTACACTTTTAATAAACAATAGTAAAGAATGTCATCCTATTCCTGAGATGGTTTATAAACTAATTAATCATAATGAATTAGAAAAACCTGTATTTATTGCACCTGATTTCGGCGCAACTAAAAAGTTAGATGGTTATGTAAAGAAGCTTAAAAATACTTTTTCAATCTCTGTGAATGATATTGTTTATTGTAATAAGCACCGAGATGTAGGTACTGGTTCTATTAAACTAACTGTATTAGATCCTGAGAAGTGTAAAGATCGTAACTGTGTTATTATGGATGATATTTGTGATGGCGGCGGAACATTTATTGAAATCGCAAAACAGTTAGAAGCCGCTAAACCTAAAACACTTAGTCTAGTAGTAACTCATGGAATCTTTTCTAAAGGTTTTGATGAGTTGAAGAAGTATTTTACACACATCTACACAACCAACAGCTTGTGTAAACAATATAATGATCCAATTGTAAAAGTTCTGGATCTTTCAGCCATCTCTCTAGGAAACATGACCCTCGATCTGGAGTAACCTCGTGAAACGAACGAACCCTCTCCTACTTACTGATTTCTATAAGATTTCTCACTATCAACAGTATCCAAAAGGTACTGAAGTTGTTTATTCTAATCTTACGGCGCGAAAAAGTATGCTTCCAGGCATTGATAAGGTAGTGTTCTTTGGACTACAGCACTTTATTAAGAAGTATTTGATTGACTATTTTAATGAGAACTTCTTTAAGAGGAATAAGGTAGATGTTGTCTCAGAGTACTCTCGACGTATCCGTACAGCGCTTGGAGCTGATCTACCTAGTTATTCTCATATTGAAGATCTTCATGCTCTTGGATATCTTCCATTAGAAATTAAGGCTCTACCAGAAGGTTCTCTAGTAAATCTTAGAGTGCCTATGCTGACTATTAGAAATACAAAGCCTGAGTTCTTCTGGCTCACTAATTTTATTGAGAGTTTCATGTCATGTGAAATGTGGAAGCCGATTACGTCGGCAACAATTGCACACAGTTATAGAAAGCTTCTAGATAAGTATGCTGATTTGACTGGGATGCCGAAAGAGTTCGTCCAGTGGCAAGGGCATGATTTCTCTTTTCGAGGAATGTCGTGTCTGGAAAGCGCCGAACTCTCTGGTATGGGCCATCTTCTTAGTTTCACTGGAACAGATACAATTCCAGCCATAGACGCTGTAGAAGAATATTATAATACGAATGCAGAGACGGCTCTTATTGGTGGGTCTGTCCCAGCAACGGAACACAGTGTTATGTGTACTGGTTCTAAGGAAGGTGAGATTGGTACTTTCCGACGACTAATTACTGAAACGTACCCGAAGAGTATCGTTAGTATTGTTTCTGATACGTGGGATTTGTGGAAAGTATGTACTGAGTATCTTACTGAACTAAAAGATGTTGTCATGTCTCGTGACGGCAAGGTAGTTATTCGACCCGATAGTGGTAATCCAGTAGATATTCTATGTGGCATTTCTATTAAAGATGCGCACAGTATTGAAGATGCTGGATACATTCTAAGAGAAAAAGAAGGAGATGAAACTCCTCACGGAGAGCAGGGAGATTCTAAACCTTCTGATTATTTCCGCATCGACGGAAAAATCTTCAAGGTAACGCTTGATATTGATTGGGGCAGGTATGATAAGCAGTATTACTTTATTGATAGTTATCGTATTAAAAGTGCCGAAGAAGTTACGCTTTCTCCCGAACAGAAAGGTGTCGTAGAACTTCTTTGGGATGTATTTGGGGGTGCTATTAATGAAAAAGGTCATAAGGTACTAGATCCTCATATTGGTGTTATCTATGGAGACAGTATTACTCTTGAGCGCGCAAAAAACATCTGTGAGCGACTTATGGCCAAGGGCTTCGCGTCGCAGGTAGTGTTTGGTATTGGTAGTTATACGTATCAATATAATACGCGCGACACTTTCGGTATGGCTATTAAAGCTACCTATGCTGTGGTGGATGGGGAGGGAAGAAATCTCCATAAATCACCTGTAACTGATGATGGCACTAAGCATAGCGCGACCGGACTACTGAAGGTAGTTAAAGAAGGTGCTGATTATCGACTCGTTGATAATGTATCCGTAGATGAAGAGAAAGAGGGTGAGTTAAAGACTGTGTTTAAAGACGGTGTTTTGCTCGTAGATGAGGACTTTGAAACAATCCGTAAACGTCTACATGGGTAGTAAAGCTGAATTAGTTAGGGAAATTAGTTATCATATTAGCAAGCTACTTTCTCTTTTGGCGGCGGAAGAAGTAGAAGAGAAAGTAGCACTACAGAATATGAAGAAAGTATTTATACAGCTCTTATCAAAATGGGAAACTGCACTTATTAAGAAGACAGAAATTCATTAAGATTCTTAATAAAGGTTTCCTTTATTTTTTTAGTATTACTATTCGCTATATTCCCTCTTTTGTTTTTGATGTTCTTTAAGAAGGATATCTGTGCGTCTACTACTTTGTTATTATAATCGAGCCATTCTTTCGTGGCGCGATTTAGTTCGTTCACATACGTTTGAGTCTTCTGTTTCTTCTCTCTTTCTTCTTGTGTAGACATTTCTTGATTATATTCTTTTTTTCGCCACACCGAGAAGAATTAGTAAATTTAATAATGCTCAACATATAAACGTCTGATAATTTCTTTATATGAAATACTTATTTTTAGTTATTTTATTACTTCTTGGTTGCGACAAGATAATAACCAACACAAAGTACAACGCTGATATGGATATATGCACTTCTGTTAAATATGCAGAAAACGTAATACCTACAAATATATGTACAAATAACTGTCGTTTATTCAAGTGTCCAGCGGATTATGTAGAATATTCTTGTATATCAGATCCCAACATATTCAAAATAGAATCTTTATATAACGATGTTAGAATTACTAAATACAGAGTGGATGGAAGGGAGGTAGCTAGAACTTATTCATCTAGAGCGCTTGTATGTAGCTGGGGCTCTTTAACGAGAGCTTGCATAGAAGGGTTTAATCGTGTAATAGAGGAGAGATGTTACTAAGAAATTTTCTCTTAAGTCTGGTACTACTGACTAGCTGCGACGGCACATCTTCCTCTAACAATGTTTGTGAAACAGAGTTTAATTCATTAGAGTATTCTTTAAAAAACGCTTTCTTAGATGTTAAACAATGTGAAAAAGTAGATATCAGTATGCTAGAGACAGCCTGTAATTGTGATACATCTCGATATTATGGTGGTGTGAAACTATCAAAGAGAACTTTTTGTGGATCAACTACATATCTTGAAGAGTTTTACCCTTATGGTGGCGTCACAGTACGATATAGGAATGGAGTCGTAATGAGCGTTCTTGGTGGGTCTGTATCCACCACCTTAAAAACGTGCTACAAAGAAAAACTAATAGAAGACGTTAGTTCTTGTAATAGCTACACAACGATGGCATGCTCACAGTAGAATAAAAAGGGTAAAAAATTGGTATAATAGATATGAGGGAGCATTACCTATGAAAGCGCTACTGTTCGTTCTATTGGCCTTGGTTGGATGTGACTCAACCAACAGCACTCAACTCCCATGCTGCCAAGCATGGGACGAAGTTCACAAAAACTTAATAAATGTACAGAGTGAGGCCGTCTGTACAAGTACGCAGCAAACATGTCGCTGTGACCCAACAGCAACCAGCACCAGAGTAAGTAAAGAATATTTTTGTGGAAATGATCGTGTGTTAGTGGATTATTATCCGGGTTTGAACTTAGAAATTCAAACCAGAATTGTATACCCCCTAACACTTGATTCCAACAAGGGAGTCCCCTCATATGTTAAGGGAGATCCTTTGTTGGAAGCCTGTTTCCAACAAAGGATTGATATAAGTAAGTGTACTCAAGGAAGTACCCTTACCTGGTGCGATCCAGCTTAGTGTTGAAAGGGGAGTTAATAAAACTTCCCTTTATCTATCTAAATTCGCCGCCCAAAACTTAATATAATCAATGTTAAACATGTCGTTATTGTTGGCAGTAGAAGTACCAGAGCAAAATAAAGTTAAATATAGGCCGGTTAACGAGAATGAAAAAGACCGTGTATCAATGAGTGAACCGTTAATGTAGGTATAAAGAGTACCATTTACTCTTTTAAATATGGCCGTAACCCACTGGTTTGTATTTACGGATGTACTATAAATATCGCCAAGAGTGCTACCTGCTTGACAATACCAAGTGGCTACATCACTCGCGGCTTTTAACCATACATTATGACTAGTTCCCGGATCGGTGATACCGATAACTACACCTTGTTTTGAAGCACTTTGAACGGCTAGATCCGTTGGTGTTGGTGCTTTTGCTTTTATGCATAATTCAAAATCTACTGCGGAGATGGAAAACATGTTGGAAGCATAGTCACCGCTAAATGCTCCGATAGCCTTAGCACCACAGATTAACTCTCCATAATTACCTACTTGTGGATAAAGATCGGTTCTATGGGAGCTGTTAGTAGAAGTTACAACTATAAACCTGTCACTAACTAATGAATCAACTACATCAAGTGTGTGAATAATTTTTTGTGGATACAGAAAATCATCCTCAATTATATATTTTCGTAATTTATCTCTATATGACCAGTTTGTATCACTGAAGGAAGCTGTGTTATTACTGTTACCGTAAACCTTCAAAGTATCACTATCTAGTACCTCTTTTGTTGATGGATTTGCTGATACATCTTTTAACCATTGAGAACCATCCCATGAAGCATTTACTGTAGTTACAGCGGTTCCATCATCTTTTACATATTCTCTTTTTCTTCCTGCCGCCAAAATAGTTTCTGATAACAGTGTGTATTTACCTGCGGCGGAATTACTATTAAATTGAATCTTAGGTACTAGATGTTCTGTATCACTAGAAAAACCGCTCCCTAAATAAATACCTGATTTAAATGTAGAATTACCGTTAACTAAACCTGTATATACAGGAATAGTAAGTGTTGTATTCATACCATCAAAAAACTCACTAGCAACTTGGTATTTTGTTATGACTTTTTCTGTAGTGGAATTTAGATCTATATACAGGTTGTCAGTCTTTATTAGAACACCATCAACACTCTCTTTAATTATAGTAAGTGTTTTAGTAACATCGTCTTTTACATAGACTACACCATTCCATTTCGCGTTATATGTTAATTCAACGCCACCATTTAACAAAAGGTATATTCTATAAGCCGCCGGACTAGTAAAAGATTCAAGTAGAAGAGTTTTTGTAGTTGGTTTTGCAATAATACGAGGTACGAGTGGATCTGTAATTTTACTTCCTACCTCTAACTGACCGCCACTTTCTTTCTGTAAGTGCTGTACTAGATCGCTTTGAAGAATACTTGAAACAGTTTTACCAATTGGTAGAGCTACTTTATACGTACCGTTTAATGGTGAAGACAGGTTAAAGGTCATGCTTCCTGCGTACATATTCAGAGGGCAAAACTTACCTAGATAGACTGTTAATGTACCATATATTTCACCAACTTTTCTTGCAGGATTTAAAGAAGAAGGAGCATAGGAAGAAATTAAGTAAGGGTCCGTCATACCTTTAGGACGTAACCTTAAATACTCCTCTGAAATAACTTCATCAACCACATATTCTCCGTCATGGTTATAAGGAGTACTGTTTGTAGAACCGTTAATAGAAACTACGTCGTTAACTTGTACCTTATTAGATACGAACGAGGCACCAGGACAATACACAATATTTCCAACTATCTCTGTTACACTGGCCGTCTCTTTTACCTTTTGATAGTGTGTAAGAGGGCCGAATACAGATTTTCCATCAGCTACAGTCCATGTTGTAAATGTTTGAGTATTATCTACGAAAGGTCCATACGTAATGGAAGTAACACCGACTCTATCGCCGCTACTATCAAATAGTAAATTGTGGTTATCGTCAGTTATAGTAACTACTTTCTCTAGTTGAGTTTTAGTTGGGTTTGGTATGAAAATGTTATCTATCGGGAGATAGAACCTATCGTCGGAAGGGATTGTGAAAGAAGATCCCGCAATAGTAACACTGTATTCTTTCACAATAGAAATCTCTCTATTTAAATTTGAAAGTAATGTGTCAAGTATGTAAGCCACCCCAGCGCTCGATCTATTGAAAACCTCCTTCTGAACAGGTTCCCTTTCTAGTATGGTTGTTGATCCTTTGCTTCTATTCTCGTAATATGTAGGTTTTCCACTATCGATTTCTCCAGCTATACAAATACTCATAGGGTGAGGATCTACATAAAAACCTAAAATAGAGGTCGCCGTTCCACCAGCTACTTTTATACTGTTTCTATTTCCAGAGTGTTTGGATGTAATTGTTAAATAACCGAATGTATCAGTTGCTTCTATATCGGGATTTACATTTATATCTGATAGGGTTTGTGTCATACTATTTCCAGTAAAAACAATTGTAAAAGTTACATTTACATCTCCCTCTATAGTAATAGTTAGGGATTTTCCAGATAGCGCAGGAAAATAAGGGACGGTTGAAGTCATATCAGGAGGATTCTTTCTCTGCGTACCTGTTAGATAGGGTCTAACTACTCTACCTACGGCGGCGGAACCAAGAATAGTTGACTTATCAATATTTAACTGTTTGAACATACACCGAGTGTACTGAAATTTTTAATGTAAATAAAGGTATAAGATGTTTATGACAGTTGACATACGAAGACACAGACATCTAATTTTTAATGGAGAATTACCGTCAGGTTTTAAACTTATAGAATCTTGGGGTCAGGGGAATCGTTATTTTTTTATGGTCGCCGGTTCACTTGACAATACCTTAAACACCATCAGTCCGGTTGTAGTACTGCTAGATAGTGGAGAGCTTGTTATTAGTATGGGTGGGTGGCATAGTAAGGAGGATGCCTTAAAACACGCCGAGAAGGGAGAATACTTTTATATTGGAGAGGGTATCATTCACTCAGGAATAGGTAAATGTTAGAAATAGATAACTACGAGAATCTTTTATTTACTGGAGACGTTCCTAAAGGGTGGAAATTGCAAAGAAGTATTATAGAAGGTTATACGTTCTATATGGTTAGTTACCCTACACTAGATGAGCTACTTAGACCGGGGTATATCATCGACATTACACTTCTTGATACAGGTGAACTCGTATACACACTTACTGGATGGGAAAAAGAAGAGGATGCGCGAGCACATGAAGGGACTATTTATGTTGGAAAGGGTGTCATCCATGGGAAGGTTGTGAGATGTCAAGACTGATAGCTACTAGAGAGGAGTATAAAGATTTCATATTTGACGGCAAAATACCTGAAGGATATGAAGTAGACAAAACATACTATGCGACAGGTCGTTTTTATCACATGTTTATAGAAAAACCTGATGTCGCCGCTTTGTATAGATCCATAGATCATTACGGCGTTATATTCACTGTACTAATGCCGTGCGGCTCTTTGGTATACTCTGAAGGTGGAAATCAGTCACCGGAGTATATAAGTAAGAGCGGACTATATTTAGGTGATGTTCCCGTACATACCACAATCAAGAAAAAAGGTAACGTCTTCAGATGAAACTTCTCGTTCTTCTTACTATAGTTCTTTTTGGGTGCGGGCCGAGAGCATTTCCGTCTTTTTCTGATTGGCCGCCGAATGCTACAGGAAAAGCTCGATGACTCCCGCACCTTATGAAGAATATGCACATCTAGTTTATACAGAAGGTGCTGTACCTAAACATCTTATAACAAAAGAACATCAAAACCCGTACAGACGTAGTTTCTTTGTTGAGAAAGGTGATATAGAACAACAACTTTGGAGATACGGTAAGTACAATATCGCACTACTCGATAATGGGTTGTTAGTTTTTGTAAAATTTGGTGCAGATGTTGATGCTGAGCGATTAAAAGACGTACTAATAAGAAATACTGACTGGTTATACATAGGTAATGGTATATATCACGGGAGTTAGTTATGAATGAGTGTATACTGTACTTGTAACGTAATATCTGTTGTTTTAGGGAATGGTTCAAATGTTTTATATCCCATAGGTACTTGATTTGTTGCGGCGGCGAAACTAACGGGGCGAGTTCCCGGCGCGTATGTAGGGGCAATTCCATCAGTGAATAGTCCAACTTCTGATACTGAAACAGTACCGACAACACTGATCTCATTTACAGCAAAAGATCGAGAAAAGGTAATCTCAGTTCCGTCAATACTATAAGTGGGTAAATCAAGTGTAGCCAGAAAGTCATTTCCTACATTATACGGAACTGGAGTTACTAGACGGGATACAGTACCTACCTCTGGTTGAGTACCTGATCCAATTCCAATGTATCTTATTCTATCTTGCCGCGCCGGAGTTAAAGGTGCATACGCTTGATATGCTTTCATCATAGCTGAATATTTACGCCCCTCGACTGTCCAAATGTTATGGCCATCTCGTTCTAATACTTTCTTACCTCTTTCATATCCAACAATCCTTACATGACCTTTTACTTCTCTTGTAGAAGTGTCATCTAAGTACTCATACATTTTATTCTTCACCCAAATCGTTACTTTTGATTTGGTTGTTTCTACATCTTTAAACATACAACAACTCTCGCGCGGTAATGAAAAAATGTCAAGAAATCTTGGAATAACAAACATATGTTAGGTCTAGAAGAACATCTCTGTACTGAAATAAAGAATGTTATAAAACTTTTTGGAGAGGATAAGTATCATGAAAGCGGTGAATATATTTACGTAAGCACAGAGCCAAAAAAGAAATGGTATGGTGGTTCATATGTAGGAGTTGCACTGCTGAATACAGGACAATTAGTCTACTATTGGAATAATAAAGATTGTATCAAGCATTTGTACGATGCGGTTTGTGTAGGTAAAGGGAGACATCATCATGTCGAGCAGCTCTGATTATAGTCAATGGTTATACGAGAATAGAAAATATAAAGGTGGCAGAAAAGAAAAGTTTCCATTAAATAGAACTTACCACTTCTATTGTAAAAAGTACGTAGACACAGAGAATCAAAGCTCATCTCCACGTAATTATCACGTCGCACTTCTTGATACAGGTGAACTCGTATGCGTTAATTGTGGTTACACTTCTAAACTCGGTAACACTGATAGTGATTACGTTTATATTGGAACTGGCATTGTTCATCACGATGAGTATTTTTGATGTGTATTGTTAATAGAGATGAATACAAACATCTACTATATGAAAATAGGGCAAATAAAAAGAAATCACTTCAATTCGCTCTTGGTATACCTCATAACTTCTACGCGCTTTTGAAGAAAAATATAGATGAGCAAAGAAAGACTCTTAAATTTTTTGGCGAGTATTTTTATATGGTAGCGTTGTTAGATAATGGAGATTTAGTCTACTGTACCAAGGGCGTAGAATTGCACACCGGAAAATTTCAGAATGTATATCCACATGAACACTGTGAAAGTGGGTTGACCTTTATAGGTAAAGGTGTTGTTCACCATTTTGAAAGGTATTAATGCAAACATTTCTAACGTGTAGAGACTTTTCTCTGACGGCGCGGCAGTTAGATAGACAGCGGCTCGGCTGTCAGAGAAAAGAGGCTATGCAAATACTAGATATATTAAACGGTAATTATACTGCTTGGAAAAATCATCCAGCAGTTGTTATGTGGAAAGGTTATGAAAATGCTTTGATAGAATATAGAAACTGTATTCTACGTGAATGGGAGATACGTGGTTACAAGAACATTTTAAGTAAATATATAGAACCTGGACATGTTATATATCCTGCTTGGTTTTCTGACGAAAGGGTATTTTCTTCTCATCGCGCCGCTTTGTTACATAAAAACATAGAATGGTACAGTCAGTTTAATTGGACCGAGAGCCCGGAGTTAAATTATTTTTGGCCAGTATTATCTTCTTCTAGCTAATTTATATGTGACGTTATTCTGTGTAGCAACGGTCGGTCTAGTTAGTTTAAGAGACGTGCTTGATGAAACTTCTACAATTGGTACGTATCCAGCACCATATCCATAATCCACAGTTGCATCAAAGCCATTAATAGCCTTGAAAAAATCTCCAGGTAATATATTCCAGTCGTATAGATTGGTGCCAAAACTAAATGTAATTACATCATTACCAGAAATGGTTGTAACAGTCGAGGTTGTTGGAGATATAGTAAGTTCAACACTATCTGTAGTAGTGTGTAATTCGATAGGAAAACCGATTGGTTTTTCCAGTCTTTCTATATATCCGTCTTGAGTATCATTCATAGTCGGCGCAGGTATTGCATACACTTTCCTATTATTTATATCTACATCCATTATTTCAAAAGGAGGATATGAGGTTACATATAGTACGTCTCCTTTTTTAGGTATTAAATACTCATCTCCAGTATTTAATACAATCCACGGATCGCCGCTAAGTAAAGAACAAACAAAAGTAGGAAGAGACTCTTGTAATAAGAAATTGGTTAATAAACTGTCCCTAAATATTTTGAACGTATATGTATTAGAAGGTTCTGTTACTACTTTATCTACAGTGAGTACGGTATTATTTATAGCTACTATTCTATAAGGAGTACTAACCAAGGTTCCATAGAAGTATATATAATCTCCAACGGTTACTCCGGCAGAAAGGTTTCCAGAAGGAACGGTTATGTTATTAGAACCGCCTGTTACTGTTGCTGATCCTGTATAAATAGGATTTTCTATTTGTTTGTAGATAGAAAATCTTTGATCTTGTGCTGTGGGTAAAGCGGTATCTAATACTAAGGTTGTATCATCTATTACAGACACAACTCGATACTCACCATCATTTACTCCTCCATATATTTTAACTAAATCTCCGGCGGAAATAAAAGGCGAGTCGTGTAATTCGTTTACTCTTTGTGTTACAAATCCGCCGCCGATAGAAGTAACTGTTGTAGATCCATTACTAACGAGATCAAAACCCTTGATATAGCGACTATACATTTCACCAGATACATTAAAAATAT
>ERZ650308.1764-NODE-1764-length-10974-cov-11.496566_pt1 | contig 10974 bp, 8 predicted proteins | sample MGYA00376244_ERZ650308 | MGnify/ENA primary metagenome ERZ650308 (study PRJEB26733, sample SAMN07839295) | wastewater metagenome | biome: small river; feature: stream; material: water | place: USA: North Carolina | collected 2016-04-26 ...
GCCAAGTAATTTCATACTGCAAAGCCTTGTTTGATAAAAAAAACAAAGATTACGGCACTTCATGGAGAATTTTACGACTTTCTAGCTTAACCGATCAAATCTTTATCAAAGCCCAACGAATCCGCAGCATCCAAGAAAAAGGAGCTCAAAAGATCGAAGATGGCATCGAAGGAGAATTCATCGGAATCATCAATTATTGCATCATCGCACTCATTCAAAAGTCTTTAGAGGGTTCAGACCAAATGGAATTTGCCCCAGAGGAATTGAGCGGCTTTTATGATCAGCAAGTAGAAATAACGCTTGAATTATTGCGCAATAAGAACCACGATTACGGAGAGGCTTGGCGTGATATGCGTGTTAGTAGCATGACGGATTTAATCTTAATGAAGATTTTCCGCACGAAGCAAATTGAAAACAATGAGGGCAGAACCCTTGTTTCCGAAGGTGTAGAAGCAAATTACCAAGATATGCTCAATTATGCCGTATTCTGCTTAATCACATTGAAGGGCGAGCAACAGCAGCAACAACAGCAATAATGTCTAAAATCGCCAAGATCTTACTGGTCGGGATTTTTATCTTCTCGGGTCTCATCAAATTGAATGACCCGATCGGAACCCAACTGAAGCTAGAGGAATACTTCGAGGTGTTCTCTGTGGACTTTGCGTTCATGGCGGGGTTTTGGAAATTTTGGATTCCATACGCACTCATCTTATCGATTTTACTCAGCAGTTTAGAAATCGTTCTAGCCGTTGCTTTGGCCTTAAATTACCGGATAAAGCAAACTTTATATGCCTTTGTAGGTATCCTAGCCTTTTTCGGATTCCTCACTTTCTATTCAGCCTATTTTAACAAGGTAACTGATTGTGGCTGTTTTGGAGAAACGATCAAACTAACGCCCTGGACGTCTTTTGGAAAAGATATATTCTTACTCATTTTGACGGGCATTTTACTAATTTCCAAGAAACCTGAGAACAAGAATACCGGCAAATGGGTCGCAACAACAGCCATTGCTAGTATGGCACTAGGTGTATTTTGCTATTTCCACTTACCCATCAGCGATGGATTACCCTATGCCATAGGCGACCATATTCCGACCAATATGAAGGAACGGGAGCCCTTGAAATTTTCCTATGTGTACAAAATCAAAGGGGTAGAAACGGAATTAAGTGAGATGCCCACGGATACGACGGCGCAGTTCATTTCGATGAAAGCGACGAATGAGAAAGAGGCCAGACCTTTGATTACGGATTATCAATTGTGGGCGGAAGGCGACACGACGAATTACACCCAGGAAAGCTTCAAAGGAGCTAAATTGATGGTCATTATCCCTAACATCCACCACATGAATGAAGGGGCATTACCAGAGATTGAAAAACTAACGAAAGGTTTGAAAAACATCACCGTTTGGCTAGTTTCTGCCTCTACGGATGCTGACGTAAACGCCTTGCGACATAAATACCAGTTAGCGTTTCCGGCGCTTTCTGCGGATACGAAAATACTAAAAACCATTGTTCGCTCTAGCCCAGGTTTGTGGCTTTTAAAGGATGGAACGGTAAAAGGAAAATGGTCTTCCTATGCCCTACCTTCTGCGGATGAAATTCAACAAAGCCTAGAATAAAACGAATGAAGAATATCTATTTAGTGGGAATGCCCTCCTCGGGTAAAAGTACCTTGGGAAAAGAATTAGCAAAGAATATTGGATACTCCTTTATGGACATGGATAAATTAATTGAAACCCGTGAACAGAAGACGGTTTCTGAGATTTTTTCCAATTTTGGCGAAGCACATTTCCGTGAAATAGAGAAAAAGACCCTTCGTGGATTTCAACCAGATCAATCGATGGTCATCGCTACAGGCGGTGGCGTTCCTTGTTTTAATGATAACATGGACTTCATTAAAGACAATGGAGTTAGTATTTTCTTAAACGTGGACGTAAACGATTTGGCAAAACGTCTATACAAAGCGCAAGGCAATAATCGTCCCTTGTTGGATAAGTCCCAAAGCGAAGAAGTAGTCATCGCCACCATCAAAAAGACTTTTGATGAGCGCCTTCCTTTCTACCAAAAAGCAGACATTCAGGTAGATGGTGAAATTACGGTCAGCCAATTGCTTTGGCTATTAGACCAATACCTTCCTGTTTAGAAGTAAATCCCGCCTCCCAGCATAAATTGGGTAGTCGTGATATCTAAAGTGGCAGAACTGAAGTCAGCTGCGTTCTTTAGCGTATACGGCGTATAGGCATCTTTCTGTGTACGCTGGATGGCCGTTAAATCGAGGTAGAAATTAGATTTACGGTAGCCAATACCTCCTGAAAATTGAAGTGCATTTCGATCGATGGTATCATAACTAGCGGCATAGCCCCCTCCGAAAAGAGCGGCTCCACCTCGCACACTCAGAGAAGGAGAAATCCGAACCTCAGATCCCACTTTGATATTCAAAGCACCTTCAAAATTGCGTGCTATTTGACCATTGTATTTCGTCTGAAAGGCTTGATTAGCTCCTCCGCCTAATTCAGCGGAATAGACCTTCATCCCGCCATAACCCACGTATTCGAGATCTGCCGTTAAGAAACCCTTCTTAGAGAAGAACAGGGCGAAACCTCCTGAAACCTTCATCGGACTTAAAAATTGATAGGTAAACTCATTCGTCGTTAATCGCATCGGATTTACTTTCGTAATCGTGATAGGATTACCCGTAGAGCCGATGGCTGGAATCCCGATGACATTTGGAAATAAACGTGCATCGTAGGTTTCGTTCATCTGATCATAATAGGTCGGAGATCTGAAGGCTAGAGACAAACGAAGCGATGGATTCACTTTGTAAATACCCCCTAAACTAAGGGCGATACCAGAACCATTCGTCAGTAACGTTTCCGCGTATTGAAAGCCAGCCACATTTTTCGCCCCCACAAATTCATCCTCCCAGGTGGTAGATGAACTCGATGAGATTTTGGAAAAATGCAACGCTGCCCCTAAGTAAAACTGATCCCGATACGTCGCCCCATAGGCAAAATCCCAGGAAGTTAAAGCACCTGAATTAGAGGCCGTCCCATATTGATTCGTGGGCAATAAAGGCTGAAAACGCTCGAATGGCGCACCTCCTGTAACGGAATTCGGATTAATCAAATAGGTTTGATAGGCCAAAGCCTCAGCAGAGGAAGCCGTCCCTGAATAAGAGTCATATTCGTCATCCAAAGTAGCACCGGTTGCCCCTTTGTCATTCGCTTTCTCTATGAAATTATCTAACAGGGAGCTACGGTTATTCGTTCCTGAAATCTGAATCGGCTGAATAAAGATCGCTTGACGGGAATACCCAAAACCAAAAGACCCGTGCCATTCTCCACCACCCAAATTATTACTCGAAATCACCATCCCCAGCGTAGGCATCTGAATTTGGCTCTCAGAAGCCTCATCTGTCTTAGCTAAATAAGACGATTTAGTTTGAATACCTGTGTGTGCTAGGCTTATATTTACTTCAGAACGAGTGTAAAATCCTAAACCCGCTGGATTACCGGTTAAGGCACTTAAATCAGCTCCTAATGCACTCGAAGCGCCACCTAATGCCTGCATACGAGCTGTACCCGTTGAGTACGAAGTCGAGAATTGCTTCCCTAAGCCAGGATAGGTATATATCTGAGCCACGGCCTGCTGCAGCGTGCAGACGCTGAATAGTAATATGAATGCTTTTTTCATGATCAAAAATTAACGAGGACCGCGACTAGAACCACCTCCGCCACCACCAGAACTTGAACCACCAGAGCTTGGAGAACTGTAAGAAGGCGTTGAAGTTGAATTACTACGCTGGGAACCACCTCCATCAATCGGAGCAGCCCGGTATTCATAATTTGAATTACGACGTGGCGCCACATACTGTTGAGAAGAAGAACCCGAATTTGAAGGAACGGATTGCGTATTCACACGCGGCAAGTTATTTCCTTGTGTATTGTAGGAATTATTACCTCCACGAGGTGAATTAGTGTAATTCCCACCTGAATTTCGGTTATTCGAACGATCATCACGTGGTCCAAAATTCCGCTTTTCCCGCGTATCATTCGTCATATATTGGCCACTATATCCCGTGTAATTTCCACCTGGACCATAGTAATTGTAATTCCGGTAGAAGGAATTAAATCCAAATGGACGATAGAAAGAACTGTAATAGGGACTATAGAACGGATCAAAAAACGGATTGAATGGGTCATTAAACGGACTGTAAAAAGAATAAGGGTTAAAGGCGGAGAAACCTAAACCAATTCCAATACTGAATGGCCTAAATGGATTGACAAAATAGGAATAAGATGGACTCCAGTAATTGAACGGAGTATATCGGTAACCGTAACCTAAATAGGGACTATTAAATAAACCATCTGAAAGACCTTGCTGATAAGCCGATTGATATAAATTAGGATTTACGCGCGTTATCGACTCTTGAGCTAAACCCTCCTCCTCTTCAATCACCTCCACATCGGATTCCTCTAAATCTTGAAAATCAAGGTATTTCTTTTGTTTAGCGGCTTTTGCAGCCTGAACTTTCGCTATTTGAACAGAACGATTCGCCTCATCATATAAATCATCTGAAGCGTAAGAACTGGTATTTACATTCACGCAGCTGGAAAGGATTCCAAATCCTACAAGCAATAAATAAGCAAAGGATTGATTTTTCATGGTTTTTAGCGGATGATGTCAATTAAAAGCCTAACAAAACGTATCTTTGCAACGTTCCATTTTACTAATGTAAAGTAAACGAAAAAAGGAACACTACATTACGATTTTAACATTTTTTATGAGTAAATCCCTACCAAGCCGCGCAGACAATTATTCTGAATGGTATAACGAATTAGTGAAGAGAGCAGATTTAGCGGAAAATTCCGCGGTCAGAGGCTGTATGATCATCAAACCTTATGGCTATTCCATTTGGGAAAAGATGCAACGCGCTTTGGATGATATGTTCAAAGAGACAGGCCATACGAATGCCTATTTCCCCCTTTTCATCCCTAAATCCTTCCTTTCGAAGGAGGCGTCTCACGTTGAGGGTTTTGCCAAAGAATGTGCGGTAGTAACTCACTACCGTCTAAAAAATGATCCCAATGGTGGCGGCGTGATCGTTGATCCGGATGCGAAATTAGAAGAAGAATTAATTGTTAGACCGACGTCGGAGACGGTGATTTGGTCATCCTATAAAAACTGGATTCAATCCTACCGTGATTTGCCTTTATTGATTAATCAATGGGCGAATGTGGTGCGTTGGGAGATGCGTACGCGTCTATTCTTGCGTACAGCCGAGTTCCTGTGGCAAGAAGGCCACACGGCACACGCAACAAAGCAAGAAGCAATCGAAGAGACCGAGCAAATGTTAGAAGTATACGCAGATTTTGCAGAAAACTTCATGGCGATGCCCGTATTAAAAGGGATTAAAACAGCGAATGAGCGTTTTGCGGGTGCAGATGAAACCTATTGCATCGAAGCAATGATGCAAGATGGAAAGGCGCTTCAGGCGGGTACGTCTCACTTTTTAGGCCAAAACTTCGCCAAAGCCTTCGACGTTAAATTCGTTAACAAGGAAAATCAATTAGACTATGTTTGGGGAACCTCTTGGGGCGTTTCCACACGTTTAATGGGTGCCTTAATTATGGCCCACTCCGATGACCAAGGTCTTGTATTGCCTCCGAAATTAGCTCCTATCCAAGTTGTGATCGTACCGATTTACAAAGGGGAAGAGCAATTAGAAAATATTAAGGCGCGTATTAATCCATTAGTGAAGGCCTTGAAGAAGCGCGGTGTATCCGTGAAGTTTGACTTCGCTGAGAACCAAAGTCCTGGATTTAAATTTGCTGAATACGAATTAAAAGGGGTTCCCGTTCGTTTAGCGATCGGAAACCGTGATATGGAAAATGGCACGATCGAATTAGCGCGTCGCGATACACGGGAGAAAACGAGTATGCCGTTTGAAGGAATAGAAGACGTGATTGTGGACACTTTGGAAGATATCCAAAAGAACATCTATCAAAAAGCGTTCGACTTCAGAGCAGCGAATACCTTCGAGGTGAATAGCTGGGAAGAGTTTACCGCAAAAATCGAAAATGGTGGATTCCTTTCTGCTCACTGGGATGGTACTTCGGAGACGGAAGAAAAGATTAAAGAATTAACAAAAGCAACGATTCGTTGTATCCCATTGGATGCAAAAGAAGAAGCTGGAAAATGCATCCTAACAGGAGCACCTTCCAGCCGCAGAGTAATCTTTGCTCGCGCCTACTAAGCCACGATTTTTTTCAAAACTTCTAATACCCGATCGATCTCCGTTCGGGTATTATTTTTGCTAAAAGAAAAACGAACCGCCGCACCTGTCGCTGTCGGATTCAAGGCCGATAACACGTGTGAGCCTACGGAAGTACCGCTCGAACAAGCGCTACCACCTGAAGCGGAAATCTTCTCGATATCTAATTGGAATAAAAGCATGTCGCCATCAGCTACGGACGGGAAACGTACATTTAAAACCGTGTAAAGGCTATTTTCTACATCGCCAGAAGCTCCGTTAAATGAGATACCTGGGAACTGTTTTTGTAATCCTTCGATGAAATAGGCTTTCAAGCCTTTGATGTAAGCTTCATGTTCGTCCATGGAAGCATAAGCCATTTCTAGGGCTTTGGCGATACCGATCATCCCGTAGACATTCTCTGTGCCGCCACGCTGGTTACGCTCTTGTGCGCCCCCATGCATGAGTGGATGGAACTTAGTTCCTGCTTTTGCGTACAAGAATCCGATACCTTTAGGACCGTGGAACTTGTGTGCAGCACCAACCATGAAATGTACTTTCAAGGCTGAGGCGTCGTGTTTGTAGTGACCCATGGTTTGGACCGTATCTGAATGAAATAAGGCACCATATTGCTCGCAAAGGTCACCCACCGCGTTCAAATCAAGTAAATTCCCAATCTCATTATTGCCGTGCATTAAACTCACGATCGCCTGCTCAGAGGTAGACAATAATTCCTCTAAATGCGCTAAATCAATCCCGCCATCTGCATTCACCCGCACTAATTTCAATTCCGCTAAACCCAGTTTCGCCCAGGCCTCCGCCGTATGCAAGACCGCGTGGTGCTCTAATGGTGAGGTGATAATCACTTTGCATCCGCCGTGCAAAACAGCCGATTGCAATACCGTATTATCTGCTTCTGTTCCACCAGAGGTAAAAAAAATCTCTGAAGGTGAAGCACCTAATAAAGTGGCGATCGTTTTGCGCGCCTTTTCGACTGCCACTTTCGCTTGGCGACCATGGGAGTGAATCGACGATGGATTCGCCGTAAAATGCTCGAAATAGGGCTGCATCTCCGCCCAAACCGCCGGATCCACTGGAGTGGTCGCCGCGTTATCTAAGTAAATTGGTGTTTTTTCTGACATCTACGCTTTCGCGATCTCTTTGATCACGTCTATAATTTGTTGTGCAAGTGTATCTGCTTCCGCCTCCGAAGATGCCTCCGCGTAAATTCGAATGATCGGTTCCGTATTCGATTTGCGCAAATGCACCCAGCGATCTGGGAAGTCAATTTTTACGCCATCGATTGTATTCACTTTTTCATTCTTGTATTTTTCAGCCACCGTCGCGAGAATTAAATCAACGTTCAGGTCTGCGGATAATTCAATTTTGTTTTTGGAAATCACATAAGCTGGATAGCTAGCACGCAAGGCGGATGCTTTGATACCTTTGTTTGCCAAATGCGTCAAGAACAAACCGATTCCAACCAAAGAATCACGTCCATAATGCGACTCTGGGAAAATCACGCCTCCATTTCCTTCGCCACCAATCATCGCGTTTACCGCTTTCATTTGCGTCACGACATTTACCTCGCCTACGGCAGCTGCGAAATACTCTCCACCCGCTTTGCGTGTCACATCAGCTAAAGCACGAGTAGAAGAAAGATTCGAAACCGTATTACCAGGCTTCACAGAAAGCACATAATCAGCCACTGCTACTAAGGTATATTCTTCGCCAAAAGGCGTTCCATCTTCCGAAATAAAGCATAGACGATCCACATCCGGATCTACCACGATACCTAAATCGTAGTTACCACTCTTCATTTTAGCGATCATGTCTGTTAAATTCTCCGGAAGTGGTTCAGGATTATGACCAAAATGGCCCGTTGCTTCTCCAAAAATCACCTCAACGTGCTGAACACCCAAGGCCTTCAACAACATGGGCACGACAATTCCTCCGGTCGAATTCACTGCATCCACTAATACGCGGAAATTCGCTTTTTCAATCACGGATTTATTTACCCAACTCAAGCCTAACACATGATCTACATGTTGAGCTAAAAAGCTATCGTCTTGGGTTAATTGACCCAATTCCATCACATCGGCAAAATGGAAATCTTGGTTTTCAGCGATGGTCAACAAATCTTTGCCATCCTGATCTGAGATAAACTCGCCTCGATCATTCAATAATTTCAACGCATTCCATTGTGCTGGATTATGACTGGCTGTAATGATAATACCGCCAGCCGCATTTGTCCAGGGCACAGCTAATTCAACGGTTGGGGTCGTAGAAAGTCCGATATCCAACACATTCCAGCCTAAGCCGATTAAGGTATTAGCCACTAAAGAACTCACCATTTCTCCGGAGATTCGCGCATCACGACCTAAGACGATGGAATTAGAGGAATGCCCCTTTTTCTTTAACCAAGTACCGTATGCCGCTGCGAAGGTTACTACGTCGATCGGGCTTAAACCCTCACCCGGTTTTCCACCGATGGTACCACGTATGCCAGAGATTGATTTGATTAGTGCCAAAACAAAAATGAATTAGAATGAATAGATGATCAAAATTAAAGAAAATATCCCTATTTTTCGACGAAAATTTAGCTAAACCTATTTACATGAACTCGGAAAGATTAGAGACCCTATTGGCTCGAATCCAACAGCTGCGTATAGCAGTGATGGGGGATTTTGCGTTGGACTTCTATTTCGACATTCAGACATCAACAGGTGAATATTCTCTAGAAACCGCAAAAGAAGTGCATCTCGCTTCTTCGCCAAGGTCCTATTTAGGAGGTGCCGGTAATGTGGCTAAAAATCTAGCCATCTTAGGCGCGCAAGTTTCTGCCTTCGGGGTGCGTGGAAATGATCTTTTTGGAAGGGAGATGGCGTATCAAATGGCTACCCTAGGTATCGATGCTACGAACATACAAGTAACAGATATAGACACCCCTACATATTCAAAACCGCTTCGAAAAGAGGAAGAATTAAATCGGATTGATTTTGGGACTAGATCATCGCAATTTCAGTTGCATACCTCAACCCTACTAGTGGCTTTGCTCGCTAATGCTTTCGACTGGATCATCTTGAATGAACAATTTAGCATTCCCCTCTTGCAAGCGGAGCATATTGAATCGATTAACAATCAGAAAGCTTTGGCTGATTTGCGTTCTTTAGGGAGCCATGCAAATCAATTACCTTTAAAAGTAAACGAGGCCGAGTTTATAAAAATACATCAAAAACCTGCCACGCATGAAAATATCCAAGCCTGGGCAGTATCTAGAAACAAAGCGGTTTTGGTCACCCTTGGCGAAAAAGGAATGGTGTATGCGAGTGTGCAGGAATTTCATCACCAGCCAGCATTCCCAGTCAAAGGTCCTATCGATACAGTGGGTGCCGGGGATATGGTGGTAGCAGGATTTTCAGCAGCAAGAGCGGCAGGTGCAACCGTGGAGGAAGCGTGTGAATTAGCTTCTTTGGCCGTACATATCAGTATTCATCAAATGGGTGAGACCGGCTCAGCGAGTCCGGAAGCCATTAGACAATTACATCATGGACATTCAATCGCTTAGAACAGAAATTAAAGAATATACAGAAGGGGCCTTACTCCCCTTTTGGATTCAGCGAACTATCGATCAAAAACAAGGAGGCTACCTAACCCATTTCAATGAATTTGGGGAAGATGCAGGGGATGATGAAAAGTCATTGATTGCGATGACGCGTTCTGTTTTCACCTATTCTCAGGCGTATCGCCATGGTTTTGGAGGGGAGATCATGAAGGAGATGGCAGCACACGGGGTTCGGTTCTTATTAGATAAAATGTGGGATGCTGAAAACGGTGGATTCTATTGGATGGTCAACCGCGCGGGCGAACCAATCAACAAACAAAAAATTGGTTATGGCCATAGTTTTGCCATTTATTCCCTGAGTGAATACACGCTGGCGACAGGAGATCCCATAGGTTTGACTTATGCTGAAAAGGTGTTTGATTTACTCCAAAAATATGCTGTAGACACCCATTACGGTGGCTATTGGGAATTCTTTGCAGAGGATTGGTCTCTGATGGGTCCAGGGGCTCCTGGAGGTGATCGCAAAACACTGGATGTGCACATGCACTTAATGGAAGCCTTTACCACCTTGTATGAGGCTAGTGGAAAAGAAATCCATCGTAGAAAGCTGAAAGAATCAATTGATATATTGATTCATAAAATCATGGACCCTAAGACAGGAACGGGTATTCCCCAGTTTTGGGCAGACTGGAGTGTAGCACCACAGATTAAATTTGATATCGTGTGGGGATGGGATCGTTTTCAGGATGGAGGCCAAAAAGCCTCCGCCGTCGACAATACATCTTATGGGCATAATGCTGAATTTGGCTGGTTGTTATTGCACGCATTGAAAGTGGGCAAGATCAATGTGGCACCTTATGTGGAGAACATCAAAAAGGCCTTTTATCATTCGATGGAAAATGGTATCGACTGGGAATACGGCGGCGTGTATGTAGAAGGTTCACACAGTGGGGGGCCGACCGATCTAGAGAAGGAGTTTTGGCAACAGGCTGAAATGCTCATCGGTATGCTGGACGCCTATCTTTTAACGAAAGACGAGCAGTTTCTGAAAGCCTATGAACAAGTCCATCGATTTGTATTCGATAAGATGATCAACCGAAATACGGGCGAATGGTGGCCGCTGATGACCCGCGAGGGAGAACCGATTTGGCGTCACA
>ERZ650308.1765-NODE-1765-length-10974-cov-4.429343_pt1 | contig 10974 bp, 12 predicted proteins | sample MGYA00376244_ERZ650308 | MGnify/ENA primary metagenome ERZ650308 (study PRJEB26733, sample SAMN07839295) | wastewater metagenome | biome: small river; feature: stream; material: water | place: USA: North Carolina | collected 2016-04-26 ...
TAGATAACGCCAAACAGAATATCGATGCTTGGTGGCCACAAGTCGAGCAAGGTGTAGAAGCCATTGTGATGACAGCCTCTGGTTGTGGAGTAATGGTCAAAGACTATGGACATCTATTTGCCAATGATCCGCAATACGCAGTCAAGGCAAAGACAATCTCTGAACTCACCAAAGATATTTCGGAAATCTTGCCAGCACTTCAAGAAGAGCTCATCACCCTAATCGGAGCAGACCCCAAACCTGGCGTGGTATATCACCCGCCATGCACCCTGCAACATGGCCAACAAATTCGGGGCAAGGTTGAAAGTCTTTTGTCTAGCATTGGTATTGGTGTGCGCCTGTGTGCCGATAGCCATCTTTGCTGTGGCTCAGCAGGAACTTACTCTGTTACTCAACCAGAGTTATCAGAGCAGCTGCGCCACAACAAACTCACCCATCTCAATGCTGCTTGTGAAGAGTCCGGCGCTCAAGTGATTGTTTCTGGAAACATTGGTTGCATCACCCATCTTCAGCAAGAAGACACTCCAGTGCTGCATTGGATCGAGATCGTTGATCAATTGATATCAAAAGTATCAACACAAAGGTCAGTTAAAACAATTCACCAACCAGGTGAAAAGTTTGATGAGTTTTTAGGTATTAGCCCTAGAGCCTGAATGCAATTCTGAGGAATAGGATTCACATCTAGTTTTACTTTAAAAAATTATTTAAGGAGATCATCATGGTTTGGCAACAAATTTATGACCCAATTGGGAATATGGTCCTCTCCACCCTTCTTGCGGCTATCCCTGTTGTCGTCATGTTGGTTGGATTAGGATTTTTACATTTAAAAGCACATATAGCTGCAGGAGCAGGCTTATTAAGCGCAATTATCGTTGCAGTCTTTGTATACGGAATGCCTGGAGAGATGGCAGGTAAAGCCGCTCTCATGGGGGGTCTAACAGGCTTACTCCCAATTGGCTGGATTGTATTGAACATCATCTACCTTCACCAACTTACCGAGCAGAATGGTTCATTCAAAATTCTGCAGGACTCAATCGCTGGTATTACTGAAGATCGACGCCTGCAATTGCTTTTGATTGCCTTCGCTTTTGGCGCCTTCTTTGAGGGCGCCGCAGGTTTTGGTACGCCAGTAGCGGTAACAGCGGCTATTTTGATTGGCCTAGGCTTCTCACCTCTTGCCGCATCTGGTCTTTCTTTAATTGCCAATACTGCGCCGGTAGCCTTTGGTGCGCTCGGTACCCCAATTATTACTTTAGCTAAAGTGCATGACTACGATTTAATGGAAATCTCAGCGATGGTTGGGCGTCAACTTCCACTTTTCTCTCTGATCGTTCCCTTCTGGTTGATTTGGGCTTTTGCCGGCAGAAAAGGTATGATGCAAATTTGGCCAGCTATTCTGGTAACTGGCGCAACATTCGCAATCGCTCAATTCTTGGTATCCAATTACATCGGGCCAGAATTAGTAGACGTTATCGCTGCTATTGTTTCAATGGCATCTTTGGTCATGTTCCTAAAAGTTTGGAAACCAAAAGAGATTTGGAGATCTACATCCCTCAAGGGGCATGAAAGTGATGGAGGCGCATCCATTGCCCCAACTATCCCAACCGTTCACCCACGTGCAGATGTAATACGAGCTTGGATGCCTTGGTGTATTTTGACCGTCTTCGTCTTTATTTGGGGCTTACCAGATGTTAAGAATTACTTAAACAGTATCTTTGCACCTAAATTCCCAATCGAAGGCTTGCATTTGATGGTTGAGAAGATTGCCCCTGTAGTCTCTAAGCCAACAAAAGAGTCTGCAGTCTATGTATTGAACCTACTATCTGCCACCGGAACTGGGATTCTATTTTCAGCAATCCTAGGTGGCTTGTTTATGAAGTACAACCCTATTGCCCTAGTAACAAGCTATTTCAGAACATTCTGGCTCGTTCGTTACTCATTAATCACTATCGTGTTGATGCTAGGTCTTGGTACATTGACGCGCTACTCCGGCCTTGATACCACTCTCGGTTTAGCATTTGCTGCTACAGGTATGTTCTATCCATTCTTTGGCACTTTAATGGGATGGATGGGTGTAGCTCTTACAGGCTCTGATACAGCATCTAACGTTCTATTTGGTGGCATGCAAAAAGTTGCCGCTGAGCAAATTGGCATAAGCCCCAATCTAATGGGTGCCGCTAATAGTTCTGGAGGTGTAATGGGCAAAATGATTGATGCACAATCTATTGTTGTCGCCTCAACAGCAACCCGTTGGTTTAATCATGAAGGCGATATCTTGCGTTATGTCTTCTTCCACTCAGTAGCACTTGCTTGCTTAGTGGGTATTTTTGTGACACTTCAAGCATATGTATATCCATTTACTTTGATGGTCATTCAGTAACAACTAGTAGCTCCCTTTCAAGACCGCCTTGTGCGGTCTTTTTTTTGACTTGGCGGAGGAGGTTTATACCTGCTTTCTAGGGTCTCTTATTGGCCGGAAGCAGCCCCTAAGACCACAATCATTCAATATCACCATTAAAAATGTGCAGTAATCGCTTGCACACTTTTTAGCACCCCCAGCGTTACTTAAAGTAACGCTTAAATGACCAAACCTCACCTTTAGTATCAAAAACCTTCATTTTGTGATGTTTAGGTCCTGTTTAGGTTCTCTGGTTATGAGAGCAGAGGCCCATGATAGAGCCATATAAACAGGGGGTCTGCGGGTGGTCAGTGTTTGTGTGGAAGCAATTAAGCTGCAATAGGGAATTCAAGCACCGGCATCCCCATCTTGATTCGCTGAAGATAACTATCAGTCATGATCTTAGAAATATCAGCTTTTCCAGCATCAGCCACAACAACAATCCCACCCTGATTCTTAAAATCAGCTCTATCCACCCAACCTTGCGGTGTTAGTTGTTGTAAAGTCATGCCAGCGATGGAAACAGCTTTAGATGAAATAAACCATAACTCTTGCTTATCTCCTGCCTTCTTAGCAACCATCTCATTGATTTTACCAATAGGTGACTTAAGTAACTTCTGACGATGGTAGCTGCCAATCCAAGTTTGAATAGATTTAAATTCAGATCTATTAAATTTAAAACGCCAGATGCCACCGACATAGCCTGCTAGCTTTAGCATGTCAACATGAGGTTTTTCTGTGCCCAAATGTAATTGAAGATTTGTTTCTGGCATTTTTGGAACGTGAGGCAATGCAGTTCTTGGAAAACGCTCTTCTGCTGTAAACCAAGCAAAATTAGTTACCGAAGGGTGCAACCTTACCCCAGTAACTGCCTCTGTTTTAATTTCTTGTGACATCAAAATATCAAACAAGTTATAACCTTTTGTGTAATGAAAAATAGTGCTCATTTAATTCTCCTTAATTGCGAACTATCACTGCGATAATTCATAGGTTCTATATTAGTTTTGGTAGCTTAAATTTCGGCTGAATAAGCGATTTAAATCAAGTTTGTTAATAGCCATGCAATCAAGATAAGTGGTTGCTAATAGCAACCACTTATCGAGCACTATGCAGCTAATTCGATCTGCTGACACCGATCACATGCACATCCAACCGCATGTCGATTTAGAAACTCTTCCACATCAACATCACAGATATTCCAGGCGTAGATAGGGCCCATCATTGCACCCCAAGGGGCAACAATGGTGTCATTACGCAAAACTCCAAAGTACGCCAAGTTGCCCACATCATCTACTTGCGTTGAAGTGACCTCAAACCAAAATCGCTCATTAGGGACATCCTCAATTCCCCAATCAACAATCACCTTGGCCATCATTCCCACAGGGATTGATTCACGAATCTCTTTTTCTGGAATTGAGAAGGTATCTGGGAAATTCTCTTCCATATATTCAACATCTTGCAATCCAATTTCAAACCACTCAGAATCCACCTCTATAAGAGTGGGGTTAAATGGTGCTTCACTTGCCAACTCAAAGTCTTCTGCTGTATGTTTGCAATTACACATGTATTTCTCCTTTTTACTTAAGGCCATCAAGAGCGATAACCCATATACCTAAGATAGGCGTTTTGACCTACTTTTCGGGTAAACAATCAATTCAAATCGAGTTTGTTAATCAATAGATATAAACAAAAATGCCACCCGAAGGTGGCACTAAAACTTATGCAAAGTTGTCTATGGGTAGAGAGCCATTCAAAACCTGTTCGGTGACCTCTATGCCGCCCATATCCTCAATAAAATCTACCAAACCTTCTCCGGATAACATCAAGGGAATATCTTCCAAATGCGCCCCAAGAGCTACAACGATTTGACAGCGTCTTAAGAAAACTTCTTCATCGGCATTAGCTTTGGACCAGTCAAAATTTCTAACATCTTTATATTCAAACTTAACCGTAGACAGCATTTCAAGCCACTGACTCATAGAGCTTTCAAAACCAAACCGCCCAATTAAATCTGGTGTGTTTTCAAGCAGCTCAAAGAACATATCTACTGGAACCTCGATGGCGCAATCTATATCAAGATTTACCAGACTAATAGTCAACATTTTTTCATTACTCATTTCAACTTCTCCCATTTAATAAAGGCTCTCAAGAACGACAGCCCATACATGTAAGATATTCGCTTCGACCTACTTTTCGGATGAATAACCAATTCAAATCAACTCTGTTAATTACCGAAACCGATAGAAAATGCCACCCGAAGGTGGCATCTATTACTAAGCCGCTAATCGCATTACAGGAACCTCTGGAATCAGATCTACCCCTCCAGCAGACGACAGATCCAATAAGCCGCGAGCACGCTGCTCATCAAATTGCTCCGGATGCACTAGATATATCGGCTCTTTGTATAAAACCGTATTAAGAGCGGCAAAATCAACGCAAAGATCGCAAAACTTACCCCATCTTTCTTTCTGAACGTGCGCTGCCTTAGGATGTTTATTAAAAAATGCATCTTCACGTAACAGCTTTGCTTTAAGCACTAAGTGGTAACCATCGGCTTTTTCATGATCACTATTTACCAACCTCTCAAATTCATTAACAATCGCATCTACAAAATCTGTCGTAGATTTAACTACCATCTTGATGCCATAAGGAATCATATTGACTGCAATTACATAAGATTTATTACTCATTTAATTCTCCTTTAATTGAGAGCCACCAAGTGCGGTAACCCATATACGTAAGATAGGCGTTTTGACCATCTTTTCGGATGAAAAATCAATTCAAATCAAGTTTGTTAATCGATAGCTTTAAACGAAAATGCCACCCGAAGGTGGCATCCACGTATCCCGATCAAATAGCCATTTCTTGAGGCGAGAATTCCTCAAAATTATCTACTGGCGACGTCATAGGTCCAGAGTAAATGCTTCTTCGCAATGCTTTGCCATCAGCATGGATATGCAACGATTCAAAGTAGACATAACGAGCCTTCTCATTGGCCGTACAAGCAATCCCAATCCAACCTTTTTTAATTAGTGGTGAGATTGCTTTTGACAGTGATTCCAAATCGCATATTTCATCCTCGCTTTCACAAATATGCTCAAAATCCTCCTCTTCCATATCTGCTGCAATCACATCCCGTAATTCGCCATCTTCACCTTCAACCCAATATAAGCTCGTAAATCTTGGATATACAGTGGGGTATTGGGGTTGCCCAAAGAAAGACTCACGCTCAATCCACAGATATCCACTCTCTTCGTCAAACTTCCACTTCATGCCTGAGCTATCCCACTCGAATCCATTCAATATTTTCTCCATCTCCCCTCCATCAAATTCGCAATCTTTCGACTTATCAAAAGTCAACATTCCATAAGCATCAGCCATATATTTCTCCTATTTAAATAGGGCATCAAGATTGATAACCCATATACGTAAGATAGGCGTTTTGACCCTCTTTTCGGATAAACAATCAATTCAAATCAAGTTTGTTAATGGATAGCTTTAAATGAAAATGCCACCCGAAGGTGGCACCGTTACTGCAAGTAACACTTGTTTCATGCAGCCATTGGTAGCGGCTGGAGAGCCAGCTTTTTAGCGCGACGCTGTTCATCAACCCTATCGCGCTCCTCTTGTATCTTGAGTTGATAAGCAGGCGAAATCATCTCTTTTGCTTTTGCAAATTGCTGTTTTTCAATTTCTGAATAACCCCCTTTGCTGCCAATGTCCACTATTACCCGTTTAAGAATTTGCTCCTCAAACTCATAATCCATAGGAACAATCCCCACTACTTTGTAAATTCCATCAACTTTGGCGCAAATGGGATATAGAAATGAGCCAACGCCATGGGAATCATGTACTTGGCTAGTCGATTCGCCTGGAATCCTAAACTCAGCCATAGGCGTTTCAGCTTTTATATTTAAAAGTGCCTTTACAAGTTTTGCCCTATCCCCATCCTCGCTTTTGCGCTTTTGCACGCCTTCTAAATTCACATTGCTTTCACGAATACGGTCAATTCCTCCGTTTTGGCGTATGAAATCCTCTAGCTCATCAGCCATTACATCCTGTCTATAAGCCATATCAAGCACTCTGGCATAAACGTGCGCATTTTTACGATTAGTGCGCACTACATATTTCACAATAATGGTCAGATCTGGGGTATTTTTTTGAACTTTGATATGGTGCTTGGTTGATAAAGTACTGCGCATTTTGGATAGTATTTCTAGCTTATAGTCAGACCCCAGAACCTGATCGCTATATCGCATTAACTCAGCCAATAGCCCATATAAAACGTCGTTTGCTTTCACAATGTAGTTATCGTAAAAATCAACTTGCTGCTGTGCCAGTAAATCCCCTTCTGATAACACTTGCTCTACTAATAACTTTCCATTCTTTTTCATCTTATTTCTCCATAGTTGTGCGTGTTAGTTCGCTTTATAAGTCTATAAAAATAGGGGTCTTTTTCGGATGAATAAGTGATTTAAGTCAGTTCTGTTAAGCGGATTTGGAGGGGTAAACGCTAATCAATTTGGATAAGAATTGTGCTTATACTTTTCATATCTACATTTAGTACAGCAATCAACTAAAGGCTTATATGGCAGAAGAAGGATTGGGGCTTTACAAGGAGATTCCAGGTGGACTTCGAAAAGGACGCTCCACTACAGATGACTGGCGGAAAGCTAAAGATACGCTGTATTACGAATGGTGGCGATGTTTAAATGCAAGCAACGAATATCTTGATTGCTGTGCAAAAGGCGGTAAAAACCACCCTTTAGCCGATACCTATGCACTATTCGGGGATGTAAACGTCTCATGGGCACAATGGTGGATCAAAGTCGGCAAACGTATTTTTAGTGAGAGGCGTCAATACCCTAAGGTTCGCGCAATCGAGCAAGAAGAGGCATTAAGCAAGTTGGAAGTTGAGGCAAAGGATTTCTTAATCCTCGATATCCCTTTACATCTGCGTCGAGTAACTATTCTTGAGCAAATCAATAAGCTCTTAGATCAGCATCATGATGGCAAAAACTTGGATGTGAGAGCTCAAAGTACCGCTTTAGTTCAACTCGAAACTACTAAGCTACAACACAAAACCGTCCCAATCTTAGTGGATGTTGCAGAAATCCTGCATCGCAACCCCGGCATTCAACTGTATCAACTGGCGCAAAGAGCAAAACTAGCTGAAATCCACCTTGGTAGAAAAGTTCAAGAATCTAATAGCGCAGAGCAAGAGAAGCAAAGACGTCAAATGGCTGCCAGTAGATATAAAGAGCAAGCAGAAAGATTGGTTTACAACGCGGCAAGACTGAAGTTCCCATCAATTGAATAAGTGTTATTACAGTTAAGGATAAGAAATGACTATTCAAAGTACGGTATTAATAGGCAACGGCCCTAATCGCGCAAACGAAAAGGATATATTGGAGGTTGGCAATGTAGAGATAAGTTGGCACAGCTTGCTAGCTGACTTATCTAAGTTTGCTGGAATTGATATACGTAATATTGACAGTAAACCACTAACCCTAGTATTTGATGAAATCTTACTGCGTTCGAGAAAGCCAAATATCAAACTAGCATTGCTTAAGGAGGTGTCAAATAAAATCTTTCTAGCTAGAAATGCTGAGCTAACCAAAAGACTTTCTGAGCTAACTAAAGTAATGCTCACTACCAACTATAGTTGGGCTACATTTGATTCGCCTGAATTTGGATTATTTCTTCACAAGAAATTTCCAGAAATTAATGAAAATACTTTTTCTATTTTTCGAGGATTTAAAGGTGATAAAAGAGAAATTTGGTTTATTAATGGATCGTCAGATACCCCTACAAGCCTAGCACTAGGCTATATGCAGTATGCACGCCATCAAACACAAATTAAAAATTACTTAACTGGCGGAGTTTCTTACAGCAAAATCAAAATTCCGAATTCGCCTTTATATCGCGGGATCCCTCAATTTGATTTTGATAAGAAAAAAGAGCCTTACTCTTGGGTGGATTTATTCTTACGCGACCATATACATATGATTGGTTTGGGAATGGAATATACCGAAACGATTCTTTGGTGGTTGCTTATCGAAAAAATGCACTTACAACGCAAATATCCGAAATACATTGGCGGTGTCACTTATCACCAAGTTGATGTTAAAGGTAAGCCTGAAAAGAACATCAATGACAAGCTAAACATGCTTGAAGATCTGGGAGTCCAAGTCAACCGCGTATCTGCTCCAAGCTACTTTGACGGGTACATGATGATTGCAGATCAAATTTCGCCAAAGGTACGCAAGGCTAAGAAATAACAAAAGGCGCTTAAAGCGCCTTTTTCATATCAACTCAACCGCATTACGCATGAGATCTGGATTGACGTCGATATATTTCTGAGTAACGGCAATGGATTTATGCCCCGCCAATCCAGCCAATACCCTTACGGAGATTCCTTTGTTCGCTAGCGTAGTAATGAAGGTTCTACGCCCGCTGTGACTGGAAGCTCCAGCGATTCCGGCATTGCGATAAGCCCAAAAAAACCATTGGCATAAAGAGTTCGCTGAGAATCCTAGTCTTTTAGCGGTATGAAAGAATGGTACATCTGGAAACCTGGCATAGCGAGTGGCCAAATAGATCGCCAATTCATCTTGTAATTTCTTAGGTAAAAATACCGTTCTAGGTTGCCCACCCTTAGTCTGCGCTGCGCTTAAACGTACTTCATTGCGAATCGTGCCATCTTCATTCACTACGTCCCGCATTTTTAAACTGGCTATTTCGGCAACGCGAAGCCCGGAATAACAGCTGGTCAATATCAGCGCCCTATCCCGTTCAGGGTACTTCTTAGTACTTACGTATGCCAATACTTTATCTAGCTCTTGGGGTGTCAATGTTTTAGCTTGTGCCATTTGTTTTTCCTTTGCAGTTAATAAAAAGCATGTATGTAGTGTGTTTTCTTTTGTGGCAAAGGTCGACCTCTATTTGCCATGAGGTGCTTTTGAGTTCTTGTGATTTGTCATCTTTGCACTAGGTTTTCTAGCAAATCCATGGGTTTCGAAGATCTTCCAAGAATCAACAACTTGCGTCATTCATAAAAGAAAAGCATTTTTTTCTTATGTGCACACTACGCTTAATATTTAGCTGTTTTGTGTGAGATCTAAACAACAAATTGAAGCAAGTTCTGCATCTTTTTCGTGGGATTTAGACGACAAAAATAGCGCTACCCAGCAAGGGGTCAAAAACGTGAACTGACCTGATTTTTAGTACCACTCCAGAAGAGAGGATTTTTGATAATCTTCACCTTAAAGGAGTGCTAAATATGGCAAAAGGCCAACGTCTTAAACCCGAGCAAATCGTCACCTTATTGCGTCAAATCGATGTGTTAACTACCAATGGCAAAACCCTCGCCCAGGCTTGCAAAGAAGTGGGTACTGTTGAGCAAAGCTACTATCGCTGGAGAAAAATGTACGGCGGCATGAAGGTCGATCAAGCTAAAAAGTACAAAGATCTGGAGCTGGAAAATACCCGGCTTAAGAAACTCGTAGCGGACTTATCGCTACGCGAAGTCATGCTTAAGGAAGTCATTAAGGGAAACTTCTAAGCCCTACTAGGCGTAAAAATGCAGCGCAGCTGCTCATGGATCGCTACAAGATCTCTGAGCGGTCTGCCTGCAGTTTGGTGGGGCTATCGAGAACAGCCTATCGCTATATGCCATTACCACGTGATGATGAAGAACCCTTTAGAGCAGAGATCATCCGCTTAGCTTGCACCTACGGCAGATACGGCTATAGAACAGTAGCCGCTCTGATGCGCAATGCAGGTTGGCAAAGGGCTACGCAGGAACGGGTCAAGCGGATCTGGCAACAAGAAGGTCTTAAGGTACCTGAGAAACAAACCCCTAAAGGACGACTTTGGTTAAATGATGGCAGTTGTTTGCGTCTGCGAGCAACTCACCCAAACCACGTTTGGAGCTACGATTTTGTGTTCGTCAGGGATGCCTATGGTAGAAAGATCCGCATGCTCACCATGATTGATGAATATACCCGCGTTTGTTTAGTGATCCACTGCGCATTGCACATTGGATCTAAGGAGGTGATTGAGCAACTAGCCGATGCCATGATCATCCACGGCATCCCAAAATACATTCGATCAGACAACGGCCCTGAGTTTGTGGCTCAGGTATTGCGAGATTGGCTCAAGGAAATTGGGGTTCAGACTGCTTACATCGAACCAGGTTCACCTTGGGAGAATGGCTTTTGTGAAAGCTTCAATGGCACTCTTCGAGACGAACTTCTGAATGGGGAGATCTTTTATAACCTGAAGGAGGCCAAGGTTCTAGTTGAGCAATGGAGGCAGCACTACAACCAAGTAAGACCGCATAGCTCTTTAGGTTACAGGCCACCAGCACCACAGGTGATGTTACCTAAAATTACTCAAATCCAACCCAGTTATATGCAATGATTTAACATAGAAAAACTCTCACTGGCAGTGGTACTAAATTGACAGCGGTTCATTTTTTCTTTCATGGCCCAAACTAAGGCAACTACCCAGCCAATAAGCGACCAGCCCAGGAACAGATTCAAGGCAAAGATAGCGCCAGAATTGGCTCTTTT
>ERZ650308.1766-NODE-1766-length-10972-cov-12.388751_pt1 | contig 10972 bp, 7 predicted proteins | sample MGYA00376244_ERZ650308 | MGnify/ENA primary metagenome ERZ650308 (study PRJEB26733, sample SAMN07839295) | wastewater metagenome | biome: small river; feature: stream; material: water | place: USA: North Carolina | collected 2016-04-26 ...
CATGGTTGTTTGGGGATGCTCGTTATTGAATGCCATACGGCTTCAAATTAGTAGATACGCTACGCGCACAATCATCACGCTACGCGCAGCGTGACGCTCACTGTCGTGATGTTTATTTGCCGCTCAGATCGCGCTCGCGGCGTGCCTGAAAAATCCAGTTGCGCACGGTGCCAGGTGCTCTAAATACTTGCTCTGCAATAGATGTGGCAGCAGCATCTATCGTGCGGTAGTCGCCACTGAAGTAGAGATCAATGGCTTGTTTTTTAGCGATGCGGTTGGTGTGGTGGCGTGCATCAGTTGCACGCTTGAGTTGAGCCTTATGAACCGTATCAACAGCACTGGTCATTGGCTCAGGTGTTAAACCTTCGCTCCATGCTTTTGCCATGATTTCTTCAACCGTCGGCTGGGGTGGGATTAATTCAGCGTAAGCCCAAGCTTGTTGTGCTTCCAATAAATTGGCCACTGACTTGGCAGAAAACGTGGGTGTTTTGTGTTGCAAGCGTTGATCTATCACGCAGCCCAGTTTGTATGCCGCAAGCACCAAAAAATAAACGGACTTTGGAATGTTCGTTTGTCCGACAGGGACTAGGTGAATTTGATCAACCAAGGCTTGCATGAACCAATCGATGTCACGGTTGTCATTCCGGGTGGTGATTTCGTCACCTGTCTCATCGCGATCTGCTTGAACAGCGCTTTCGATCATTCCGTTGATGGCTCGCAAGATAGCAACGGCCTGTTCGGGTGTGATGTCTTCGAGTCCCTCACGTACATAGAGAGCAAGCTGTATCCCTTGGGGGATGCCCAGTATGTTTTCCAATGGGGTGGTCAGTGCCAGACGGAGGTGCTGCGAGTTCATTGGAATCAGTTTACCTAGCGTCGTCCAGCCAAGACCAAGTTTGTACGGGTGGGTCTGTAATTCACGGGTCCTTCCCTGCCAAGAACCTATGCGGGGGGCAAAGGCGCTAGATTTGTCTATCGATAGGACTTAAATCCGGGTACGCGGTACGCAGCGGGTACGCACTGATCTATTGCGTGAACTTGTTGTCAGTGCGAGCTTTATTGCGAAGGCTCCTGCGCCATCGACGAAAACCTGCTCGACGCCGCCAACATTTGTGAGAACGAACAAGTCCACATCTGGAACATTAACAGCGGCGAACGCTTCAGGACCTAAGCCATCAAAGGCGAACGTGGCTCATGCTGGTGATTGCTAGTGAGTTGGCTGACATGGATACTGATTACTGGCACCTACGCATTCAGATCATCCGCTTGCTTCACTGCACACGGCTCAAATTCACTGATGCCGCTGGGAACTGGGTGTGCAGCACTGGTGTGAATGACCGCACGCTAGATGTTGCCCGTTTTGAGCTGCGTGCTGACTGGACTGGCAATAGCTGGTTGCTGATGCTTCCCACTGAGGATGTGTGCTAGGTAGCCCATCATCTAAGTTGACGGGCTACTTCAAATTACAAACCAACCTGATACATCAACAAGCCAGTTGTTGAGACAGTAGATTGAAATGCCTCTTTTCGGTACATTGCCGTGAAGCTAATGCGTTGGTCTTTGGCAAACTCATAGCTAGCACCAATCGATGCTACAGGGCGCGTCTTGGCGTAGTTGGCAGTGAAATCAGTGGCAGTCAAACCTGTCACACCTGTTGCATCGAGGGTGCTGACCTTGGTGCTGCTGCTCCGCTCTGCACCAACACTTGCCATCATGCTGAAGTCATTGTTGAATTTCTTACTCACGCGCAAGCCCGTCAACGTGCTGGTTATGTCTTGGGTAAGGTCGCTATAGGTCAACGCGCTTGTAATCGTGTTGAGTTCGGTGTACCCACCGCGCGTGACTTTGGATTGACGAACGCCCAGATAAGGGCTGGCCACCCAACCGTCGTCGCTCATTTGCACGGCATAGCTCAACACACCGGACACAGCCTTTGAGCTGAGTGACGATGTGCCAGTACCTGCCTCAGAGGTTCCTACAACACTGCGGATCTGCGTGATGTTTTGCTTGGCCCAACTGGCAGACAAGCGGGCTTCCCAGCCCATGGCATCTGGGTTTTCGTTCCAAACGCCAAACAGGCCATACATCGGACTCTTTTCTAAGTTAATGCCTGACGTGTTGACGGCAGGGACGTTCTCATCCACAAACGCTCCCAAACGCAAGGTGGGCTTCGCTCGATAAGCTGCAATCAACAACGTGCTTGTTTGCTCTCCTGTGATGCTGTTGGTTGTGAGGAACCTGCCACCACCACTCACGCACATGTCATTCTCGGCAAACAAAGTGCAGTCGTAGTTCATGCTGTTGCTGACGAGTGCAGATTGCTGGTTAAAAACTCCACGCAGAGCGGCTGCCGAATAAAGCAATGCGCTTTGTGTGTCTGCTGCAGTGGGGCTGGCAGAACTAGACGAATTTGAAGAGTTGGAAGAGCTAGAAGAAGCAGTCAAATCCAAATACACGTTGTTCGCGTCATAGCCTAAGGTGTATTGCAAAGACGGCGCGACTGTAGACAAATTGTTGTTGAACGTTGCAAACGTGCCCGACACACCACCTGTCGCATTGATCAACACATAGTGCCCTGCCGTGTAGCTACCTGTGCTTGCCGTTAAACCCAATGTGCCACCGAGCGTGGCAGTACCTGTGATGTTCAACCGTTGGAATGTGGTGGGTGATGCCACCATCTTCAAAGTGCCCGTGCTTGACTGCACAAAGTTGCTAATGGGTGTGCTGCCTGATCCGGTCAAACTCACAATGGATGCCGCGTTGGTCAGGTCAAAAATACCGTTGTTAGTCAAACCCGATGTAGTGGCAATTGAGCCCGAGGTACCTAAGGCCAATGTGGAGCCAGTGTTGATTGTGCTAGCGCCCGTGTAAGTGTTTGCAGCTGTCAACAGCAAAGTACCGCCACCGTCAGCCACCACGTCACCTGGAGATGCGCCATCGGTGATCGGGTTGCTGATGGTCAACGTTGTGCCAGATGCAACTGTGAATACTGGGTCACCCGCCACTGTAATGGGCGCACTGATGGTCATGTCTGTGGTTGTTTTCAACGTGGCCGGCACAGTGGAAGAACCTACCAAATCCAAACCGCCTGTACCCAAGGCCGCCGCACTGGTAATTTCCAGCGTGGCACCTGCTTGTACTTCGGTGCCACCAGAATAGCTGTTGGCTGTGTTGGTCAATGCAACGCCACCGCTTGCTCCGTGGGTATTGGTGATGATCAATCGTCCTGCTGTGCCAATAACGTCATCGGAAATGGTGCCGCTGAATGTGGCGCTGCTGCCGTACTGGTCGATATAACCTTTGTTGGACGTGATAGAGAATGCAGCGCCAGTACTTGCAGCATCGACACGAAGTGTTCCACCATCAAACTTATTTTTGAAGTTACCCTGACCGACGTTGGTCATCAAATTAAAACCACCGGTGTTTTGCGATGTTCGGTCGTTGCTATTGACAATGTTTGGTATTGCAATCAAAGCGGAGCAGCTGTCAAAGCACAAATCAAATCCGCCATTGTTGTTGGTTCTCAGCCCCCAGTTTCGTAGTCCAGTGCCTGTACCTAACGTACCGCTAATGCCATTGCTTCCACTATCCACAAATGCAACCGTCTGATAACCACTGATGGTACTTGCGACCGAATTTGTATTCAAGTTAGCCAAAGTTACACCAGACAGCACATCGGTAAACACAGCACCTGTTGCAATGTTGGCAAGACCGGTTGAGGATGTGTTGATGCCAAACGTCAGACTCCCTGTGCCCGAAGTGACGGCCATTTGTGAATACAAATTGGTTGTTGTTGAACTATTGTTGATCACCATGTAATAGTTGATAGGGAGTACACCCGAATATGCTTGGATGTAATTTGCACTGTTAACTTGAAGATTACTCGTATGCCCGTTGATGAATTTGGACAAAGTTCCGCTGTTAGAAATATTTCCAATAGTTCCTGTGTAATTGTTTGCCAGGCTCGTTAGGGTGCCGCTGTTAGAAATGCTAGTAATGGCACCAGAGCCCACGTTATTTAAAGTGGTTATTGTTCCGCCTGTAAAAATGTCAACCTGACCAATAGCATTTGATACGGTCGTGCTATAGCTGCCGTTGTTAAGGCTGCTAATCAACCCTCGGTTTGCAACTTGAATGGAATCGATGCTGGTCGAACGGGCACCAGAAGTGTTGGTCAGCGTTGTAATAGTGCCTGTGTTGTAAATAGCGGCTGCAAGGTTTGACTTGGCGATGGTGCTGTTATTCGTAAGTGTCCCGATTGTTCCACTGTTACTCAAGTCATACAAAATGCTTCCATCAGCACCAGCTGCACCTGCACCGCTGACCAATGTGGTGATACTGCCAGCATTACTAACACTTTGAAGCACAGTGCCCAAAGTGCCGAAACTGTTGATGCTTCCGATTGTGGCGCCGGTATTGTTAGTGACCGAAGTGAACGTGCTAGTGTTCAAAATAGTATCAATTGATCCCGAGTTCTCTAGGGTTCCGAAAATGTTGCTGTTAGTTATGCCACCGATAACTTGGGCTTGAATCTCATTTTTGAAAGAGGTGATTTCACCTTTGTTGTAAACGCCACGCCTATTATTTCCCAGACTAGGAAGTGGGTTTGTTCCCTGAATAATGCCGTAGTTGTCAATGCTGCCTTTTGAGCCAGTAAACAAAAAGATAGCGTTGTTCTCAATAGAAGAAGTGGCTGATATGGTTGCGGTGTGATTAGAGGCTGAACCGTTGGTAATTGTTGTAATTCCGTTGCCATTAACGTAAAGGCCACTGCTGTCACCTGTGATGGTTCCTGTATTCGTTAAATTCAGCACATCCGTATTCGCCGTTGGCATATACAAAATAGCAGTACGAATCTGGTTTGCGCCCACCGCATTTGAATGCTGCAACAGTGTTCCATTGTTAAAAATACTGGCTGAACCTTGGACTAAAAGAGCTTTGATGCCAATGCCAGTAGTAGTGTCTGTGGAGTTATTAGTCAGAGTTCCATTGTTAGTCAAAGTATTCAGGCTGCTCGGCGTTCCGTCAGTTAAATAAACGGTCGCATATCCCGAATTTCTAGACCCTATGACGCTTCCAAGCAGATTGGTTGCTGTCCCTGCTGAGGTGATGTTGTCATCGTTGGTAATATTCGCACCTGCATACGTCGAGCCGATATACGTGCAACCGGAACCTAAGGCAACGCTCAAGGCCTCATTTGCTGCTGTTGTTGTACATGCCGCATAAACGCCTTGTGTTCCTGTCAACAGCAATGCGCCCAAAACCACGCCACCTAGTGTGACGCGAATGGCACTTCCGCCAGCTTTGCCGCGGGATTTAGATGTTTCAGAAGTTACGATAAAAGCGCCACGTGCTGCTGACCACACCAATGAGTAAATACGATTCATGTTGATTTTGTGCTTTTAGATAGAGTGATGACAATTTTTTGATCACGCACTCTAGATAAAGCAACTCAACAAAACCAACAAACCCTAACCAGCACTTGTGTAGAGTTGGTGTGTCTTACTCCTCTTTAGATTCGATGAAATGCAGCTCTCACGGTCATTCTTTTTTGCGCTGCTCTTAGCATGTTTGCAGTTTTGTGGTTGCAGTTCAGTTAAGCAAGATGGCTCCCCATCACTAATTGAAGCTCAAGACTGGCTAATCGATACATCAGGTAAAGCGACGCTGGAAGATGTGATGAGTTCGACCAACTGGACATCAATGTCTGGCTGGGAAAGTTGGGGGTTTGGGAGCGAATCGATTTGGGTGCGCATAAAACTGCGTGCGGCAACAGAAGATAACCAGACCTCATGGTCCATGCGAATTCGCCCAGCCGTTTTGGACTACGTCACGCTATACGACCCAGCCACCAATTCCGTTCTTCGAACGGGTGATGCATTGCCTCTCGATCCAGATGATGAGATGGCATCAATTGTTTTCACCTTGCCCGTTTCATCACTACCCAAAGAAAGAACGATTTATCTAAATGTCACAACAACTAGCGCACGCACTTTAAATATAGAAGTGCTACCTGCAGGTTACGCACAACATCTCAACCGGTTGCAAGAATGGGGAATGGGCTTTGCAACTGTTGTTTCTGCTGTCTTTGCATTTTGGGCGTTGGGGCAATGGCTTACCTCAAGAGAAAAAGTGATTGGTGCTTTTGCTGTCAAGCAAATAATTTCAACCTTATGGAGCTTTTTTATTTTGGGATTTGCACGTATCTTGATTGGAGAACAGCCTCCAGAGGGTGTCTTGTCAACTATCAGCTCTATGATTTTGTTTTGGTTGATCGCTACCACGTTATGGTTCTATGTAGCGTTACTTCAACTTTACCGGGCGTCACCTCTACTCTTACGAATGTGCAAAACATTGGCCGCTATCGTTCTTATTATGCAAATCGGTGTGTTTTCTGGCTATGCAAGCAGCACACTATTTACAGGAAATGTTGCAGCACTTTTGGGCTTTGCGTTGGTTTTTATTACTTCATTAACTGCGGTTTCTCAACCTCATAAGCAACCAATTTCTTTAGTTTTTTTTATCTTGTACTTTGTCGCTTATGGTGTTTTGAACTCATGGACGATATTGATTAATTTAGGATGGGTAAAAACAAGCTCAATGGCGATATTCGGCAACATTACGCAGGCCATATTTGATGGATTAATCATGTTCGTGATGTTGCAAATTCGTGCCCGTGAATTGCAAAAAGAACATCACCAATTGGCCATTAGTTTGCAGCATAGCAAAGAAACAGCAGAGGCTGAAAAGCAACACCGTGAAGAACAAAGCCAACTCTTCGCCATGCTGGCCCATGAATTGAAAACTCCACTGGCCACATTGCGAATGTGGATGGAAACGGATGGTCTCAAGCGAGAAATAATGGATCGAGCCATTGGTGACATGAACCAAGTAATTGAACGCTGCGTTCACACAGACCAGTTGGCCGATCAGGGCTTAGAACCCTTTTTTCAGAACAGTCCGCTCATTGCGCTCACAAACTCGTGTGTGCAGAGTTGCCGTTATCCTGAACGTGTGGATCTCATCGCGCCAGAAGCCCTAGGTTCGATTCATACAGATGCTCAAATGTTATCCATCGTGTTGGGCAATTTGTTAGACAACGCCTGCAAATATAGTTCACCGCAAAGTCGTATTCAGCTGTCGTTGCAGCGTAGCTCCAAAAATGAAGAAGACGGTTGGTTGTGGCAAGTGCGAAATCAAGCAGGTTCTGCAGGTTTGCCTGATGAAGCTCGTTTATTTGAAAGATATTACCGAAGCCCAAGAGCACGACGTATGTCTGGCTCAGGGTTGGGTTTATTTCTGGTCAAAGGGTTTCTTGATTTGTTGCAAGGCACAATTAATTACGATGTACAGGAAGGGCAAGCTGTTTTTAGCATTTGGTTGCCCGAACAACCCTCTGCTTTACGTTAGCTATGGTTAGGTGGCCTGATCCAAATTAGGGCAAGATCCATTCCCATGCAAGACTTTGCTTTAAAGATACTAGTGATCGAGGACAACGACGAGCTCCGCGAAGTTACTCTTGCGTTTTTGCAAACTCAAGGACATTTTGTAAGAGGCGTTTCGCAAGCCGAGGACATCGCCGATGTGGCAGGTGGGTTTGTGCCCGATGTTTACGTAGTTGACTTGAATTTACCGGACGAAGATGGCCTTAGTTTGACCCGTCGTTTGCGAGCCTCTCATCCAAATGTGGGTATTGTCATTACAACAGCAAGGATGCAAATTGGTGACAAAGTGATTGGTTATCAAAGCGGCGCAGATTTGTACCTTACAAAGCCTGTCCACCCTCAAGAGCTAATGGCTGGTGTGTTGGCTATAGCTAAACGTATTCGTACGACTTCTCAAAAAATCGATCAGATAGTGCTGAATCTATCGCGAATGCAACTTAGTGGACCAGAAGGCACCGTGGACTTAACTGCAAGCGATGCTCAATTGCTGAGTGCATTTGCAAGAGCACCTGGGTTCAGCCTAGAGAGATGGCAAGTCGCTGAAATTGCCAGTGGGGGTAACGACGCCTTACCTTCATCTGCCATGCTTGAAATGCGTGTTTCTCGTTTACGTAAGAAATTGCTCTTGATTGGAGCTCCGAATCCGGCAATTAAACCTCTGCATAAGGTTGGTTACACCTTGTGTGCGCCTGTGGTGTTGCATTGAGTTAATTTAATCTACAAAACAGCATTCGTCAGGTGCTGACTGCACTTAACTGTAAATCTTCATTCATTGTTTAGAGATGGCAAAGCTGAGTGGCCTTAGGAGATACGCACATCGTTAGTTAGCTTTGGTTGGGGGAATTTTGCCGTCTTATTTAGAGTTCAAGTCTCTAAGCATTTCAGGCTGAGAACATCTCAAAGGCACCCCGATTCCATGAACACAAATCAAAAGTCCACTCATTCGATCAATTTGCTATCTGTTTTAGATACTTCACAAATAAATCGTAGAACCTTGATGGTTTTAGGTTCATCAATCGCGATTAATCTGTCGGGATGCGGCAGCGGCGAAACAAGTAGTAGTAGTGGTAGTGGTAGTGGTAGTGGTAGTGGTTCCACGCTTCAAGGGGTTGTTACGACTTTGGCCGGCTCTACTTCTTCGGGCTCTTCTGATGGAACAGGCTCCTCTGCTAGCTTTAATCAACCAACCGGAGTCGCCGTCGATAGCAGCGGTAATGTTTACGTTGCTGACAAAGGCAACAATTTGATTAGGAAAATTACTTCGGCGGGTGCTGTTACTACTTTTGCGGGTGATGGTAACGCCGCATCCTCCGATGGAACAGGCACTACTGCTAGCTTTGATACGCCAACTGGTGTTGCCGTCGATACCAGCGGTAACGTCTACGTTGCAGAGTACAGCAGTACTGGCAATATCCGTATGATTACACCGGGTGGTGCCGTTAGTACATTGGCGAATGTGGTTGGCGCATACGGTATAACTATCGACAACAACGGTCGAATTTACGTGGCTGACAGGGATCACCATAATATTTGGGTTGGAACTATTGCTAATTTGACGAGCACTCTTACTGTTTTGGCTGGTGATGGCAATTCAGGCTACATTGACGATACGGGCTCCCTTGCTGAGTTCTATCAGCCAACCGGAGTTGCTGTCGATGGCAGCGGAAATGTCTACGTGGCAGACTCACGCAATCACATAGTTCGAAAAGTTACCTCTACAGGTGTTGTTACTACTTTGGCGGGCTCTAATTCTCAGGGATCATCTAATGGCACAGGCACCTCTGCGAGCTTTAGTAAGCCAACCGGTGTCGCTGTAGGCACTAGCGGTAACGTTTACGTGGCAGAGTTTTCGAACCATATGATTCGGGTAGTTACTTCGTCTGGCGTTGTTACGACTTTGGCTGGCTCTACTTCTTCGGGTTCTTCTGATGGGACTGGCTCCTCAGCTACCTTTAATCAACCAACAGGTGTTGCCGTCGATACCAGCGGGAATGTCTACGTTGCTGACAGTGGCAACAATATGATTAGAAAAATTACGTAAATTGGACAATTTGGAGCACGACGTTTAAGTTGCCCAAGCAGGTATGGGGCGAATTGGCAGGTTATTCGTATGGTGCGACAGTTTGTGTCGCCCTCAGCCCGCGCCGTCACTTGGAGCAACGTTTGCCAAGTCCGTCATATGACGAAAGTGGTGCGAATGTATTGCCAAATATCTGGGCAATTCGTTCGAACCATAATTCCCTTTGGGCTGATATTTGCTTCGTGTAGATCTAGACAAACGGCGCTGAGTCCTGCCAGCCTGCAAGCGCCCCCATCGCTTTCAAATCGTGTTCAGAGCGGGTGAGCAATAAAGCCTTCACTCTTTCGGGCCATGTCGTTTGCGGGTTAATCGCACGAATACACCAGCACAACATAACTAGTGTGTTGTAGACCTTGCGCTCATCCAGCTTGTCTTTGTTGAATTGAGAACTTAGCGTGAACGGGCGTTTGGGCAAAGTCATGATCAACGTGAATTTGCGATTCCAAACTCTGCCATGGTGGGCACAGATATTTCGAACGTGGGTTAAGTGGTGAGCGAAAGCTCGAACGACCACCTCATCCAAATTCAATCTCGATGCGATGGCTTGCCGATCTTGACGCTTGTTAATGTTTTCAATCCATTTTGATAAACCGCCAAGGGTGAGCAGTTCGCATATTGCCCAAATCGGTGGACGGGATGGATTCGTGTATTTGGTCTTGTAGTGCTTGACGAAGGTTTCTTTGCTTCGTGAAAGCTCTTCATCAAGGCTACTCAAGCAGCTATCAAAAATATCTTCTTTGTAAAAAATGTTCTTCTGCAAGTAGGCGTGTGCGCCATACTTCTCAGCCAGTACTTGCGCCCAGTGAGTTCTCAAAGCAATTTCAACCCGCTCGATGGCCTCTAATAAAAGCACCCGCAGATTTCTGTCAAATACGTAGAGTGAATAGACTGCATCGAAATCCGTTCCATCGATAAATGAGTGATTCGCTTGCTGAGATTGGTCATTGCCCACTTCTTCAAACGGCAACCAGTAGGCGCGAAGTCTGTAGTAATTGACATGCGACAGCACTCGGCTAGCCCTAGCTTCATCGGCGAAGGACATGCCCCTGTTTTTTAGCAATTCAATTTGCGCAGGGATATCGAGTGGGGGCTTGGTGAACTCCACCTAGTCAACCTTTATCGGGAACACAAAAAAGAAACCCGCCGGGGTGCGCATCGTTGAGAGGCGTGGCGGGTGTTGTTGCGATTGATTCTATAGCGTTTAGCTAGGTTAACTAATCTTAGTTTCTATTAACCATTTGATAAAAATAGTCTTCGGCTATGTGTATCGAGGCCCATGTCAATAAATGTTGCAAAAAGTCCACACAAAGAGTCTTATTTACTTGGCGAATAAATATTAATCTGAGCCAAGGGAGCTCTGCGTAAAAGAGACGTTTTCTGTGTGCTTGCGATACAGCACCAAAATAAAACCCGTTACACCTCTGGTGTAGCGGGTTTTTCTCATTCA
>ERZ650308.1767-NODE-1767-length-10971-cov-10.896299_pt1 | contig 10971 bp, 7 predicted proteins | sample MGYA00376244_ERZ650308 | MGnify/ENA primary metagenome ERZ650308 (study PRJEB26733, sample SAMN07839295) | wastewater metagenome | biome: small river; feature: stream; material: water | place: USA: North Carolina | collected 2016-04-26 ...
TTTTAGATAACTTTGGAAGGGATTTAACTGAAATGGCTGAAGAAGGAAAATTAGATCCTGTAGTAGGTCGCGAAAAAGAAATAGAGCGTGTTTCCCAAATTCTAAGCCGTAGAAAAAAGAACAATCCGTTATTGATTGGTGAGCCTGGTGTAGGTAAATCAGCAATTGCCGAAGGTTTAGCTTTGCGAATTATCCAAAAAAAGGTGTCGCGCATATTATTCAACAAACGCGTAGTAACTTTAGATTTAGCCAGTTTAGTTGCCGGAACAAAATACCGCGGTCAGTTTGAAGAACGTATGAAAGCCGTAATGAATGAGCTAGAAAAAAACGATGATATCATTCTTTTTATTGACGAATTACACACTATTGTGGGTGCTGGAGGAGCAACAGGCTCTTTAGATGCTTCCAATATGTTCAAGCCAGCCTTGGCACGTGGAGAAATTCAATGTATCGGAGCTACGACTTTAGATGAATACCGTCAATATATTGAAAAAGATGGCGCTTTAGAAAGACGTTTTCAAAAAATAATTGTAGAACCTACTTCGGTTCCAGAAACAATTACCATTTTGAACAACATCAAAAACAAATACGAAGACCATCACAATGTAACTTACTCTGCAGAAGCGATTGAGGCTTGTGTAAAATTAACTGACCGCTATATGTCGGAGCGTTTTTTACCAGACAAAGCGATCGATGCTTTAGATGAAGCAGGTTCAAGAGTTCATATTACTAATATTGAAGTTCCAAAACAGATTGTAGATCTTGAACGTCAATTAGAAGATGTGCGCGTTTTGAAAAACGAAGTTGTTAAGAAGCAAAAATACGAGGAAGCTGCTAAACTTCGAGATGATGAAAAACGAATTGAAAAAGATTTAGCCATCGCCCAAGAACAATGGGAAGAAGAAGCTAAAAATAATCGTATTGAAGTTACAGAAGACAATGTTGCCGATGTGGTTTCAATGATGACAGGAATTCCTGTTAATCGAATAGCTCAAACTGAAAGTAACAAACTCGCCAAACTACCTGAACTTATTGAAGGCAAGGTGATTGGTCAAAAAGAAGCGGTGTTAAAAATCGCGCGTTCTATTCAAAGAAACCGTGCCGGATTAAAGGATCCAAATCGACCTATTGGTTCTTTTATTTTCTTGGGACAAACCGGTGTAGGTAAAACTCAATTAGCCAAAGTAATTGCAAAAGAATTATTTGATTCAGAAGATGCTTTAGTTCGTATCGACATGAGCGAATACATGGAAAAATTTGCCATTTCAAGATTGATTGGAGCACCTCCAGGATATGTTGGATATGAAGAAGGTGGTCAATTAACTGAAAAAGTTCGAAGAAAACCCTATTGTGTAGTGCTATTGGACGAAATTGAAAAAGCACATCCAGACGTATTTAATATGTTGCTGCAAGTATTAGACGATGGATTCTTAACAGATAGTTTAGGCCGTAAAATAGACTTCAAAAACACCATTATCATTATGACATCTAATGTTGGAGCAAGGCAGTTAAAAGACTTTGGGCAAGGTGTTGGTTTTGGTACAGCTGCAAGAACGGCTCAAGTAGATGATAACTCAAAAAGTATTATCGAGAATGCTTTGAAAAAGACATTTGCTCCTGAATTTTTAAATCGTATCGATGATGTTATTGTATTCAATGCTTTAGAGAAACACGATATTGATTTGATCATCGAAATCGAATTGAAAAAACTATACGCACGAATTGCCGACCTAGGTTATAAATTGAATTTATCAGACAAAGCTAAATCATTTATAGCAGACAAAGGATTTGACAAACAATTTGGTGCACGCCCTTTAAAAAGAGCGATTCAAAAATATGTAGAAGATTCATTGGCAGAAGAAATAATTACTTCTAAAATTGGATCGGGAGATGAGATTTTTATGGATATTGAGGAAGGTGCTGAAGAACTAACTGTTAGTATTCTAAAAGCAGAAAAACCAACAAATTAATTCCAGATTTCACACCATAAAAAAACCCGCCAAATGGCGGGTATTTTTATGGTGTATAAGTAAATTAAATAAATAAATTAATAACATAATAAGTTACAGCTGCTAAAAGAGCTGAAACAGGTATTGTCAAAACCCATGCCCATAAAAGGCTCACAGTAACTCCCCATCGTACAGCAGAAACACGTTTAGTAACCCCTACTCCAATGATTGAACCAGTTATAGTATGTGTAGTTGATACCGGTATTTTAAAATGCTCTGTTAAGAATAAAGTTAATGCACCAGCTGATTCAGCTACTACTCCTTCAAAGGCATTTACTTTGGTGATTTTAGAACCCATTGTTTTTACAATTTTCCAACCACCGCTTAAAGTACCCAAAGCGATAACTGAATAACATGTAATTGGAATCCAAGAAGGCATTTTGAATGAACCATCCTCTTTTGGCAATTCTACATCTAACCAATCTGGCAAATCAATATTTCCAGCTGTTTTTACATAAACAGCGACAGCTGCAGCAATAATTCCCATTACTTTTTGCGAGTCATTTCCACCATGTCCTAAACTAAACGCTGCAGAGGATAATAATTGCATTTTCTTTAAAACAGCCTCGGCTTTTGAAGCAGAAAATGAACTAAAAACTAAATTAAATACAGCCAAACTAAAAAAGATGATAGAAACCAAAAACCATTTAATATTATGAGGTTCAGTTAATACACTCCAGAGTGGACTTTCGAATCTAGGCTTTTCAATTTCTTCATACGGAATCAATACCGTAGATAAAAACCAAACTGCTAAGCCCATTAATACAATTGTTAGTAGTTTAGGGTATATATTTTTCTTTGAAGAATACATCAACCATAACGAAATAAAATAGGAAATAATCATTCCTAATAATGGTGCGAAAACAATAAATAGAATCACAATTAAAACACCCGATGGCAACAATTCACCTTCCTTTGCTGCTTTTAACCAACTCACAATTTTAAGACCATAATGTTCAGGATCCTGAACTGCACCAGAAAAACCGTGAGCTATTGCTGCTCCAGCAAATCCACCAATCAAAGTATGAGAAGAAGATGAAGGAATTCCTTTCCACCAGGTAAATAAATTCCACATAATAGCGGCAATAACACCCGCAAGAATAACTGTTAAATCTATACTACTCGTATGCGCCGTTTTAGCTACGGTATCTGCCACTCCAAAACCAAAAACCCAATAGGCTAAAAAATTGAAAAAAGCAGCCCAAAAAACAGCTTGATAAGGTGTCAATACCTTTGTTGCAACAATAGTCGCAATAGAATTGGCTGCATCATGAAAACCATTGATGTAATCAAAAGCCAGTGACAATACAATAATTATTATGAGTAATGTAAAATCCATAAGTCGTTTTCAGTATAACTGATTTATTAAGAATGTTTAACTGCAATCGATTCTAAAACACCTGCAACACTCTTACATTTATCTGTGGCTGACTCTAAAACTGATAGAACTTCTTTGTATTTAATAATATTGATAGCATCGGTTTCATTTTCGAAAATTTCAAAAACAGCTTTATTATAAACAACATCTGAATTGTTTTCCAATTTATTAATTTTAGAACAAGCACTTGTTATGTTCTTTACATTATTTAAATTGTTTAGTTCTTTAACTGCTAACTCAATTTTTAAACAAGCTTCTAAATTAATTTCAGTCATCTTGCGTATTGACTTAGTAATTTTATCAATATGGTACAATCGCATTCTACTAGCAGCTCCTTGAAGGTTATCTGCTACATTATCAATTGAAGTAATTAAAGAGTGAATGTCTTCTCTATCAAATGGTGTAATGAAGTTTCTACTTAATTCCAAATTAGTTTCACGTGTAATTTCCTCTCCTCTTTGTTCTAACTCATCTATTTTTTGAAAAAGGACTTCTCTTTCTTTTAAAGGCAAGTTAACCGCTTCATGCAAATGAGAGGCTAGTTGAACTAAATTAGTTGTTGCTTGCTCAAATAGAGGAAAAAACTTTTTGTCTTTAGGAACTAAAAATTGAAAGATACTGTTTAATGACATTGGTGTATATTTTAGATGTGCAAAATTAAATGATTATTCAATGCTATTGTTAAGCTATTGTTAACAATTATAAATGAAATCAAATTTATACATTATAATAACATTTACATTAAGATAAATTAATTTAATATTCTTTACCGTCTTAATTCGATCATTAACTTATTTAAAGGAATGATTCAATAAAATAAACATTCCAAATTACACAAAAAAAGCAGTAAAAAAATGAATATCGGGACTAAATTCATCTATTATGATACAAAAAGAAATAATTCAATAATGAGCTTTAAACCAAAAACAGCGTACAAAAACACGAACCACTCAATAAATTGTCCCTATATTTTGCAAATTAATGGATATCAATAAATTTAATAGTCCATTTTTAAAATATTCGTAAAAAACAATTTTAAGGTTTTCCTCTTTGGAAAAAAATGTACTTTTGAAAAACAAATGAAAAGCAACAGAGACACATATTCATCTTCGATAACAACTTCAACTGAGGTTACGCTTTCTGTTACATTTACTACTACAACAACTACTACCCCTTAGGGGTATACATTTTACATATAATCCTGCTATATATAACTTTTCCTCAAAGGGAGAAAGTACTTGGATGTATAGAAAATAGTTGCATTTTTAAATAAAACACACACAATGAAAGTATTAAAATTTGGCGGCACTTCAGTAGCCAATGCAGAAAATATAAAACGCGTTCTTACTATAATTACCGAAAAAGCAAAAAACGAGAAACTAGTTGTAGTCGTTTCAGCTTTAAGCCAGGTAACCGACTTATTACAATTAGCCTCTCAAAAAGCGGCTTCAAATGACGAAAGTTATAAAGAAATTGTAACTGAAATCGAGAAAAAACATTTAGATACCTTAAAGGAATTAATTCCGGTAAGCGAACAAAGTAGTTTGCTTAGCCATTTGAAACGAATTGTAAACCATTTGGAAACTTTATTAGACGGATGTTTTCTTTTGGGCGAACTTTCTCCTAGAACTGAAGATACAATTTTAGGTTTTGGCGAATTACTCTCTTCTTACATTATTGCTGAAGCGTTAAAACAAAAAGAAAAAAATAGCGGGTATTACGACAGTCGTGAACTAATCAAAACCAATGCTACTTTTGGAAAAGCAGTAGTAAACTTTGAAACGACTAACAAATTGGTAGCTGATTTTTTTGCTGCTAACCAAAATCAAGTAGTAATACTCCCCGGTTTTATTGCTTCGACTGCTGACAAAATACCAACCACTTTAGGACGTGGTGGTTCTGATTATACAGCGGCTATAATTGCAGCTGCTTTGAATGCCACTGATTTAGAAATATGGACTGACGTCAACGGAATGTTTACCGCCAATCCGAAAATTGTAAAACAAGCCCAACCTATTGCTAGCATCTCGTATCAAGAAGCGATGGAATTGTCACATTTTGGTGCCAAAGTATTGTACCCGCCAACCATTCAACCGGTATTGAGAAAGAATATTCCAATTCTAATCAAAAATACGTTTGAGCCAGAAGCTGTTGGAACGTACATTTCAAATGAAGTTGTTGTGCAAACCAATCCAGTAAAAGGAATTAGTCATATTGACAATATTGCGCTTTTGACCCTGGAAGGCCCGGGAATGGTCGGTGTTTCTGGTTCGTCAAAACGACTTTTTGAAGTTCTTTCACAAGAGAGTATTAATGTAATCTTTATTACACAAGCTTCATCAGAACATTCTATTTGTATCGGAATTTTAAATTCAGATGCTGAAACAGCTGAAATAGCCATCAACAAAGCTTTCGAAATTGAAATTGCTCAAAATAAAATCGAACCTTGTATTGTCGAGAACAACTTATGCATCATTGCATTGGTAGGCGAAAACATGAAAAACCACCAAGGTTTGAGCGGTAGAATGTTCAGCACTTTAGGAAAAAACAACGTGAACATTCGCGCTATTGCTCAGGGTGCTTCAGAACGAAATATTTCAGCAGTAATCAATGAGAGAGATGTCAAAAAAGCACTAAATACACTTCACGAAAATTTCTTTGAAGAAAATACAAAACAGTTGAACCTATTCGTAATGGGAGTTGGAAATGTAGGTGAAAAATTCATTGAACAAATTCACCAACAGAAGAAATTCTTAAAAGAAAATCTAAAAATTAATCTAAGAGTAATTGCCTTGTCAAACTCTAGAAAAATGCACTTTAACGAAGACGGCATTTCTTTAAAAGATTGGAAAACGGTTTTAGACAATGGTGACACAGCCAATCAAGAACAATTCATTACCAAAGTAAAAGAGTTGAATCTCAGAAACAGCATTTTTGTGGATATCACAGCCAACGAAAGTGTATCGAAAACCTACGAACAGTACCTAAAACAAAGTGTTGCTGTAGTTACTTGTAACAAAATTGCCTGTTCTTCTGCCTATGACAATTATAAAAATCTAAAAAATCTATCCCGACAATACAATGCTCCTTTCTTATTTGAAACGAATGTAGGTGCGGGTTTACCCATTATTGATACCGTTAAAAATTTAATTGCTTCAGGTGATAAAGTAAATAAAATTCAAGCCGTTCTTTCTGGAAGTTTGAATTTTATCTTCAATAATTTTGATGAAAACAATTCGTTTCACGATGTGGTGAAAGAAGCCGGAGTACAAGGATTTACGGAACCTGACCCAAAAATTGATTTAAGCGGAATAGACGTAGCTCGAAAAATCCTAATCTTAATTCGCGAAAGCGGCTACCAAATGGACATCGAAGCAATTGCTAACGAATCGTTTATGCCTACCGACTGTTTGGAAACAACATCAAACGAAGCCTTCTTTGCGTCATTAATCAAACATGCTGCTCATTTTGACTCACTGTACAAGGAAGCCCAAAACAAAGAGTCTCGTTTGAAATACGTGGCACAATTTGAAAATGGTAAAGCAAGTGTTGGTTTGCAATTCATTCCGAAAGACCATCCATTTTATAATTTAGAAGGAAAAGATAATATCGTATTGTTTTACACCGATCGTTATGTAGATCAACCCTTGTTAATTAAAGGTGCGGGTGCAGGTGCTGCGGTTACCGCTTCAGGAATATTTGCAGATGTAATCCGAATTGGAAACGTATAAATTTATTGATAGTTATTAGTTGATGATTGATAGATATAATCAAAAGACAACCGACAACCAACAACCAAAATCATGAATGAAATAAAATTATTTTGCCCAGCAACTATTGCTAATCTTTCTTGTGGATTCGATGTTCTCGGACTTTGTCTTGACAATGTAGGTGACGAAATGGTAATTCGTAAATCTGCGCAAAAAGGGATTCGAATCACTAAAATCGTTGGTGCTGATTTGCCTTTAGAAACAGAAAATAATGTTTCTGGTGTTGCGGGATTAGCATTATTAGAAACCGTTAAGCCCGATTTTGGTTTTGAAATCGAAATCTATAAAAACATTAAAGCAGGTAGCGGAATTGGAAGTAGTGCGGCTAGTTCAGCGGGAGCTGTTTATGGTATCAATGCATTACTTGGATATCCATATGAGACCAAAGACTTAGTACAATTTGCCATGCAAGGTGAAAAATTGGCCTGTGGTAATGCGCATGCAGATAACGTTGCCCCTGCCCTTTTAGGAGGATTTACCTTGGTGAGAAGTTACAGTCCTTTGGACATTATTAAGATAGAAAGTCCTTCTGAATTATATGCGACTGTAGTACATCCGCAAATTGAATTAAAAACTTCAGATGCTCGTTCGGTATTGAAACAAACTGTTTCTTTAAAAAGTGCCATCATGCAATGGGGAAATGTGGGCGGATTAATCGCGGGATTGTACACCAAAGATTACGATTTAATTGGTCGTTCCTTACACGATGAGATCGTAGAACCTTTGCGAAGTGTTTTAATTCCAGGTTTTGATGCAATCAAACAAGCCGCTTTAGAGAATGGTGCTTTAGGTTCTGGAATATCAGGTTCGGGCCCATCCATTTTTGCATTGAGCAAAGGAGCAGCAACTGCAGAAAAAATTGCCAAAGCCATGTGCGAAGTATACGAAGCCATAAATCTACCATATGAAATTCACGTTTCCAAAGTGAATTCAGAAGGAGTTAAAATTTTAAGTCAACAATAAAAATTTTGCTTTGCCAAGCAATTACAATACAATGAAATATTACAGTTTAAACCATAACGCTCCTACAGTTTCTTTTGAAGAAGCCGTTATACAAGGATTAGCAACCGATAGAGGTTTGTATTTTCCAGATAATATAACTCCTTTACCTGCTGCATTTTTTGACACAATCGAAAATAAAAGCAACGAAGAAATTGCTTTTCAAGCGATACAACAATTTGTAGGGAATGAAATTCCTGAAACAGAACTTCGAGCGATCATTAAAGACACCTTGTGTTTTGACTTTCCAGTGGTTGAAGTAGAAAAAGGAATCTATTCTCTTGAATTATTTCACGGTCCAACCATGGCATTCAAAGATGTGGGTGCTCGATTCATGTCCCGCTGCTTGGGTTATTTCAATCGCAATGACAAAACATCCAAAAACACAGTATTAGTTGCCACTTCTGGGGATACTGGAGGAGCTGTTGCTAGTGGATTTCTTGATGTCGAAGGTGTTGATGTTATTATACTTTATCCTTCAGGAAAAGTAAGTGACATTCAGGAAAGACAATTAACCACCTTAGGTCAAAATATCAAAGCCTTGGAAGTGGATGGTGTTTTCGACGATTGTCAAGACATGGTCAAAAAAGCCTTTTTGGACGAAAGTCTAAAACATAAAAATTTAACTTCGGCGAATTCTATTAATATTGCTCGTTGGTTACCTCAAATGTTTTATTTCTTCTTTGCGTACAAAGCATTGAAAAGCCAAAACAAGCCTTTAGTTTTTTCTTGCCCAAGTGGTAATTTCGGAAATATTTGTGCGGGTATCATTGCCAAAAAAATGGGATTGCCAGTACAACATTTTGTAGCTTCGACCAATGTAAACGATACCGTTCCTCGATATTTAGTAAACGGGGTATACGATCCAAAACCATCTATTGCTACCATTTCTAACGCTATGGATGTGGGTAACCCAAGTAATTTTATCCGAATCCAAGAAATGTATCAAAACGATTTGGAACAATTCAAAACTGATTTCTCTTCTTATACTTTTTCAGACGAAGCCACTTTGGAAGCAATGAAAACAATTCACACTAACAATGGTTATATTGCTGAACCGCATGGTGCTGTAGGCTACTTAGGATTGAAAAAAGAATTAGAAAACTATTCAGATGCGATTGGAATATTTTTAGAAACCGCTCATCCCATCAAATTTTTAGATGTGGTAGAACCTGCTCTGAACGTAAAATTGCCTATCCCAACACAAATTGAAAGTGTGTTAGGAAAAGAAAAAATAAGTACAAAAATCAAAACCTACGAAGAGTTGAAAGCCTATTTGGGATAAAATTCCGAAATTTACATTCGATATATTCTAAATAAAACCTAAAGTATGATTGCAAAAGTAGTAGCAGAAGACATTGTGTCTTTAAATACACTAATCAATTCGGCTTATCGTGGCGAGTTTTCCAAAAAAGGCTGGACTACCGAAGCCCATCTTTTGGAAGGCAGTAGAACCACTGAAGTTGAACTACTTGACATCATTCAAGACACTTCACACACCATTCTAAAATATTCAGACAACGGCAAAATTATTGGTTGTGTGCTTTTAAAAGTCAAAGCGAACGAATTGTATTTAGGGATGTTAACAGTTTCTCCTGACTTGCAAAATAGTGGTATTGGAAAAAAATTATTACGACAAGCAGAAGTTTTCGCCGTTGAGATGCAGCTCCCAAAAATTGTAATGACCGTAATTACTGTACGCGAAGAATTGATTGCATGGTACAAACGAAATGGGTATGTGGATACAGGAGCAAGAGAACCTTTCCCTGTGAGTGACGTTTTCAATCCAATAACTAAGGAACCTTTAGAATTTATGGTATTAGAAAAAATAATTTCATAATTGCTATCCCAAACTCAAATACGCTTTGCCTAAATACGAAATGATATCCGAAGCAATAAAAGATTGATAACCTGTTTTAGGCAAAGCAATATCCGCAGTCAAACCGTGAAGATATACGCCTAATAGTACTGCATTGATAGGTTCATACGACTGAGCCAATAAACTGGTAATCATTCCAGTCAACACATCGCCACTACCCGCAGTGGCCAAAGCTGCATTACCTGTAGTATTTTGGTAAACCAATTCTCCACAAACAATATGTGTCGGCGCCCCTTTCATCACAACAATTAATTGGTACTTTTTAGAAAAGGCAATTGTTTTTTCAAATAGTTCAGCTTCCGAATCCCATTTCCCAATTAAACGTTCCAATTCTTTTACATGCGGAGTTATAATTGTCATAGGAGATAATAAAGACAACCAATCCGAATGCAATGCCAAAATATTCAACGCATCAGCATCTATAATTAAAGGAATTGAATTGTACTTCAAGAACTTGTACAATCCCTGTTGTGTAGCAATATCTTGTCCCAAACCAGGTCCAATACCAATGGCATCAGGAACAATATCAAAATGAATTTTTGAAATACAACTATCTTGATCATCCGTCAACACCATGACTTCAGGTACCGCTATTTGTACGATATCATAACCACATTTAGGAATAAACGCAGTGACTAAACCACATCCGGACTTAATCGCTGCTTTAGATGACAGACATATTGATCCTATTTTTCCATAGCTTCCGCCAATCAACATAGCATGACCTTGAATCCCTTTATGAGTTGTAGCAATAATAGGTTGGTAAATTGAAGAAATTGTTTGCTTATCAACAACAGTAGAGTGCATCATACAAATTTATTAATATTTAAAGTTACAAAAAAGATTCACTACGCTATATAACAAATTCAAATAACATTATTTGCAGCACCATTCTACATCCTGAACACTAGTTGTCCCGCTATCCGCGCTACGCGG
>ERZ650308.1768-NODE-1768-length-10959-cov-16.365187_pt1 | contig 10959 bp, 8 predicted proteins | sample MGYA00376244_ERZ650308 | MGnify/ENA primary metagenome ERZ650308 (study PRJEB26733, sample SAMN07839295) | wastewater metagenome | biome: small river; feature: stream; material: water | place: USA: North Carolina | collected 2016-04-26 ...
TGGCGGCTTTGTACAAAATGCGGTCGGCTTGTGCGCGGGTGGCGCGCACGGCTGGACCTTTGGAGCTGTTGAGTATGCGGAACTGAATGCCGGACTCATCCGTGGCCAAAGCCATGGCACCACCCAAAGCGTCCACTTCTTTGACCAAGTGGCCTTTGCCAATGCCGCCAATGGATGGGTTGCAACTCATCTGGCCCAAGGTTTCGATGTTGTGACTTAAGAGTAAAGTTTTAGCCCCCATGCGTGCCGCGGCCAACGCGGCTTCGGTGCCAGCGTGACCACCGCCAACCACGATGACATCAAACTCTTGGGGGTACAACATAAAACCAACCTTTGGGTGTGCACAAGTGCGAGGCCTCAGGGTTGTGCGCCGCCCTTTTAGCCGAGGGGGCGATTTTACAAGGGCTTGTTCAAAGTGATGCTCACACGCAAGCCGTGGGGGCTTTCGGTTTGCATGCTTACTTTGGCGCCCAATAAACGCACATATTCACTGACGATGGCCAAGCCCAACCCCGAGCCTTCTTTCAAGGCCTCACCTGCAGATCCCTGCACCCAGCGTTGGGTCAACTGTTGCAACTGCGCTTGCGACACGCCAGGGCCGTTGTCGATCACCGACAACACCACCGCGCTAGGGGCATCAGCGACAGACACTGTGATGTGGCTGTCACCCTCGGGCGAACGGCCGTAACGCAAGGCGTTGTCGAGCAAATTGTTCAGCACGCCTTCAATCAAAGCCTCATTCGCAAACGCCCACACAGGATGCTCAATGCCACGTGCACCTAGGTCCACACCTGCAGCGTCTGCACGCGGCAAAAAGCGCAGCACGGCGTCGCCCACCAGCGCATCTAAGGACACGGCTTTTTGCTCTAAGGTGTGTTGGGCCTCATCGGCCAAGGCCAACGCCAAAAGCTGGTCCACCAAGTGGCTCGCACGTTCTTGACTTTGCGCAATGCCCTGCAACTGCTCGCGCCAGACCTGCGGATCGGTGTGACGCAAACCGTAATCAGCCAGCGCGCGGATGCCCGCCAAAGGGGTGCGCAACTCATGCGCCACATTGCCCGAAAACTCGCGCTGCGCTTGCACGCTTGACGCAATGCGACCCAACAAAGCATTGATGGCTTGACCCAACCGCTGAACATCGCGCGTGGTGGCCGTGACGGGAACGGGCGTTAAATCACGCGCATCGCGACGCCCCACCGCCTGCTCAAGCGCGGCCAATGGGACCAAATCATCCTCAATGGCGCGCGTCAACCAATGGGCCAACCACATCAACAACAAGAGCTGCGGCACGACCGAAAACGTCAGCAACCGCTGCAACAAACGGTCACGGCTGGTGGTGGTCTGTGCCATCACCACATAAAAATCCCCCGGTTGCTGGCGGTGAATGGTGACGCTGCGCAACACACGCCCCTGGTACTCAATGGCATCGAAATGGGGTTTGTTGCTGTCTTCGAATTGCGTGGGTCGCAAGCCGGCATGTCCCGCCAACAGCGCACCATTGGGGTCCAACACCGCAAAATACAAAGACTCGCTTTGGTCGAACAACACAGTGCTCATCTCTTGCGCAGAAAGGCTCAAGTCCAAGGCGCCCGTTTCATCCGTCGAACGACGCACGTGGCTGGCAACCAAATACGCATCGTCAAGCAGCGCGCGGTCAAAGGCCTGTTGCGCAAAGTAAGACGCGATTCCCACCACCAACGCAGAGCCCAGCAGCCACGTGACGGCCAGCGGCACCAAGACATGGCGCAACAAGCGGTTACGCAACGAGGGTTTGCGTTCAAGGGAGTTCATGCGCGCTCCTCCAGCACATAACCAATGCCGCGCAAAGTTCGGATGGTGGCACCACTGTCGGTTAATTTTTTGCGCAGCCTAGAAATGAAGGCCTCCAAGGCGTTGTCCCCTAAGGCCTCATCAAAACCCGACAGCTTGTCTGACAACACACGTTTGCTCACAGCGCGGCCTGGCGGCGTCATCAGCTCGCATAGAACTTCAAACTCACGCGCGGGCAATGCTAAATCGGCATCGCCCACAAAAATTCGGCGTAGCTTGCTATGCAGGCGCAAACGCCCCACCTGCACTTCATCATCCACGCCTTGGGTGCGGCGCACCAAGGCGCGCAAACGGGCTTCCACTTCTTCCAAATCAAAGGGTTTGCCAAGGTAGTCGTCGGCCCCTGCGTCTAGGCCCGCAATGCGTTCATCCGTGCGGTTGCGTGCCGTCAGCACCAGCACAGGCGTGCGGTCACCACGCGCACGGGCTTCGCGCAACAGCTGCAAGCCGCTGCCTTGCGCTGCGTGGGGTTGGGCGTTGAGAGGCAAGTTCAAATCGAGCAACACCGCGTCATACGCCTGCACTTGCCAGAAGTGCGCGCCCTCTTCCAAATGGCTGGCCGCGTCCACGCGGTGTCCCGCATCGCTCAAGCTGCGCAACATCACCGCTTGCAACACGGCATCGTCTTCAATCAACAAAATTCGCACAGGAGAGACTCAAGTAAAAGTTAAGTCAGGGACTGGTCAGCCACAGTAAACGATAAACGTGGCATGAGCATACGACAGAACCTGCAAGACCGCTTGCGAGAAACCACCCGCACCTTGTTAGACACCCCCACCAAGCGCTACAGCGCTGGCGGCGGCGTGGTGGCAGCGGCAATCGTGATTTACGCATTGCTGAACCAAGACGTGGCAGTCAAACCACCCGCACCCCAACCCATCGTGCAAGGCCAACAACTGCGCTTTCCAGCGGGCCATCCGCAACTGGCCTTGCTCAGCACGGTCGAAGCCAAAGCCGCAAACAGCGTGACCATCGAGCTACCTGCCCGCTTGGTGTGGAACGAAGAGCGCACCCAGCGCATCTACCCCGCATTTGCCGGCCGTGTGCTGACGCTGAACGCCGACATTGGTCAAAGCGTGACCGCAGGCCAAGTGCTGGCCACCTTGGCCTCACCAGAGTTTGGTGCAGCCCAAGCCGACACCGCCAAAGCCTTGGCCGATGCCCAAGTGGCCGAGCGTGCATTGGCCCGTCACCAAACCTTGTTTGAAGCCGATGTGATCTCACGCAAAGAACTGGACGCCACAGAGGCGGATGCACTACGTGCCAGAGCCGAACTGGCCCGCGCGCAAGCACGCACACGGATGTATGGCAGCGCCAACGCCGTGAACCAACAGCTGGGCCTTGCCGCCACAGTGCGTGGCGTGGTGGTTGAGCGCAACCTGAGCGCAGGCCAAGAAGTACGCCCTGACCAAGGCGGCCCCGGCAACCAAGCCCTGTTTGTCGTGAGCGACCCCAGTGTGTTGTGGGTGCAAATTGACGCGCGTGAATCCGACGTTGCCTCACTCAAACCCGGAACCAAGGTGTCGTTGACCTTGCCTAACTTTCCTAGCCAAACCTTTGAAGCCAAGATCGCAGCCACCGGTGATTTCATTGACAGCACAACTCGCTCCATCAAAGTACGTGCGGTCATCGATAACGCACAGCGCTTGCTCAAAGCCGAGATGTTGGGCACTGCGCGCATCGAACGCCAACTGGCCGCTGGCGTATTAGTCCCCGCCAGCGCCGTGCAACTGCGCGGCACCGAACACTGGAGCTATGTGCAAACGGAACCTGGCGTATTCGAACCCCGCCGCGTCAAACTGGGCTACGAAGGCCTGCAAGAAGTTTTGATCGTGGACGGCGTGCAAGCCAACGAAATGGTGGTGAAAGAAAACAGTTTGTTGCTGGCGCGTGAGTTCCGCAACGCCCAAGACGAGGCCATGCAACACACGCCCGCACCTGGCGCTGCGACGCCTTCTAGCCACACAGCAGGTCAAAAATGAAACGCCTGATTCACTATGCGTTGAACCAGCCGCTGTTCATCCTGCTGGGCACCCTGCTGTTTGTGATGGCAGGTGTCTTCGCTTTTAAAAACCTGTCTGTAGAAGCCTTCCCCGACGTCACCGACACCCAAGTGACGGTGATTGCCCTCTACCCAGGCCGTGCGGCTGAAGAGGTGGAAAAAGAAGTCTCCCTGCCCATTGAGGTGGCGCTGTCTGGCTTGCCAAACTCAATTCGCGTGTTCTCGCACACACAGTTTGGTTTGTCATTCACAGTGGTTACGTACGACGACAAGGCCGAAGTCAACCTCGCACGTCAACAAGTGAACGAACGCTTGAGCAGCGTCGACTTGCCCGCAGGCGTGCAGGCCAACGTCATGCCCAACGCCACCCCTGTGGGCGAAGTCATGCGCTATCGACTCAAGGGCGATGGCAAAACATCGACCGAGTTGCGCACCATCCAAGACTGGACCGTGGAACGCGCCCTGCGACAAATTCCGGGTGTGGCCGATGTGGTGGGCATGGGAGGCTACATCAAGCAATACGAAGTGCAGCCTGACATGCAAAAGCTGCGCGCCTACAAGCTAACGCTGCAAGATTTAGAAGATGCCATGGGCCGCGGCAACGCCAACGCCGGTGGCAGCTACGTGGCACAAGGCGCACAACAGTTCGCCATTCGTGGCATTGGCTTGCTGCACTCGGCCCAAGACATTGGCAACATCGTGGTCACGGCACGCGGCAACACGCCTGTGCTGGTGAAGGATGTAGCAACCGTCGCCATTGGTGCCGTGCCCCGCTTGGGCACCGTGGGCCAAGACATGGACGACGATGTGGTGACGGGCATCATCATCATGCGCAAGGGCGAGAACCCCAGCGTGGTGCTCAAGGGCGTCAAAGAAAAATTGGTGGACCTCAACGAGCGTGTGCTGCCCAAGGGCGTGCAAATCGTGCCGTTCTATGACCGCACATGGCTGATGGGCAAGACACTCACCACGGTGTTTAAAAACTTGGTCGAAGGCGCTCTGCTGGTGTCGCTGGTGTTGTATTTGTTCTTGTCGAACATGCGCGCCTCGTTGGCCGTGGTGGTGGTCATTCCACTGGCGTTGCTATCGACGTTCTTGGGTTTGAAGATTTTGGGTGTGCCTGCCAACTTGCTCAGCTTGGGAGCGATGGACTTTGGCATCATCGTGGACGGCGCGGTGATCGTGATTGAAAACATCATGCACCGCTTGGCCGAACGTGGCGAAGGCATGAACGAGAAAGAACGCCGCACACTCATCACCAATGCGGCCAGCGAGGTGGGGCGTCCCACCGTGTTCTCCATGCTCATCATCATTGCCGCGCACATTCCTATCTTTGCGTTGCAACGCCACGAGGGACGCATCTTCCAACCGATGGCGTTGTCGGTCACCACCGCGTTGGTGGGCTCGCTCATCTTCTCTCTGACCTTGGTGCCTTTATTGGCGTATTGGATGTTGCGCAAAGGCATTCCGCACGGCGACAACGGGCTGGTGTCTTGGGCCAAGCGGGTGTACGAGCCCGTGCTGAACTGGGCACTTGAAAAGCCACGCAAGGTGGTTGGCGTTGCCCTGAGCGGGTTTGCCATTTCAGTGCTGGCGGCGGCTAGTTTGGGCTCTGAGTTTTTGCCGGAATTGAACGAGGGCACCTTCTGGGTGAACTGGGACATGCCTGCCAGCGTGTCGCAAGAAGAGGCTGCCAAGGTGTTGCGCAAAGCGCGCCTGCAACTGCTCACCATCCCTGAGGTTCGCACCGTCGTGTCCAAAGCCGGTCAACCGGAAGACGGCACCGACCCCAAAACGCTCAGCATGGCCGAGGTGTTTGTGGATGTGAAGCCTGCAGAGGAATGGCGCAAAGGCATGACGCGCGATTTGTTGATTGAAGAGATGGACCAAAAACTGGCGATCATCCCCGGCGTAGACCCTGCGTTTTCCATGCCCATTCGTGACAACGTGTTGGAGTCGATTTCACAAATCAAAGGGCAAATTGTGGTGAAGGTCTCGGGCGACGACTTGGACGAATTGCGCCGCACCACAGAAGCCATGCAACGCGAGTTCAAACAAGTGGTGGGCGTACAACGCGCCGAGATTGACCGCTTGGGCGAAGTGCCACAACTCATCATCGACATTGACCGTGACCGTGCTGCGCGCTTGGGGCTCAACGTGGGCGACATTCAAGATGTGATCGAGTCCGCTTTGGCAGGCCGTGCCACCACCCAAATTTGGGAAGGCGAACGCAAGTTCACCGTGGTCATGCGTTTGGCGGGTGACCGTCGCTCGGTCATCAACTTGCCGGCAACCCCCATTGCCATCCCCGGTGGCGGCTACGCCACGCTGGAGAACGTGGCCACGATTCGCCAGGGCAGCGGTGCGATGAACATCGCCCGTGAGGCGGGCCGACGCACCATGGCGATCGGCATCTTTGTGAAGGGCCGTGACATGGGCTCGGTGGTCGCTGACATGAAAGCGCGCGTTGAAAAGAACGTGAAGATTGCCGACAGCTACGCCGTCACATGGTCGGGTGAATTTGAAAACCAAGAACGCGCCATGCAACGCTTGGGCGTGGTGGTGCCTATTTCATTGCTGCTGATTTTTGTCTTGCTGTTTGATGCGTTTGGTTCATTCAAAACCGCGGGCTTGATTTTGATCAACGTACCTCTGGCGTTGATTGGTGGTTTTGTCGCACTTTGGTTGTTCAACATTCCTTTGTCGGTGTCCGCCGCCATTGGTTTTATTGCCCTGTCCGGTCAAGCAGTGCTCAACGGTGTGGTGATGCTCTCGGTGTTCCAACAGCTGCGCAATGCGGGCTATACCGTGATTGAAGCGGTCAAAGAGGGCGCGCTGCAACGTCTACGCACGGTGTTGATGACGGCCATGCTGGCAGCACTGGGTTTGCTGCCCATGGCCTTGAGTCACGACATTGGGTCTGAAACTCAGCGCCCCTTGGCGATTGTGGTGATTGGTGGCTTGGTCACGGCCACGTTGCTGACCTTGGTGGTGTTGCCTGCGCTTTATGTGGCGTGGTTTTCTGGATCGAAAGCAACGCCTGCGCATGACAAGGCGATGGCATGATCAAGGTTTCCAACGCTTCAGTAGCAAGGCGTTGGTCATCACACTCACCGAGCTGAGGGCCATCGCAGCACCTGCCACAACGGGGCTCAAATAACCCATGGCCGCCAGCGGAATGCCTGCGGCGTTGTAGACAAAGGCCCAAAACAAGTTTTGGCGAATTTTGACGACGGTGCGTGCCGAGATATCGAGCGCACCCGCCACCAACGCCACGTCCCCGCGCATGAGCGTGATGCCTGCCGCTTGCATAGCCACATCGGTGCCACCGCCTTGACCGTCGGCATTGAGGTTGGCCATGGCCAAGCCCACATCAGCGGCGGCCAGTGCAGGCGCGTCGTTGATGCCATCGCCCACAAAGGCCACCACATGGGCCGCACCGTTGGGGTTGTGTTGCAAGCTTTTTACCAAAGCGGCTTTGTCACCAGGCATGACCTCGGCGTGTACTTCATCGGCATGCAAGCCCAAACGCGCTGCCATGGCTTGTGCAGCACCGACGTTGTCGCCTGAAATCATCACCAAGCGCAAACCACGAGCGCGCAGTTTGGCCAAGGCCTCTTGCACGCCAGGCTTGGGCTCGTCACCAAAAGCCAATACGGCAAGCGGAATCACCCCTTGCGGGGTGCGTTCGGCCAAAACTGAGACCGTGGCACCTTGCGTCTGGAAAGCGGCGGCATGGGCCTGCCATACACCTGCAGGCACGGCAAGAGCGCTCATCCAACGCAAACTTCCAAGCAACAAGGTGCGCCCTTGCACCACACCTTCGCTGCCAAAGCCAGCAACAGCCTTCACATCCTCGGGCGTTGCATGACTCAGCGCGTGTGCTTTAGCGGCTTGCACGACCGCGTGGGCCAAAGGATGTTCGCTACCGCTTTGCAAAGCCGCCGCCAGCGCGAGCAAGGCTTGTGCGTGAGGCGTCATTTGTGCGCAAGCATCTAACGCATCGACGGCATCAAGGTCTTGCACGGCCAACAGAGCCAATAAGCGTGGCTGCCCAACCGTGAGCGTGCCCGTTTTGTCAAACGCCACCGTATCAACTTTGTGCGCGACCTCTAACGCCTGCGCATCTTTGATGAGGATGCCGTATTTGGCCGCCACACCTGTGCCCGCCATGATCGCCGCAGGCGTGGCCAAACCTAAAGCGCACGGGCAAGCAATCACCAATACCGCCACGCAATGGATGAGCGAAACCTCGAGGCTATGCCCTGTGAACCACCACGCCAACAAAGTGGCCAATGCGAGGACCAACACCACTGGAACAAACACCGCCGACACTTGGTCGACCAAGCGTTGAATGGGCGCCTTGGCCGCTTGTGCGTCTTCCACCAAACGAATGATGTTGGCCAGCACCGTGGTCGTGCCTGTGGCGCTGACACGCACCACCACACGGCCTTCACCATTGATGCTGCCGCCCGTCACACGCGAATCGACGGCCTTATGAACTGGCAAGGGCTCACCCGTGAGCATGGCTTCGTCGGCCTGTGTTTGGCCTTCTAACACCACCCCGTCAGCGGCAAAGCGTTCGCCAGGCAGGACCACCAAACGGTCACCTACCAACAGCTCTTCGATCGGAATCTCTACTTCACCATCCAAGGTGATGACGCGCGCACGCGCAGGGCGCAAGGCATGTAAGGCGCGAATGGCGTCGGTGGTTTGGCGTTTGGCGCGGGCTTCCAGCCACTTACCTAACAACACCAAGGTGATGACTACCGCAGAACCTTCGAAATACAAATGCACCATGGCACCTGCAGGCGCGGTGAGCCACAGCCACACCGACAAAGCCCAACCGGCCGTGGTGCCCAAGGCCACCAACAAATCCATGTTGCCGCTGCCTGCCCGCAGAGCGTGCCAGCCCGCTTTGTAAAAGCGCGTACCCAAGACAAACTGCACAGGTGTAGCAAACACAAACTGCCACAGCGCCGGCAGCATCCAATGCTGGCCCAAGGCGTCGCCCAACATGGGCAACACCAAAGGCGTACTGAGCAACAGACTGAGCGCCACGGGCATGAACCCTAGCCACGCCCCTTCAGGTGCCTGCTCTAAGTGTTCAGCGGCCAAAGGTTCGTAACCTGCGTCTCGAACCGCTCGGCGTAAGCGTGCTTGCTGGGTTTGCGGGTCTTCTGTGGCTTGCGAGGCCGCCCAGTTCACTCTGGCAGATTCGGTGGCCAAATTCACACTGACCGACTCAACACCAGGTAGTTTGGCAATCGCACGCTCCACACGGGCCACGCACGACGCACAGGTCATTCCACCAATACCAATATCGCAGGACAATTCAGACATAAGTTAAGGTTACATCTTTTACAAGGAGCAAGTCATGGACAACACCTTTCAAGTGCAAGGGATGACATGTGGCCATTGCGAAATGGCCGTCAAAAAAGCGATTGCACGGTTAGACCCAGAGGCCAAAGTTGAGATTGACCGCAACAGTGGCAAAGTAGAAGTGCACAGCGACACGTCACGCGAAGACATTGCGCACGCCATTGCTGAAGAAGGTTATCAAGTCGTATGAGCACCATCACACAAGCTCGCGGGGTCGAGCGCTTGGTTCAGGGTCAAGACACCCAAGACGGTGCCGGCGTGCGCCTGACACGGGTGCTGAGCCATGATTTGCAAGAACGCCTAGACCCATTTTTAATGCTCGATGCCTTTGGCAGCGACAACCCTGGTGATTACATTGCAGGTTTTCCTAATCATCCGCACCGAGGGTTTGAGACGGTGACCTACATGATTGCAGGTCGCATGCGACACAAGGACAGTGGCGGCCACGAAGGCTTGCTGCAAAACGGCGGCGTGCAATGGATGACGGCCGGTCGCGGCCTCACCCACAGCGAAATGCCCGAGCAGGAAGAAGGCGTGATGGAGGGCTTTCAGCTGTGGCTGAACCTGCCCGCCAAAAACAAACTCTGCGAGCCTTGGTACCGCGACATTCAAAGTGAAGCAATTCCCGAAGTCACCACACCAAACCGCGTGTTGGTTCGCGTGATTGCGGGCCAGTCACACGGAACTGACGGTGCCATGCAGCGCGAACACACCGAACCCTTTTATGTGGATTTGCATTTCCCAGCCACGGATGGTGCGGTGTTTGAACAAGCTTTACCAGCCACGCACAACGCATTTGTGTATGTGTACCGTGGTGGTTTAGATGTGGTGCAAGATGACAAAACCACAGCGGTCCCGATCAAGCGCATGGCTGTTCTTACCAACGGTGGTGATGGTTTGGTCTTGCGCGCGCAAGCCAACACACGCGCCATTGTGATTGCGGGCAAACCTTTGCACGAGCCCATCGCGCAATATGGCCCATTTGTGATGAACACCCGCGAAGAGTTGGTGCAAGCCGTGGACGACTTCCGTGCCGGTTTGATGGGCTGAAGCAGCACTACAAAACTTTACGAAACTTGTGCTGTCGCGCACAGACGCGTTACACAGACCGTTCACAGTACGAACTTGACAGAGGCATCTCGCCTCTGACTTCAAGGGACTTTTATGACACGTTTGAACACCACCCGTTTCGCACTTTCTGTTTTGTTGGCAGGCAGCGCCTTAGCGGCTGTTATTCCTGCCCAAGCCCAGCCCATGATGGGCGACATGGGCATGCACCACGATGACAGTCGAATGCACGAGCGCATGACGAAACAAATGGAAAAGAACCAAGCAGACTTGAAAGCGAAGTTGCATTTGGCGGCATCTCAAGAGGGGGCTTGGAACACATTTGTACAAGCCACCAAACCGCCGACAAAACCAATCGCACAAGGTGTGGACCGCGCCGAGCTTGCCGCGCTAAAGACACCTGAACGCTTGGACAAAATGAATGCGGTACACCTTGCCCATCAGAAAGCGATGGAAACACACATGAAACAGCGCAACGATGCCATCCGTGAGTTTTACAACCACCTCAGCGCTGAACAACAAAACGTGTTTGATGCAGAAACCCTACGTGGCTCATCACACATGATGGGCCCAAGAGGCAAGCGCGATTAAATATCGATGTTGGCTGCGCGCAAGGCGTTGTTTTCAATGAAGTTGCGGCGAGGCTCGACCTCGTCGCCCATCAGCATGGTGAACAC
>ERZ650308.1770-NODE-1770-length-10949-cov-4.010740_pt1 | contig 10949 bp, 12 predicted proteins | sample MGYA00376244_ERZ650308 | MGnify/ENA primary metagenome ERZ650308 (study PRJEB26733, sample SAMN07839295) | wastewater metagenome | biome: small river; feature: stream; material: water | place: USA: North Carolina | collected 2016-04-26 ...
TAGTATGGACAATGGGTGAAGATGGTACAATCATGTTGTCTAAAAAAGAAGAGCCAAAGCCAAAGCTCTTTATGATCGACGCTGTGTCATCTTTCCGTATGCGTTACGTTGTTGAAGCAGATTGTGCTGAGCATGCATTGGACATCGTCACGATGAAGGATGCTCAGGAGTTCTCACAAGAGCACTTGGATGAGATGATTGTATCTGCTCGTGAAGTAGATGAAGCTGAAGTCCTACGTCAATGTGATATCGACAACAGTTATGCACGCGCTTGGAATGATACTCACAAGCTCAATGCATTCGTTACACGCAAAGGATCCTAATGGCATTTCATCATGATTATTGGACGTGTAGTACGTTCGCAGATTGGCTCCGTGGTACAGCAAAGCCAGGAGCCGCCACAGGCAAAGAGTGGAACGAGTGGCGCACGAAAGCTAAAGAAGCTCATCCTATTCGTTACTGGATTGCAGATGATGGACTCGGACACTTGCAAGACTTCGTAACGTGGCCTTCAAGAAAATTGAACGACATCCGTTACTATCTCACTAACCGTTATGGTTCTCGGACCAACTCTCTTACTGCTCACCCTCGAGACATTGCGCCCGGTAGTTGGAGTGATGTTGGAAATCGCTTTCTTCCTTGCATGTTTAATGAGCTTGTCGACTTTATTGAAATCGAAAAAGCGTGGATGCAGTGTTGCTGGGGACAAAAAGAAAACCAACATAAGTACAATATGCCATGGTGGCGCAACCACTGGTGGGCACGTCTGGGACAAACGTGGCGCTGCCCACAAGCAGGATTGGACAATCTCGATTGGGAAGCAAGTCTGAAGTTCGATGATGAGTGGATGGACAGGGCAGATCCTAAATTTGGTAAGCCGACTCCTCAAGCTCTGGGTGCTATTGAAATCAAGGCACTGTATATCTGGTGGACAGTTGATCGTCCAAAGCGTCCCGATCCATACGAAGCAAGTGGCTGGAGTGCATTGTGTGCTAAGAGACGCGAAGGTGATAAGTCGTGGTTCCCTGAAGACAAAACGCCCAAGGACAGAGCTGAGTCGCGTAAGAGCTTGAACAAGCTTCAAAAGATTGAGGCTGCGTATGAAAAAGAAGATGAGCAAATGATGATTCGTTTGATCAAAATACGCAACAGTCTTTGGACATAATTGCGTTGAAATAGTTAGTGGAAGGTTGTATCATGCCTACGGGTTGGATGCAACCTTTCTTTTTTGGAGATTAGATGAGTAAGTTCTACACGAACGTGGCACTCAATAAACGAGACGTCCTCGTTATCGGCTACGAAGACGGACAACGGTTCCAGCGCCGGATTGAATATAAGCCGTACCTGTTCGAAACAAATGAAGTGTGGTCTCAGCGCGGGACCCCTACCAAATTCCGTACGCTGGCAGGTAAGCCAGTATACAAGCGCGAGTTCGATGACATCTTCGAAGCTCGCCAGTACATCGCTAATTTCAAGGACGTAGATGGTAAACACATCTTCGGTCTGAACAACTACGTCTACACATACATCAACGACGAATACAACGGCAGCATCGACTACGATCCTGGCATGATCAGCATCGTGTCGCTCGATATTGAGACTGACTCTGAAGGTGGCTTTCCTAATATGGACACAGCAGATAAGGCTGTGATCTCACTCACTGTCCGTAAGAAGGGCAAGTGTGTTGTGTTGGGATTGAAGCCATACACCCCAAAGAGCGAAGACGTTACATACATCCATTGTAGGGATGAAGTAGACTTGCTCAACAAGTTCCTCACCATTTGGCAATCGAAACAATACGCACCAGACATCCTCACTGGTTGGAACGTGGAGATGTTCGATATTCCGTACCTCATTAAACGTATCACTCGCGTGATTGGTGCGTCTGCTGCCAAGCGCATGTCGCCATGGGGAATGATTAAAGAACGTGAAGTCGAGATGTTCGGTCGTAAGACGATCATGTACGAACTTGCAGGTATCAACATCCTCGACTACATGCAGCTGTACAAGAAGTTCTCATTCCAGATGCAAGAGTCGTACAAACTCGACCACATCGCCAACATTGAGCTTGGTGAAAACAAATTGGACTACTCTGAGTACGAAGGATTGCATGACTTGTATGTCCGCAACTTTGAACTGTTCATCGACTACAACATCCACGACGTTGTGTTGGTTGATAAGCTAGAAGACAAGTGTAAGTTCATCGAACAGGTTCTTGCTATTGCGTATGACGGCCACGTCAACCTTAACGATGCGTTCACGTCCGTGCGTATGTGGGACATCATCATCCACAACTACTTGTTGAACCAAGGTATCGTCATTCCGTTGCAAGAAAAGCAAGAGAAGGACGGAACGATTGTTGGTGCGTATGTTAAGGATCCACAGGTCGGTATGCATAAGTGGGTTGTGTCATTTGACTTGAACTCCCTGTACCCTCACTTGATCATGCAGTACAACATCAGTCCTGAGACGTACCGCGGAACTATCGATGGTCTAACGGTCGATTCGATTCTTGACGGAGCTCTGAAGCGTCCCGAGATTGCTGATAGGCTAATCAAGAACAACGTTGCTATTGCTGCAACCGGTTGTATGTTTGATCGAGACTTCCAAGGCTTCCTACCTCAGTTGATGCAGAGCATGTACAACGATCGTGTGACGTTCAAGCAAATGATGATTGCTGCGAAGAAGCAATATGAGCTGACACCGACGTACGATCTAGAGAAAGAGATCGCTCGCTGCCACAACATGCAGCTCGCTAAGAAGATCCAGCTGAACTCAGCTTATGGAGCTTTGTCCAACATCTACTTCCGATGGTTCGCTATTCACTTGGCAGAGTCGATCACTAAGTCTGGACAGTTGTCTATCCGTTGGATGGAGAACCACATGAACACTTACCTCAATAAGCAGCTTGCTACCGAAGGTGTTGATTATGTGATTACTTGCGACACCGACTCGATGTACATTAGACTCGATACGTTGGTTGAGCAAACGTGCCAAGGTAAGACGACTCAAGAGATCGTTGCGTACCTCGACAAAGTGTGCCAGCAAGTATTCGAGCCATACATCGATAAGTGCTACGACAAGCTCGCCGATTATGTGAATGCGTACGATCAGAAGATGAAGATGAAGCGCGAAGCGATTGCCGACAAGGGAATCTACACTGCGAAGAAGCGATACATTTTGAACGTGTATAACTTGGAAGGTGTTGCGTATGCTGAGCCTAAGCTAAAGATCCAAGGGATTGAAGCTGTCCGCTCATCCACACCTGCTGCTTGCCGTGCGAACATTAAGAAGGGCATTGCTCTGATTATGAATGGCACCGAAGATGATATGATCAAGTTCATTGCAGATTCACGTGCCGAGTTTAGGACATATGACTTTGAACAAGTTGCGTTCCCCCGTAGCGTACGTGGTTTGCGTAAATATATGGACTCATCTACGATCTATGCGTCAGCCACCCCCATTCACGTCAAAGGCGCTTTGATATATAATCACCTAGTGAAGACAAAGCAGCTGACCAACAAATACCAGCTGATCAGTGAAGGTGAGAAGATCAAGTTCTGCTACTTGATGGAACCTAACCGATCTCACTCACCTGTGATTGCAGCGCCAGGTGCACTACCACCAGAGTTCAACATTACTCAAGACATCGACTACGATAAGCAATTCGATAAGTCGTTCTTGGAGCCGCTGAAGACGATCTTGGATTGCATCGGATGGCGCACTGAAAAACGAGCAACACTAGAAGACTTCTTTTAAGGATAGACATGGCAAAGAACATTGAGATTGGAGATTTCGATTTTGGATTCTCCGCAGTAAGCGAAACGGAACTCAAGGCGCTCGAGCGCCAGCTCCAGGAACAGGTAGCTGAGCGTGAGTCGCAGCTCGCCATCACAGTCGATAGCTACGAAGAGAAGCTAGCTGCTCTGTACAAGATGGTTATGCCGTTACTGAAGAACCTTGCCAAGGATGCCGACAAGGATTACATCTTCTGGCCAGATCGTCAAAAGAAGATGACTGCATTCATCGAACAAGTCGAGACCATCGTAAATGGTTAATTACATCGCTCTACTGACAGCATTCGCGTTGTCAGGTGTTGCTGCTTGGTATTCCATCATCGGACTAACGACGATCTTTGCATCGGCGTTTTGGCCGATCGTTATCATGGGCGGATCGCTCGAGGTAGCCAAAGTAGTAGCAACGTCTTGGTTGTATAGGAATTGGAGCGTTGCACCTGTCCTGATCAAATACTACCTAACAGCAGCTGTTGTTGTGTTGATGTTGATTACCAGTATGGGCACATTCGGGTACCTGTCCAAGGCTCATATGGATCAGGCAATCCCTACAGGATCGATCCAAGACAAGCTGACTTTGATTGACGAGAAGATCAACACATCGAAGGAAAACATTAATGCCAATCGCAAAGCACTCAGGCAGATGGATGAGGCCGTTGACCAGGTCATGGCAAGAACATCGGACGATAAAGGCGCTGATAAAGCTGTCGCCCTCCGACGATCTCAGTCTAAGGAACGTCAGCGCCTGGTTACGGAGATTGAACAAGAACAAACAATTGTGGGTAAGCTATCAGAGGAGCGCGCTCCGTACTCGTCTGAGTTACGGAAAGTCGTATCGGAAGTTGGTCCGATCAAATATATCGCTGAGCTGATCTATGGCGAATCGACCGACGACATTCTTGATAAAGCTGTTCGTTGGGTAATTATTTTGATCGTTGCTGTATTTGATCCGCTAGCGATTGCATTGCTACTAGCTGCAAACCACGGGCTAAGGACTATCAATGAGCCTGAGTTTGTTGAGCCAGATCCAGAAATTGACATTGAAGTGCCACCCCCACCAAAGAAGACCAAGCCGCGCAATGCTGTAGAACCACTATGGGTGCGCAAGGCTGTGAAGTTGAAAGACAAGAAGAAAAGCGGTATAATTGAGATTGACAAGGATTCGATCACAAGGATGTAACGTGTTATCTTTTCAGAATTGGGACAACGGCTATGCATATTTCCACAACGGGAATCAGATAGCCGCTGGTCTTTATGGCGATGGTGGTTTCGAGCTGTTGGAGAACGATGATGTTCGAAACTTCAGCAATGGTATGCAAGCGTTTTGTTATTTGAAAGCAAAGTATGAGTCAAATTCTTCCCCTCTTAAACAGTCTACAATCGACCTCTTCACGCCTGGAAAAGGAAGCGATTTTGAAGGCGAACGCGGACGATACATTATTGCAGCAGGTGTTGATTCACGCTCTTAACCCACACATTCAATTCTTCATCCGCAAGATTCCGAAATATGAATCTTTGCTTGGCCGTATGGATAGCCGCATTGACTTGGCTACGGCCATTAACATGCTGGGCGGTCTCACTCAACGCACAGTAACAGGTAACGCAGCTATTGAGTACCTGTCTGTCATCTTATCACGCCTGTCAGAAGATGATGCGAAGGTAGTGGAACGAATCATTGAGAAGGATCTCAAGTGTGGTGTCAGCGATTCGACAGCCAATAAGATCTGGCCTGGTTTGATTCCGTCATACCCAGTAATGCTGGCAAGTGCCTATGATGAGAAGCTCATTGCAAAGGTTACTTGGCCTGCACTCGCTCAATTGAAGATGGACGGTATGCGCTTCAATGCAATCGTCAAAAACGGTCAGTGTGAATTCCGTAGCCGCAATGGTAAGCTGATTGACATTCCCTATCCAATCTTCCAGCAGCCATTCATCCATATGTCTAAGTATTGGGGCATCGACATTGTATTTGATGGCGAATTGCTGATCGTTGATGTTGCTGGCAATCCACTTGACCGCAAGACTGGCAATGGCATTTTGAATAAAGCCGTAAAAGGCACAATGAGCGAAGAAGAGGCTGGTTCTGTACGCGCGACTCTTTGGGACGCTATTCCGCTCGAAGATTTCAATCATGGCGTGTACAAGGAGCGTTACCGTGACCGCGTTGCCAAGCTATCGAATGCTCTGGACGACATGCGTGGACAGTCTCCGTTTGGGCATCTTGCCAGCATCGTTAAGCAGACTAAGGTCAACAACATCGATGAAGCTCAAGCAGTGTTTCTCAAGTACCTCGATGAAGGCCAAGAAGGCATCATCCTGAAAGATTATGAAAGCATTTGGGAAGATAAGCGTTCCAAAGGGTCGATCAAATTCAAGGGCGAATTTGAATGTGATCTGAGGATCATTGGATGGGAAGAAGGCACCGGTAAGAACGTCGGACGACTGGGTGCACTTCGTTGTGCTACTGAATGTGGCCAGCTCGTTACAGGACTCGGTACTGGATTCAATGACCACGACCGTGACACTATTGGTCCAGATGTTGTTGGCAAAATCGTGGCAGTCAAGTATAATGCTAAGATTACAGACAAGCGCACTGGCGTGCATAGCTTGTTCCTGCCAGTGTTCCTCGAGATCCGAGAAGATAAGACTGTCGCAGATAGCTTAAAAGATTTGAAATAAATAGGAGGCGTATGCTAGATTATGAGGAGATTCGTCTCTCACGATTGCTTGCCAAAGCAGTAGAAGAGATAAAGCGCACGGAGGGATCAGTTCCTCCTGCTATTGATTATGCATACAAACAGTTGGTAGCGTTGTATCTAAGACAGATCGACGCCGGCCAACTATGACCAAAGAAAACGCCAAGCGCTTACATGCGTTTGTCGTTGAGGCGGGGAAGTACATACAGAATCAACTACCCCCGCATCCAGCTCACCCACATGGGCGGATTGGTATTGCTCACATATACTCTTGCATTCAGTCCGTCTTTGGCGTGTCGATGAAAGATTGTAGGGATGAGCGCTTTGATGATATTATTGAAGTGGTCCAGTATATCATGGATCACGCTACCGAAAAGACTAGCGTCTCGCAGGCCCTTTCCCATATAGCGAAGGAGCCTGTATACAAGAGAGCGACTCTTGAGGATTTTTTGGAGTAGATTATGAGAATGATTCTTTGGCCTGTAACAGCACTGTTGGTGTTTTGTTTGGGTGTCATATTGGTGCTTACAGCATTTGTTACGACACTCTTATCGATCATCTGCTCAGCTGCTGCTGCTTGCATCATACAACTATTAATTACACAACGTAGCCCGCTCTTGATTAAACTTACAGCATTTCTGGGCACCGAACTTTCAGACAAAGACATACAAGGAAAACACAATGAGTCTACTAGATAAAATCCGCAAGAATACAACGATCAAAGACACAGACATTCTATCGAAATCAAAGTTCTTCACTAAGAAGGACATGATCCCGACAGCAATCCCCGCAATCAATATTGCACTCAGCGGCCGACTCGACGGCGGCCTGACACCTGGTCTCACTATGTGGGCAGGTCCATCCAAACACTTTAAGACAGCGTTCAGCTTGCTGATGGCTAAGTCCTACATGGACAAGTACCCAGAATCGGTTATGTTGTTCTATGATTCAGAATTCGGTACGCCGCAAGCATACTTCGAATCATTCGGCATCGACATGGAACGAGTTGTCCATACACCTATCACTGACGTTGAGCAGTTGAAGTTCGACATCATGCAACAGATCAAAGGAATCGAACGTGACGATCGCGTTATCATCATCGTCGATTCGATCGGTAACCTCGCTTCTAAGAAAGAAGTCGAAGATGCACTAGAAGGCAAGTCCGTTGGCGATATGTCTCGTGCAAAGCAGATCAAGTCATTGTTCCGTATGGTCACTCCACACTTGACACTAAAAGACATCCCGATGGTTGTTGTCAACCACACGTATAAGACTTTAGAATTATACTCTAAAGACGTTGTTGGTGGTGGCACCGGCTCTTACTACTCTGCAGACAACATTTACATCCTCGGACGTCAGCAAGAGAAGGAAGGAACCGAAGTGATCGGTTACAACTTCATTATCAACGTAGAGAAGTCACGCCACGTTCGTGAGAAGTCGAAGATCCCAGTTACAGTACGTCACGATGGTGGTATTTCCACATGGTCTGGTTTGCTCGACATGGCTCTTGAATCAGGACACGTCATTAAACCATCTAACGGCTGGTACTCGCGCGTCGATCAAGATGGCGTGGTAGAAGACAAGAAGTGGAGAATTAAGGACACGGACTGCAAAGAGTTCTGGGTTCCTGTAATTCAAAACAAGACGTTCCAAGATTGGATCAAAACGACATACCAAGTTTCTACTGGGTCAATTGTGACTGCAGAAGACGACGTTGAAGAAGAATTGAACTCAATCCAGGAAGACTGATAATGAACATGGTACATCCATCCCCTATGCCTAGCACTCAACCTAAGCAACAACAAAAGATTAATGTACCATTCTCCAGCCTCTCTAAACAGAGGCTGGATGAGATGAAATGCGTACTACTGCAAAGACAGCCCGTAGCACAATAATAGGATAATATGATCGAGCAAGTAATTTTTGCTAACTTGGTCGAGAATGAATCATTTGCCCGTAAGACAATCCCGTTTTTAAAGCAAGAGTACTTCTCGAGCCGAGCTGATAAAGCTCTGTATGGTATGATTAACGGCTTCGTTGATCAGTACAACAAACTCCCGTCTAAGCAAGCTCTGCTAATTGAGCTGGACTCACTCCGTGACCATACGGAAGATGAGGTCAAGTCGATCCGTACCACAATCGAATCGATCGAACCAAAAGAAGTAGATGAGCAATGGCTAGTTGACCAAACTGAGAAGTTCTGTCAAGACCGTGCAATCTATAACGCAATCACCAAAGCAATTCAAATCTCAGACGGCAAGGGTAATGAGAGCCGTGGAGCAATTCCGCAGCTGTTGTCTGACGCCCTTGCAGTATCATTTGACCAAAACATCGGTCACGATTATGTGGACGATGCAGATGCCCGATATGAGTACTACCATGATGTTGTCGAACGTGTGCCGTTCGATCTGGACATTCTGAACAAGATTACCAAAGGTGGATTGCCACGCAAAACGCTGAACATCGCACTTGCCGGTACTGGTGTTGGTAAATCGCTGTTCATGTGTCATTGCGCATCTGGTCATTTGGCCCGCGGTTTGAACGTGTTGTACATCACGATGGAGATGGCTGAAGAAGAGATTGCTAAGCGTATTGATGCAAACTTGCTCAACGTTACTATGGATGAGCTGCTGCTTTTGCCCAAAGACGTATTCGAAAAGAAGATGTCCCGCGTGAAAAAGCATACCAAAGGTAAACTTTTGGTCAAACAGTATCCCACGTCTAGTGCAGGGTCTGCGAATTTCAGGCATTTAATGAACGAACTTAAACTGAAAAAGTCGTTCAAACCTGACGTTGTATACATCGATTACCTAAATATCTGCACGAGCTCTCGTATGAAAATGGGCGGAAGCGTCAATAGTTACACATATGTCAAGGCAATCGCAGAAGAACTGCGCGGCCTAGCAATCGAGTTTGAAGTGCCGATTATTTCAGCTACCCAAACTACCCGTTCAGGATACAGTAACACCGACGTTGGTCTAGAAGATACGAGTGAATCGTTCGGACTTCCTGCAACAGCTGACTTCATGTTTGCACTTATTTCCACGGAAGAACTCCAGGAAATGAACCAACTGATGGTCAAACAATTGAAGAATCGTTATAGCGATCTCGCTACTTTACGACGATTTGTGATTGGCATCGATCGTGCAAAGATGAGGTTATATGATGTTGAACAAAGTGCTCAGAATGACGTGGTCAACCACGACGCACCCGATACTAGCATGAAAGGCAGAGGCGACAAGAAGTTCGACAAAGCGGTGTTTGACTCATTTGGTTAAACGCTATTAGTCAACCCATTATGGGAGTCGCCAATGTTCTTGAGGAATCGTATGCTAAGCGAAGTAAAGGGAACAAGAGACAAGAGGATTAAAAACCTCTTGGCGGCAGCATCAGAGTTCTACTGCAGCAATTTGATGTCTAGCCGCCTCATTCACAATATTAGAATCAATGTTGTGATCAAGAAGAATTTGGAAGAAGATGGGTTTTGTTGTATAGAGGAATACAATAAATCCGGCAAGCCGCGCGAGTTTACAATCGAAATCGATAAAGCGCTTAACCTCAAAACGATGCTACTCGTCCTTGCGCACGAGTGTGTCCACGTAAAACAATACGCAACCGGTGAACTAGACGACAGTCTATCAGTTTGGCGTGGCCGTAAAGTGAATTCAGATAAAGTCCCGTACTGGGAGCATCCTTGGGAAATCGAAGCATATGGCCGTGAAAAGGGCCTGTATGTCAGATTCGCTGAGAAGCATGATCTCGGTAAAATCGATAAAATGACGCTGACATGATCACTCTAAGCTCGATGGGACCCACGAAGATCCGCAATTGGACGGTTCAGGGTAGCGTTATGAACAACGAAACCATCTGCTTGATCTTCACAGATTCCGTTTCCAAAGCCTGTGTGATCCGTTTCTTTGTGGAGGAAGACACTGCGCTAATCTTCCTACAGGACCTCACTAGAAGCGGTCACGGCTGGCAATACAAATAACCCGAGGATGTGAGAATATAAATAACCACGTATCAGTATAGGCTAAGGCAAACCTGAATAGGAAATTTATATGGCAACATCTAAGAGCCCTGCAAAAGGGCTATCCGTCGCTAAAGACGACAAGAAGAAGAAACCTACCGGCACCGCAATGACCGGAGGTCCTGCAGATAAGATCATCATCGATCCTGAAATGCAGAAGGTTAGCGAAGCAGCAACGGTGCAACAACGTATGCACCGTGCCATGGAAATGCGTCGATATCGTACAAAGATCGAGCGCGCCCGTGAAATCGCAATGAAAAGACTCGCTGGTGGAAAGAACCTACACCGCCGCTCATTGAAGCGCGCTAAGGATATCCTACGCACCAAGATCGCTGGTCAACGTGGTGCAAAGTACCACAAGCTATCCCCACAAGAACGTCAAGCTGTTGACAAAATGCTCGACACGAAGAAAGCCGCGATCAAGAAGAT
>ERZ650308.1771-NODE-1771-length-10948-cov-16.895621_pt1 | contig 10948 bp, 10 predicted proteins | sample MGYA00376244_ERZ650308 | MGnify/ENA primary metagenome ERZ650308 (study PRJEB26733, sample SAMN07839295) | wastewater metagenome | biome: small river; feature: stream; material: water | place: USA: North Carolina | collected 2016-04-26 ...
GAAGAGAGCATGCATTTGCATGGAAAATGATTCAAAGTCCGCTTTGCGACACCCTATTTGTTGCACCAGGTAACGCGGGAACTGCAGCAATAGCAAACAATATAAACCTCAACCCAACCGATTTCCCAGCCATTAAAGACTTTGTCTTGAAAGAAAAAGTGGAAATGGTTGTCGTAGGTCCAGAAGACCCATTGGTAAAAGGGATTTACGATTTCTTTTTGAATGATGCCGACATAAAACATGTTCCTGTAATTGGACCCTCAACTATTGGCGCGCAATTAGAAGGAAGTAAAGAATTTGCCAAAGAATTTCTATTCAGACATAACATTCCAACCGCTGCTTACGACAGCTTTACAGCTGAAACGGTAGATGAAGGTTTCCAATTTTTAGAAACATTACAACCACCCTATGTATTAAAAGCAGACGGATTAGCTGCCGGAAAAGGCGTATTGATTATTCAGGACTTGGCTGAAGCCAAAGAAGAATTGCGCAATATGTTAGTACACCAAAAATTTGGAAGCGCAAGCGCCAAAGTAGTGATCGAAGAATTCTTAGACGGGATTGAATTAAGTTGTTTCGTTTTGACTGACGGGAAGAGCTATAAAATTTTACCAACAGCCAAAGATTACAAACGCATTGGAGAAGGCGATACAGGCTTAAATACAGGCGGAATGGGAGCTGTTTCTCCGGTTCCTTACGTTGATGCTGTTTTGATGGAAAAAATCGAAACACGCATTGTAAAACCAACGATTGACGGATTTCAAAAAGACGGGATCCCGTACAAAGGATTTGTTTTTATTGGTTTAATTAATGTAAAAGGAGAGCCCATCGTAATTGAATACAATGTGCGAATGGGCGATCCAGAAACCGAAGTGGTTATTCCTAGATTGAAAACGGATTTAGTTGAATTGTTTTTGGCAGTAGCCAATGAAAAACTAGACCAAATTGCGTTAGAGGTTGATGAAAGAAGTGCTACAACGATTATGGTAGTTTCAGGAGGTTATCCAGAAGAATTCGAAAAAGGGAAAGTCATTACGGGGCTAGAAAACATAACCGATTCTATTGTATTTCACGCAGGAACTAAACTAGAAAATAATCAAGTATTATCTAATGGAGGACGCGTTTTAACGGTTACTTCGTATGGCGACAACTTTGAAGAGGCCATAAAAAAATCTTATCAAAATATCGCTAAGCTTCAATTTGATAAGATGTATTTTAGAAGAGATATTGGAAACGACTTAAAGTAGTTTCCAATATTTTTTTATTATTTCAAAAATGAATGTGCGGTAGTATCTTGATTTTCAGTACCGGCTTCGTCAAAAATTTGTAATTGTTTGACCCAGTATACAATGGCAGCAGCACAAATGATCATGAATATCCAATTGATCGCATTAGCGGCAGTCCATGAAGAAAGTTCCAAAGATCTTAAAAAATCAAGTGGAGCAAATAATACATCTACAAATAAGAATTGAATTCCTTCGAAAAATGATTTCATAATGATATAAAATTATATTGTTATTTAGGTATTGAGTAAGTATCTAAAAAAGAAAGCTAAATTGAAAACGAATCTTTTTTGAACTTGTTTTAAACAAGTAGTATATTTACAGACACAAAAGTATAAAATATCCTTATGATTGCAAGTGTTTTTAAAAAATCTACACCATTAAATTACGCTTTAATCGTATTTTTAGTGTTGTTTTTCTTTTTTATCTACCAAATTCAGGATACTTCTTGGATGTCTTCCGGGGTTTTACTACTAAAAAAAGGATTTACTTTTCTGGTGGTGTTATCATCTATTTTCTTGACTAGTTTCATTGGAAAACGCAACGGATTGACCAAAGACAGCGGTTATACCGCTATTTTCTTTTTGTTATTTGTATTATTTTTTCCTTCCATTTTTAACAATTTGGATCTTCTGTTTGCTAATTTTTTTGTTTTGTTAGCCTTGCGTCGATTGATTTCGCTGCAGTCGATGAAAGCGTCTAAAGAAAAAATATTTGACGCATCAATATGGATTATTTTGGCCTCATTATTTCATTTTTGGTCGATTTTGTTTTTGATTTTAGTCTTTATTTCAATCATTTTATTGGTTTCGAGAGATTATACCAATTGGGTTTTGCCTTTTATCGCCTTGTTGGCTGTTGGAATATTGTTTGCCTTTTTCACTTCTATTTTTCACATTAATACACTTCAATATCTTGAAAATGCAAGTCAAACTAATTTTGCGATTGATTATTTTAAGAACACTAGCGAAAACATTGCCTTTTCTATCTACGTTTCAGTAGCGTTGTTTTTTGTGTTTTCAATGTTCATTAGTTTGTCACACCGACCTTCAATGACTCAAACTTCCTATAAAAAGGTGGTTGCCTCCTTTTTTATTGGAGCTATTGTTTTTGTTGTTTCAGCAGACAAATCCAGTGATTTTTTAGCATTGACAATTGCGCCTTTAGCCATTTTGGCAACTGCGCATCTAGAGTATTCTCAAACGAGATTTAAGCAAGAAATAGCGTTTGGATTAGTGCTTTTGTGTAGTTTGTATTCGTTTTTGAGCCAATTATAATTTTGGGCCATAAGCCAAATCTCCCGCATCGCCCAATCCCGGAACAATATAACTGTGTTCGTTGAGGTGGTCGTCTGTTGCGGCTATCCAAAGATGGCAGGTGTCAGGCAATTCAGTTTCTAAATGCGCAATTCCTTCAGGAGCGGCAATCACCACTGCAATATGAATTTCGGAAGGAGTACCTCTTTCCATCAATCGTTTAAAAACAGCCACAATAGATTGTCCAGTAGCTAACATAGGATCAACAACTACAACCGTTTTGTTATTAATATCGGCAACCGCTTGGTATTGCACTATAATTTCAAAAAAATCATCGTTGTTGGGGTGGTGACGGTAGGCAGAAATAAATCCATTTTCAGCGGCATCAAAATAGTTTAAAAAACCATTGTGCAATGTTAAACCTGCGCGCAGAATAGAGCAAATCACCAATGGATTTTTAATATACTGCGTCGCCTTTGTTCCTAAAGGTGTTGGAATATCAACCGCTTTATACTCTAATTTTTTACTCATTTCATACGCCATGATTTCGCCAATACGTTCCATGTTTTTTCTAAAACGGAGGCTGTCATTGTGGATATTGACATCACGAATTTGACCTAAGAAATGATTCAGAACACTATTGTTTTCAGACAGATGATGAATTTGCATAAATGAATTATTGAGTTTAGCAGCAAAACTTTAGTTGTTTTTCCACACTATAAATGTATAAAAAAGTATCTTTGTGTTTCAATTTAGTAAGAGATGTTTTCAAAATTAGCCTATTCTGTATTCGAACAAAGTATTCAAGATTATCATCAATTTGATAACGTGGATCAACCCATTAATAATCCTTTTCCTAAGGAAAAATTCGAACATTTATTGTATCTAAAAAATTGGATTGATACCGTACAATGGCATTTTGAAGATATTATTCGGGATCCAAATATTGACCCAGTTGCTGCTTTGAATTTGAAAAGAAGAATTGACGCTTCGAATCAAGAACGTACGGATATGGTAGAATATATTGACAGCTATTTTTTGCAAAAATACAGTCGTGTTAATGCCAAACCAGACGCTAAAATCAACTCTGAAAGTCCAGCTTGGGCTTTTGATAGATTGTCAATTTTAGCCTTGAAAATTTACCACATGCAAGAAGAGGTGAGTCGTCCAGACGCTTCGCAAGAACACAAAGACAAGTGTCAAGAAAAATTGAATGTGTTGTTGGAACAAAGAACCGATTTATCGACTGCTATTGACGATTTGTTGACCGACATTGAAAACGGAAACAAATTCATGAAAGTGTACAAACAAATGAAAATGTACAACGACGATGATTTGAATCCGGTGTTGTACCAAAACAAAAAGTAAACTCCAGACAATAATTTGTCACACAAAATTCCAAATATAGCCGTCATGAGACTTTCCGCAATGGGAGATGTTGCTATGACGGTTCCTGTTTTAAGGGCGCTGGCAAACCAATACCCTGAGTTGAAACTAACGGTGATTTCACGTCCGTTTTTTAAACCTTTTTTCAAGGACATTCCGAATCTTCATTTTTTTGCCTTTGACGAAAAAAAACGCCATAAAGGAATTTTAGGATTGTGGCGTTTGTTTCAAGATCTAAAAGCATTGAATATTGATGCTTTTGCCGATTTGCACAATGTGTTGCGCTCCAAAGTAGTACGCAGTTTATTTGCTTTAAGCGGTAAAAAAATCGCTTTTGTAGATAAAGGGCGCGCCGAGAAAAAAGCATTAACGCGTGCTGAAAATAAAAGCTTTCAACCTTTAACTACCATGTTTGAAAGACACCAATTGGTGTTTGAAACCTTGGGTTTTCCTATCGATTTGTCTCGACCTCAATTTCCTGCAAAAGCAGAAATTTCAGAACCTGAATTGACAGCAATTGTGTCTCAATCACAAAAGTTAATTGGAATTGCGCCTTTTGCCCAATACGATTCCAAAGTATATCCGTTAGACTTAATGCAGGAAGTAATAGACGCTTTAGCGCACCATCAAGAACATACTGTTTTGCTTTTTGGCGGAGGACAAAATGAAAAAGAACAACTTGATAATTTAAAGGGCGATAAAAACAACGTTATCAATATGGCAGGAAAAGTTCCTTTTTCTACCGAATTGGATTTGATAAGTAATTTAGACGTGATGTTGTCCATGGATTCTGGCAACGGACATATTGCTGCGATGTTAGGAGTACCCGTAGTCACCCTTTGGGGCGCGACTCATCCTTATGCGGGATTTTTACCATTTAATCAAACACTAGATAACGCTTTGGTGTCAGACAGAAACCAATTTCCACAATTGCCGACTTCAGTTTATGGGAATAAAAAGGTGGCAGGTTATGAAAACGCCATGCGAACGATTCTTCCAGAGCAAGTAGTGGCTAGAATAACTGAAATTCTTAAGGAGAAAAAATAAAAAAACGAGAAGGATTAGCTTCTCGTTTTTTATATCAATTAATTCTTTATTCCAATTTAAACGTCATCAAAATCTACACGAATCGAAGCCGAAGTAGGGTGTGCTTGACAAGTCAAGATTAATCCATCGGCAACTTCTTTTTCAGAAAGGATAGAGTTTTTCGTCATTTCGGCTGTTCCTTCGGTAACGCGAGCTAAACAACTACTACAAATTCCGCCTTGGCAAGAATAAGGAGCATCAATGCCTTGTTTTAAAGCAGCATCTAGAATGGTTTGTTTGGCCGACATTTCAAAAGTCGTTTCTTCATCGTCTACCATCACCGTAATTTGAGCATGTCCTTCTAACGATTGCTCGATAGCATGTTCTTTGGTAGAAGTTGAAAACAATTCAAATTTGATATTGGATTCTTTGATGTTTTTTTCTTTTAATGCTTCCGAAACGGTGTTAATCATATCCTCAGGTCCACACAAATAGAATTTATCAAGATCCAAATTGGCGTGTTTTTCTTTCAAGATATAATTCACCGTAGTTTTATCAATGCGTCCGGATAAAGCGTCGTTTGTTTTCGCTTGGCTGTACACAAACTGAACAAACAAACGCCCCACATATTGCGACTGTAAATCTTGTAATTCTTGGTGGAAAATGGTTTCCTCTGGCGATTTGTTTCCGTATACCAAAACAAAGGTGCTTTTTGGCTCACTTTTTAAAACCGATTTCAAAATAGAAATAGCAGGAGTGATTCCGCTTCCAGCTACAAATGCCGCATAATTGCGTTGGCGATCAGCTTGCGGTTCAAAGGTGAATTTTCCTTCTGGTTTTCCTACTTCAAGAACGTCACCTGCTTTTAGTTTAGTATTGGCAAACTGCGAGAAAAGGCCATTTGAAACGGCTTTCACTGCAATGCGTAACTCGCCACTTTCCGGAGCAGAACAGATCGAATAGGCACGGCGAATTTCTTGATTGTCCAATGTCAATTTCAAGTTAATGTATTGACCGGCAATGAAAGTATAGTTGGATTGTAATTCTTCTGGAACAGAAAAAAGAATCGAAACAGCGTCTTTGGTTTCGCGTTTCACTTCTTTAATGATTAATTTTAAAAAGGAAGACATAGTTGTAATTTTTGACAAATATAGTAAACTAGGGTGTTTTTAGAAAATGATATAAATCAGGTTTGCACGAGCGATTTTAAAAATCAATTCCAAAAATCAATTTCCATTTCAAAGAATAATCTTAATTTTACCCTTCTGTATACTAAATCTAGCGTATAGAAGTTAAAGCTATAAACCGTTTCAATTGAAAATTACCCGAAACCACATTCTTATTACTGTTTTCACATTTGTTTTATTAGTGGCTTGTTCTACTAAGAAAGACTCTTTTGTGTCGCGAAATTACCACGCTCTGACTACAGAATATAATATCTTATACAACGGAAATGTTGGTTTTGAAAAAGGAATAGCAGATATTAAACAGAAAAGCAAGAACAATTTTTGGAAACGTTTGCCTGTAGAAAAAATGGAACTGTCCGACGGTTCTATTTCAGACACACTTAAGAACGTAAATTTTGATTTAGCCGAAACCAAAGCCACTAAATCTATTCAAAAGCACTCCATGAATATTAACGGAAAAGAACGCAATTATCAATCAGATGAGGCGTACCTAATGCTTGGAAAAGCACGTTATTACAGCCAACGCTTTGTGCCGGCTTTGGACGCTTTCAACTATATATTGTATAAACATCCGCATAGCAATAAAATATACGAAGCAAAAATTTGGCGTGAAAAAACTAATATGCGTCTAGGAAATGATGCTTTGGTCATTAAAAATTTGTCAAAACTCCTTAAAGACTTTAAATTGAAATCACAGTTTGTGGCTAATGCTCATGCGGTTTTAGCTGAAGCCTTTTTGAATTTAGAAGAAAAAGACAGCGCAGTTGCTAAATTGAAAATAGCACAAGATTTAACCACGATCAATACAGAAAAAGCCCGGTACCGATTCATTTTGGGTCAGCTTTATGAAGAATTAGGTAAAAAAGACAGTGCGCTTATAAGTTATCAATCTGTGATTGACATGCGTCGAAAAGCAGATAGAGATTATTTGATTCAGGCGTATGCCAAAAAAGCACAGCTGTTTGATTTTCAGAATGGCGACAAAGAACAAATGAAAAAAATGTTTGTCAAACTTATAGAAAATCGTGAAAACAGACCGTTTTTAGATGTTATTTATCACCAAATCGGACTGTATTTCGATAAAAGTAATGATTCGGAATTGGCATTAATTAATTACAACCGTTCTTTAAAACAAACAAAAGACAATACTTATTTAGCGGTTTCCAATTACAGAAATCTAGGGAATATGTATTTCAAAAAGGCTAATTTTCCTTTAGCTGCTAAATATTACGACAGTACTTTAGTAAAATTGGACAAGAACACCCGAGAGTTTGTTCAAATTGAAAAAATTCGCAAAAATTTAGACGATGTAATCAAATACGATACAATAGCGCATCAAAACGACAGCATTTTAAATGTAGTCGCCCTTTCTGATTTGGAACGCCTTGCTTATTTTGGCAACCATATAGAATCCCTTAAAAAAACAGAAGAAAAACAACTGTTGATGGCCAAAAGACAACAAGAAGCCATGACCAATTTAGAGAATTCAGGCAAAGGACTTCCAACAAACGCCACTTTAATCCAACCTAATACGCCGGTTAGAGGTTTGCCTAAACTAGACAAAGGACCCGCCGCAACCACTTTTTATTTTTATAACCCAACAACGGTTTCTTTTGGACAATTGGAATTTAAAAAAAATTGGGGAAAACGAAGTCCAAATGGTTTTTGGCGCACCACAGCGACAGCCAATAACGCAATTGCTATTGCTGAGGTTTCAGAAGATGTAACGCCAAACGAAGCTAAAAGCACTTCCTTAGAAACAACGCCAGATAAATATTCGGTAGCCTATTATATTAATCAAATTCCTACCCAACCCAAACAAATTGATAGCATCAATAAAGAGCGTAATTTTGCGTATTATCAATTAGGAATTGTATACAAAGAGAAGTTCAAAGAATATGCTTTGGCTACAGCCAAATTTGAAAAAATAATAGAACAACAACCGGAAGAAAAGTTGGTATTGCCAACGATGTATAACCTATATAAAATATATCAAATTACAGATAGCGCTAAGGCTACAGATTTAAAAAAACGTATTGTTGCCCAATTTCCGGATTCGAGATACGCACAAATAATTAACCAAAAAGATATAGACAATTCTAATACCGACGGCCCAGAAATAACTTATAATCAGTTGTATCGCGCGTTTCAAGAACAACAATTTGTATCTGTTTTAGAAAAAGTAAACACTGCCATAATTCAGTTCTCTGGAGACGAAATACTTCCCAAATTTGAATTGTTACGAGCAAATACGCAGGCCAAATTATTTGGTATTGTGGCTTATAAAAAAGCCTTGGAGGAAGTTGCTGAACAATATCCTAATGCCGAAGAAGGCAAACAAGCACAAGAGATTTTAAAAAATCAAATTCCCACTTTGGAAAAAATAGACTTTACTACTACGGCCAGAAGTTGGAAAATACTATTTAAAGTTGGTTTACAATCCGACACGGCGACTAAAGAAATTGAAGAGAAAATTAAAAAATTCATTGAGGATGAAAAAATCGAAAAACGCTCGTATTCCTTTGATGTGTATACTGACAAAGACAATTTTCTGGTGATTCATAATATAAAATCGGAGGCCTATGCCAATGACATTATTAACTTTATGGCAGTTAACAAAAAGTATACGATCAGCCAACCAGCGATTATACTTTCAAGTGATAATTACAAAGTGATCCAAATCAAGAAAAACCTTGACCGTTATTTAGCCTTAAAAAAGCAGTAAATTATGTTTGACAAAAAAGCAAAATCGTACACCGATCTTTTGGGAAAAACCAATCGAATTGTTGAGGGAACTCGAATCAAAGGAAATATTTATTCTGTAGCCGATTTTAGATTGGACGGAGAATTGACCGGTAATTTCCAATGCGAAGGAAAAATCGTGATTGGTCCAGCCGGAATCGTCATCGGCGATATTGTGTGTAAAAGCGCGGACATTGAAGGAAGATATAGTGGCAAAATACAAGTGGCCGAGTTGTTAAACGTAAAAGCGACAGCAACTATATACGGCGACGTGACTGTAGGGAAATTATCAGTTGAGCCGGGCGCCGATTTTAGCGCAACTTGTACCATGAAAACGAACCCGCCTACTTCAACTAATGGAGAATAAAAAAGAAAATAAACCATTCAACAAATGGCTGGCATTAATTAACATTCCCATTCAAATGGGGGTTATTATTTTCTTGTTCTCGTATTTAGGAAGTTGGTTAGACGAAACCTATCCTAACCGTATTTTTTATTACCATAAAGTAGTTTTGTTAGGGGGTGTTTTTTTAGCGCTGTACAATACGATCCGACAAGTAAACGAAATTAACAAATCTGATTCCAATTGACCTTCCTTCTATTTAAAACTTCAAAACAACAACAACTAGGACTGGTACTTTGGATCGTGTTACTGTTCCTCTCGTATCTTGTTCATCAATTTGTTTTTGACTCGATAGGAATTACCCAAGACTCTTTTTCATATTCGCTAGTTAGCTTGTATCTTTTTTTTGGAGTATTCTCTATGGTTTTGATGGCGATTGTACTCCTAGTACGCTCTCGTAATTTTGATTTATTAGGCATGTCGTTTTTAATTGTCACCACTCTAAAAATGTTGATTTGCTTCCTTTTGGCGCGGCCTGTTTTAAAAAGTACTACCATCAGTGCATCTATTGAAAAAACTAATTTTTTTGTGATGTTTATTGTGTTTTTAGCAATTGAAACCGTAGTAACAATACGGATATTAAACGAAAAACAATAAAACACCTATATAAGTGTCAATTTAGACGAAAAATAATTTTTATATTCTTTTGAATATTAATAAAAAATGTACCTTTGCACCTAAATTTTAGAAACCAAAATAAACGAAGATATTTAACTGTTATGGTGATTTCAAACAAACCACTTAAATTTATACTGGTAGCTTTAGTAGCTATTCTTCCTTTTGTAAGCTTTGCTAACCCAACTGAAGAAAAAGAAGGAACTCCAACAGAATCTACAGATGTAAAATCAGAAATAAAAGAGTTTATTAATCACCACTTACTTGACGCTCACGACTTTACTTTCAATGCAGATAAAGAATCTGGAGAGCATAATGGTTTCTCATTACCAATTATTTTATGGGATAATGGATTGCAAGTTTTTTCTTCTGGCGAATTTCACCACGGAGAAAAAGTAGCAGAACACAATGGGAACTATTACGTAATTCACCACGAAAAAATATACAAAACAGACGCTTCGGGAAAATTAACTGAAGAGCACGGTCACCCAACAAACGTTCAACCCTTAGATTTATCTATTACTAAAAGTGTAGTTGGGATTTTATTCGTATCAATTTTAATGTTTATAATATTCGGCCGTTTGGCAAAGTCGTATGCTAAAAATGGTGGTATTGCATCAGGAGCAGGACGTTTCTTTGAGCCATTGGTTTTGTATGTAAGAGACGAAATTGCGATTCCAAACATTGGAGAGAAAAACTATAAAAAATACATGAGCTACTTGCTTACCATATTTTTCTTTGTGTTTTTCTTGAATATTTTGGGATTAACACCACTAGGATTTAACGTAACAGGTAACATTGCTATTACAGCTTCGTTAGCTTTATTGACGTATTTGATTACTACTTTCTCGGCTAATAAAAATTATTGGGCACACATTTTCTGGATGCCAGGCGTGCCAACACCAATGAAATTTATTTTAGCTCCAATTGAATTGTTAGGAACAGTTATCAAGCCATTTTCATTAATGATTCGTTTGTATGCTAACATTTTGGCTGGACACGTAGTATTAATGAGTATCATTGGATTGATGTTTATTTTTAAAAGTTGGA